>Ga0209427_10000159_pt1 | contig 64649 bp, 40 predicted proteins | sample DeeMarSWOR136_30_FD_187465 | JGI IMG/M metagenome (GOLD analysis project Ga0209427, IMG submission 187465) | Marine sediment microbial communities from White Oak River estuary, North Carolina - WOR-1-36_30 (SPAdes) (version 2) | ecosystem: Environmental > Aquatic > Marine > Intertidal zone >...
ATGACTTGTCAAACAGAGACTTGCACCGATTCATAGAGGTCGTGAGAAGCAGGCAGCCCCGCGCCGAGTTTCTCATGACTCAGAGAGAGCTTCGCCGGCTGTCGGGCAGATAGCGCTCCGTTCACGGCCGGGTCTGTGCTTTCTTTGGGAGCTCCGCATAGGCAATTTGCACCACCTGCCCTGCCGGTTCACATCGAGGGATGTTTAGCGAGACGGCACGTAGAAAATGACCGTTGCATTTCAGCGGGAATTTGATATCCTCCCCGTCGAAGATGCTTCAGGTCGCGGTTGAGAACGCCGGACAGGAGCAGGCCTGCGACGGGGTATGTTGGAGCTGCCAGTATGATGAGAACGATTGCTTGTATATGTGCTTTCTCCGCTGCACTTATGGTCGCCGGTTGCACATCCGGCGGCGTGCCGGCCCACGACACGGACTATGTGACCCTTTTCAATGGAAAAGACCTAACGGGCTGGATCGTCAAGTGCACGCCCGCCGACAGCAGCGAGCAATTCTGGCGTGTTGAAGATGGGACCATCCTCGCCGATTCCATGGGCCGCAAAAAACACGATTACGTCTGGTTCCTGACAGATCGGCAATACAGCAACTTCATCCTGCGCCTGCGATTCCAGGCCTACCGCGACAGCCCCGGCAACAGCGGCGTCCAGATTCGAAGCCGATACGACGACGGGGCCGGCTGGCTCGACGGCCCGCAGGTGGACATCAATCCGCCGGGGCCCTGGCGTACCGGCATGATCTGGGACGAAACGCGGGGCGTCAATCGCTGGCTCTATCCGGACGTTCCCAAAGGCGAATGGGTAGACCCATCGATGGCAAATCCCGACCTCGTTTTCTATTACAGCGATGAAGGTCCCGGATGGAACGACCTCGAGATCACGGCAGTCGGCACCAGGCTCACGGCTCACCTGAACGGCATCAAAGTCATGGACTACGATGGTGACGGCGTTCTCAACGATAAGGTTCATAAGACCCGAAATGTCGGCATGATGGGTCATATCGCGCTGCAAATTCACCGAAACGACGAGTTGAGAATTCGCTTCAAGGACATCCATATCAGAGATTTGTTAGAATCGGCCAAGGGCGAGTGATTTCCGGAAGCGTCAACTGTCGCTTTGACACATCAAGCACACGTCCCCGATTGTGGCACGGTCTTTCTTACAAGGACACGGACATGTATTACTGTAAGAAATTCTTCTTGACAGGAGGGCGACTGATGTAGTATAAGTGTTAGGTCTACAAGAACTATCATGGGTACATAGGGACACAACACAGAAAGCATACGATTGTTGTCCGTCGCTTTTGTCTCAATCTTTTTGTAGGAGGAATATCATGCGTAGGAAATTGATGTATTTACTTTCCATTGTTTTGTTGCTGGGTTTGGCTGGTAACGCCTTCGCTGCTGAGGATCCGTCTCTGGTTATCTACTATGACTTTGAGGGCTTCGGCAATAACCTCTCTGTCCTCGACAAATCCGGTAGGGGCAATGACGCCGCTGTGATCGAAAGCGTGAGTGGAATTGCTGGTGCCGGCGTGAGGAACTCAGAAGCCTGCCAGGTCACCGGCGGTGCCAGTTACCTTGACCTGGACGGGCCGAACTTCCCTACCGAAGATATTCCCACAACGGCCATGACACTCGCCTACTGGGTGAAGCCGGAAGATACAGGGGATACGCAGACGGTCTTCAGCGCCCTGGCACTACCGCATTCCTGGTGTCACGGTGGTTACATTCGCAACAACCAGTACCACGCCCATATCGGCGACATCGATAACAACTACATTATCAATGCGTATGAAGGAACTGTCGAGTACGGCGCATGGCACCACATGGCACTTACCTGGGAACTAGTTCCCGGCGAGTACGGAGGCGGGGCGATGTACATCGATGGTGAATTAGTTGCAGAATATGGCAACACGTTCGTGGAGGCGCCTCCGGGTGTGATGGCGGCCGACAATTGGGGTGGAGGGGCTCGCATGGGACGGGATGTTGATGACAGTTGGCAATTCAACGGCCAGATCGATGAGTTCTGCCTATTCAAGCGGGCACTGTCGACGACCGAGGTCATTAAGCTCATGCGAGGGATAAGGTCTCCTATTGCCTTTGGTCCCACCCCGGCTGATGGTTCCATACATGCCGATACGTGGGCGAATCTTGGCTGGTACGCAGGTGATAGCGCGGTCTCGCACGATGTGTACTTTAGCGATAGTTTTGACGATGTGAACGATGGGACCGGTGACGCCTTCCGAGGCAATCAAACCACGACGTACTTCGTTGTCGGCTTCCCCGGATTTCCCTATCCGGATGGTCTCGTCCCCGGCACCACGTACTACTGGCGGATCGACGAGGTCAATGACGCCGATCCAAACAGCCCCTGGAGAGGGGATGTTTGGAGCTTTTCGATTCCGCCGAGGAAAGCCTACAATCCCGACCCGGCTGACGGCGCGGAATTTGTTGGCCCGGATGTGATTCTGAGCTGGACGGGAGGCTTTGGAGCCAAGTTGCACACGGTCTATCTTGGCGATGATTATGACGAGGTCGCCAACGCCACCGGCGGTGCCCCGCAAGGCGCCACAACTTACAGCCCTGGCCCGCTGGAATCCGAAAAGGTCTATTATTGGCGGATCGACGAATTTGACGGTACCGATACATACAAGGGCGATATCTGGAACTTCACGACGCCTGGCGCGGCCGGCAATCCCAGTCCGGCTAATGGCGCCGAAGATGTGAAGATGATCGCCACTCTGAGCTGGACGGCAAGCGATAGTGCCGCTTCGCACGAGGTGTACTTCGGCACGGACAAAGGGGCCGTCCGCAATGCCGATACGGCTTCACCCGAGTACAAGGGCGGCAAAACCTTGGGCGCCGAAAGCTACGATCCCGGCAAGCTCGCTTGGTATACGACGTACTCCTGGCGCGTCGATGAGGTCGATAGCCAGGGCACCGCGTTGAAAGGCCCGATTTGGAGCTTCACGACGGCCAACTTCCTCTCCGTGGACGACTTCGAGGGCTACACGGATGACGACGCGGCCGGCCAGGCCATTTGGCAAAGCTGGATCGATGGTTTCGGAGTTGCTGAGAACGGCGCGCAGGCGGGCTACCTCGTTCCTCCTTACGCCGAGCAGATGATCGTCCGTAGCGGCCTCCAGTCGTTGCCGCTCTCGTATGATAACGCACCGGGTGCAGCCACATATTCGGAGGCAGCGTTGACCTTGACCTATCCGCGTGACTGGACCGAGAGCGAGGTCAGCGCGCTCGTGATTTGGTTCCGGGGCAGGTTGGATAATGCCGCGGAGCCGCTGTACGTGTCTGTCGCCGATAGCAGCGGTGCCGTCGTGACAGCAGTGCACGATGACGCGAACGCCGCCCAGAAAGGCACCTGGACGAAATGGGTGATTCTGCTGCAAACGTTTGCCGATCAGGGGATTGATCTGACGAATGTGGACACGATCGCAATTGGCCTGGGCACGAAAGGTGCGGCGACAACATCCGGCGGTTCCGGCACGGTGTACTTCGACGATATCGCGCTGTATTGACGTTCCCGGAGAATGAACGCTGCGCGTGCCAAGAGTAGCACCTGGATTTGCATCAATTCAGGGCCCATACGGATCAATTCGGTATAGGCCCTGATGGCTTCGCTTACTTAACGATCTCAAGCAGCTCAATCTCGAAGATGAGCACGGAGTTGGGCGGAATGCTGGGTCTTCCCCGTTCGCCGTACGCCAGGTCCGCAGGTATGTACAGCTCCCACTTGGCGCCTGTCTTCATAAGTTGTAAGGCTTCGGTCCAGCCCTTGATCACGCCCTTCACAGCGAACTCGGCCGGTTTGTTGCGTTTATAGGAACTGTCAAACTCCGTGCCGTCGAGCAGTCTGCCGCGGTAGTGAGTCTTGACCTTGTCATCAGCCGTGGGAGTCTCTCCCGTCCCTTCCTTAATGACTTTGTATTGCAGACCGCTCGGAAGGACCTTCACTCCTTCCTTAGTCTTGTTCGCCTCAAGAAATGCCTTACCCTTAGTAAGATTTTCGGCCGCCTGTTTTTTCCTTTCCGCCGCTTGTTTGGCCCTCATGCGCTGCTGGAAAGCGGTGTAGACCTTCTGAATCTCCTCCTTCGTCAGCTTCAGCGGCTTGCCTTCCAGGGCGTCTTTGAGCCCCCACGTCAGCGGCTCAAAATTGACCTCAACATTCTGCCTCTTGATGCTCTGAGCGATTTGTGTTCCGATGATATAGCTGACCTTATCTTGTTCCGTCTTGAACAGAGTGGCCTCCGGGCTCTCGGCCTGCCCTTCAGAGGCGGGCGCGACGACGTCTGCTTTGGGGGCTACGTCGGCTGCGAAGACCGAGATCACGATCAGGCAAACCAAGGTCAACATCACAATGTAGATTCTCGTTTTCACTGTCGTCTCCTTTTTCGTTCCAAGACGTCGCCGTGCGCGGGATCGACCGACAACCCTGCTTGAACACACAACTTTAACATGACGGGCGATCATACCAGAGGCCGGAAGTAATGGAAAGCGTTTTTTCCGCGTGCGCCCAAATGCGCTGCAATAGAACCATTGATTCTGCGTCTTTACGTTGGACAGGACAACGCAAATGGGTTAGAGTACGGAGCGTCTGGTGGGCTTTTTGTAAGGAACTGGTAATGAGACAAATCCGTCAAGGAGGTGTCCAAAAAGCGGCTTCGCTGGTGATTTCGCTTTGCCTCGCGGTCTCGCTGACGATCTCGCCCCAGTCCTCCGACGGACAGGTGAACGGGGAGAACCCACGGATCAGGCAGGGGCAATTCCCTCCCGACTTCGAGTTGCCCAGGCTCACGCTCACGACGGACGAAACGGGTAAGACCGTCGGTGTGATAAACGAAAACAATACGATCAGGTTGTCTTCGTTCCGAGGCAAGAGGCCCGTCTGTCTGATCATGTCCAGCTATACCTGACCGCCTTTCACCTCCCGTGCCGCGGAGATTGAAAGGTTGTACGCGTCGTACAATGACCATATCGAGTTCCTGATCGTTTATATCCGGGAGGCCCACCCCAACCTGCTAAGAGAGGGCAACAAGACAGGCATTGTGGGCAGACCCACGAACCTTGATGAACGAGTCATACTCGCCACCGAATGTGTCGCCAAGTATAAATTCACGATACCGATGGTGATCGACGACATGGACGGTCAAGTCAACCGCGACTACAGAGCCGCCCCCGTTCGCATCACCGTCACCGATATTGACGGCAAGGTCGTCTTCTATGCCGGGCGGGGGCCGCAGGATTTCAGGCTTCCGCCTGTGGAAAGGACGTTGAAGAAGCTCATCGCCAATCGAGGCCATATGCCGCCGCCACCAAAACCTCAGTGGGGTCAGCCGGTCAACGGCCTGCGCTGCGGGCTTAGCATTGACCCGGAAAATTTTATTATCGGCGAGCCCGTCGCCGCCCAGTTGCGATTGCAGAACACAACGAGCCAATCCATCAACTTCTATCACCCGGCGGCCGACGCCGTCAAGCACATCACTATTGACAACGGCAATGGGCAGACCCTGAAGGTGGAAGCCTCCGGCGGACGCCGCTGGGCTCGCAGGCGCAAGCGGGGCGGTGGCAGTCTGATTCGGAAAATCGCGCCGGGAGAGGTTTTTGAGGCGAATATCGAAGGCCGGATCGTCGCGGCTTCCGGTCAAGCAGCGTTTGCCGCCGGCCCTTTCCGTGCGGTCTACACCCTCAAGGTGACTAAAGAAATGCTGGCCCAGATCGAGCCGGCTCCGGAGGAACCTGTTTGGACCGGGAAGCTGGCTTCAGGCACCTATGCGCTGAGTGTGGCCGCACCCGCGCCCACGGGGTGCGCTGACTGTCACGGCGACGGAGATTTTCACCACAAGGACAACCATAGCTGTCAGAACTGCCATGTCGGCGAGGTTGGCAACGATGACTCCGACGTTAAGAAAGACTCGTGCGCCCGGTGCCACCCGCGCGATGGTGTGTACGGCCGCCGGCAAATCCTCGGGCCGGGCGGTGAGTTCGAGATGGCCTCGAAGCACTTTCCTGGCATGGTGGAGGACGGAGATTGCCTGCTATGCCACGACAATAGCCGGCATCGCAGCGGCATTGTGAGCCTGATCGACCCGGACTCCGGCGGAAAGAAACCGTGGACCGGCAGCCGGACCGAGTTCTGTCTGACCTGCCATGATGGTGATCCGCCGGCTCACGTGTCGTTTCCGGGTGAGTCCAGCGGTTCCGGCTTCGACAAATCGAAGTTCTTAGGGTCGGCCACGGCGCAGAAAGAACAGGGCTGCAACGTTTGTCACGCGCCCCACGGTTCGCCGTATCCGTCCTTGCTCAAGAACCTGCATAGTCACTGACAGATGCTTGAGCAAGAGAAGTGAGAAGGACGGAAGGCAATGCAAAAGGGCTGTGAGTCCGAGCGAGCTCACAGCCCTTTCTACGTTGACATTGTGATTATGCTCTTACAGCGTCCTGCGTCTACGTAACCAGCCGACCAGCCCCACACCGATACCGCCAAGGACAAGTGCACCTGGAGCCGGTATGGGAGTGCCTTCGACACGGAATGCCGCCATCGGAGTGTCAGTTCTAACATCCCATGATCCCGTGCCTTGCCTCGATGCACGCGTGCCAAAGACCTCGGGCGAAGAGTTATTGAAAGCTGCCCAGGTGTCGCTGTTTGGTGCGGAGGCAATCAGCCAGTAGTTGGTGCCGGGCTTGAGAATTGGATGTGCCACTGAGTTCCCCACCAAGAGGGCGTTGTCCTGCCCGAAAGGTCCCAAGGCATCCACGAACGCAAACGCTTCCATGATAGCGCCGGGTTTGCCGGCGGCATCGCTCGTAAGCCAAACCTCAAGTTCGTTCGTGCCACCGACACGACTCGCGGCCAATTCAATCGTGTCAAGGAAATACGGCGACGGCCCCGTGAAGGAAAACTGGTTTCCCTTGTCATACGCATAGCCCGAACGGCCAATGGTATATCCACTGCTTGTATCATACGTGTCGCCAGGACCCAACGTGCTGAAGATCGGTCCCGCATAGCACGGCACTGCCAAGAGCAACAAGATTACCGCACAAATCGTTTTTTTCTTCATATCTTCAAAATCCTTTATTTGAAGAATCTGCTTGCGATTGATTATCCTAAATCAAGTGTTTGGGGACAGATCCTTGCACCATTCCGAACCGATCACATTAACCTCCAACACGGAGGACCTTGGCCGCTGACCCTCCCTGTGCAGGCTAAGTCAGAACACCAATCAGTTAGGTTTGGTCAAACCACAGGCTTAGTGGCAAGAATAGGTGGGGATACAGCACACGCGCCCTGCTCGGCTCAAAGCGCAGAAAGGCAATTGTCTACCACGCCTCCTCCGTTTCCTGCCGCATTACCTCACTCCAACTCTGTCCCATACCGAAAAACGCTTCCGGCCTTTGCCCAGGAACCGTGGATACGTAATACGCAGTGAAGCTGCAATTCGCGGAGACCTACGAACTCCACTGGCCTATTTATACCACACTTCTCATATTCCCGTCAAGGGAAATCTGTAAAAATACCCATATTTCCAAAGATTCTGGGGGTGGAATCGGGAAATGATGCCATGAAACGGGCATTTTCAGCTACGTCTGGCGCTTTTCGAAGTCAGGAGTGTTCGAAATAGGCTTTCTTTCGGTAAGCGGCCTTCGGAGTGTCAGACGGGCAGGCACGGCTCCTGTCGTTGCCCGCCGCCCTTTAAGGATGCAGCCAAATGCGCGTCGTCAATCGACCGATGTGCTTGATTGCGACTGAGTTTGCCGACAGCGCGAGAGACGCAGCCGGCAAACTCAGCTTTAAGGAGAGGGATGTGAGTTTCTTTTCGCTATTCGGCGGTCTCTAATCATGCCGATACCTGTCCATTCTAATATAAACTTATCGGACTATAGGTTTCTGTAGTTAAGTGCCGCCGTCTATGCTAAATATAACGGTTTTTGTTCAATGCATGATCGCTCCGTCGGGAACGGCTTGCGAAACCTCATTTCCGCATTGCCTTTCGCAGGTCCTAAGTAGCCCTCGTCTTATCCGTCCGGGCCGTTCTTCGGCAGTTCCTGCAGTGACATGCACCAACGCGGCGGAGGCGCGAGACGCCGGCAAGGTCTTCCGTTGCGACGAGCTTCGCCCCTTTGGCTTTCATCTTTCGCAGGGCCAGTTTCGCCTCTCTCCTGCTGCGCGAGCCCAACGCGTCCACGATAATCCTCACGTTTTTGCCCCGTTGCAGCAATCCCAATGCCGTTGCCTTGACGGCGTCCTCGGTGCCGGCGCCGATCAGAACAAACTCGTCGGCTTGCACCTCGCTCAGCAGCCTGTCTATCCGCGGCTCGTCGAAAGGATCGGTGCAGCGCTTATGCAAGATGATCTGCCTGTAGGCGCGCCACAGGTCAGCCGGCAAGGCATTAAAGGCATCCGCCGGGAAACTTGCTCGTTTGCCCAGCAGAGTGTACGGTATCTTCTTTTGGCCATGCGTGTCGTCAATGCAGTAAGCGACCGCACTTGCGCCATTGGTGTTGGGATGGACCTCAGCGATTGAAATGATTGGAATATGTGCACGCCGGGCCCAGGCCATTACCCTTCGAATATTGGCCAGGACTTCCGAATGGTTCTTTACACATGCATTTCCCTCGGCGAGCAAGAAGTCCCTTTGTGTGTCGATATCCACCAGGAGATGCCTGCGCTGCTTATCGAGCAGTTGAAAAATCATTTTTCACGCTTTTCACCACCGCGCTCACCCGCAAGATGGTCAAAGCGACCCCCTATTTCGCAGCCTCATATAATAGTGCCATCTCGCGTCTCAGGTGTTACGCTTTTTCCGGCATTCCGTATCAAGATTCCAGCCAAATCACACTTTTTGGATAGAATGGAGTAACACGACGGTTAACAACGACACCGGCGTGTGCTGTCGTCGAGGCGGTGATCGGCCCTTCGTACAGGGCACCCCCGAGGGTGATTCGGGCCGGGATCTTCTTGAAATCGACACGTTATTCGCTTATGTTGGTGGGTGTTGTTGCCGAAGGAAACGGCTATGAGACGAACTTCAAAGCCTGCAGACTGGGAAAAACTGCCCGAAGAGCAAATCCTGCAAATGCGGGTCCGGGACCTGAAGATACAGATTCCGGGCTCGGCCGTGGAGCCGCTCATACAGCGTCTATACGGGGAACTCGACGCCAAGGGCGTGCGGTTTCGTCCTCCGTGTTATTTTGCCGATGAATGGCTTTGTCCTGATAAGACGCCCATCATCGGCATTCCCTTCTACCTGGCCCACCCGCGTCTCAAGCATATCGAGAAGAAAATGATGTTTGAGGTCGAAGGAGGAACCGACGATTCCTGTATGAAGCTGCTGCGCCACGAATGTGGGCATGCATTGAACTACGCGTACGATCTGTTCAGGAAGACTCGCTGGCGGGAGCTGTTCGGTCATTTCTCGGCGCGGTACTCAAATTCCTACTACGCTCAGCCCTACTCGAGGCGTTTTGTGACACACCTGGAAGACAACTATGCCCAGGCGCATCCGGATGAAGATTTTGCCGAGACATTCGCGGTTTGGCTGACCCCGAACAGTCGCTGGGAAACGAAGTACCAGGACTGGCCGGTTATCAAAAAACTGCGATATATCAACGGCGTCATGAAGAAAATCGGTGACCGGGCGCCTTCGAACACGGCCCAGGGCATCCCCCCATGGTCAGCGGCTCGGATGACGTCTACTCTTGCCGCCCACTACGAGCGCAAACGCAGAATTCTCGGAAGTGAGTTCAAGGGGTTCTTTGATGATAGCCTCAAAGAGCTTTTCATAACAAGGCGCCATGGCCTTTCGACGCTCAAGGCTTCACGGCTTTTGCGTCAGAACCGCCGGCAAATCATAGACAACGTGACAAGGTGGACGGGACACCGCAAGTATGATATTCATCAGTTGGTCAACAGGCTCATCCTGCGCTGTGAAGGTCTTGCGCTGTATACCGACACGAACCCAATGGATGATCTGATCGCTGTTACTGCATTGGTCACGGCCATCGCAAGCAATACATTCAGGGTCAGCAAGAAACGCCGTCGCTAATGATTGCCCGATTGAACATCACAGTCTTGGTCGATGGGTCGGCCGTTCCTGAGAACGACCCTGAGTTCACGGGATTTCCCGAGACGCCTACGACCGAACACCACGTCATCCAAACACTGCGCGATTTGCAGCACAACGTGTCGATCCTGCCGGTGGAGGAGGACGTCGCGGAGATCGTCAGCGTGCTGACCGGCCGGAAACCCGACGTGGTCTTCAACCTGACCGAACAATTTGGCGGAGACAGGCGATTCGACAAAAACATTGCCGCTCTTCTTGAGATTCTGGATATTCCCTTTACCGGAAGCGGCGCTATGGGACTGATGTTGTGCCGGGACAAGCGGCTGTGCAAGCAGCTCCTGAGCCTGCACAGAATACGGGTCCCGGGGTTTGCCTTTCTGCCTCTGAACCGGCCCGTTCGCGTCCCGAAGACGCTGCGTTATCCGCTGGTTGTCAAGCCGGCGTTTGAAGACAGCTCCGAGGGCATCTCAAACGCCTCGCTGGCTGCAAACGAAGAGGCCCTTCGGGACCGTGTCCACTTTGTTCACGAAGGCTGGCAGCAAGCTGTCATTGCCGAGGAGTATATCGAAGGTCGCGAGCTGTACGTCAGCGTACTCGGCAACAAGAAGCTTGTTGTGCTGCCGATCCGCGAGTGTTTCTTCAACTCGGACGAGGCGAAGGGGCCTCAAATGGCCACCTACCGCGTGAAGTTCAACGCCGAATATCGCAAGAAATGGGATATTACCTTTGGCTTTGCCGAGCTCGATCCGGCGATTGTCCGGAACGTGGAGCGCGTCTGCAAAAGAATCTATCGCGTCCTGCAGATTCGAGACTACGGGCGCATCGACCTCCGACTGACGCCGGACAACAGACTTGTCATTCTTGAAGCTAATCCGAATCCCGATATTGCCTACGGGGAGGAGTTCGCTGAGTCGGCGCACAAAGCGGGCCTCCCCTACGAGAAGCTCCTGGCGCGCATCCTGCAAGTGGCCTTACGCCGGTACGATTGAACTTTCCGGAGGGAACCGGCCACCTTCATATATCCAGATCACTCCGTTATATTGACTGTCACCTTCTTATCTTGCAGGCAATATCCTGATTGAAAGATGGAACCGATATGTGCAAGGGACCTTCGGCGAGAGAGATTTTTTCAGTTCGAATGATCTTGCCTTCGTAAGTATCCCACCAGTCGAGATTGTAGTCCCCGGGTTGAAGTTCATGGATTGTGATTATGGCTCCTTCGATTGGCGCCGGCTGCTTCTTGTTGAGGACCTGGTTCCACCAGGTCGCCCGGCGGTTGACAATCCAGAGGTAGCCGTGATCTTTGCCCTTGTACCCGAGCCACCGAAATGGCTCGTTAGATGATGAGTTCTGGATATGTTCCAACCCCATGAGGGAAATATCAGCGAAGAACGCCGCCAATGGACGGTAATGACCATAGGCGCCCTGTCTATCAAGCTGATCCCACCACCAGAACAGGGTCGTGCCTGAAACGCCCGCAAATGCCGAAGCCCAAAGTGAATTGTGGAAGTGCACACCTTCGGTATCCTGCTTCATGTATTCGCTCAGACCCCATTTAGGTGTCGCCAATCCGAACTCTCCAATCAAGACCGGCTTATCCGGGGCGTGTGTTCTTAGGAACCGTGCCTTATCGAGCACAACCGCCACTTCATCTTTATCTTTGAATTCCTCCTTTGTCTCGGGGCGCATATAATGGTGCAACTGGCCAACGTCCAGACAGCGATGCCGGCAGTCTTTCGCCGAGGGGTGCCACGTGCTGGTTGTACGCAAATGACGGTAGATGTCGATCTCTTGGAGGTATGCGCCGACCTCGGCATAGAAGCGGTCGGTGGGCAGGCCCGGATTGATCTCGTTGAAGTACTCCCAGGCAGCCACATGGGTGGAATAGCCCCATCGCGCCACCGCGTAGCGCATGAATTTCTTCGCGTCCCGGACCGCTTCCTCGTACTCGGCGCTCTTGTCATCGGAAAGCTGCTTCATATAAAGGTCTCTCGTCAGCAGGCAGAGCATCAGGTAGATGCCGTTCTTCCGAGCCGCGTCGATGATTTCGTCGAGCATGAAGCAATCCAACTGATTGTAGAAGCCTCTTATCGGACGGTTCACATCGGCTTCCCAGAGCAGCTCCGGTCCGGCGGGAGCTTCTTTGAGGGATACGTCGTCCAGCCAGATCGTGCCGGAACCGATCAGGCTGAGGGTCGTTCTGCCAAGCCAAAACTCGTTCTGCCCGGTAACAAATTCCCACCCAAACTCTTTCCATTCATTGTGGCCGGCGGTTTCACAGGGCAGCTCCCAATCATTCCGGCCCACGCTCACTCGCAGCGCGGTTGGCCCTTCTGCCATGAATCGACCGGTCAGGGCGTAGCGCGTTTTCGGCCGCAGCGCCACAGGATGGGAAGGCGAGACATTGAGGGATACCCTGTCGTCGCTATCTATCTTCACACACTTGCGGCGGGCCGGCTCTTCGTGCGGCCCCGGGATCGGCACTCGCCTCGGCCCAACTCCAATCCGGAGCGGCTCAATCGGCGCATTGCGGTGCCACGACCGGCCCCAGGCGCTCTTTCTCGCCTCGATCGCCATGGCCCAATCCTCGCAGCAGGTCCAGATGCGAACGAAGTTCGCGCCGTTGGCGCTGAGCTTGCCAAATATCTCTTCCGCTTTTGTGAGGTTGACATATTGACTTTCGCCGATGAAGGCCAGGTTTTGGCCGATGGCAAAGAATGGGCTGCTGTCCGTGAACTCTAAGAAGCGAGGGTCTTTCCGGCTCGTGCGGAGGAAGCCTTTACTCGACGACCGGACGCAGTCGAATCGAATGCGGTTGGATTGGATGGTGCCGGTTTGATCTTTCAATCTCGCCCTGGCGGAATAGGTGCCCGTTTGCATCGGAGCAAATCGTGCTTTCCACGTGCCCCGGCCAACCGGGTAGTACCAATTCGCCCTGTTGCGGCCCTGATCCAGTTTCCGCCGCTCGTACGGTTGGCAATGGAAGGCCGGCAGCATGACGCGCTTACCGCCGGGAGTCTTCAGCAGCACGACCAAATCGACTACGCCCGGATCGAACGGATCATCGTAACGGCCATCGACGTGAATCTCCATATCGAGCTTTTCGTATTGGCCTAGTTTCTTTTTTGGGATTTCAATCCCGAGTGCGCGCGATGGGCCGCCAAATCCGACGGTCACCAGCACACATGCAAGCGTCATAACCGTTGAGGTCGTTACAATGATCCGCCTCATAGATCAAATGCTCCCGTCACTTCACCGGCACGCCCCGCTTTCGCAGATAGTCTTTCAATTCCTGTATGTCGATCATGTGAAAATGGAATACCGAGGCGGCCAGCAGAACGGTGGCTCCGGCTTCCACGGCCTCGTAGAAATGCTCCAACGTCCCGGCTCCGCCGGAGGCGACAATGGTCGCCGAGCACGCCTCGGCCATCGCCTTAATAACAGGCAGATCATATCCCGTTTTGGCGCCGTCCCCGGCCTTGCTGGTCGGCAGGAGGACGGAGACGCCGTAACCGTCCACTTTTCTGGCCCACTCAATGGCGTCGGCGCCGGTGGCGGTCCGGCCGCCATCGACATAGACTTCGTAGCCCGACGGCAACGATGCGTTCACATCGACATCAATCGCCACCGTGACTTTCTCCGGACCGAACGCGGCGACCATCTCCGGGATCATCTCGGGCGTGCGAAAGGCCGCACTGCTCACGGAGACCCTGTCGGCCCCGGCCTCCATCACCTGAGCCGCCGAGGCCACGTCGCGGATACCGCCGCCTACGGTGAAGGGAACGGTCGCGGCTTGGGCAACGTTCCTGACGACTTCAAGCATCGTGGGCCGGTTCTCGACGGTGGCCGTGATATCCAGCAGCGCCAGCTCGTCGGCGCCGGCCCGGCAGTAGGCCTTGGCACATTCGACCGGGTCGCCGGCGTCCCGGATGTCAACAAAGTGAACGCCCTTGACCACGCGACCGTTCTGCATGTCCAGACACGGCATGATGCTGACTGGCTTATCCATAGGTCTTCTCCTTTTCTGAGTTTGCTCTCCAGAGTTCGTGGTTCGTCGACGAACGGGGATTATACCAGGATTTGGCTATGCCGCAACGAAAGCCGCAAGAGACCAGCCCTGCTCGTCGGCGGGCCAAACTCGACGAAGAAAACCAAAAAAGCTGTTACACGTCCGAAACAAGCTGGCACTCTTATATGGGCTTGCCAAAGAAATAAGAAATAGGCGAATTGGCCCGACATCACGTTATTTCTTTGCAAGAAACAGCCGATGAATATTTCAAACGACGGGTGGATTATCTCTTTTTGGAGGATCCGATCATGAACGGACAAAGACTAAGCTTAATGTTGGCATGCGTCATCCTATCATTGCCTGGCGTTGAGAGGGCCTGGGGGTGCCCCAACGACAACTGTAATCGCGCCGAGCCGGTGGGCGACGTCACGAACCTCCGGTTCGACACCCGGAACGCACGGTTCGACGGGCCCGGCATCTGTATGGTCAGTCCGAACTGCTGGTACTGCTACACCGCCTCGTGTTCCGGCGAGGTCACAGTCAGCCTCCGCGGCAGCAGCTACGACACGATGCTCGCGGTCTACAGGGGGTGCGGCTGCTATCCGGTCAGGAACAACCTGATCGAGTGCAACGATGACATGCCCGGCTCGCATCAGTCCGAGGTTACCTTTACGGCCTCCGGGGGCGAGCAGTACCTGATCGAGGTCGGGGGGTATGGTTTCCAGACCGGCCTGGGGGTTGTGAACATCACCTGTGAGGGAGAGGTGCCGCCGTCGACCAAGGATGATTGCACGAACGCAACGCCGGTTGGCGATGTAACCGAGCTGCCATTCGACACGAGGAATGCGACGTTCGACGGCCCCGGGCTCTGTATGACCAGTCCAAATATCTGGTACTGCTATACCGCCTCGTGCACCGGCGAGGCCACGGTCAGCCTGCTGGGCAGCAGCTATGATACGATGCTCGCCGTTTACAGCGGCTGCGCCTGCTATCCGGCCAGCCGTGATCTGATTGGGTGCAACGACGATGCCGCGAGCACGTATCAGTCTCGGCTTACGTTTGCCGTGACTGCGGGCGAGCAATACCTGATCGAGGTCGGGGGCTATGGCTCCGGGGTCGGTCAGGGCGTCCTGAGCATCAGTTGCGAGGGAGAGCAGACGCCGGCGACGAAGGATAACTGCGAGAACGCCACTGCAGTCGATGACGTCAAGAACCTGCCGTTCGACACGACGAACGCGACGTTCGACGGCCCCGGCCTCTGTATGACCAGTCCGAATGTCTGGTACTGCTACACCGCCTCGTGTGCCGGCGAGGTCACGGTCAGTCTCATGGGAAGCAGCTATGACACGATGCTCGCCGTTTATGCCGGGTGCAACTGCAACCTGACACGCGGCGCCTTGATCGCGTGTAATGATGACGCCGGAGGTACGTATCAATCTCAGATCACCTTCACCGCCGCCGCGGGCAGGCAGTACCTGATCGAAATCGGGGGCTATGGCTCTCACACCGGTCGGGGGATCTTAAGCATCGCGTGCGAGGGCACGCCGGGTGCATCCTTCAACGATGACTGCGAAAATGCACATGACATAGGTGATGTCAAAGACCTGGCGTTCGATACGACCAACGCGACCTTCGACGGGCCGGGTCACTGCATGAGCAGTCCGAATCTCTGGTATAGCTACACCGCCCCCTGTACGGGCCCGGCCACGATCAGCCTGTGCGGCAGCGCGTTCGACACGATGCTCGCCGTGTACAAAGGCGGGGGCTGCTACCCCTCTTCGAGCGCCCTAATTGGGTGCAACGACGATGCCTGTAGCTGGCAATCGGAACTCACTGTGGATGTGATCGTCGGCGGGGTGTATCTCATTGAGGTTGGAGGCTACGGCAATCGGACCGGACAGGGCGTGCTCAGAGTGAGCTGCGAGGCGCAGGTGCCGTCCGAACCGTTCGATCTGGGCGATGCCCCCGACAGCTCGAACAACCTGGGTCAGGTCATGACGGCGTATCCCTCACAAGGACTTCTGCCCGTCCTCGTGCCGGCGAATTTCCCGACGGTCTTCGATGACGGCAGCGGCAGGGGGCCCTACGGACCGGTCCACGTCCGAGGCGGCGAGGTGGCCTACCTGGGCTCGACCGTGACGTGGGAAAGCGAAGCCGACAGCGGCCCCGATCAGGACGGCCGCTCCAACATCCGGCCTGCAACCGATACGGCGGATCGCGACCGCGGTGACGACGGCGTCATCTTTCCAGTCAGCTTGCCCCACTGTCGCTGGGCCACATTCGACTACAAGGTGAATGTGATCGAGCCGGGCACGGATCTCTGGGTCAATGTCTGGTGTGACTGGAACCGCGACGGGGACTGGGATGATACGCTCGCGTGCGGGCGAGGTCCCGCGCCGGAGTGGGCGGTCCAGAATCAGCTTCTGTTCGATCTGCCGGAAGGGCTCAATCGCATCACCACGCCCGCCATCCTGTCCTGGCATCCGCAACACGGACCGGAAGAGCTCTGGATGCGAATCACACTCTCCGAGCAGCCCTGGAAGGGCGGCAGCAACCCTGGCCAAAACGGTAATGCCGGCTCCGGACCTCAGACAAAGTACGACATTGGCGAGACGGAAGACTACTACTTCGCTCCGGACGTGAGCTCTGCGATATGTGAGGACTTCAACGGTGACGGCGTCATCAACACCTCGGACCTCATCACATTCACGACTGCGTGGATCGATAACTGTCCGGACTGACCCTGCGAAAATTTTCTGACTCGGGCTGTGGGTGCCTCCGAGCCCACAGCCCCTTTTCCTGCGCGCCCGTTTGGCTTTTTGCCATCGGCCATCACTGGCCACAAGAACCACCGCCAATTCCGCGCTGCACGTGGCGTCAACCGAGATATATCGTCACCGGGCCGGCAGCCCTCAAAGTGTTGCCAATGCCGTCCGGAAATGATACTTTCTGGCGTTGTTCTCGATTGAAGGCCGCCCATTCGTGGAAGAGCATAGCGCGGCAGGAAAGGAGATACCGAGATGACATCGAAAACACTCTTCTGTTTTGCGATTCCCTGTATATTAACGATGACTGCTGCCGGATCCGTGGCTCGGTCGAATCCGGCCTATGAACCGACCTGGGAGTCTCTGTCAAAACACGCGATTCCGGAGTGGTTCCGCGACGCCAAGTTCGGCATCTACACCCACTGGGGGCCCGTCACGGTTGGCGCCGAGGATGGACCCGCCGGCGTCCAATGGTATGGACGTAGCATGTACCTGCCCGATAGCCCGACCTTTGAATACCATCGCAAGAAGTACGGAGACCAGAACGAGGTCGGTTACAAAGATGTTGTGCCCCTGTTCAAAGCGGAGAAGTTCGATGCCGAGGCATGGGCGGCGCTGTTTGCCGCGGCCGGGGCCAGGTTTGCCGGTCCGGTGGCGATTCATCACGACCACTACGCGATGTGGGAGTCGAAATTCACCGAATGGGACAGCATGGATCAGGCTCCCAAGCGGGACTTCACCGCCGAGCTGGAGAGAGCCATTCGCAAACGCGGCATGAAGTACATCGCGACATTTCATCATGGCTTTGCCTGGCAGTACTACGAGCCGGCCTACAAGTTCGACGCCGCCGACGGCAAACACGCCGGCCTCTATTGCGAGCCGCACGAGCCGGGCACACCGCCGTCGAAGGCGTATTTCGATAGGTGGCTGGGGATGGTCAACGAAGTCGTCACCACGTATGAGCCGGATCTGATCTGGTTTGACTTCGGTCTGAGCAGGGTCATCACGCCGGAGTACCAGCAGCGGATGTTCGCCGACTACTACAACTGGGCGGCGAAGAAAGGCATCGAGGTCGGCGTCGCACACAAGCATCGCAGCATTCACCAACACACCGGCATTCTCGATTTCGAGCGCGGGCGCGAAGACCGCCTCACGCCGTATCCCTGGTTGACGGATACCTCCATTGGGCCCTGGTTCCATCAGAAATCCACGCCGTACAAATCAGTTAATGACATCGTCGATGTGCTGGTCGATATCGTCTCCAAGAACGGGTGCATGCTGCTGAACGTTGGCCCGGCGGCGGACGGCACGATTCCTCCCGATGCTCAAAAGCTCCTGCGGGGCATTGGCCGGTGGTTAAGCACCAACGGTGAAGCCATCTTCGAGACGCGCCCCTGGAAGAGCTTTGGCGAAGGTCCGACTCACAATACCGGCGGCGGTTTCAGCGAGAACAAAGACAGATCGTATACATCAGAGGATGTCCGTTTCACCCAGAGTAAGGACGGCGAGACGCTCTACGCCATCGTTCTTGGCTGGCCGGATAAACAACTGGTGATCCGATCGATGAAGCTGGTTGCTGCTCGGTCCGACGCCCGTGTAGAGTTGCTCGGCCGCGAGGGAAAGGTCCTTTTTCACGCTGACGACAAAGGGCGTTTGGTGATCCATGTTCCAGATAGGTCGCCCGAACGGCGGCCGTGCGAGCATGCTTTCGCCTTCAGGCTGACCGGCATGGAGGTGTCACTGCATTCGTCGGCCGGGTTACTCCGATGATGTGAAGGACAGCACGTTCTATGAGCAGTTAGTTGACATATATGAGAGGTGACAAGATGCGATTCTCAAACAGACAGGCGCTTGCAATGTGGGGCCTCGTAGTCCTGTTTGTTGGCGGCTGTTCCACGGAGCGGACGCGCTCACATTCAAGAACGGGTGAATCTGTTAGACCGTTGCGCTTCGCGTTCATTACATGTGTCGCGGGCGCCAAGTTTTTCGAGCCCGTCAAGAAGGGGATGAACGATGCGGCCCAAATGATGGGAGTCGAGTGTGACTTCCTCGGGACTGAGGGCGTGGACGTGAAAGCCCAGGCGAATCTGGTCCGGCGAGCCGTTACCGCCGGATATGACGGCATCGCGTTGAACATCATCGACCCGGAGGCCTTTGACGATGTGGTTCAGGAGACCATCGGTAAAGGCGTGCCGGTCGTCGCGTTCAACGTGGACGATCACGTGACACCGAATGCGCGCTTGAGCGGTGTAAATCAACGATTGTACGAGGCGGGCGAAACGCTCGCCGAACACCTTTTGCCTCACATCCCGAACAATGCTCACGTCCTGATCACGATGCACGATGAAGGGGTATCCGCCCTGGAAGATCGGTTACGCGGAGAGCAGGCGATCTTGAAAAAGAAAGATGTTCGATGGACAGTTCTCGTCACCGGCAACGATGCCGTCAAGGGAACCGAAGTTATCGCCACGGCGCTGAAGGAACATCCTGACATCCGGATTGTGCTGGGGACCGGCCAGTCGGATACGGAGGCGGCCGGCAGAGCCATCGAGAAGTACTTTCCCAACAGAAACTACTGGTCGGCGGGTTTTGACCTGTGCCCGGAGACGCTACGGCTCATCCAACAGGGCCACATTCGCTGCACCGTTGACCAGCAGCCCTACATCCAGGGATTCTATCCCGTGATCCAACTGACATTATATTTGCGATATGGGATTGTCCCTTCGGATATCGATGCCGGCGCGGCCATCATCGACCGATCCAACGTGCAGCAGATAATCGAGCTCACCGAACAACGGTATCGCTAAACTCGTTGGAGGCCGCCCTACTGCCCGAGGTAGACGGGCTTCATTGGCGTGCCTTGCATATCAAGTGGAAAGCCAATGCAGATCAGCGGGATTGATCTGGTCATTGTTGTCGCCTACTTCGCCAACTGACGCATTTCGTGGCGGCCCGCCATTCGGGAGAATCGCGTTGAAAACGCTTTGCCAAACCGCTCTTCGTTCCCCGGACCCGGTAGGTTTTCCCACGAGTCGCATTTTGGCGTGGTGTGGGATGCTTCATACGGCGATTTTCCTTGACGGCACGGGGCTTATCTGGTATAGATAGAGTTGAAAACAATGCCGGAATTATTAGGCTTGGTTTTTTAGGTTCTATTTTCCGATTCGCGACTCATATCGGGCATTGGAAGGAAGGAGGTAGCGTCACCTCACACAAAACAACCTTGATTTAGATGTAATACAGTCTGTTGTGAACGTTAGGATCATTGCCCGTCGCTTTGGTGTGTGGCCAAAGGACGGCTGTCCGGCCGTTCTCATAGGGAGGCTTGTCATGCATAAGAAAGTGATCTATCTGGTCGTCTTTGTCTTGGCATTTGCACTGGCCAGTCGTGCCTCGGCGGAGCTTTTGGCGCAGTGGAAACTGGACGAAGGCTCCGGTACAATCGCCGCCGACGCCACCGGCAACGGCCACGACGGTACGCTTGAAGGCAACCCGGAATGGGTGGTCGGGTATTACGGCGGGGCCTTGCAGTTCGCCGGCTCGCCGGACCGGGTAGTGGTGCCCTACGATCCCCGGCTTAACCCGGAAGAGGCACTCACCGTCAGTGTATGGGCCAACGTGGAGCCCGATAGCAGTGGCTACAGGTCGCCGATCACATCGCGTGATGATTACCCACAAAGAGGCTACATCATCTATGCCGCCAGCGACGGCACTTGGCAGTTCTGGATCGGCGTTGGTTCCGGTTGGAGCAATGCTGCGGGGCCGCCCATTCAGGAGGGCGAATGGACCCATGTCGCAGCGACGTACGCCCCAGGCGAGCAGAAGCTCTACATCAACGGCGAACTGGCCGGCGAAGCCGCCGGCACGATCAGCCTGAACGAACAGCAGTACCTCTCAATCGGCGCCGGGCGCACCGACATGCCGCAAGGGGACTATTTCTTTGCCGGGATCGTGGACGACGTGCGGGTCTACGACCACGTCATGACCGCCGATGAGATCGCATCGAGCATGGAGAATCAGGGCGGCGCGATTCCCAACGCCTATGGACCCGACCCGGCCGATGGCGCCCTGCACCCGGATACGTGGATAACGGTGAGCTGGCGGGCGGGGGATTACGCCGTCTCGCATGATGTGTATTTGGGCGAGGATTACCAGGTTGTCGACGAGGCTTCGCGAGATTCGGACGTGTACAGGGGCAACCAGACATCGACCTTTTTCGTGGCCGGATTTCCCGGATTCCCCTATCCGGATGGTCTGGTGCCGGGCACAACGTATTACTGGCGCATCGATGAGGTCAATCCGGACGAACCGAACAGTCCGTGGAAGGGCGACATCTGGAGCTTCTCCATTCCGCCAAAGACCGCTTACAACCCAGATCCGGCCGATGGGGCCGAGTTCGTGGACCCGAATAATACGACCCTTAGCTGGACGCCCGGTTTCGGAGCGATACTACACACGATCTATTTTGGCGACGACTACGACGACGTGGACAACGCTACCGGTGGGGCGACGCAAGGAGTCGCAGTCTACAGCCCCGGCGTGCTTGAATTGGAAAAGGTCTATTACTGGCGGGTGGATGAGTTTGATGCCGTCGGCACGTATAAAGGGGACGTCTGGAGCTTCACGACGCCGGGCGCCGTCGGCAATCCCCAGCCGTCGTACGATGCAACGGATGTGCAGATGAACGCGATTTTGAGCTGGACAGCGGCCGATAGCGCCGCCTCGCACGAGCTGTACTTCGGCACGGACAAAGACGCCGTGCGCAACGCCGATACCGGCGCGCCGGAGTACAAAGGCTCCGTGGCGCTGGGGGCTGAGAGTTACGATCCCGGATTGCTTGAGGCGGATACGGCCTACTACTGGCGCGTGGACGAAGTCGACGGCCAGGGTAATACATCGAAAGGCCCGGTCTGGATCTTCACGACCGGCGCGTTCCTTCTCGTGGATGACTTCGAGGGCTACACCGATGACGATGCGGCCGGTGAAGCCATCTGGCAGGCCTGGATCGACGGCTTTGGCGTCGCCGATAACGGCGCGCAGGTCGGCAATTTAATGCCCCCGTATGCCGAGCAAACGATTGTCCATGGCGGCTTGCAGTCGATGCCGCTGCTCTACGTCAACGAAGCCGGTGTCACAAACTCGGAGGCGGCGATGACATTGACCGCGCCGCGTGACTGGACACTGGCGGGCGTTGCAGACTTGTCGCTCTGGTTCCGGGGGGATTCGGCGAATGCGGCCGAACCGCTGTATGTGGCCATCGCCAACAGCGCCGGTGCCCCTGGCGTCGCGACAAACGATGATCCGAGTGCGGCCACGGCCAGCGCCTGGACGCAGTGGGTCGTCTCGCTGCAGGCTTTTGCCGATCAGGGCATCAATCTGACCAACGTCGATAAGATCGCCATTGGCTTGGGCAGTAAAGCCGGTGCGGCCGCCGGTGGTACAGGAACGATGTACTTCGACGACATACGGCTGTATCAGCCACGAGTTGCTCCTTAGGCAGTATGCTGGACTCACATCAGGATGTCTTTCGATTCGGGGTCCGGGCCGGTCAATTCGGCGCGGGCCCCGGTTCTTTTGTTGGCTCTTGACGCGAGGGCGGTCGATGTGGTATAAATGGGGCCGGTGAAGATGTGGACGGTCTCTATGTCAAGCTATCAACCATTCTTTGTGAAGGAGGATCATCATGTGTAGAAAATCGTTCATCGTTTCCTTTGTTATAGCGATAGGCCTGATGCCGACCCACGCGGCACAGGCAGAACTGTTGGGCTGGTGGAGATTTGATGAGGGCTCCGGGATTACTGTAAACGATAGTTCCGGCAACGACCACCATGGGACGGTGCAGGGAACACCCGAATGGGGATTCGGCCCGGCAGGCTTTGGCGGGGCACTGGATTTCAGCCAGACTCAGGGAGCCTACTGCGGCGTCTTCGATCCGACGGGTGGAACGGGAACATTTACTCTTACCTTTTGGTGTCTCTGGGACGGCACTCAGAGTATACAGCACTTCTGTACGAAGTCAAACGGATGGGGGGCAACGACCGCCATGTTCCAGATCGAAGTTAAAGGAGGCCATAGTGATCCGGCACGTGTTAACAGACTCCATCTTGCGTATCAAGGGGCTCCACAACAGGCCGTCCTTCATGTGATCCCCCAAAACGAATGGTGCCATAATGCCCTGGTGTTCGACGGCACTCATGCAACCAGCTATTTTAACGGCGAGGATTTGGAGGGCCCCCAGCCCACCGGGATCGGACCGGATGTCGATGCCCCGATCATTATCGGGGCCAGCCACGCCGCCGAGGGCAGGACGCTCATGGGACTCATGGATGATGTCCGCCTTTTCAGTGAGGTTCTGCCGGCAGAACGGATTCGGTCTATTATGCAGGGCGGCGGTCTGACATATCCATTTGCCTACGGACCCGATCCGCCTGACGGCACTCTTCACAAGGATACCTGGGTTACTCTGTCGTGGAGGCCGGGAGATTTCGCGGTCTCACATGATGTATATCTGGGCGATGATTTCGACGCCGTGGGCGAAGGCACCGTAGAATCTGACGTTTTCCGAGGTAATCAGACAGCAACGTTTTGCGTGGCCGGCTTTCCGGGATTTGCGTATCCGGAGGGGCTCGTGCCGGGCACGACCTACTATTGGCGAATCGATGAGGTCAACGAGGCAGACCCGAATAGTCCGTGGAAAGGTCCGATCTGGAGTTTCTCCCTTCCACCTAAGACTGCCTATAATCCGGACCCGGCCGACGGGACTGAGGTCCCAGGTCCAGATTCCGTGACCCTTCGCTGGACACCGGGTTATGGCGCGAAATTAAATACCGTCTACTTCGGCGAAGACTATGACGAGGTGGCCAATGCCACCGTGGGCGTGCCCATTGGTATGGCAGCCTATTCGCTCGGCCCGCTTGAATCGGAAAAGGTCTACTACTGGCGGGTCGATGAATTTGATGGTCTCGGCACGTACAACGGCGACGTCTGGACCTTTACGACGCCGGGGGCGGTCGGCAATCCGCAACCGGCCAACGGCGCCACCGATGTGGCGATGGCAACAATTCTAAGCTGGACGACGGCAGATAACGCTGCTTCACACCAAGTGTACCTCGGATTAGACAAGGACACCGCGCGCAGCGCCGATACTACTTCTCCGGAGTACAAAGGATCCAAGGCGCTGGGGGCTGAAAGCTACGATCCCGGATTGCTTGAGCCGGACACCACGTACTATTGGCGTGTGGACGAGGTTTATGGTGGAAATCCGGTCAAGGGTCCGGTCTGGAGCTTCACGGTGGGTAATCATCTTCTGGTCGACGATTTCGAAAGCTATACCGATGACGACGCGGCCGGCGAGGCCATCTGGCAGACATGGATCGACGGCTTCGGCGTTCCGGATAATGGCGCGCAGGTCGGTAATCTGATGCCCCCGTATGCCGAGCAGACGATTGTCCACGGTGGCTCCCAGTCGATGCCGCTCTTGTATGTCAACGAAGCCGGCGTGACGAATTCGGAGGCTTCGAGGACGCTAACGGCACCGCGGGACTGGACGCAAGCGGGAGTCGCAGAACTATCGCTCTGGTTCAGGGGCGCCTCGGGTAATGCGGCCGAGCCGCTGTACGTCTCAATAGCCAATAGCGCCGGTGCCCCCGCCGTGCTGGCCCACGATGATGCGGCTGCCGCAGCGAGCGGAAGGTGGACGCAGTGGCGTGTCCCGTTACAGGCCTTTGCCGATCAGGGGATCAACCTGACCAATGTGGATAAGATCGCGATTGGCCTGGGCAGCAAGGCCGGCATGGCAGCGGCCGGCGGTTCAGGAACGATGTACATCGACGACGTCCGGCTGTACCGGCCAGCCGAACAGCCGTGAGCTGCCGATCTGCCGATGTAGCTGACAATTCGGATGGCACCTGTCGGGGGCCCAGGCCGATCCACTCGGCAGGGGCCCCCTTTTTTTGATCAACGACCGATAAGGATTTGCCGAACCTTTGGCGCTTCGTGTGCGTCGAGACCGCGCCGTCTTGGGAAGAATGCTTGCCATTCGAGGGATTCTTGTGTATTTGTATTCGCGCCATGGAAACACGAGTGGTAAAACTCGATCCCGCGAACATTAACGCGGCGATAATCAAGGAGGCCGCAGAGTTGATTGACGCCGGGGGGCTCGTTGCATTTCCCACGGAAACCGTCTATGGAATTGCCTGTCGGGCCAGAAGTGACTCGCTGGCCAAGCTTGCCGGTCTGAAAGACAGGACGGCGGAAAAGCACTTCACGTTGCACATCGCCGAGCCGCGCTGTGTCAACAAGTACGTGCCCACTATCAGGCTCAACGCTCAGAAGCTGATTCGCGGCGCCTGGCCGGGCCCTGTGACTGTGGTCTTTGAATTGGACGGGGCGGATATCAACAAACAGCAGAAGAATCTCGATCGCGACATCTTTCAAAGCTTGTACAAAAACGATTCCATCGGTATTCGCTGTCCGGACCATGCCGTGGCTACCATGCTGTTGCAGCAGGTGAATGCTCCTGTGGTCGCGCCGAGCGCGAATCTTGCAGGTAAACCGCCTGCGGTGAATGCCGAACAGGTTCTCAGTCGGTTGGCGGGCCGGATCGACATGTTGCTGGACGCGGGACCGTCAAAGTACGAATTAAACAGCACCGTTGTAAAGATGGGTAAGAGGGGATTCGAAATTCTTAGGCCGGGGGTATGCTCGGAGGAACAATTGAAGACACTGGTACACGTCAGGTTTCTGTTTGTCTGTACCGGCAACACATGTCGAAGCCCTATGGCTGAAGGGATATGTCGAAAATATTTGGCGGAAAAATTGCAGTGCAATGTTGACGAACTCGATGAAATTGGTTATACGGTAAACTCGGCTGGCATGATTGGTTCGGCGGGTTTTCCGGCAAGTACGCATGCAGTTGCGGCGTGTGCTGTGATGGGAATAGATGTCAGAGCGCACAGAAACAAAGGATTGTCCCGAGAGCTCATCGAGGAAAGTGACCTCATATTTGTGATGGAGCCCGTTCACAAAGAAGCGGTTGTGGCCGCTGTTCCAGAGGCGGCTGATCGGTGCCTGCTCTTGGATGAAAATGGAAAGGTTCCCGACCCAATAGGTCAATCGCAAGAGGTTTATGACCGTTGCGCCAGACAAATAGAAAGAGCTGTAAAGAGAAGGATTCGTGAGCTTGTGATATGAAAGTAGCGGTTGGAAGTGACCATCGAGGCTTCGACACCAAACAGCAAATCAAGGCCATCGCTACCGAGTTGGGCCACGAGTGTATTGATGTAGGCACGGGCGACAGCAATCCGGTCGATTATCCCGACCTGGCCTACCTAGCGGCGCGTGCGGTCTCGGCGAACGAGGTGGACCGGGCGATTCTGGTCTGCGCAACGGGAATCGGGATGAGTATGGCGGCAAACAAAGTCGATGGAATCAGGGCGGCGCTCTGCCACGATGAACTGAGCGCTCAAATCTCGCGCGACCACAACGACGCGAACGTGCTGTGCCTCTCAGCAGATCAGATGGGAGCCGTCTTACTGCGAAAGATGGTGGAGGTTTGGCTCAATACCGAGTTCAGTGGTGGAAGGCACGAAAGAAGAGTAAGAAAGATACAGGCCATCGAGGAAGGCCGCGACCCGCGAGAAATCGGGAACGTTCAACGTGAGGCGCACAGTGGATAGGGTGGGCAAGGAGGCCTGCCTTATCATCATCCTTCCCGTGCGCAAAGCAATCTTGTGGCAACATCCTGCGGAGCAACCCAGACCTGGCGCATACGGCGTTGCCGGTATGCCTGCCCACACGTCATCGAAGCCCAGATCGGAAACGACATCACACTTTGGCAGGGACTCGTCGCCTCCTGGCCGGTATCGCCTCCATCGCGGCCTTTATCCGGTCTCGGCCTGCCTGGGTTTTGCGGCGTAGCTTCTCCGGAGGACTTGTGCCTATCGAACGCAGTTTGTCGTACCGGGCCTCGAGGAGATTCTCGATCTTCATTCGCTTCAGATCCCGCAGCGTTTTCACAATATACCGCTCGACGTTGTAGACCGTGTCGTGAACACTACGGTGCGCGCCGCCGAGCGGCTCAGCGATCACCGCATCGACTAAACCGAGCTTGAGCAGGTCTTTGCTGGTCAGCTTCAATGCCTCGGCGGCTTGCGGGGCCTGTGAGCCGTCACGCCACAGGATTGCAGCGCAGCCCTCGGGCGAGATCACCGAATAGTACGCGAATTCGAGAATGGCCAGCCTGTCACCGACTCCGATGCCAAGGGCTCCGCCGGAACCGCCTTCGCCAATGACAATACAAATCATGGGTATCCTGAGCCGTGGCATTTGGTTAAGGTTGAGCGCTATGGCCTGGGCCTGGCCTCGCTCTTCAGCGCCAATGCCCGGATAAGCACCCGGCGTGTCAACGAGCGTGACGATGGGAATCCCAAACTTCTCGGCCAGCTTCATCTTGGCCAATGCCTTACGATAACCTTCCGGGTTAGGGCACCCGAAGTTGCTGGCAATCTTCTCCTTCGTGGTCTTTCCCTTGTTCTGGCCGACCACCAACACTCTCTCGCGGCCAATCTGCCCGAAACCGGTGAGGATCGCCCGGTCGTCGCCGAAGCAGCGATCCCCGTGAAGCTCACGAAAATCTTTGACCATCAAACTGAGATAGTCACTGAGAAGGGGGCGCTTCGGATGGCGTGCTACCTGAACGGTCTGCCATGCCGTCAGGTTGGAATAGATGCGCTTGAGTTCGGCAACCTGCTGGCGCTGGAGCTGACGAATCTCGGCGGAATAGTCAATGCCCTTGGTCGAGCTGAGCTTGCGCAGCTCTTCCATCTGACGATCCAGATCCGCCACTTTTTCCTCGAATTCGAGGTGATCACCGTTGGCGAGGCTCGTACTGTCCGGCCTCGTCACTATCGTCGTATCTCGTTTTGCCATAAGCACGTGACGAGAGTATGCTGTCATACAGACAAGGTCTCTCTGAAAAACCGGATCATAGCACTTTCAACACTCAAATCAAAGAAAAAAATTGACACAGGGAGAACTGTGCAGTACTTTTTAGCAGAACACGTTCGGGCGTGCACTTTCATAAAACCAGGGTTTTGAGGAACTTAAGGCAGACGACAATTACAGGTTTGGGGCTCCTGGCAAGATCGATTTCGCCGGCCGTTTTGTGGTTCTTTTCCAAAATGAGAGTCGTGGGCTACACGGATCGGCCATCGACCGGCGAGAAGGCCACGGGGCAAGCAGGCCGCACTGGTAGAATATGGAGTAAGGAATAAGGGAATAATATCGTGAAACAATGGCGTTTTGAGGTTCTCAATAAGCCGGGCTTTTCGGATGTGCATGGTAAGAGTGTGATGGAGGACATCGCAGAGCTCGGCATCAGGTCCGTGCAGGCGGTTCAATCGGCCAGGGTCTTTCTTGTGGAGGCGGATTTCGACAGGGGCTCCGCCGAGCAGGTGGCACAAAAGCTTCTGACCGACCCGGTCTGCGAAGAGTATTACATAGGTCGAAGCGGCCCGCCGGCGGGTCTGGCCAAGGCGACACTGATCGAGGTGCATCTCAAGAGCGGCGTGACCGATCCGGTCGCTGAATCGGTCATGGCAGCCGTTGCCGATATGGGCGCTACGGCCAGCAATGTTCGGACGGCCCGAAAGTATGTCCTCTTAGGTGGGATCTCACAGAATGAAACGGATACCATCGCCAAGAAGCTCCTCGCAAATGACTGCATCGAGGACTGTGTGATCGGCAACGAGGCTGAGCCGCCCAGCCCGCATCTTCGGCCGTACGAGTTGCAGGTAACGCACTGGCCCATATGCGACCTTGACGGCGACGAGTTAATGGCGCTTGCAAAGGGAAAGGACCTGTTCTTGAATCTGGTGGAGATGCAGACGATCCAGAAGTACTACAGGGAACTGGGCCGAGAGCCTACTGACGTTGAGCTGGAATCCATCGCCCAGACCTGGAGCGAGCATTGCGTGCACAAAACGCTCAAGAGTTCCATTGATATGTCAATCGACGGTGAGCAGGTGCATTTTGACGACTTGCTGAAGGATACCGTTTTCAAGGCCACCAAGCAGCTCGATAAGGAGTGGTGCATATCGGTCTTTGCCGACAATGCCGGTGTCGTGGAATTCGATGAGGATTCGGCGATTTGCTTCAAAGTCGAGACCCATAATCATCCATCGGCGCTTGATCCTTACGGCGGTTCGGCCACCGGCATAGGGGGGGTGATTCGCGATCCGATGGGAACGGGCCTGGGCGCCAGACCCATCGCGAATACGGACATATTTTGTTTCGGTGCGCCCGACAAGAAGCTCGGCGAGATTCCCAAGGGCGTTCTGCATCCGAGGAGAATCATGAAGGGTGTGGTGGCGGGCGTCCGTGACTACGGCAACAGAATGGGCATCCCCACGGTCAACGGCGCCATCTACTTCGACGACCGATACCTGGCCAACCCTCTGGTCTACTGCGGCAATATCGGCTTGATGGATAGAAGCAAGTGCTTCAAAAATCCCCAGAGCGGCAACCTGATTGTCATGGTGGGCGGCCGCATCGGACGAGACGGCATACATGGGGCGACGTTTTCGAGCGGCCAAATGACGCACGAGCACGAGACCGTCTTTTCGCACGCCGTGCAAATCGGCAACCCAATAATGGAAAAAAAGATGCTGGATGTTCTCGTCCAGGCGAATGATGCGGGGCTGTACGAAGCCATCACGGATTGTGGGGCCGGCGGCTTGAGCAGCGCGGTCGGAGAAATGGGGCAGGAGCTGGGAGCAGAAGTTGATCTGGCAAGGGCCCCTTTGAAGTACGCCGGCCTGAGCTATACGGAAATCTGGATCAGCGAAGCGCAAGAGAGGATGGTCATCGCCGTCAGGCCGGAGAACCTGGAGGCGATAACGAAGATCTTCGACGATGAAAATGTTGAATCGACGGTGATCGGAAAATTCACGAGCGACAAAAAGCTGAAGCTGCGATACAACGGCCAACAGGTAGGCGAGCTGGAGATGGACTTCTTGCACGATGGTGTGCCCAAGTACTCGCGCCAGGCGATCTGGCAGAGCCCCAAGCTGGCCGAGCCCAGCATTCCCGAAAAGGACGATTACAGTGACGAATTGACGAAGATTCTCTCGTCGTACAATGTCGCCAGCAAAGAGTGGGTCATCCGCCAATATGACCATGAGGTCCAGGGCGGCTCGGTCGTCAAACCGTTGACCGGCGTGAATAACGACGGACCGTCCGACGCGGCCGTAATACAGCCGAAATTCAATTCAAACAAAGGTCTGGCGATCAGTTGCGGGATGAATCCATTATACGGCGACATCGACCCGTATTGGATGGCGCTGGCGGGAATCGACGAGGCAATTAGGAACCTCATCTGTGTAGGCGGGCGGGCCGACAGAGTTGCGCTGCTGGATAACTTCTGCTGGGGCGACTGCACGAAGCCGGAAACGCTCGGTCCCTTGGTGCGGGCGGCTCAGGCGTGTTATGACGGCGCGATGGCCTTCGAGGCGCCCTTCATCTCCGGCAAGGATTCGCTGAACAATGAATTTGCCTGCGAGGACGGCACGCAAATATCCATTCCATCGACGCTCCTGATCAGCGCGATATCCATTGTGGACGATATCAACGGGTGCGTCACGATGGACGTCAAGAGGGCCTCCAATCTTCTCTTTGTTGTGGGCCAGACGAAGAATGAGCTGGGCGGCTCACATTACTACAAAATAGGGGGTCAGCTTGGGGCCAATGTCCCCAGGTTGGGCCTCGGCACCGCCCCCAGGATCGCGCGGCAGATTTCTACTGCGATTGCCGGGGGTCTTGTGGTCAGTTGCCACGATTGCTCTGAGGGCGGATTAGCGGTGGCGCTGGCCGAGATGGCATTTGCAGGCGGTCTCGGAATAACCGCAGACTTGCGGGGTCTGCCGAGAAGCCAAGACTGCTGCCGCCCGGATGCGCAGCTTTTCAGCGAATCGAACAGCAGGTATGTCGTAGAGATCGAGCCGAAAGACTATGATGCGTTCGCCAAACTCATGCTCAATCTTCCATTCGGCCAGATCGGCAAGGTGACAGAGGAGAGAAAGCTCATCATCCAGGCCGGCAATGGCAACGCCGTCATTGAAGCAGACATAGACTCATTGAAGAAGGCGTGGCAAGAACCGTTTGACTGGTAATGTCAACGTTGTCATAGAGGGATAAGACAATATCAGAAGGTGAGAGATGAAAGAGGTTAACGCGATCGTTTTACGGGCGGCCGGCATCAATTGTGATATGGAGACGGAGTATGCGCTGGAACTGGCCGGAGCCAGGGCCCAACGTGTGCATATCAACCGGATCATCGAGGACAAAAGCCTTCTCGATGCCTTTCAGATCATCGTCTTTCCCGGGGGGTTCAGCTACGGCGACGATGTGGCGGCGGGCAAAATCCTCGCGAACCAAATCGTACACCATCTTTTCGACCCGATACAGAAGTTCATCGAACAGGGCAAACTCGTACTCGGAATCTGCAATGGTTTCCAGGTTCTGGTCAAAACCGGAGTTCTCCCGGGCGGCGAGTCCATCCGGCGCCAGGAAGACGTGACCATAACGTGGAACGATAGCGGGAAATTCGAGGACCGGTGGGTCTTTCTCGCGCCGCAGACGGAAAGGTGCGTTTTCATCGAGCCAGGCAGACAGATCTATCTGCCGATAGCACACGCCGAAGGCAAGGTCGTCACCAAGGATGCAGATACATTGGAGAGGCTCAGGAGCGAAGGATGCGTCGCGTTCAAATATGTTGACGAAAACGGCCGTGAAGGCGACTATCCGGTTAATCCCAACGGATCTGTGGATTCGATAGCCGGACTGACCGACGCAACCGGCAGGGTCCTCGGGCTCATGCCTCACCCGGAGAGATTTGTCAGACCGACTCAACACCCGCGCTGGAGCCGATTAGAAAATGTGCACATCGACGGGATGACCCTCTTCAATAACGCCGTCAAGTACATACGAGAGAACTTCTGGACGAAGACACTGCCCCAGAAGGAACCGCTGCCGTCCGAACCGCTCAGCTTATAAGCCTCGACACGGTATTGCACTCTGACTTTAGGACGTCCCATGCGTGCAGACTGCTTTGCGCAAGAAGTCAAGAGGCTAAGACCTCAACCATTTCGCAGTCCCTCAGCCAGGTGTATCCCTGCGGAAGGACCGCGAAAAGAAACTATGGAGCAGATTCCTCGGCCGGCAATTTGCTCGATCGCAGAGCCGCGAGGGCAGCCGGTTTGTCCTTGGCAAATACAAAGACTTTGCTCAGACCGGCCACGGAAAAAATACATTTCGTCACAACTCTAACGTTGTAGAGAACAAGCCGATGGCCGGAATCCTGCAGCAAACTGCGCAACGCAAGAAGGGTGCTGATGTTCCAGGAATTCAGCAACTCGACTCTGAAAAAGTCGATGATGACATCATGCGTGCATTTTTCGCTGACCATTTGGCTGACAGCGTTCAGCTCCTCGCCTCTTTTCGATCCTGCAGAAGGCAGCTCGACAAGAAGGATGTCTTCAGATAATTCTCGAATCGACATTTCTCACTCTTCCTTCCTATTCCGGCGAATCTTTGTATACGTTGGTACATTCTATCGGAATAAATCTAAGCTGGGTTGAGTGGAAAATGAGAATCGAACGTATGTCGTGGGGCAGCCTACATATTATCGGCCACGGATGGATCGCCGGCCGCGATGACATCGAACCGGGATTTCCTTACCCGGCCGCTTCGGTTCGTCTGGGGCTTTCTCACCCGTCTTGCTCAGGACTGGAGCCAGGTGTGGCGATTCTCTCTGACGAACTCATCGTCAGTAAGATGCGGATAGTCGCGTATTATCCGGTCGATGGTTTCGGCCTGTCCGGGTGATAGCTGTTCTTCGGGATCAAGTGTTCTTACTGCTTTTATGAGACCCTGCCTCGCCAGCACGTAGGATATCCCCGGAATGCACCCGGCAAAATGGTTGTCGGCGTCGAAAATCGCTTTGTTGGCCAGTGTCAACTGACTGGCCAGCGTGAGTAGGTCCTTGGGCACCCCCGTCCTGGTCTCGCGAATCGTCTCGATGCGTCTCAGGTGCTCAACCGCCGTCTTCGTCCAGCACGCCCACTGTCCCAGCAGCCCGCCGACAATCTGCAGCGATACCTTCCGACCTTCAACGTTGAAGTCGTGCCGGGTGAGTAAATCGACAAGTATGCTGTCATCGTTTCCGGTATACAGTGCTATTTCCTTGGCTCTCCCGGAGTGCGCGACGGCTTCCAGCACGTCAAGCGTCTGGTACCTGTTGAATGGCGCTATCTTTATGGCATGCACGTTGGGCATAGCCACGAGCTTCCGCCAAAACTCGCCAGGCAGTGCCATGTGACTGATCGTCTCCTGCAGGTAGAAGCCCATAATGGGTATCACTTCGGCGACAACCCGGCAGTGCTCTATCAACTCTCCGATAGATTTTCCCTTCAGTGCCGTCAGGGACAGCAAGCCGAGGTGGTAACCGAGTCCCCGTGCCAACTCGGCTTCTTCCAGCGTCTGCTTCGTCTCACCCACAAGCCCGGCAATCATAATCGGTTCATCGCAACCCGTGGACATGACGAACTGCCGGGCCGTCTCGATGGCCAGTTCCAGCACCGGGCGATACAGGCCAATTCTGGGCTCGTGGATGGCGAACTGTGTCGTGTGCACGCCCACGGCCAGGCCGCCGGCGCCAGCCGCCAGATAATAGCGGGTCAAGGCTCTCTGATGGCGCTCGTCGATCTTATTGTCTGGCCGAAGCGCCAGCGGATGAGCGGGGATAACACAGCCTGAACGAAGTCGCTTGAGAATACGCGAATCCACTATAGACTACCCTCCTTAGAATTTGCCGTCACGCATATCATACTTGGTCGGTTTGTTCAGGGTCTTCTTCCCGGAGACGACCCACGTGGCGATCATCGAAATCATTTGATCGAGCGATGTTTCCGGAGGCCCAAACGTGCTCAGGCAACGGGACGCATCCGAGAGCAGGGCGGTGTCGGCCTCGCGGGAAATGAATCTCGGCTTCTTATCGAGCACCGTTGCGATCTGCTCGGCGAGCCGGCGGACCGCAATGGTCTCCGGCCCGGTGACATTCAAAATGGCCGGCGGCGAATCCGCAAGCGTTATCGAACGAATGATGGTGTCGTTGGCATCCCTCTGCCAGATGAGGTTCACCGCGCCCATCGTAAGATCAATGGGCTCATCGTTCAATAGCTTCAAGGTGAGGTCAACGATAATGCCGTATCGAGGTTCGTTCGCGTAGTTGAGCCTGATCAGCGTTACAGGCGTCTTGTAGAGCCGCGAGAAATACTCAAACATCCTCTCTCTGCCGAGACACGACTGGGCGTACTCACCTATCGGATCGGGTACCGCCTCTTCCGAAGCTCCGCTGCTGGTTACGTCAACCAGAGGGTAAACGTTGCCGGTCGACAGCGCTACAATTCGCGAGTTCCTGTAATGCCGCGCCACCAGCGCCGGCACGAAGCTGTTCAGCGCCCATGTCAGCGGCTGATTACCCGTCGAGCCGAACTTCATGCCGACCATGTAGAATACGTTTTCCACATCGGGGAGTTTTTCGTAGGCCGATTCATCAAGCAGATCGGCTTCAAGGGTTTGAACCTGGGCTTGCTCGATCCGGCTGCGAACGGCTTTGTCACTGAATCGTGATACAGCATAGATATTAGTATTCGTTGATGCTTTCTTGAGCATCATTGCTAACGTCGGCCCCATCTTTCCGCCCGCGCCGAGAACCACAATGTCACCATCCGTTGCCGCCAGCGCTTGCACGGTAGCTTCTGAGGGCTCGCTTAGCATCTCCTCCAGGCCGTGCTCGTCTAAGTTGGCTACATTCTTCATGTGTGTTTCTTTCACGTACTGCGAAATACTCAGGACAACTTCAGAATCACGGAGATCAGGACTCTTACCGCCGTGAACAGGACGACGAGAAAGCCAACGCCGCCGAGGATGTTGAGCAGCAGCGTGTTTCGTCGCTCGCCCATGATGTCCTTGCGGTTAGCGAGCCAGAGGATTGTCGCGGCCATGAGCGGATTGCCGATCACGGTCAAGGCCTGGCCGAAGATGATCAGGTTCACGGGTCTTTGACCGGTCCGAAGGGCCAGCACGGCCACGAGCATTCCGATCAGGAGGACGACGACCGTGAAGATCCGTGACCAGCGGTCGCTGAGTTTGGCGGGCTTGCCGAGGCCGTCGGCGAGGATGCTGCCGCCTATCATGGCGTTGATGAGAAACGGATTCATGGCCACGGCAAAAAGACCGACGCAGAAGATCGTGTAGGCGGTCGTGCGCAGCAGCGGCTGGAGCGACTGGGCCAGAACGCCGATATCCTGGGCCTCTCGGCTGGGAATGACGGTGGCGGCCGTAATCATAATGACCGCACTGACGCCGGTGAGAACCGCTACGCCGGCAATGGCGTCGCCGATGCCGTTGCGGTATTCCTTGATGGTCCAGCCCTTCTCGCGGACGAGGTTGCCCTGGTAGAACGCTGCGGCCACCGAAAATGTCGTCCCCAGCAGCGAAGCGATCAGCAGAAGCGGATCTTCGATCTTTCCGCCGACTTCACGTGGCAGGCCCAGCACGATTCCCTCCGGGATCCCCGGGATCAGGCCTTTGAGGATGGCCATGAGGCTCGGCGCGGCAAGGATGACGTTAATCACAAAACTAACGAGTATGATACCAACCATCACTTTCATGACTCTTTCGAGCAGCCGATAGACTTGGCTGGCCGTGAAAAGGAAAATGATGATTAGCCCGTTTAGAGCAGATAGGACGATGATCGGCGGTACCTTGGGTATCAGGGCCCCGGCGGCCGCCACGACGGCGAGGTTGTTGGCGAACTGAAAGGTCGTGCAGACAAGGCACAGGTTGATGCCGATGATGGCCGCGGCCGGTCGGCCCAGGCGATGAGCCACCAGCGCGCAGGGCGTGGCGCCTCCCACGACGCCGATCCGGGCAGCCGTCGTCATGTACGTCCCCATGAGGACACCCGTCAGCAGCAGCAACCAGAGCAGCTCAAATCCGTGCCTGGCACCAACGTTGGAGCTAATGAGTAGACTCCCAGGTCCGAACACGACGCAGGCCGTGATAAGAGCCGGACCAATCGATCGCCACCAGGCAAGACACTGCCCGGACTTTGAGGCGTCAGACGATTCTGCCATAAAGTGTCTCCCGTAAAAAGTCAGAGATCAGAATGCAGAAATCCGATGTCTGTCTTCTGCATATCACGATGGCATGATTTATACCCGATGTGCCGGTGATACGCCAGTTTTTGTACGAAGATATTGCATTTGCTGCTTTGACTTCGGGAACTGTCTTTCGTCGCGTCAGAAATGGGTCGTTTAGAAGCCGGGCGTGGGCAACGTCGCCTCCCAGTTGCTCGGGTCATTGCCGGAAAAATGCGCATCCGTATGGATCCTCTGCAAGACGTCGCCGCCGCCGTCGGCGGACTCGGGCCAGGGCGCTACATCCGCATAAATCACCTCATCCACGATCCCCCAGGAAATCGGATCATCCGGCTGGTCCGCCGGGAGCGGCCTCTCCAGAGCAAGCCGTTCGCCGGCGTTCGAGAGACTGCCCAGCCAGGGCCCGACGATGTCCACGCCGGGAGTGAGAAGGCCCGTGTGATATGACACCATGAAGGTGGTCAGCCGATCGGCCTCCGTCTGCGGATCGAAACCGACGACGATCAATCTGCCGCCGGAGGGAATTGAAATGCTGTCATCGAATGTAACCTCGACTGCGCCATCCAAACGCCAGGCGCCTTCAGAATTCGCCATAAGTATGCGACTTGCGGTGGGATTGCGTAGCTCGATATATTCATCATCCGTTTCCACCTCAGGATGATACATGATCTCGTCGATCGCGACATCCGGCAAAGGATTGCCATTGGCCGAATCACGCGAGGGCTCCATGAAGAGCCAGTACGTCCCGCCATCCGGATAGCGGCCCAGAGAGGTATTCTCTCGCTGCGCTTTAAAACTGAGGCTGTCAACGATACGGTCCTCGAAGGTGCCGGGAAGATACGAGAGGATGACCTCCTCTCCCGCTTTGCTCAGTCCGAATCCGGCGCCAATCGGATGATGGAAATTCGTTATCTCATCAAAGCTGATGTAAGCGTTCCCGGCTATCTCAATCCCCGGAATAGCCCATTTTTTGAGTTCGGCGATATCGTCGCTGAGATACCAATCCTGCAAATGGATGCTTTCCGCCGACGTATTGTACAGTTCGATCCAGTCGTTGGATCGGTGTTGTGGATATTGAGGATCGTTTAAGTCAGTATGCGCCATTATCTCATTAAGGATTAAGGTGGTCGCTAACTCGGGATCATCCATGCCGGGCGAGCCTCCGATGTAAGCGCTGGCGCGCCAGTTGCCTCCGTAGTTCAGGGAGCCGTCCGGCTGGCCGTATAACGCTGAGATCAACGGGACCAGCGAATGGCCGCCCCCATCCGCCGCCAGGGGCCAGCCCCGGCCGTCATCGTATGTAAATTCCGCAACGGTTCCATTCCAGAAATCAACCAAACTGACGTTTTCACCGTTGTTGGATAGCCTGCCTGTGTATTCGCCGGCGATTTTCGAGGATAAGTCGGTGCCATAACGAGATAGAAAAGCCGCTTCGTTTCCGACGACTAAAGCGAATTCTCCCGGCGGCAAATTCCGCACGCGGCTGTCGGCGAAATCAAACACAATCCCATCAGCAAAGAGTAGCGAGGTCAGGTCGATGGCTTCATCCCCAGTATTTTTTAATTCAATGAACTCGAATTCGTCGTTATCCGTCGGATCGCCAACAGGAGGGGCGGGGGGGTTGTACATCACCTCCGTGATGCGACAATTGTTCAGGATATGGGCCGAGACCGGCTCACCCGCTTCAAACTGGATCGGCAATGACCAGTGACTCCATCGGTTGGTGTTATCCTTCATTCGGCAGCGAACCCGGTAGGTGCGTCCGACTTTCACCCGGGTGGCGGGAATCGTTATCGTACTGTCAAAATCCAAAATCTCCCCGCTTTCCCAGACGGCGTCGATCTCGTACTTGCCTTGCCTCACACGATAGAGTGAAGAGACATCGTCGAGCTCGCCGGGCTTTCCGGTCAAACGAACGTTGATGAAACAGTCGGAGCTGCTGGTCCGCGACATGTTCTGGACCTGGATGGCAATGATATTTTCGCCTTCAACGAGGTAGGTCGGATCCGGCAGTGTAAAGGTGAACCAGCTTTTTTCCGAAGAGTGGCTGCCGCTGGCGTGACCATTGTACGAGACACTCTCAGACGGCATGTTTTCCTGTAAAACGAACGTGTCGTTGATCCACACGTTGAATCCATCATCGTATATCGCTTCCAGACGGAGCGACCCGATCCGTGAAAGGTCCTCCACCGTGAACTTCTTGCGGACGTAGAAAGAGGTGTATTGATACTGCATTCCCGTAAGCGTCGTGGCCAGGAATGACGTCGGCTCTCCCCAGCCGATCGGCGTCGGTCCCTCTCGCCAGAGCCAGTCATCAAAATCGAATCCTCGCCAAGCGGTACGATGTCGAGGGGACGGCTCCGTTGTTCCTCTAAAATACTTCCACTCGGCGCCTTCGGGTATCAGAACGATATTTTCATCCGGAGAGACGACGTGAGAGCCGGGGCTGACCTCGGCGATGCGCCATTCCATCGCGGCGAATGTGCTGCTACCCTGCGGATTGCTGAAAGGACCGGTCTCGAACGTCAGCGCGTTGATCGGATACGTGGACGGACACGTCGGTGTGACGACGGGCGTCCGGGGTATTCGCGCATCGTCGTAGTAGGTATCGAACTCCCTGTTGCTGGATGTCACATAGTCTTTCATGATTTGTACCATACCGGGAAAATCCTTGCTGGGGGCTTTTTGATAAAAGCGTCCCTGGCCGGCCTTATTCGAGCCGTGGCTGGGCCGATAGCCCGCAGAGACGGCGTCAGAGTGCATGACCCAGTGGTAGTCCCACATAGCGCGGTCCGCGTCCACGATGGAGAGTCCGCCCGCCGGGTCGTCAATAATGGATGCAAATTCGTCCAGGAGCTGCCCCATCTGGTCCGCGTTGTACAAAAGGTCGTGAAATTCGCGGAGCCGGTTTTGCTGCTCGACCATCAGCCCCGCACGCTGCGTAATCCTTCCCTGCTTTCGAAACGGGTCCTCCCCGTCGCCGTACATATTATTGGCCCACGTCAGATCGACGTCCCAGGGCAGTTGCGAGCAGAGCAATGTTTCCGGATTGAAGTAGAAGTAATAGTTTTTTCCGTATCCGACGTCCCCGTGGTGCGTGCCTTCAATAACACAGCGATATGAAAAATAAGAATCCAGGTTCACGTTGGCGCGCCACCACTGCTCCGTCGGATCGGGGCTATAGTAATACCCTTGCTTGAAAGCAGACAAATCTGATCCGTCGGTCACTCCATGGAGTCCCTGGTTTGCCATTTGTCCCTGGTGACCTTCGATCTTGTACATGTTCCCATCGGGTAAATCGTGCTCTTCGAGGAATCGCCCGTCCATCTGCTCGATGGTCATGTAAAGCCCCCAGAAGTCGCCGTCATACTGGGTCCCTCTGCCGGTCAGCGGCGGATGAGCGGCGTTGAGAAGGCCGTCCTCGTAGCGCTCGTCGATGATTCTAAATTGAAGCCAATTCGTCTTCGAGGCGGGCGTGCCCATCATATTGAACAGTTTGAACGTGACGGCCTCGAACATCCCCTGTTCGCCGCGATGTTGGTAGTCCCCCTGTTGAATGCACGCGGAGAAGTTGAGCTTGTCCCAGGTGGTCTTATATTTGTTGCCGTAGTCGTCCCGCGCCTGAAAGAAATGGCCGCGGTTAAAGTCAAACTTCCACATATTTTTGCCCATGGAATACCGCCAGGTTCCGCCGCGAGCACGGTAGCGGATGTGATCGTAAACTTTGCCTTCATAAACCAGCGTGCCGAACCACTTGTAATCGGCGCCGCTATATCTTTCGAGCCAGGTACACGTCTCAACACCTGATTTCTTGCCGATCAAATGATAAACGGGCAGGCGGCGCATGACGTTGGCGCCGTACCGGACCACAGAGGTAACGCCGGGTCGAATGGCTCCGGACCAGGCGGGTACGCCATCATAGACGAAATAGGCAAAATTAGGCTGCGGATCGTCCGCATATGGCACGAGAAGGCCCCATCCGGCGCGGTCCTCAGCCGTGATGCGGTATCGGATAAGACGACGGTGCTGCTGGATGGAATTCGGAAGTTGCACACTATAGGTGTCGTCACCGGCGAGTACGTCGCCGCTATGGCCGTCGTCGTTCATCGCGACCTCGGTCCAATCCAGATGGTACTGCGAATCATTGATAGTGATATAGCTGCCGGGTTCGACGATCTGATAGTTCAGGGTCACGCGCGCGACACCGTCGGCGTCGGTGACCTTGGCCGTTACGATGACAGGCTCATCGGACTTGGGTTGTTTGGGAGTGTGTCCCACCTGGCGGATGTGGGGCGGAGGATCGTCCAGGTAGACCCGTTCGTTGGATGCCGCGGGTGTGGGATACGCTGAACGCCAACTACCGGCCAGATCGTTGTCCAGAAACGGATTGACTAATTGGATAGAGTATCCCGTGCCGGGTTGACTCACCGGCACCGGATCGCCCACGGTAGGCCAGGGAAATCCAAGCCGGTAATCGACTCGATCCACAATATCTCCATTCAGATTGCGCAATTCGATCATCTCTCCGCTGTTGGCGAGTCTGCCCTGGAACGGACCGAACACCAGATGTGGGGGTATGCCGGACCTGCTGCCGCCCCATTTGGCATCAATCTGCCGCGTGCTATAGGCAACGATGATAAACCCTCCGCCCGGCAATGTCGAGCCCGCAGGAAATTCGTAAGCGATGCCGTTGCTAAAATACCAGCCGGAAAGGTCAATATCTGTCATCCCGGTATTGCACAGTTCGACAAACTCGACGGCTTCCGTCTTAACGTCAGGATCGTAATGAATCTCGTTGATGACACAGTCACCCGTGCATACGCAAGAGCATAGGAGAATGAGTGCAAGAGAACATAAGCCGCGTGCTCTTGCGAATGGTGACGTCTGATGTGTGCGTGCCCGCATGGATATGAGCACCCTTTTATCTCCTTCCTCACCGAACAGGATTGCACGAATCCCTCGACAATATTCTAACATATACGGGCCCGTTGAGTCAATCGGTTTTGCTTGACGTCCACAATTTCGTCGCTCGCCGGTTGTCCGTCGTCTCTCGTTACTCGCCGGGGGAAGGGACGCCGGCAATCCAGTCACCGGGATCGTTGCCGTAGTCCGCGGCGATTCTTCGCGTGAGCGACAGGCCGGACCCGTCCGGCTCGGTCGGCCAGAGGTCCACGGAGCCGGGACAATCTTCGGGATGTGAGCCGTCGCTGTAATTCACTCTGTCAACGCGAATGTAGTGACGCACACCAGCGCTGTCGATATCGCCCGGCATACTCAACTCTACCGTGTCTCCCGCGTTGCTCAACTGGCCATCATAAGGACCAAGAACCATTTCAACGGGTACGCCCGGATACCACCAGAGAAATGCTTCCGGGTGCCTGGCCACTAAAAGATATCCGCCGGCCGGGATGGTCACAGGCAGATCGGCAGGAAAGTCGAACTCAACGCCGTTCGTGAACGTCCACGGCTCACCCCTATCATAATCGTACAGCGTCACCGGCTCGGCGCTGATATTGTGAAGCTCGATGTATTCGTATTGGTCGTTCGTATAGGAGCCGCCATCGGGCCAGTCCGGATTGTACATGATCTCGCTGATGACAATCGGGCCGACCTTCGGATAGGCGTTCGCAGAACCCGGCGTTGGAGATTGCATCGCGATGAAGTTGGAATTCCCTGTGCTGGGCTTGTAGTAACGCCCGAACGAGACCCCCGTTTCCGAAGCTCCGAAATCTTCGACGTTGCGATAGCCGGTCAAAACGCCATCTTGCGTCGAGCTGAGGTACAGCGTCTCGCCAGTATCACTCAGGGCGAAGGGCTCGTGGCAGCCGGCGGCGTTCGGGTTGCCAAAGTTCAGGTCCTCGTAGAAAACAAGATACCCGTATGGATCAATCGTGGTGCCGGCGGCGATCTCATATTTGAAGGGATTATCATTACTGTCGCTGAGGAACCAGCCGCCAATCTCAATCGCGGCCCCGGTCGTATTGTACAGCTCGATCCAGTCAGGATCGCCACCGGGCGAATTGGCCAGCAACTCGCTAATGACTACATCACCCGGATTGGGGAGGATGCCGCTATCATCCTGTCCCGGGGAACCGCCAAGATAGGCGCTGGGGCGCCAGGCGTCTTTCTGCTCCCAACTGCTCAAGTCGGGATTGGCCGGGTCGAGGATCGTCAGAGAAAAGCCCTCGCCGTCGCTCAGAGAGCGCCAGCCGTCACGATAGCAAAAATCCAGAATTGTCCGGCCAATCGCATCTTCCAGCTCGATTCTCTCGCCGGCGTTGTTCAGCCTGCCGGAGTACTGGCCGGCGATGAAAATGTCTGTGCCATATCGAGCGTCAAAGGCGTCACGGTCCTGGACGACGACGACATAGTCGCCGGGAACAAGCTCGATGCCGGGGAAGGTGAAGTCAATACCGTTTGTGAAGCGGACCAGGTTCAGATTGATGGTCTCAGTTCCGATGTTTGTCAGTTCGATGAATTCTTCGTTCGGCTCCTCAATGCCGGCCGGGGCCTGTGGGTGATACATGATCTCCGTGATGCGGAGATTATCCGCGACCGGACCAACGGCGAAGATCGCCTCGTTGAGCGCGCTCCAGGTGTCGCCGCTCAGGACGCGCGCCTTCACGTTGGCGCTGTGGTCCAGTGTGATGGGACCCGTATATCGGATTGCACTGGCCGAGATTCCGCCAGCACCGGCGCTAGAGCCTTGCCCGGCAATCAATTCTACGGAGATAAGGAGATCGGAACTGGTCGTGGACGAATTCAAGCCGTAGAGGGCTAATAGATTATTGCCCCGCTGCAAACGGCTGAGAAAGGCGGAAACGTCGATACTCTCGAACTCGACGGCCTGTGAGTCCGAATGGGTGGTGCTCGCACGAGAATTCCAGGTTGGTGTACCGTTGAAATTTCGACGAGCTACCTCGATGCCGTTGAGATAGGCCACAAAACCGTCGTCATATCTGACATGTAAGGTCATGAAGTTGAATTCATCCGAGCTGCCACTGAAGGTAAATGGGATGCGGATGTAACAGGTGGTGTTCTTGACATACATCCGGTCCTGAAGATCGAGACTGATGAAGTTTTGATAGCCGGAGCTTCGTTCGTATCCGAGACCGCCGGGTGAGCCGGTGCACGGCAGCCAGGACGAGTCGTTGTAGCCTGAGGTGCTTCTCCAGTTGTTACTGGTTGGACCGGTGGGAACGAGAACGCGCTTGTCGGCATTCTCGGGCACTAATCTGGTGCTGGTAAAGTCGCCCGGTGATACTGCGGCTTGCCGCGGATCGGTGCCGTCGAGGGTGTACCATATCGACCCCGTCGGGGAAGTCATCGAAAGCGTATCGCGCGTCGAGATCGGTCCGCCGTGCTGATACGAACCGTTGATGCGAAAGACCGGCGCATCCACGTTTGGATACCAACCACGGGATTTGAACTGGTTGAGGACGATGGCCGTTCGCTGCTGGAAGTATTGGGTCAGGAGCCAGTTCCGCTCACGGACCCACTCAATGTTGCGCGTATAGGGGCGAGACCGGTGGTTGTCTCCCCAGCGGGCCGATTCGCCGACGACCGCCCGGTCAACATCGTCGAGCCGGACCTGGTAGAGAGCTGTAGCGCCCGTAGGTGTGAGGACGCCATCGTTGAAAAAGTGCCGGTGGACATGATCGGCGAAGAGGATGCGATATTCCGCATTGTCCGCCAGTCTGCGGTGAAGACCTGTCGGGCCGCCGCTATCATTTCTGCCGGTGACATTGTCATAGAGCCCTTCGAGCACGTGTTCGGCGTCCCAGCTATGGTATCGCCATCGGCCGTCGGGCTCAGCGTGATTATACGTGGCGTACCAGTTCTGATGCGCCCAGTCCGTGTTGCCGACGTAGTAGTTCGTTATCACGTAATGGATGAGATTGGGCACGTCGAGATATTGTTGCAGGGATTCATACTGCTGATCGGACCGCAGGCCGGCGTTGGCGGTATTGATCATCCGGCTGTAATCCGCGGCGGATCCGTTGATGACTGTGCCGGAGTTGTGCTTGAGGACATCGTAATCGTCGTCCTCTCCGCCAAGATAGGCGGCGGCGAAGTGCTCATCGGGCCGTTCATGTAGCCAGTACAATCCCCAATAGAGGCCATTGAGATATAAGTGAATGTGCCTGCCATGCGGTGCGTAGCCACCCATCGCGTTTTGGATATCCGAAACGAACTGGTCCCGCGTGTACTGCGCGACGTCTCGCTGGCCCAGCCCCGGTCTGCTGATCCCGACGCCGCCGCCGTAGGCCCAACTGTTGTTCATGCGCGCGTCCAGAACAAGGGTGTCAAATTCGTCCGTCGCATCGTCGCCGAATACCGGAAATCTGAGCTTCGTCGCGCCAAGCCGACCGGTGAATTTCAGACGCATGGATAGTTTGTCCATCTTCCACGGGTTTGTGCTGGAGCCGCCGGCCAGTCGCACAGCCGCATCGACGTGGAACTGTTCTGATGTACATGGATCGAAGAACTCGACGGAGACCGGCCGCTCCGCCGACTCCCCGGCCGTGTCTTCCCACCCCGGATTGGCATATATTCCACCGACTTCAGGATTCGAGTTGCCGTTGAACCAATCCATCATGGGCATCGCCAGGGAAATCGTCGGAACGGCCTTGAGATCATCCTTGATTCTATTGCGATAGGCCGGATCATTCACCACATCCGGATCCATCTCGTAGTCGGCTCCGGCATGTCCCCACGTGTTCGGCAGTCCGGCACCAGTCTGCCGAATAACGTGATCGAGAAAAATATAGCTCTGGGCATCCACGTTCGTGGATTTCCATCCCGCCTTAACGGCTATGGCCCGTACGGTTGTGGTTGTGTTGACCGGAATAGAATCCGTGTAGACCCTGCCGGTGGTGACATTTCGCGCACCGATGTCGTAGGGCTTAGAACCATCAAGGGTATAGTAGATGACCACATCTTCGGTTTCCGTGGCAATGGTGACGGAAAACGGTGCATCGTAGAAGCCCCGGCTGTGGCTGAACTTCAGACGGGCGATTTCTCCCAGATACGCCCCGTCATTGTGGGCAGCCGGGCTCGGAAAACCAAAGAAACGGAGACTGTCCTCGCCGTCCGGATAGCGACCATAGGAGATATCCGTCGTTTGGGCCGGAAAGACGATGCTGTCAATCAGCGTGGCGCCGTCGCTGTCGAACAGGCTAAGCTCCTCACCGCCGGCGCTAAGCTTGAAATTCGCGTGCAGGCCGGCATCGGCGGTATCATCATCGGCCCAGATCAACAGATAACCACCTGCGGGAATCCTCGTTGCAGACGGATTATTGCTGGGAATCCGCCATTTGGTGGGGGTGGCCAGGTCGTCCGTCAGATACATACCACCCACATTGATCGTATCGACGCCGAAATTATATATTTCAATCCAGTCGTCGTATTGTCCCTGGGCATCCCGGATGCAACGGCTATTGGATGCCATGAGTTCATTGATGGCCAGTGGAACCGCTGTCTCATACCCCTCCGCATGGCCGGCAATAAAGCCCGTTATCAGGAGAACGCAGGCTACGGATTCCACGTACACGTATCTGAACATCGTCTGTTCTATCTCCCACTGAGATCCATATAATACATATTCCTATACTCTCTAAAGTCCACGACGTTCGTTCATCTCTACAGAAGAACGTAAGGGCCAATGAAACGGCGTCCCTCATTCGCAGGAAGGATCAAACGGATTTGCGCACTCGAGCCACTCGCCGGCCAACATAGCCAGATCTGAAAAATCGACGTAACAATCACCATTCAAGTCGCCACTAAGCTGTCTAAGGCACCGGAATATGGTGAAAGTCTCATCGCTGGTATCATGAACAGTGACGTCATGGAGATCACGAATCCGGACGAGACACCGATTTGAATCCACAACCGGGACCGGATCCCATTCAAACGATCCGGTATTCCACCAAGGGCTGACCTCCCGCCAGGTGTGACCATTGTCCATCGAATATTCGATCTTCACAAACTCTATTCTCGCGCCCTCCATCGTCTTCCAAGTGATGTTGTGCGACGTTCCCGCCACGAGATTCTCGTGGCCGTTTGGTGATAGCACGATCGGCTTGGGCGTAACAGTGTAACCCCATACCTCGCGCGGCTCATATAGGCCCGGCATACTCAGATCGTTGGTATGACGCTCCATCCAGATCATCGTGACGTCGAGGCCGTCAATTTCAACCAGGACGTAGCCAAATCCCGTTGCGTGGTGCCACTGTTCTACGGCATAATCACCGTTTTTGCCGGCGTAGGGCAGCGACCAGGTATAGGGGGCCGCACCCGCGGTTCCGACGATGTACTGATGGATGTCATTTGCCGGATTACCGTCACCGTCATCAACGCGCGCATGGTCGTAGAAATGGTCATGGCCGCAGAAATACGCTCGCCCACCGGCATTCCTGATGCTGGCCCAGAACGCATCTCGCTCGGCGGGCTGGTTATCGAGGCAGTCAACATGCCGTGCTCTGAATGCGGGTTCGTGGCCAGCAATGAAGATGTGTGGCTTGGTGTTTGCGGCCAACCGAGCATCGAGCCACGTCTGGTTTACCGTATGGACCGCTTCGTGCCTGATGCCGGCATACTGGTCGAGTGAGATGATGAAGGCATTCTTGTGGGTGACCGAATACGTCATGTACTTTTCGCCCACAGGACCGTTGTCCGGCAGCTTCTGCTTGGGGTACAGGTCATTGCCGAAGACGTTGAGCCAGCGGGTCGCATAATTGTCACAGGGGTCGATATCGGGACGCGGGTGAATACCCCAAACGTCCCAAAGCTCGTGGTTGCCCCGGCAGGCATACACGGCAACATTCGCATCATAGACCGGTTTCATAATCCCTACCCACAGTCCGAGCTGAGACTCAAACCCACTCGGGTCGGTTGCAGAGGAACCATAGACCAGATCGCCGGGGAACAGCACAAAATCGGCACCTTGGTCAATCGTCTCGGCGGCGATCTCTCGCAGAATGATCTGCTCGATGCCGTCCGTATAGCCTCGACTGTCACAGGTAACGATGAATCTCCAGGGCTCCTCGGCAAACGCCGCCATAGGAGTCATGGCCAGCAAAATGACCATGCGGGCAAACTTCGTCGCAGTTTCTTCTCTGATCGTGGTTCCCTCCTGAAAGAGTCGCCGCCGCGCCGGACGGGGAGGCAATGACTTGACGTGTCGCCGATCTATCCTGGCTTCTCGGCCGGTTTGGCGCGCCAGTCGGCTTGGCGCCCATTCCGGACTTCTCGGAAAAGAGCTTCGACATCATAGGTATTGATCGCGCCATCCGCCTTGATGTCGCCAAGCACATAGCTTTCGGGCGACTTGACACTTTCTGCGAGGTTGTTCAGTATGATGCCGAAATCCAACTCGTCGACAATGCCGTCGGCATTCAAGTCGTACCAGAAGATGCTATCGGATTCATCTGCTTCGCCGACGTTCCAAGCCAGGCCATAGCGCTGGCTCAGCGCCGATTCCAGCGGGTCTTCGTCATCGCTGAAACGAAGGACGATTCTGTAGTTTCTATAGTCCGGGTCTACCGCGACGTGAATGTGCTCCACGTTATCGGCGCTGCTGTCGCTATAATCGAGCAGATAATTGTTGTCGGGGTTGCCCGGGTCAACCGCCCAGAGCTCAAGCCGAAGGTTGCTGTCTCTATCAGGTGCCGGCTCAAAGGGATAGATGCCGTCGTAGTGCCTGTTCCACACGAGCGTCACGGTAATGACATTGCCGGCAGACTCCGAGACTGTGAATTCGTAGCTATTGTCTGGAGCATCGGTCTTGTCCAGAAGGTTCAGATCCCAGCCGGTTGTCGGGACATCGCCCGGCTCGTATGACCCCGCAATCAGGTGTTCGTAGGCGCCGACGGTGTTTAACATGCCCGCGCCCTGGACGTAGTCGAGGGGAGCCGAGTGATCGTCATCGCTTGGAAGCCAGCCCTTGTGCCAGTAGGGCAGTTTCGTCGCCGAATTCATGAGGATTGCTTTGATGACACAGTTGCCGCCGTTTGGCGAGACGGCGGAACTCAGATCCGGATTCTCCTTGGCCTCCTGAACGAGCAGAGCGATGGCCCCGGCGACAACGGGCGTCGAGTAGCTGGACCAGTTGCCGGTCGGCTCATAGCGGTTGGGCTCGCTCACCTCCGCCGCCAGGCAATTGCCGGGAGCGACGAGGTCAGGCTTGCATCGCCCGTTGCCGGTCGGGCCCGGACTGGAATGTTCGGGGTAAGCTAACGCGAAATGGGCAAGATTGGTCACAAGGTCGTCGCTGTTGACAGAATCGACGACGCCCACGCCGATAACATTTGCCCCCGCGGCAGGGTAGAGGACGGGATTGTGCGCATCGGCGCCATTGCCTATGCTGGCGACGACGATAATCCCATAGGACTCGGCCAATAATTCGATGCCTCTTGTCCACGGGTGTTCAAATGCTGATCCAAAGCTGGCCGTCAGGATATCCACATCGAGCGGCGTTTGTGTGAACACGTTGTTGAGCACGAAATGCCAGAATTCATGGATCTCGGCCTGGGCGCGCGGCGCTGCACCCTGGTAGTAAAACCGTCCCGTGTCGGGGTGATATGCAGTGGGGTCGTCGCCGAGCAGTATGGAGCAGATAGCGGTCGAATGCGGCGACACACCCACGGCCGGTTCGGTCGGATCCCCAAAAATGAATCCGCCGGTCTTAAGGCAGTTGTGCTCAACGTCGGGGCGATAATCGTTCTGCGGTTCGCCGTCAACATAGGTAAAGCTTCGGCAAATGACGCCGAATTTCACGCCGGCGCCCATCAGATCGGGTTCAGCCTGGCGGAGTGCATAGATTCCAGTCTGTCGGAGCCCCTGGGGATGAAGAACGTCCACAGGCTGCAGGCCGTCGGCTCCTGCACTTGTGCCGAGGGCGCCAAGCACGACGGCCAGGCACACGATCAAACTTGAGACGAGCGTTTTCTGCCGCGTTCGTTTCACGTTCCGACTCCACAGGTAGCGCAACAGGCTAAATGGAACAGACCTGCCCTTCCGACCGCTGACCTCCGTAACCAACGTACAGTCTCTTCAGCAACATCTTTACCCCATCATACCACAAAACGCCCTTGTTTTCAAGCAAATTGTGACGCCCGTTCTCATAATTTAGCACCTTTCAATAGTGAGAGGGCACATTTTTGAAAACTTTGCCGGGAATCTTGCCCTTATCGGCCAGACGTGCTATACTCGGCAAAGAGGTGCTCGTTAGTCTTTAGTGTGAGGTCTGCTGAAACGATGAAAGTGATATTGGACTCGACACAGATTGGCCAGGTTATCGAGGATTTGGGCGGCCGTATTGTAGCCGATCTTGGTCCTCAGCAGGAGGTGGCCACCATTGGGATTCGCAGCAGAGGAGAGATCCTGGCACAGAGGCTGTCGGCCCGCTTGTCGAAAGCATTCGGCAAGAAGGTCCCGTGTGGGACTCTGGATATAACGCTCTACCGCGATGATCTCAATTCGCCCCAGGGAATGACGCAGCCGGAGGTCCGAACCACGGAAATCGGCTTTGACATAGATGACAAGGTCATTGTCCTGGTCGATGATGTTCTCCACACGGGCCGCTCCGCCCGGGCGGCGATGGATGCCCTGATCGACCTGGGCCGGCCACGGGCGATTAAGTTGGCGGTTCTCGTGGCCAGAGCCGGCAGGGAGGTGCCGATACAGGCGGACTACGCCGGTTATGAGACGGAGGCCGCCCCCGGCACGTTGGTGCAGGTGAATCTGGCCGAATCGGATGGAAAGGAGCAGGTTATCATCGAGTGATGAGTATCCCGCTGTCGAATTTCGAACAACGGAATGCGAGATACGACAAACATGGCGACCAAAAAGAGCAAGCAGTTCAAGTGGCATCGCAAGCATCTGCTCGGCCTGAGGGAACTCAGTGCCGACGAGATCTCGTACATTCTTGACACAGCAATGGGTTTCGAGCAGGTCAGCACGCGCTCCGTGAAGAAGGCGCCACCCCTGCGCGGCAAGGTCGTGGTGAATCTGTTCTTTGAAGACAGCACGCGCACGCGAAACAGCTTTGCCCTGGCCGCGAGCCGGCTGAGCGCGGATATCATAGAGTTCACCAAGAAGGTCAGTTCGGTTAGCAAGGGTGAGACGCTGCTGGATACCGCCCGGAATCTGGAAGCGATGGGGATTGATATCGTTGTGGTACGCCATAGTGCCGGCGGGGCGTCGAGATTCCTGAGTAGAAACATCAATGCCTGTGTCGTCAATGCCGGCGACGGATTCTGCGAGCATCCGACGCAGGGCCTCCTGGATGTCTATACGATTCGCAAGATTAAGGGCAGTCTTGAAGGTCTGAAAATCGCGATCGTTGGGGATGTCGCGCATTCGCGTGTGGCTCGCAGCGACATGTGGGCGATGACGAAGCTGGGCGCTGAGGTGACCTTTGTTGGTCCGCCGACGCTGATGCCCACGCAGGCGGAACGATTACCGGTGAAGGTGAGCTATTGCCTTGATGAGGTTATCGACAAAGTCGATGTGATCAATATGCTGCGGATTCAATTCGAGAGGCTCGGCGGGAATCCTTTTCCATCGATTCGAGAGTACTCCCATTATTTCGGGCTCACCGTCGACCGGATGAAAAGGGCGAAGCCCGACATCCTGGTCATGCACCCCGGGCCGATCAACAGAGGACTGGAGATGGAAAGCGAGGTGGCCGACGGCCGGAACAGTGTGATTCTGGAACAGGTCACCAACGGTCTGGCAGTTCGAATGGCGGTGCTGTTCCTGGTCAATCAGGCCGCAGCGCAAAGCAAGTGATGTCCATGACAAGTAGGACAACAGGGATGAAAAAGCACATTTCGCTATCAATGGCTTCAATTCTCATCCTTGCCCACGTCTGTTCTGCGGAGGACTCTCTACTTTCCAAACGTGACGGCGGGACAATTACAGGCGCGGTACTAAACACAAAAAGCCAACCTATCGCCGGCGTAGTTGTCATTCTCTGTGAGCACAGAAGCGGTATTCCCGTTTGCAAGGGTACGTTCGGACTGTTCACGGATGCGTACCTGTCGAACGAACGCAACCAGCAGAGAGAGATATGCTTTTCGGTTACGAACGATACGGGTCGTTTCTCTTTTGAGAACATACCGGCTGGCGAGTACAGGTTAGTTGCACAATCCTGGAAGGGCGTGCAAGAAATCAAGAGTGTGTTTGAGAGAAACAGTACCGAAATACAACTACACGGTGTTGCCGGATATATTCGGGTATCTGCCGGGAATGTGTCGCATATTGAGCTTCGCCCGTTAGGAACAGGCGTCTTGTATCTCGATGAGAAAGCCCCGAATGATGAAACGCTGCTTGTTATCAGCACCTCGCCCACTCGGGCCGATCCGATTCTGGGCTTTGTCGGATGGGGCGGCGCGTTTATGCAAAATATGATCGGCGGCAATCGAATGCTCAGAGGCCAGACGACCGTCCGCGGTTTGCCAGAGGGCAGAATCTATATAGCCATGTTTGCAGCCGACAGCATTCCCGGCTGGACGGAAGGACAAGCAGAGATCAAGTCGAATACGACCACCGTGCTGGAGTACATCCCCTTCGTGAACAGTTGGTCGAATAGCCGACATGATCCACCCGACCACCTACTACCGGTGTTCGAGGAGATGAAGCTGTTGATGTCCCGGAAGGACAAGTTTGTTGTCAGTCTTCTACAAAGACTGGGCATACAGATGGATTCCTCTAAGGGAATGTGGGGATTCATGGAACAGATCGGTCCACGTCTGGATAGAGAGGTAGTGTTGCCGAGTGGGGGTAAGGCACGGCTCGGCGAAGTAATAGCCGCTGTTGAGTACGTGCAACTTCAACAGACTATGGAGAGGAAAAGAGAACAGTGGAAAAAACATGATGAGGCGATGAAGAAATTTTCGGATAGACAAGCCGTTAAGAAGGCAGAGGCACAAAAGGAAAAGGTGAAGATTCGCGACACAGTCGACGTTTCACAGCCATTGTTCTTTTTCCCGGACGATGTTCAGGCGGGTGAGGAGCTTGATGAGACGTGGGCAGTCAAGCATCATGCCCTTAATACGCTGTCCAGTGAGGAAATATTTGAAATTGTGCGCAAAGGTTTTCGCAGAACATCGGCGGACAAGAACGATATCATCAGAACGATTGGAAGCAAGTATATCTGGCACATGTCGCCGCCGGAGCTGGCCGCTGTGGATATCCTGTACTGTGCGAGCTTTGATTCCGATGTGATGTATAATGCGTTCTATTACGGACTGACTGTTGTCAAGCCGAAGTCCCCGGAAGTGTTGAAACGTCTTGCAGACCTCGCCATACAGGGCTACGGAGTCGGTCGAACGGCATGGGGCGTCTGGGCGGTGCACGATCAGCGAGAAGAATTCATCAGTTTACTTGAGCCCTACTTGGATAGCAATGACCCTACGGAGAGACAACAGGCACAGAATATCATCAGGGTGATTGAAGGGAAAAGCCGCCGTGTCTACGACACAGGCAGAGGCGAGACGAAACCGGAAGATATCGAAAAGACTATGAAAGACTTCGGTGACAAGCTGGATCGAGTAAGACAAGTCCTCTTGACAGGGGCAAGCGCATCGAGGCTTGCAGAGTTCGAACGCATCTCCTCGCTCGGCATTTTTCATTTGTTTGATGACACTTTCATTCCTGCAATTCAGGCGTGCGCTGAAGATGAGAGTCCCAAGGTGCGGATCAAGACGGCCGAGATCGCTGGACACTACTGGATATGGGGCAATACAATCATGAATCCCAAGATCACCCAGTTGCTGATCCGGCTTTCGGAAGACGAAGTTCCGGACGTGCGTTTTGCCGCCGTTGAAAAAGGTCTTTTCAACATTCCTGACAAGACCAGGGATGTTGTCAGACGGATTATCGATGTCGCTTTGGCCGATCAGCAACAGATGCCGGAGAAATTGTACGGAAGGATAGAGCGTGTAGTACGCACGAATAGGGAGGTGGCCGGCGGCATACTTCAAGAATATCTTCTAAGTGATAGAAGTGATAAGGAATTATCAGCGAGACTCTACCGCGATGCGCTGAGGTTGGATCCGGCGAGCATCGGCAAGAATGCAAAAGGAACGTCGGTACCACAGAGAGACTGACGTGCAAGCACAGCGATACGGAATGAATTCTTGTCCATGTGAGAATGAAGCGTGATGAACTCAATACTCTTAATAAAGAATGGAAGAGTAATTGATCCTGCAAACGAGATCGACAAGCAATGTGACGTGCTGATCGTTGACGGCAGGATTGAGCAGGTTGGGGAGGTGACTGTAGATTCAGGACTTGAGGCGGGGAGCTGCAAAGTCATCGATGCTGCCGGCAAGTTGGTCACACCAGGTTTGATCGACATGCACGTTCACTTCCGTGAGCCGGGTGACGAAGAGGAAGAGACGATAGCAAGCGGCTCTCTGGCGGCGGTGGCGGCTGGTTTCACGTCTGTGGTATGTATGCCCAATACAAATCCTGTGATCGAAAACGAGACCGACGTCGAATACATCCATCGAAAAGCAAGGCAGGCTCGGAAGACGCATGTCTACACAATGGGAGCCATGACGAAGGGGCTTCAGGGCGTTGAGCTTGCAGAGATGGGTTTCATGGCCGAGGCGGGCGCCGTCGGCTTTACGGACGACGGCAGGGGGGTACAGGACCCGGCGGTCATGCTGCGAGTCTTGAAATATGCCGCCATGTTCGATGTGGTCATCGCTCAACATTGCCAGGACGAACGTATCGCCGGCCAGGGCGTCATGAACTCGGGTTACTATTCGACAATACTCGGTTTGCCAGGGATCGACCCATTGGCTGAGGAGGCGATGCTCTGGCGAGATATTCAGCTCATCAAAAAGACGCAGACTCGCTACCACGCGCAGCACCTATCAACCGCCGGGTCCGTCGAGCTCGTCAGGATGGCCAAGAAGGACTCTCTGCCGATCACCTGCGAGGTCACGCCGCATCATCTGCTTCTGACCGAGGAATGTTGTGCCGAATACGATACGAACTACAAGGTGAATCCACCTTTGCGGAGCGAACGAGATGTCGAGGCATTGAAAGAAGCCATCGCTGACGGGCTGGTCGATGCCCTCGCGACGGACCACGCGCCACACTTGCAGAGCGAGAAGGAGCTGGAGTTCTTAACCGCTCCCTTTGGCATTGCGTCTCTGGAATGCGCTCTCGCCTTGTACGTCAAAGCCCTGATTGAGCCGGGCGTTCTGGATTGGCCGGGCTTGATTCGTTTGATGACGCAAAATCCAGCCAGGATCATCGGCATCGAGAAAGGCACGCTCAGCAAGGGCGCGCAGGCGGACGTCACGATCGTCGATCCTGACGCCGAGTATGAAATCAACGTGAATACGTTCCGTTCAAAGAGTAGAAACTGCCCCTATCATGGCTGGAAAGTCAAAGGCAAAGTCGAAAAAACAATCGTCGGCGGCGAAATAAGATTCGAAGCATAGAAGGGCTGGCACTGAGATAACCTCAACCTGGCCGTTTGGGCCAACAGTTGTGGAGACCAAACATGGGTATTGCCTATGTTGAAGGCCGAGTGAAGGGACCCGGGAAGAAACAGAAGACCGTCAAGTTTGTCATAGACAGTGGGGTAGCGTATTCGCTGCTTCCCAAAAAAGTGTGGGAGGAGATCGGTCTGAAGCCACAACGCAAGATGTCGTTCACCTTGGCAGATGGAACGGCGGTGGAACGAGCAGTATCCGAGACGTATATCGTCCTTCCACAAGGCCAGGCTCATACACCCGTGGTCTTAGGTGAAGAGGGTGATGAGGCATTGCTGGGCGTCGTGACGTTAGAGATACTCGGGCTGGTCTTTAATCCGTTTGACCGGACCCTTGGTCCGATGCGCATGCTGCTATTTTGATGAATTGCGTCATACGGTATGCTTATCATCGACGGCAATAATCTGTTGCACGCAATCTCCAAAACCACCGGGGACACCGAAGCCGTTAGCGACCTTGGGCTGTGCAGAACTTTAAGCAGGTTTTTGGGGCTGACAGGCGAGAAGGGCAAGATTATCTTTGACGGCGCGGGGCCGCCGGACAAGGCCAAATTCGATAATATGGGCAATCTGGAGATCTCTTTTGCCGGCTCGGGCAGCGACACCGACACCGTCATAGAGGACAAGATCGCGGCAAGCACGGCGCCGAAAGGTCTGACAGTCGTCAGCAGTGACAGAAGGTTGCGAAAAGCGGCACGGGCGAGGAAAGCAGCATCCGTGAAATCGGAGGTTTTCTGGGCCGATCTGCAGAGGCAGTTGAGCCGAAGAAGGGCGGTCAGGGAGCCGGCGGCGAAACGACAGGGACTGAGTGCCAGCGAGACCAAACAATGGCTTGAATATTTTGGCCTTGAGCAGTAGCTTCTTCTGGCCGATACACAGTATGACATAGCATATTGCGAACCCTTTTGGGAGGACAAGAGACCATGAAATGTCCTGCGTGTGAACGTGTGTTACAGGAAGTGACCGTGGGGGATGTGACAGTCGATGTGTGCCAGGGCGGCTGCGGCGGTATTTGGTTTGACAACTTTGAGATCAAGAAATTCGATGAACCCCACGAATCTGCGGGCGAAGAGCTCCTGGACATAGAACAAGACGAGAGCGTGGTGGTCGACCGCACGAAGAGGCTGAAGTGCCCCAGATGTGACGATACCATCATGATGCGGCACTTCTTCAGTGTGAAGAAGGACGTTGAGGTCGATGAATGCCCCGGCTGTGGGGGCTTCTGGCTCGATGCCGGCGAACTCATCAAGATTCGCAGTCTGTTCAATACGGAAGAAGAAAGGCACCAGGCGGCACGTGAGTATTTCTCGGAGGTCTTCGGCGGTGAATTGGCTGCGATGGCGGCCGAAAACCAGGCCAAGCTCGACAAGGTCCGAAAAATCTCGCATATGTTCCGTTTTGTTTGCCCGAGCTACTACATTCCGGGAAAGCAGGATTGGGGAGCCTTTTAGCCACCCGATGGCGGCCTGGCAAACGGCGATTAGCCCTAAACATTAGGGCACCGTGCCCTCCCCAGGCAAAGGGGCCATGTGCAATCTTGCGCAAACAGCGGCGCTGATACGTATGCCCGTGGGCCTAATAAACGACCGCTCCTTGTATGGTGTAGCGCGTAAGCCGCCGCCTGCCGTTTGATTTGGCTGCGATTTGCCAGTCTCCCGGGCCGACGCCGATCACGATCTCCTCAAACCGAGCTCCCGGAGTACTCGCATCGACTTCGACCATATCTCCGGCAGGGTCGCATAGCCTCAACCTAAGATCGTCTCGACCGATCCACGTCAGCCTGACGTACATTATGGCAGTTCCCGATACCGATACGATATGCCCTGACTCTTTTCCTCGTCGAACGGTTCCGACGAAGGTGAATTCCTCAGGTTCAGCCGGCCTCTCCTTTACGGTGACGACCGCGCCGCTGGAATCGTTTCTGTCGTCATCGTCGCTGACATCGTGGCTGGCCGTGAGCACGTGCTCGCCCAGAGAAACCGCAGTGGTGTCCCGCGTGAACGTCAGCGCTTCAGAGGCTCCCGGAGCTAAGCCGCCGACAATCGTCGAGGTGCCGACAAGAATCCCATCCGTCTCGTCGGCGAGGTTTACCGCGATGTCATCGGCAACCTCCCGGTTGCCGACGTTCTCAATGGTAACATTGATGGCAACCTCTTCGCCCTGCACCACTGAACTTGGGACCTCCACTGCTGTAATAGCGATGTCGGTAAAGGCCGGCTCGACCATAACCTGCGTGCTCAAAGAGTTATCTTCTGTATCCGTCTCACCATGTACTGTGGCGGCCGTGGCAGTGAGGGTGTGGTCGAGGTCGGCGGTAGCGTCGGCTGTGCCCCAGGAGAAGCTCACAGTTGCGGAAGCGCCTGCTGCCAAGTTGGTTACCGTTGCCGTGTCAGTGAACCCATCCGGACTTTCAGTCAAGACGACATCGAAGGTCTCCTTGGAGGGACCCTGATTCGCCACCGTTACCTCGATCGGAACGGTGTCGCCCTGCACCACCGGGCTTGGGACGACGACACTTATTACGGCTACATCACTCGCAACCACCGGCTCGTAAGCTGCGGTTGCAGCATTGACCAAACCGTATCCGTACCACTTGTCCCATCCGGCCTCACCCAGATCCTCGGCGCTTTCTTGGAGCACGGTGCGGACGTCCCCACCCGGACCGGACAGAACCAGAGCAGCCACTCCGACCACATGCGGACAAGCCATCGAGGTACCACTCATCATTCCATAGCCACCACCTGTGTCGGTCGAGTAGACATAAACGCCGGGGGCGACGAACTCCAAGGTCGAGCCCGTACTTGAAAAATAGGCTTTCGTATCCGTATCGTCTATGGCGCCTACGGCGATGACAGAATCATATCGGGCGGGATAGTCCAGTGTATCCCTCTCATTACCCCGACGCATGCGGTAGTCATTGCCGGCGGCGGCAACCACAATGATGCCAGCATCATTGGCCCGGTCGCAGGCCTCTCGCAAGGTTTGGTAGCTGACATTGGTACCGATGCTCAGAGAGATAATATCTACGCCCTTGCCAATTGCCCAGTCGATGCCAGCGGCCACATCGCTGAGATACCCCGTTCCGGTGCTGTCCAATACCTTGACGGCATAAATCGACGCCTGCGGCGCCACCCCGACGACGCCGGTGTCGTTATCCAACGCGGCAATGATACCCGCACAATGTGTTCCGTGGCCGTGGTCGTCATCCCCGCTCGTTGTATCCTCGACGAATGTGACATCGCCGGCAACGGCCAAATCGGGATGATCCAAGTCGATTCCCGAGTCGATCACGGCCACCTTGACTCCTGCTCCCTTATTGGCATTGGCATGGATCTCGCCTGCCCCAACGCGCTTGACGCCCCACGAGGCATCCATCTCGCTATCGAGGGCGTATAGTAGGCCGTCCTCTTCAATGTAGGCAACGCTGGGATTGGCTCTCAGCCCGGAGATCTGACTGTCGGGGAATTCTGCCGCCACTGCAGAAAAAGATCGGTAGCAGCGGCGCACGCTGCCGCCGTGCCCCCGTATGAACCTTCTGCGGCTTTCGGCAGTCTGCCGTCCTGCTGCCTCTTTGAATCCGATCAGGACTTTCCTGCGAGAACTTCGTTGCCGCGCAAAGTCCGCTTCCGTGAAGAGACAGACCAGAAGTCCCGCCAACGCCGCTACTGAAATGAGACTTGTCTTTCGCATGGTTCGGTCCTCAATAACACTGTCTCTCACAGAAATTTCTGCAAACGTACACTCCCCACGGCAACGACAGAGTACTACAGTATTGAATCGGATGACCTGATGAATCGACTCCAGTTTTTTGCGGCGAAGGGCCGGTTGAGCCGCTCCGTTCGCAACACGACGTGATCGGTCCTGCCGTCGCACGTATCGGGTGAGATTGGGCCGAGATTCGCACGTGAGGACCCCAGGTATGATTCGAGCGCAGGCAAATTTTGTGTTGCTTGATTCAGCAGGAGACTGTATAAGAGTCTTTTTCGGGTGTCCGAAGCGCTGCACAAGGGGCGGCCCGGGCGACTCTCGTCGCCTGCAGGTGTGAGATCGCACCGGTCTCGGTCGAGTAATCCGAGACCTGTTGAGAGGGCAGCATTGTTGTAAATTCTGTTTGCGTAGTGTTTTAGGTTAATTGGAGAAACTATGAAGCGTAAGATCGTTACAATCGACGGTAATACCGCGGCGTCATACGTGGCCCATGCCACGAACGAAGTGATTGCAATATACCCTATCACGCCGAGTTCGTCCATGGGCGAAATCGCGGATGCAAGGACGGCAAAAGGCCAGGCGAATATCTGGGGGACGATTCCTTCCGTTACGGAGATGCAGTCTGAGGGAGGAGCGGCTGCCGCCGTTCACGGTGCGCTGGCAGCCGGGGCATTGACAACAACGTTTACGGCTTCACAGGGACTATTATTGATGATTCCCAGCATGTACAAGATCGCTGGAGAGCTCCTGCCGACCGTCTTTCATATATCAGCTCGTTCGATAGCCTGTCAGGCATTGTCGATCTTCGGCGACCATTCTGATGTTATGACCTGTCGGGAGACGGGCTTTGCGCTGCTTGGATCGTGCAGCATTCAGGAAGTGATGGATATGGCGCTGATTGCGCAGCAGGCGGCTCTCGCGTCAAGCGTGCCTTTTCTGCATTTCTTTGATGGTTTCAGGTCGAGTCACGAGGTGCAGAAGGTCGAAGAGCTGACGATGGACGATATGCGTGCCATGATCGATGAGGAATTAGTCGCCCGGCACAAAGCGAGAGCGCTTTCGCCGGACCGGCCCATGATTAGCGGCACAGCACAGAATCCCGACGTCTATTTTCAGGGTCGGGAGACGGTGAACAAGTATTATCTGGCCGTACCGCAGATCGTCCAGGACGCGATGGATAAGTTTGCGAAGATCGTCGGCCGGAAATATCATCTATTCGATTACGTAGGCGCAAAAGACGCGGAGAAGGTGATCATTATCATGGGATCGGCAGCCGATACAGCCCATGAGACCATCGAATATCTGGCCGCAAAAGGCGAAAAGGTGGGCGTTGTGAAAGTGCGGCTGTTCCAGCCTTTTAGTACGGACGACTTCATCGCAGCGCTACCCAAAACGACGAAGAAGATTGCTGTCCTCGACCGGACGAAGGAGCCCGGAACCATCGGCGAGCCGCTATATTTGAATATACGAACGGCCGTGGGAGAAGCGATGAGCGAGGGTGAAACACCCTTTACGCATTATCCGGTCATCGTCGGTGGCCGATATGGCCTTGGATCGAAGGATTTCACGCCGGCGATGGTCAAGGCCGTCCTCGATAATCTTGACGCAGCGAAGCCGAGGAATAAGTTCACCGTCGGCATCATCGAGGACGTGACAAATACGAGCCTGGAGGTGGATGAGTCTTTCGCTATATCCGATGAGGGTTACTTCTCGGGTCTCTTCTACGGGTTGGGCTCGGATGGGACGGTCGGGGCAAATCGAAACTCGATCAAAATCATCGGGGAATTGACGGACAACTATGCCCAGGCCTACTTCGTGTATGACTCGAAGAAAGCCGGCGCCGTCACCGTATCGCATTTGCGATTTGGAAAAAAGCCCATTCGAAGACCATACCTAGTTAGTAAAGCCGATTTCGTTGCATGTCATAACCCTGCATTCTTAGAGAAGTTCGATATGCTCACACCGGCGCGTGAAGGCGCCACCTTCCTGTTGACCAGCAGTCATGGGCCGGACGAAGTCTGGGACATATTGCCGCAAGAAGTTCAAAAACAGATCATCGATAAAAAGCTGAAGTTCTATGTGATTGACGCCATCGGCATTGCACAGGAACTGGGCCTCGGCGCACGAATCAATGTGATTATGCAGACGGCGTTCTTCAAAATCAGCGATATCATTCCGCTCGAAACGGCCGTCGGAGCGATTAAAGATGCGATTCAGAAGACCTACGGCAAAAAAGGGCAGAAAGTTGTCGACATGAACAATGCGGCCGTAGATGCGGCGCTGGATAAGATCTATGAGGTAAAGGTTCCGAGCAAGGCTACCAGCAAGGTCAAGATGCGGCAATTGGTGCCCGATGATGCGCCTGATTTTGTCAAAGACGTTACCGCCGAGTTGATGGCATTCCACGGGGACAAGCTGCCGGTCAGCAAAATGCCGGATGACGGCAAGTTCCCGACGGGCACGACCAAGTACGAAAAACGCAACGTTGCTGTGAATATCCCCGTGTGGGAGCCCGGCATCTGCATCCAGTGCGGAACGTGTTCTTTTGTCTGCCCCCACGCGGCAATCCGCATCAAGGCGTATGATCCTAGATATACGGAGAACGCTCCCAAGACGTTCAAAAACGCCGATGCCAAAGGAAAAGATTTCAAAGATATGAAGTTCACCGTACAGGTGGCTCCTGAAGACTGCACGGGCTGTGGCGTGTGCGTGCAAGCCTGTCCCGCCCAGGAGAAGGATGCCGACAAAAAACCAACGGGCCGCAAGGCGATTAATATGGCCTTTCAGGAACCGCTTAGGGAAGATGAACGAGATAACTACGACTATTTCCTTGGGATTCCGAATACCGATCCAAAGCTTTTCAAGGCGGCGAGCGTCAAGGGCAGTCAACTCATTCAACCTTTGTTTGAATACTCCGGCGCCTGTGCCGGCTGTGGTGAAACACCCTACGTCAAGCTGCTCTCGCAACTGTTCGGTGACAGACTCTACGTCGGAAATGCCACCGGTTGCTCATCCATCTACGGCGGCAATTTGCCGACGACGCCGTATACGACGCGCGCGGATGGAAGAGGGCCAACATGGAGCAATAGCCTGTTTGAGGATGCCGCCGAGTTTTCCATGGGGATGCGTCTGACGGTTGATAAGTTCGCCGAACGCGCTCTGTGGTTGCTGGACAAAGCAATCGAAAAAGGCTGCCTCAAGAAGGAATTGGCCGGGCAAATCCGGCAGGCCACACTGGTCAACGATCCGGCGAATGAAGCGATTGAACAACAGAGAGCTCGCGTGGACGAACTCAAAAAAGTGCTCGTCAAGAGTGACTGTCCCGAATGCAAGCATCTGCTCGGCCTGGCGGATTATCTGGTTCGCAAGTCCGTCTGGGGACTGGGAGGGGATGGTTGGGCTTATGATATCGGATATGGTGGGCTCGACCACGTCCTGGCGAGCGGCGTGGACGTGAACTTGTTAGTCCTGGATACCGAAGTGTATTCCAACACGGGCGGTCAGATGTCGAAGTCGACGCCGAGGGCCGCTGTGGCCAAGTTCGCCGCAGGGGGCAAGCCGGCGCCCAAGAAGGACCTTGGTTTGTTGGCGATGACCTACGGCAACATCTACGTTGCGAAGGTAGCAATGGGGGCAAATACCAATCAGACGGTGAAGGCCTTCATCGAAGCCGAGGCCTATCCGGGACCATCACTGATTATTGCCTACACGCATTGTATCGCTCACGGTATCAACATGACAATGGGCCTTGCCGAGCAAAAGAAGGCCGTCGCTTGCGGACACTGGCCGTTGTACCGGTTTGATCCTCGGCTTAAGGAGCAGGGCAAGAATCCGCTGCAGCTTGACTCGAAGCATCCGACCGGGGACTTTGAAGAGTACGCGTACGGCGAGAATCGTTACCGCACACTGAAACAATCGAAGCCGGAAGTTGCGGCCGAGCTGATGAAGCTCGCGAAGAACGATGCGGCGCAAAGGTATGCGCTTATGGAACAGCTTGCAGGTCTGAACTGCGAAAACAGTCAACAATAGGAGGTCTGGAGAAAATGGACGATCGGTTGTCAGAAACAATGTGCTTGGTTCTTGCGGCGGTTCTTCTCCTCGCGGGGTGTGAGCAGAGTTATGAGAGCAGCGAGAGTGCTTCGACTCTCTCGCCGGATCTCGAAAGCGTTCCGGTTCCTTCTGGCTTTGCAGCCGAAGCCATTGAAGCAGCGGGCGGACTGGACGCCTGGGCCGGAGCAAAGGAGCTGCGATTTGACTGCGTCGTTACTTTCTACGAGCCGGATGGCAGCTTCTACTTGACGGAACAGCGCTACGACATCTATCCATGGTCCAACGCTGTCGACATTTCAGGCCACGAACCAAAGGGGGAATACGCCTGGCGGTTCTTCGATGGGCGATTGGACGTCTTGCGAAGCGCAGGGCAAGTCCAGGAGCTTCCCATCGCCCTGGCGCGTCACTGTTTTGCGGACGCGATCCTAGCTATCACAACGGCGCCGGTCCGTCTTCTGGATACGTCAGCTCAGTTCGACAGGCGAGATGCTGCCGTCAAGATACAGGGGCAATGGTATCACCCGATCAACACAGCCGGCGAGGCCTCCGGCGAAACCGTCCTCTACCAGGACCGGGATAGTCTGCTGGTGGACATGATTCGCGTTGCCTGCGCAGAGGCAGACAGGCCTCTGACGGTGCGCGGCTACGACTATCAAGAGACCGAAAAAGATGGACCGCTGGTGCCTACGAGGATCGAGATATTCACCACCGGTGCTGGAGGCGAGTTGCAGAAGCGACTGGCCAAGATCGACTGCCACGTGGCGGCACAGACGAAATAGGGTGGGGCAAAGGCAGGCTACCTGCTCTGCGTGGGCGCCATAGGCTGTCAGCGGCCCATCACATCGAGCACTCATGGATTTTCTTTGCGTCGGGGAAATTTCGCCGTGACATGCGCATCTGTGTCTATGCTGGTATGTCGGTAGTTATCGGTCCAAAATGGCTGCGCGTTCCGGCACCGCCCACACGCTCTTGCCGTATGGGGAAACCAGAGAGCATTTTCTCGCGCGCCAGCAGCGGGCGTCGGCGCCTATCCGGGGCGTGGCGCGTTGCGTAACTTCTGTATCAAGTTATAGTTGCGTTACCCGCGCAAGCAGGATTCGCTTGCAGCAGAGCAACTCTATCGCATTTCGATGCCAACAAGTCAGACCTTTTTAGGCGCACACTTAAGCGACGCTCGTCTTTCCTGCCCGCCTTTGCTGGATCGTCGCCGTGAGGCCAAAAAAAGGTTAAGCGGGCAACATATTGAACCGATAAATCCCACCGAATGAAACGCGTTTTTCGACACGCTATAGGGCTAAACACAAAGATGGATCTCCGCGTTTTGAGGAAGTTTGCAGCCAGGAAGACGATGACGGTCGCCCGGAAGAGCCGGAGCCGCTTTTTGCTCCTTTCTGTGTGGTTTATGCCCCTGCTGGCCCTGTTCTCCGGCGGTTGCGGCAACAAGTTCTTTGACCCCACACAAGTTGGAAGGTTCCGTCCCGTCCCGGCGGTCAATGTCATATTGGACTCGCTCGGTGTGGCCGAGGAAACGCCCGTGGCCTGGGAAGGAGCGGAAGAACCGCTGCCGATCGACGCAGTCGCGCAGAAATCGGATTATGTGTTCAGGTCGGGAGATGTGGTCAGCATAGACATCTATGAGCTGCTTCGAGAAGGAGTCCATCACATCAACAATTATGTCGTGACCGAGACCGGCAAGATATCGATACCGGAGGTCGGCGTTGTCCGGGCAGCCGGCTTGACGGAAACACAGCTTGAAGACCAGATTAGGAGGCTGGTATCTCCGAGCATATTGAAAGAGCCCTCCATCACCGTTACGCTGGTTGCATCGCAGCAGCGTGCTTTTTCGGTGTTAGGTGACGGCGTCCAGTTCCCCGGCCGGTATTCTATACCGCGCTACGACTTCAGACTGACGGACGCCCTTGCCACAGCGGGCGGATCGAGCCAATTCAACGCAAGCTATGTCTATGTCTCGCGCTTTACCAGACCTGGCGAGATGGCTCCCGAGCTGATTAACCCGGGTTACGGCGAGTTGCAGTTAGAGGTCATTGAGCCGGAAGACAATGGCCCGGCGTCGCGGACCGACAGCACTACCGCGCCGCGTGCCCAACACCGATGGCCGCGGAGCGATGTCGTTATCGCCTCATCTGAGATGATTACCAATGACGAATCCATATCGTCACCATATCGTTTCGAACCCTACGACAATCGTCGGTCTTCCCGGCTGTATGCCAGTAATACGGGCAGAGGATCGAATCGGACAACCACTCCGCAGACCGTGGATGAGCCG
>Ga0209427_10000160_pt1 | contig 64590 bp, 59 predicted proteins | sample DeeMarSWOR136_30_FD_187465 | JGI IMG/M metagenome (GOLD analysis project Ga0209427, IMG submission 187465) | Marine sediment microbial communities from White Oak River estuary, North Carolina - WOR-1-36_30 (SPAdes) (version 2) | ecosystem: Environmental > Aquatic > Marine > Intertidal zone >...
CCCGATTATTCCTGCCTAAAGAGAGGGGGCTTTTGAATCTCTTTCCAAATGTCAAACCAAAAATTCCTCCATCTGCCTCCCCGTCTTCTCTATGCTCTCCACCCAAGTAATCCCAACCAGGACTTGAAGGCGCACGATATCTCCCACCGAAGTTGACGTCGGGTGCATTGATGTAGAATATACCCCCGAATGGTTCGATGAAAATTCCTCTTTGATTTTCTTCTGCAGAAGCAGAGTGAGAGAGAGCAACAAAAACAATCAATATGATAATTCCCATCAAAATTCTCTTCACCATAAAACACTCCTTCTATCTATTGTTATAAAATAAATGAATGAATAGAGACAGATGAGGAGAAAGGTTCTTTGAATGAATAATCTGGCAAGAATAGGGTGGTCTTGCATCTTTACCCCACCTCCCAAAGGGCAATAATGAATCAAAGATGCAAACAAAAAAGAGGGTCTAATAAGATGATTAAACTGGAAGTGAAATCAAAGTGGGAAAATCAAAGTTATGGTGTTAAATCTGATAAAAAGCCTTTTAAAAAACCCTCCTTCCAAAACAGACCTTCTTTATCAAAAAGAAAGGATTAAGTCAATAAAATTCTGCAATTTTGATATTTCATTTTTTCCTTATATATTATATTGATTTATTTGCAGTTATAAGTTTTTGATTAGCCCCTTTAGGATTTTTCCTTATCTTTTTTAATTCCCCCCTTCTGCTTTTTAGGGGTTTTTCAAGTGAGTGAGGAAAAAAGAGGAAGGGTGTTTGAGCGAAGCGAGTTTCCTTCCTCGCCGAACGATTGCAGGAAAATCCCGTAAAGAAAAGCAGGGGGCGTCCTTCTTTTCGTCCTTTTCTTGGACGAGCAAGAAAAGGACACATCAGTTTTGAAGAGTGCCCTTTTTTGGTTCGTTTGCTTTCGCAAGCAAAAAATGAACAAACTCTCTATCCCAGCCCCTACCTTTAAGCCACAAATTTCATTGAACTCTTAAAAGTGATATGTTACATTTATTTTTTTAGGTAAAAATCCTCTGAGCCTTATGAAAGAGAATAAAAAACTCAAAAAAATTCGTAATATCGGCATCATCTCTCATATAGACGCTGGGAAAACCACGGTTACTGAAAGATTTCTTTTCTATACAGGCTATTCACACAAAATCGGCGAGGTTCATGACGGCGACACGATTATGGACTGGATGGCACAGGAAAGAGAGCGAGGAATAACCATCACTTCTGCAACCATCACTTGTGAATGGCGAAATCATTTCATCAATATTATCGACACACCGGGCCATGTCGATTTTACAATAGAAGTAGAAAGGTCATTAAGGGTTTTAGATGGCGCAATTGCTATCTTTTCTGGGGTCGAAGGCGTCGAGCCCCAGTCAGAATCTGTATGGTATCAGGCAGACAGGTATAAAATCCCAAGAATCGCCTTTGTCAATAAAATGGATAGGATCGGAACTGACTTTTTTAGGGTTTTAAAAGATATGGAAAAAAAACTGGGGGCTACTCCCCTGCCTGTAAATATCCCTTTAGGCAAAGAGGAGGATTTTAGGGGCGTTATCGACCTGATTCAAATGAAGGGGATACTGTGGGAAGAAAAGGATTTGGGGATTACCTATTCATCCATTGATATTCCTCCCTCATTAAAAGATGAGGCGCAAAGATACCGAAACGCATTAATAGAATCAATAGTGGAAAAGAATGAGGAATTATTAGAGAAATACTTAAGCGATCAGGAAATAGATGAAAATGACATAAAAAAGGCCATCAGGCAGTGCACGTTAAATTTAGATTTAGTCCCTGTTTTTTGTGGCTCAGGGCTAAAAAATAAAGGAGTCCAACCTCTTCTGGATGCGATTGTAGATTACCTCCCTTCCCCTTTAGATATCCCAGCTATAGAAGGATTGAATCCAAAAACAGGAGAAAAAGAAAAGCGCTTTACTGGAACAGATCAGAGTTTCTCTGCCTTGGCTTTTAAGATAATGATGGACGAAGGCCGAAAGCTTACCTACCTAAGGGTATATTCCGGCAGCATTGATACGGGAACCTCTGTTTTTAATACAAACAAAAAGGAAGAAGAAAAGATTGCAAGATTATTCAGGATGTATGCCAACAAAAAAGAGAGGATAAATACAGCCCATTCAGGAGAAATTGTTACAGCGAGCGGTCTAAAGAACACCGCAACCGGAGACACCCTTTGCGATAAATCTACTCCGATTATATTCGAGTCTATGATCATTCCTGAACCGGTAATATCTGTTGCTATTGAACCGAAGACCATCATTGATCAGAACAAACTCACCCATAACCTGGAAAAACTCATCCAAGAAGACCCTACGCTTAATGTGAAAACAGATGAGGAAACAGGGCAAACCGTCATCTCAGGGATGGGAGAATTACACTTAGACGTCATTGTTAAAAGACTCCGTAATGATTTTGGCGTAGAAACGAGGGTGGGAAAACCCCAGGTTGTTTATCGAGAATCGATAAGTAAACCTGTCACAGTAGAAGGAAATTTTTCAAAAGAGATAGGAGGGAAATTTCAATCAGGCAAGGTATGGTTGAAACTCGAACCAAAGCCCAATGGAACAGGATTCGAATTTCAAAATGGTCTTAAAGAAGCTCTTCTTCCTCCTGAGTTCATTTCTGCTGTTGAAGAGTCAATAAGAAATTCGTCTGAAAATGGTGCTCTTTCTGGTTATAAAGTGGTTGATACGAAAGTGACCCTTGAAGATGCCCTCTATGTGGAAGGAGAATCTACGGAAATGGCCTTTAGAATAGCATCTGCAATGGCTTTTCAAGAAGGGTGCAGAAAAGCAAAACCATTCTTGCTCGAACCGGTGATGAGCATAGAAGTCACGGTTCCAAGAGAATTTGTTGGAGTAGTTATCGACGATATGAATACGCGAAATGGGAAAATAGAAGGGATTGTCTCTCATCCGAAGTTTCAGATAGTCGATGCCCTCGCCCCCCTTTCTCAAATGTTTGGATACTCGACAGGCCTCAGGTCTCTCACTCAAGGGAGGGGGACTTTTACCATGTCTTTTTCCAAATTTAATAAGGTTGAAAACTGATGGATAAGAGAAAGATTGAAATATGTGGGAATTGTGTATATTATTTTCAGGAAAAGGCTTTGATGATGGGTGAAAAAAAGGAAATTGGTTTCTGTTATCTGAACGAAACAAAAAAACTAAGGGGAAAAGATGATGATCCCTGTGATAAATACAGAGAGGGATCACATTCAATCTAAAAAATTTCTGTGAGTGATGTATAGGAAACTTTTTATATTTATATTGATTCTGCTTTTTACTTATGTATCTGTCTTACCCGTATCAGGAAGAGAGAGACAAAAATTAGGAATCCTGACCGGATATGTGTCTGGAAAACTCCTCTTTACTGAGATACCACTTTGGAATAAACCAGGAGGACTCAAAACAGGCGGGACGATTAAATACAAGGTAAAAAGCGGCACCCCTGTAGAAATTGTGCATGAGCTTCGTGTTGATAATCAGATATGGTATAAGATTAATACCTATGGGGTGAAAAAAGGTATGAGTGGATGGGTCCCATCCTTTGTTGTCCGGTTTCCTTAGAATATCTACTGATAAGGGAGGGGAAAAAATGCCAAAATATGAATACAGATGCACAAAATGCAAGAAAAAATTCACATTGACTCTATCCATAAAAGAAAAAGGAGAGAAAAAAATCAAATGCCCAAAATGCAACAGCAGTAAGGTAACTCAGCTCATCACTGGATTTTTTTCTCAGACCTCAAAAAAGAGCTAACCATATCTTAAAAGAATCTCTGTTTTCAAAAGGTATACTTTATTTGAATATTTTCAAAAAATATATTTTCTTTATCATATCCATCCTACTCTTTCTTCTCTCTTCTTGCGCTCCATACAGGGAAAAAATTATCATTCCAGTGGAAGGTGAAAAATTTGAAGAAACCGGGATTGCCTCCTGGTATGGGAAGGATTTCCATGGGAGAAAAACTGCAAATGGAGAAACCTACAATATGTATTCTGTATCTGCTGCTCATAAAACCCTCCCCTTTGGAACATTAGTTAATGTGAGAGATCTTGAGAATGGGAAGACACTCCTTGTGAGGGTAAATGACAGGGGTCCCTTTATAAGGGGACGGATTATCGACCTTTCATACGGCGCTGCAAAAAAGTTAGGTATGGTTGAAAAAGGAATTGCAAAGGTGAGGATTAAAGTAGTAAAATGGGAAAGCCCAAAAATCAAAAAAAGAGGCATAAGCCGTGCGGGCTTAAATAACTATACCGTGCAGGTCGGCTCTTTTACAAAAAGAGAAAACGCAATCAAATTGAAAAATCAGCTGGAGAAGAGTTTTAGAGATGTCCGCATTGTTGTTCACGATACAAACCAATATCGATTTTATAGGGTGAGGGTGGGTATCAATCTAAGTAAAGAATCGGCTCTTCAATTAGTGAAGACGTTCGAACTGGATAATTTTTCACCATTTGTAACTGCTGAGTAAAAATAAAAAATATCTGCTTTTTCAGTAGATCTATCAGAGTAGAGAGGCCTTTTAAAAAAGGCTTTCTCTTTTTATTTTGACGGTTTTCTTTAATTAAATTATATTTAGATAAAAGAGTCCAAATTATTTTTGAGAAGAGAAGGAAAAAGGGGGAACAGTGAATGAAATTTTATGGCTATTGTGAAAAATGTTTGGCGCCCGTATTCCAACATATTGATCCTGATATTGATGTCTATAAAGTTAAATCCCTAAGATGCTGGAACGGGCATTATCATGAGATCATCAATATACATTTTTCAGAGATGCCGATTGTTTATAAAGATAAAAATGTTATCCATATCACCAACCTTCTTCAAAAAAATTTATCGAAAAAACAACCTTATCCTGTTAAGAGGTGTTTAGTAAAGTAAAGTGCTAAAGAGGATTTCGCAATTTTTAAAAACGAATAATCATTTTCTTGTGAGCTGCCATATCAATGCTGACGGGGATGCGATTGGTTCACTATTGGCCATGGGATCGATACTCAAGCGATTGAAAAAGAAATATTGGATGGTCATGCATGACAATTCCCCTGATCCTAAGTTTAAATTTCTAAAAGATTTTGATAAGATTTTAAACTATCAAGAGGAGGAAGCAAGGAATTGGAATTTTGATTCAGCTGTTATATTAGATACTGCTGACCTCGACAGGCTGGGAGATGTTAAAAAATTACTTAAAAGAGAAGAAAAGATGCCCATCCTCAATATCGATCATCACATCAGTAACACAAATTTTGGTACCATCAATCTTGTTGACCAAAAAGCAAGCTCTACCTGTGAACTTATCTACCTTATCACCAAAAACATAGAAAATTTCAAGATTGATAAATCCCTGGCCTATCAAATATATACGGGAATCATTTATGACACGGGCAGATTTTCTTTTTCAAATACAACGACGAAATCCATGGAAATATGTGCTGAAATGTTAAAAAAAGGGGTTGATTGCCATGAGGTTTCTAAGCATATCTATTTTGAAAAATCTTTTGAATCCATACAACTTTTAGGTCTTGGCCTTAAATCTATGGAATTATATTTAAATGGAAAGGTCGGTTTAATCGCCTTTGAAAAGAGAAGGTTATCAAAGAACCAAAATTCTGATATTGATTTAGACAATCTTGTAAACTATGCAACAGCTGTAAAAGGGGTTGAGGTAGGGATTCTCCTAAGAGAAGAAGAAGAAGGGAGGTTTAGAGTGAGTCTCAGGTCAAAGGATAGGGTAGATGTGAATAAGATTGCTAAGGTGTTTAATGGAGGAGGACACTTTAAAGCAGCAGGATGTTATATCAAGGGGAATCTCAAGGAGACAAAAAATCAGCTCCTCAGAGAACTTCAGAGGGTCGTAAAATAAATATTCAAAATGATAAAAACGAATCAAAGATTAAGATAGCTATAATCCATGCTCTCTTTAAGACCCATCAGTACCTCTTCTAACTCTTTCCTCTTAAACTTATCAATCGTTCTGATATTAAAGGTCTTAATCTTTTCTCTTTGAGACATCTGGTCATAAATGGTTTGGATATCGAAAAAAATCTCCCCCAATTCCTTCATAGATTATCTCCTTATAATAAAGAGATTTATTCAGATAATGGAAAAGCAATTTTCATACCATAATTTCATCTTTTCAAATTACCTTTATCCTTTAATATTTATAAGATACTGATAATATTAAAATTATTTTTTAATTTGCTCCTTTCACCTTTTATCAAAAAATACTTGACTTCAAAAATCGTCAAAATATTGACTACGAATTATAAAAATTTGACGGTCACCTCAATAAAGTGTAAATTAATAGGGAAAGGTTATTTCTTTGACTTTTCTCTTCCTTTTATATATACATAGAGTTTAAAAACTTTACTGGATAGATCATTTCAGAAAATGTTTTGAATACATAAGGAAACTTAAAGATGGAGAGGCTAAAATTATTCATGGTATCTCTTATGCTTGGAGGAATTCCCTGCTGGCAGCTCCAAGTGGCTAAGAATGATGAAGAGGCTCTGTTAAAATGTTTTAATGAATGTAAACATCCACAAGATATCGATCCTCAATCTGCAAATTGCAAGGTACAAGAGGTAAAGATCAAAGGTTATCATATAGAGATAACGGAAGAAAAAACATAAGCTTTGAATAATTTCTTACTTACCGGAATCCCTGGAATTGGAAAGACAACAATCATCGAAAAGGTTCTTTCACTATCCCTGCTAAAGGCAGGTGGTTTTTATACGAAAGAAATAAAAAATGGAGAAAGAAGAAAGGGTTTTAAGATAGTTGATATAACCACTAAAAAAGAAGGAATTCTTGCTCATGTCAATATCAAATCCCCATTTCGTGTAGGGAAATATGGTGTCGACACAAACAGTTTTGAAGAGATTGGTGTAAAAGCCCTCAAAGATGCTTTGGAGAATAAAGAACTTATCATCATAGATGAGATAGGAAAAATGGAGTTATTCTCCAAACCCTTCCAGGAAATGGTTTTGAAGTGTCTCTCCTCTTCTAAAAAGATTCTTGGATCGATAAAAATTAAAGGGAATCCATTTGTAAATTCTATAAAAAGAAGAGAAGATACAAAAATCATAGAGGTGAATGAGAAAAACAGAAATCTTTTACCAGATGAGATTATAAATTTATTAAAAGAAAACAAGGCATGAAAATAGGAATCATATCTGATACCCACGATAATCTGAACAGTCTAAAGAGAGCGATTGAAATATTTAAAAAAAATAAAATAGATACCATTCTGCATGGCGGAGATTTTATCTCACCTTTTGTTCTGAGAGCCCTGGAGGGCTCTTTTAAAAAACTCATAGGTGTCTTTGGAAACAATGATGGTGACAAACTAAGGCTAAATGATCTTGCTACCAAAATGGGGTGGGAAATTCACCTTCCCCCTTACCCCTTTGAACTTAGTGGTAAGAAGATCTTGATGTTACATGAACCTCTTATCTTAGAAGCAGCAACAAAAAGTGGTCTCTATGATATTATTATATACGGTCATACTCATAAAAATGATATCAGGCAAGAAAACTCTACACTCATTATTAATTCTGGTGAGGCCGGAGGCTGGTTAACAGGTAAAGCAAGCATTGTCATTTTAGATATGGATAAGATGAAAGAGGAGCTTTTATTTTTTTAATTCTTCAGATGAGATTATGATAGACATAACCAAACTTTATTGCGGTACCCATAGTCAGGGAGACTTTATTCGCTACGGCTCCAAAGAGAGCTCTCATTCATTGATTGGGGGAAGAAAGGTTCCAAAAGCTGCTGGTGAAAGACGACCCGTAACCGTATGGAATTCTACCAGAACCTGTAATCTTAGCTGTATCCATTGTTATACAGATTCAGAAAAGAAAAGCTATCCCAAAGAACTTTCTACAGAAGAAGCCAAGAGTATGCTTGATGACCTGGCAAATTTTGAAATCCCTGCTCTCCTCATCTCCGGTGGAGAACCATTAATGAGAAAAGACCTCTTTGAGTTAGTGAGCTACGCAGTAAGTTTGGGAATACGACCCACTCTGTCTACAAACGGAACCTTAATAACAAAAGAAATAGCAAAAAAGATAAAGGATTCTGGCTTTACCTATGTAGGAATTAGTCTCGATGGCATTGGAGAAACAAACGATAAATTCAGAGGAGAAAAAGGTGCTTTTAAAAAGGCGATGAATGGTTTTAGAAACTGCGTTAATGTGGGTCAGCGTGTTGGACTTCGGATGACTCTCACAAAACAAAACTATTATGATCTTCATAAAATATTTGGTTTTATAGAAAGGGAAGGGATAAACAGGGCGTGTTTTTATCACCTCGTATACTCTGGAAGAGGGGTTAATATTTCCGCTGATGACCTCTCCTATCAAGAAAGCCGCACTGCCATGGATATTATTCTTGAGCGGACAGAAGATTTTTATAATCGCGGGTTAAAAAGAGAGATTCTCACCGTTGATAATCATGTAGATGGTATCTATCTCTATATGAAACTCAAACATAAATCTGATCAAAGGGCAAAAAAGGTCTTAGAGCTATTAGAATGGAATGGAGGGGGAGCCTTTAGTTCCGGAGTTGGCATTGCGAATATCGACTTTGAAGGAAATGTCCATCCTGACCAGTTCTGGATGCACTATACTCTGGGAAATATAAGAGAAAGGAAGTTCAGCGAGATATGGATGGATACATCAAATCCCCTTATGGCTGGATTGAAAAACAAAAAGGCATATATAAAGGGAAGATGTTCTCAATGCAAATGGCTGGATGCCTGCGGAGGTTCACTAAGGGTTAGGGCTGATCTGGTTTATAATGATCCCTGGGCTCCTGAACCGTCATGTTATTTAACTGACGAGGAGATCGGGCTCACTGAGGAAGACAAAAAAGAATTGATGAGCAAGGGAGAAGTCTTTAATCTACCAGCATATCTCACAAGGAAAACGTAAAAAGATTTTAAAATAAATTCATAAAACAATGAAAAGACCGACCAAAACCATTAAAGAGGTCTACAGAAAAATTAAGGATAAAGATAATCATTCTGTAGCTGATCGATATAGGAGAAACGTTGAGAATCAATTAAGGCTTATCTTTTGGGAAACCACTGCTGGGTGTAATCTTGAATGTATCCATTGTCGGCGCTTAGAGGTAAGTAAGAAATTGGCAAAGGAGGATCTTACCACAAAAGAATCCTTTGCCTTGATTGACTCGATTGTGGAGGCAGGAAACCCTATCTTGGTTCTCAGTGGTGGCGAACCCCTCTTTCGACCTGATATATTCGATATCGCCTCCTATGCAAAATTGAAAGGTCTGGTCCTTGCACTCGCAACGAATGGAACACTTGTAAACAATGAGATTGCAAAAAAGATTGTGGATTCAGGAATCCAAAGAGTGTCGATAAGCCTTGATGGGGCTGATGCGAGGATCCATGACGATTTCAGAAAACTTAAAGGCTCTTTTGATATGGCAATCAAAGGATACAAAAGTCTGAAGGCCCTTCATATGAGCCTTCAGATCAACTGCACCATAGCAAAGCATAATGTAGACCAGCTTGAAGAACTTTTTACTCTTGCTGAAAACCTCGGTGCTGATGCTCTGCATCTTTTCATGTTGGTTCCTGTAGGGTGTGGTGTAGAAATCTCAGAAGATCAAATGCTCTCCCCAGAGAAATATGAGGAGGTTTTAAACTGGTTCTATGAAAGATCCAAAAAGGCGAAAATCGAGACAAAAGCTACCTGTGCCCCTCATTATTTCCGGATTATGAGGGAAAAAGCCAGAGAGGAGGGTATAAAAATAACCCCCAAGACCCACGGCATGTCTGCTATGACCAAAGGTTGTCTGGCAGGAACAGCGGTCTGCTTTATTTCCCATAAAGGTGATGTCTTTCCTTGTGGCTATCTTCCTGTATCTGCGGGTAATATAAAAAAAGAATCCTTAAAAGAAATATGGGAAAATTCCAAGGTTTTCGAAGACCTTAGAAACCCAGACTTATTAGAGGGGAAATGTGGCATTTGTGAATATAGAAAGGTATGTGAGGGATGCAGAGCCAGAGCCTATGCAGCTACCAAAAATTATCTATCAGAAGAACCCTTCTGTGCATATCAACCTAAAGGCATTTTAATATAATAAGGAGGTCTTTATGTTTAAATTCAAGAGCTGTCTTACAATCATAATAATTTCAATCCTCTTTTTCTCTGACCTTGCTTTATCTGAACAAAAAAAAGATGATGAAAAGGTCCTCGCAGTCGTGAATGGCAGGATCATTACGATGGCAGATATGAACAGCGTCATTTCTAAAATGCCACCAGAACTCAAAAAAAATGCTCAAAAAAACAAGTCTGATTTTCTCAATAGCCTGATTAGAAGAGAGTTGCTCTATCAAGAAGGAATGAAAAAGAAACTGGACAAAGATCCAAGAATACGAAGAATGATAGATGAATATAAGTATGAGTTAATCATTCAAGAGTATTTAAACCCAAAACTGGAAGAGATTGGACCTGTTTCTGATAAAGACGCAAAGAGCTATTACGAAAAAAATAAAGCATTTTTTCAAACAAAAGAAGAGATAACTGCCAGTCATATCCTTTTAAAAACAGAAAAAGAAGCAAAAGAAGTGTTGCAGGAGTTAAAAAATGGAAAAGATTTCTTTGAGCTGGCTAAAAAGAGATCTATTGACCGAAGCACTGCTCGACAAGGAGGTCGTCTCGGCTCTTTTCAAAGAGGAACAATGGTTCCTGAATTCGAAGAGGTGGCCTTTAATCTAAAGAGTGGCGAGATGAGCTCTATTGTAAAAACAGAGTTTGGTTATCATATCATCTTAGTCACTGACCAAACTGGACCCCAAACCCTTGATTTCGTCCAAGTCAAGAATCAGATCAAAAAAAGAATAAAGCATCAAAAAACACAACAGGCTATCAATGAATTGTTAGATGAGCTGATTAAAGAAGCAAAGATTGAAATTAATGAGGAAAACCTAAGATAATATTTTTTCTGCTTGAAGTCTCTTATCCATAAATCTTTTAAGTTCTAACTGTTTTAAAAATACCTCCTTGTGATAGCCCTTTCCTCCATTATAGGAGGTGGTGCTTCTATTCAAGTCATATACGATTTTCTTTATATTATTCTCAGGGCCACTGACTTGAAATTCAACTGCATAAAGTTCCATAAGTTCTGCAAAATGATAGGCTGCCATATACCCAGCCAAGCAGAGATGATTTTCTAAATGTTTGATATCTCTAGGCATCTTAAATCCTTCTCGTCTCATGTTTTCAAGTATCTTTAGCTTGGTAGGTCTATAAATTTGAAAGGGACTGGCTGACTCCCTATTATCTCCTAATATATTAAGAAAGAAAGACTCTTGATGTGTAATGGTCATAAGGGAAGTTATGGGAATATTAAATTTCTTGGCACTGAGATAAATATTCTCAGCCATATTAACAGCATATTCATTCAAACCCCTTGGGATTCTTAACCTCTTGAAATTTGCAAATTCTCTATACTTAAGCTGTATATAGGGTACAGCTATCAGTTTGAACTCCCCAAGATTCATTTCTTCCAGAATCTTTATGGGCCTAATCGTCCCCCGATACAGTATCTTGTGATTCGGATTGTATCCCTCTCTTTTTTCTTTTAATATTTTTTCATTCTGGAGAATATTTGTAAGGGCATCCTTCCTTGGTATTCCTATATCTAAAAACTCATTATACATTCTCCAGAAAAATCTTATCTCACTATGCTCAATGATCTCATTTAGCTCATATACCAAGATCAAGCTATCAACAATATTTGTTTCTTTTCTTAAATCATTAACAAAACCTTTGTATTCCTTATCCAAAAAGGCTATATCTTCTTCAGTCTTTTTTAATAAGGCCGTTGTCAGTGGCATGGAAGTATCTCTTACTCGATTCATAAAAGAGATAAATTCATGGGGAGACATATTATAATTATCAGCAGGCTCTTTTATACGCCTGAGGACAGCTTTTGTGAGAAAATCAATATTATTCGCTTTCCCATGCGCGTATACAAAATCTCTTACTCTAATAATTCTTTTAAGCCCGGGGAGATATAATTCTTCTTGTGTATTCCCTGTCACTGAAAAATGACTCTTAAGTGAATTGTTTCCTAATAAATTTGAAAGCATTTTCTTGCCTTCAACTTGTCTATCTGAAAGCATCTCCACCTGTGAAGTATGAGAATTTATCAGGTCGGCGTTGTTTTTTGAAATAAATTTTGTGGCTGAATTTTGATGAATGAGATAATAGGTGATACCACTTATAAAAATGATGGTAGAAATGACCTTTTTTATTGAATGATATTGAGCCTTGTTCTGCTTGGCCTTTATTTCATTAATATCACCTTTTTTTGTTCCAAATTCTATTATATTATTTTTCTCCCTCCCTTCACTCTTTGCGTCTTGATTATTTTTATACTGTAATAATTGAAGGCTCAGTTTCTCAATCTTTTCATTTAATTTTTTAATCTCTTGATCTTTTTTCTCTAGATTTTGTGAAAATTGCTCCTCAATCTGCTTGTTCTGTATGAGACTATCAGCCAGCTCTCCTGCCAAGTCTTCAAGCTTCATCTTAAGCTTATCATTTTCATTGCTCGGGTTTGCATCCATCGGTTCTTTCTTGTCAGAAGTCTCAAACAGTTCTTTAATTTCTGATATCTTATTTTCTACGATTTCTTTAAGGGCAGTGTCATTGTGGGAAGATTTTTTTCCTTCAAACAATGCTCCAAGCAGATTCTTAATACAACCAAATAAATCTTCGATCCTTTCCTCTGAACCATCTGCTTTATTGCTTGTAAGGAGACTGAGAATATCCTCTCTTGTTATCCCCTGTAATCTTGTTGTCATTAAATCTATATTGTTTTGTAAATCAGAGACCGGCTCTTTCTCTTTTACAGAATGACCAGCAGTCATATTTTTGATGCTGCTCAGCTCTTCTAAAAAATATTTATTTTGAGTTGATAATTGATAAAGCTCCTCTCTTAATTTTTCTACTTCTTTATTTAACTCAAAAATCCCTTCTTTTGGCTTTTCTTCATCCTGAGAAGACATCTCTTTATTGTCAGTCATTACAACTTCTTTTTCATCCTCTTTTTCCTCTTTTTCCTCTTCTCCTTCTTCTTTCAAAAACTCTTTTATATCAATACATTCTTTAGCTAAATCATCATGCTTTTTTCTATAAAAGGAGAGATCAACACTTTTTAAATCGAGTAATTCCTTTGGCCTTAATTCCTTTAATACTAGGCTCTGATCTTCTGTTGCGCTTTTTAACTCCTGCAATGAAAATTTTTGAAAATCCTTTTTTAGAAAAATAAAGAGAAAGAGATTGGAAAAAACTTCACGGCTTATACATGATAGATTCAATATGCTATAATTCGTTGATAACCTGAATCCTACATCAATCAAGTCTCTCTGTATTCCTTCTATCTCATCCTTTCCTCGCTCCATCTCTTTCTTGATCCTTTCAAAACATGTCTTTCTTTCACTGACAATCTTTTTTCTTTCTTCTATCTCCTTTTGAAGCTCCTTCATCAATCTCTTATGAGAAGAATCTATAGTGCGATACTCTTCAATAAGAGGGGATAATTCAAAATCCTCTTCAAGAATCGCTCTGTCACCAAGCTCTCGCTTCTTCTTATGAATGAATGCCTTGATCAAATGGCAATTTTTGTCTAAGGAAGATCGTAATTCCTTAATTCTCTCATTTGCTCTTTCTACTGTCTCCTTATATGTCCCTTCAGTATCCTTTAATTGATTGAGACCCAAAATAGCATCGGTTAAAGAACCCATTCTCTTTTCAACTGAATTGATATCGATGGCCAGCTCATTGATGGCTTCTTCTAAATATTTTCTACAAGATTCATACGAATCAAAAATTTCCTCCAAAGTATCGAGCTTTCCTGATTTTTTTTCTCTCTCTTCCTCTAAACTCTTTAGCTCCTCTTTTAACTTTTTTTCTGTCCTCTTACAGTTTTCATTAACGTGCTCAAAATATTTAATCATCTTTTCACTGGTCTTAAATTTACTCTTGAGATTAGCTAGACTGACTTTTTTCTTATTCAGCTTTTCCTGCCACTCCTTTTTCTCATCCTTTGCCTGACTGTAAAGCCTTTCAAGCTTTCTATATTTTTCCTGTTTCGATTCAACGATTCTTTGGTCAAGCCTTCTAAAATTGTTATCAACATATATCTTTTTTCCCTGAGAATACATCGTCTGAAAAGACTTTATTGATTCGCTACCAATGGAGAGAACCTTTTCAAGTTTCTTTAGCTTTACATCGATTTCTCCTGTTTTTTTCTTAAACTCTTCTTGGAAGGATTGATAATCAGAAAGAACGGTATTGAATTCCTCTTCAAGATTTTTATGATTTCCATATCTTGGTTCTAAAGAAAAGGATATTTTTTCTATACGACTCTTTAAATCTGCTAATTTTTGTTGAAGACCTAATTTCTCATTCTCAAGAGTTTTATCTTCTTTCTCTAAAAGGGTCTTGAGCCTCTTTATGCTATAGATATTTACAATCTTTAAACCTCTTTTCTCAGGGGATACGATATCATGATGATCCGATATCTGGTGAAACAAAAGCTGGGAGAGGATATTGCCTGAATCTTTTTTATTCTCAATGACCCCTTCTTCCTTTAATCTTCTCCTGATTACAAAGATATCTTCTTTCCTATCCTCAGTAATAAGCCCTTGAAAGTAATCTTTTATTGTCTTGGATTCCAGCTCCTTTTTAAGAAAGTCGAAGAGTTCGGGATTACTGAGAAGGCCTCTGGGTGTAATCTCTATATTATCCAAAAAAGAAGGAATTTGCTCCTCTTTTTTAAGAACCTCTGAGATGTCTCCAGCCTCTCTCAGAAATTTTATTCCCTCTTTTTTTAAGATAACTTTTGATATATCAATATTTTCTGACATACCATCCCTTTCGAATTTCAGCTAACATTCCTCATTATATGAAATATCGACAAAACACACCTTAATCTTGAGGATTATTTACCCCTTTTTTAGCATTTTTTATGCCATGAAATCCCAAAATCTGTTTATCTGATATAAAGATGTAACTATCTGATATTAAGGATATTAATCTATTTTAAATCGGGGTGTTAATGAAGCGCTAAGAATTTGACAATGAAAAAAAATCCTTAAGTGGGCAATTTTGAACCAGTGAGGGAATATTGAATAAAGAGCTGGATCTTTATTAAACTAAAAAACTTTTAAAAATCGTAGGAATTTTTGAATGATGAGGAGAAAAAAAAGGATTCTTTTTATCAGATTTTTTCAGAAGGAGGATTAATCTTTTTATGGCTTTTGGTTTTCCCTTCCATTTCCCAAATCGTTTTGAACGACCTTTTAATAAACCAAGGCCATTTTTTACCTGCAGCATGCCATTTCCTTAACCAATCCAAGGTTTGCTTGTCCCCAGCATTGCCTGAGCCAATTGATAGCCCGTTGATCTGATAATCTGGATTTTCATTGATTTCTCTAATATCTTTTTCTCGTATTCTCTTGGAAACTAAAGAAGCGACTTTTGCTCCAAGGTATTTATCCTCTGCTTTTTTTGTTATGATTACCTCTGCTCCTTTTTGTGTCAGAGAATTCAGAAATCGGTTAAGGGTTGTACCCACTCCATAGTCATCCAGTACAATCCTGCATTGATTGATTTTTACTTTTTGTAAAAAAAGGGAAAGTATCCTTTGGTATCTTACATCCATTATTCTGTTAAAATTGTATCTGTCTACTTCAGAAGGGGATATCTTTTCTGTAATAAAATCAAATCCAGAACTTCTAAAATGGTCTAATTCTTCAAAAATCTTATCCCAGTATTCGAAAGTGTGCCTCTTTTTCGTATCTGCAGGACCAACCAACAAATCAACCTTTTCGAAAATACCTTTGGGGAAAATAACTCCAGCGAGAACGGTATGACCGATAATTTCTCCTTTTCCTGTCTCATCCAGACCAATGAGGAAATTCTTTTTTGGTTTGGTAAAAGTGGATCCCGCCAAAGAATCAATCTTTTTCCATGCCTTGTATACAGCAGGGTCATTGGAGGGAGAAGGAGTAGAAAAGAGCGTCCCCTTTGTATAATAGGTAAAGGTTGAATCTGAAAACCTAATCCGCCACTCTTCATAGAGGCTTTTCACCTCTTCAGAAGTTCCACCATTTTCTGACAGATAAGATTTAATCTCTTCTGAAGCATTTTTTTCAATATTTTTCCATGTCCGACCTTTCATAATATGCTGCCTCCTAATAATTATAGATTTTAACAAAAAGAAAGGTTTTTTTCCATGAGGTTTTTGAATTTTAAATCTCCCTTTTCGATTTTTCAAAACATCTTCTCTGTTGCCTTTTCTTTCTAAATACAAGAAAGAACAAAACGATAGTAAGAATCTCTTGACCCTCAAAAACCTCAATGTTACTATTGTTTATTCTATTTTCGAGATAAATCATGAATCCACAAATATTTAGAGAATATGATATAAGAGGCATCATCGATAAAGAACTTAATAGAGATGTTGCCTATGATATCGGAAGAGCTTATGGCACTTATATTACCGATCAAAAAAAAGGTCCCATAGCTGTTGGCAGGGATTTTAGATTAAATTCCGAAGAATTAAAGGATGGATTGATTGAGGGGATACTATCTACGGGATGGAATGTCATTGATGTGGGATTGGTTCCTACGCCACTTCTTTACTATGCTCTCTTTTATCTTGATGCAAGCGGAGGAATCATGATAACAGGGAGCCATAACCCTCCAGAGTTTAATGGGTTTAAGGTTTGTGTAGGAAAATGGACGATCTCTGGAAATGAAATACAGGATATTCGAAAGATCATTGAAAAAGGAGAGTATTCCAAGGGTAAGGGAGAACTATCCTATTCTGATATTATCCCCGAATACATAGACCTTATTTATACAAAGATAGGTCTGCAAAAAAAACTAAATGTGGTTATCGATGCAGGAAATGGGACAGCGGGTATCATAGCTCCAAAGCTTTTAAGAAAGCTTGGTTGTGAGGTAACCGAGCTTTTCTGTGAGCCTGACGGGAATTTTCCGAATCATTTTGCAGATCCAACAGTCCCCAAAAATCTCAATGATATGATTTCCAAAGTCAAAGAGAACAAAGCAGATTTGGGCATAGCCTATGATGGAGATGGAGACAGGATAGGGGTTGTTGATGAGAATGGAGAAATTCTCTTTGGAGATTACTTATTAATGATATTCTCAAGAGATATCCTTAAGAGAAATCCAGGAGTAAAGGTCGTATTTGAGGTAAAATGTTCTCAGAACTTGGTTGATGATATTAAAAAACATGGTGGAATTCCTATCATGGGACAAGCGGGCCATTCTCTAATAAAAAAGAGGATGAAAAAAGAAAAAGCCGCTGTTGGAGGGGAGATGAGTGGCCATATGTTTTTTGCTGATGATTACTTTGGATATGATGACGCCATTTATGCCTCAGCCAGGCTTTTGCAGATATTATCGAAAACAGAAAAAAAACTATCAGAACTACTTGATGATGTCCCAAAAACATTTTCTACACCGGAAATCAGGATAGACTGTCCTGATAATATCAAATTTCAGGTTGTTGAAAAGATTAAGGCTTGCTTTAAAGAACACTTTGAAGTCATAGATATCGATGGGGTAAGGGTAACTTTTCCTGATGGCTGGGGACTGCTAAGAGCATCAAATACCCAGCCGGTCCTCGTTTTACGCTTTGAAGCCAATAGTAAAGAGAGACTGGAAGAGATAAGAAAGATTTTCAAAACAAAGCTAAAGGAATTGGGAGGGCTTAAGTTAGAGGAATGATATGATTGAAAACCTTCTTACATGGACCATTCAGTGGGCACAGACCCCTTTTGGGAGCTTAGCCCTTTTTTTGATAGCCTTTGCTGAATCCTCATTTTTTCCTATTGCCCCTGATGTTTTATTAATAGCCCTATCGCTCATCAACCCATCTTTTAGCCTTATATACGCCCTTATCACCCTTATTGGCTCTGTACTGGGAGGCATGTTTGGATATTTGATTGGCATAAAAGGAGGTAAGCCGCTACTAAAGAGAGTTGTCTCCAAGGAAAAGATTGAGCTTGCCCATAATTATTTTGAAAGGTTTGAGGCATGGGCTATTATTATAGCCGGTTTTACCCCTATTCCTTATAAGGTTTTTACGATTTCTGCAGGGGCTCTTTATGTAAATTTTAAAACATTTGTTATCGCCTCTATCATCGGTAGGGGAGGAAGATTTTTTATTGTGGGATTTTCAATACTCTTATTTGGCAAAGAGATTGAGAGTTTTCTCAAAAGAAATTTTAATCTTGCCTCAATTGTCTTTATTATCCTTCTCTTTGCTGGATTTATTATCTTAAAAAAGATTCCTCTATTTAATCCTCAAAAGACATTGAATAAAGGCAGTGAGCCAAAGTAAAAGGAGGGGTTTATGTTTGGTGTTATCATGGCAGGGGGTAAAGGAACAAGATTCTGGCCACTAAGCAGAGAAACCTTGCCAAAACAGTATCTTAAGATAAAAGGAAAAGAGTTTCTTATCCAGCTTACCATCAAAAGATTAAAGCAGCTCATTCCCATAAGAAATATACTTGTCATCTCCAATAAAACCCAGGAAAAAGAGATAAAAAAGCATCTTCCCTCTATCCCAGAAGAAAACTTTATATTTGAACCGGTCAGTAAGAACACAGCTCCATGCATAGCTCTTGCTGCCCTCTATCTCAAAGAGAGAGACCCAAATGGTATTATGGCGGTCTTCCCTTCTGACCATATGATAGAAAATCAAAAGAAATTTCTAAGTGCATTATCCCTTGCTGAGGAGATTGCAAAAAAAGGTGACTATCTGATTACCCTCGGGATAAAGCCCAAGAGGGCCGAGACAGGTTATGGATACATCCATTATGGTAAAAAATTTGTGAGGATGAAAAAAACGAATGTTTACAGCGTTTTGAATTTTACGGAAAAGCCAAGCCAAAAAAAGGCTCAAAGATTCCTTAAAGAAGACTCATATCTCTGGAATGCTGGAATATTTGTCTGGAGCATTAATACCATATTGAGGATGTTTGAAAAACATCTTCCAAAAATCTATCAGAGCTTTTTACCTTTACAGAATTACTTCAATACACCCGAACAGGAGCTGGCTATAGCCAGGTCTTACTCAAAGATAAGTGAGATATCTATCGATTATGGAATCATGGAAAAGGCCGATAATGTATTAGTCATACCGTGTGATTTTCCCTGGAGTGATGTGGGAAACTGGAACAGTCTGAAGGAAATATTGCCTAAAGATAAATCCCAAAATGTAATCATCGGAAAACATATCGGAGTGGGAACAAAAGACACGATCATCTACTCTCCTGATAAACTCGTTGCTACGGTTGGCCTTGATAATCTGATTATCGTTGAAACAAAAGACGCACTTCTTGTATGCCACAAGGATAAGGCGCAAGATATAAAGAAGATTACTGAATTGCTCTCAAGAAGAGGAAAGAAGAGATATCTTTAATGGATATAATAAAGGCAGTCTTATTGGGAATCATCCAAGGGATTACAGAATTTCTCCCCATTAGCAGCTCCGGGCATTTGGTCGTCTTCCAAAATCTTTTTGGTCTCCATCAACCACAGCTCCTCTTTGATATTATGGTTCATTTCGGCACCTTAATGGCTGTCTTTTTGGTCTTCAGAGAAGATATTGTAAATATCTTAAAAGAGCTTTATCTTTATGTATCAAATCGTTTGAAAAAAGAGAGCCCAAAAACCTCTGAGAAAAGTTCCTATAATATCAAACTCCTTCAGCTTATCATTATTGCAACAATTCCTACATTTATCATAGGATATCTCGTTGAAAAAAAAGTGGAGGAGCTCTTTTCCTCTCTCAAAATCGTAGGGATAATGCTCCTTGTAACAGGTCTTCTCTTATGGCTAACCAAAAGATTTTCAAAAGTTGACAAAGACATTCATAAAATGAGTTTTAAAAATGCTCTTGTGATCGGATTTGTGCAGGGTTTAGCAATCCTGCCTGGCATTTCAAGATCAGGCTCTACAATCGCCTTTGGACTTTTTCAGGGTCTTGAAAAATCACTTGCTATCAGGTTCTCCTTTTTACTATCCATACCAGCAATCTTGGGAGCCATGACATTAAAGTTAGGAGAACTCCTTCATCTCGATTACTCATTAATGATACCAAATATTATTGGAATGATTGTTGCTTTTTTGGCAGGATATCTTTCTTTAAAATTTCTGATTCGTATCATTATGAAAGGAAATTTTTTCTATTTTGCTTATTATTGCTGGTTGTTTGGGTTATTTACCTTAATTGTTCCTTTCTTTCTTCCTTTTTCTCCTCCTCCCTTTTAAGGGATCCAATTTTCTTTTGAAGGGCATTCAAGGCCTCCCTTGCTGCCATTGAAACCTCCTCATCCTTTTCCGTGCTTAGGAGTTCTTCTAGTATGGAGATGATCTCTTCATCCTCTAAATTTGCCAATGCCTTAGCAGCTTCTATCCTGACTTTTGGTTCACCCCCTTTATAAATATTTTTCAAAAGAACGATTGCCTTTCTATTCCTGTGCATTCCCATGGCCTCTACAGCATATGCCCGAATATCAGCACCCATCTCTCTATTTGTTGCCACCCCTTTTAAAAATTCAAAGGCCTTTTCATCTTTAATATTGCCAAGGGCTAAAACGACATCTTTTCTTGTCTGAGTATCCCTTTCAAAAAGAGAAATCAAAGGATCAATAATTCTTCTGTCTTCAAATTCGCCGAGGGCGTTAATACTGGCTTTTCTGACCTCAACATCCTTATCTTCTAAAAACTTTATAAAGAGATTGAAGACCTTTTTACTGCCTGTCTTTTGGAGCGACTTGATAATATTTTTCTTAAGGGAAGGATCTCGATTCAATAACTCAACTAAAGAATCAACAGTTCTTTCATCACGTAACATGCCTGCTGCGAGCACAGCTTTCTTGCGGACAAAAGGGTCATTATCTTTCAAGCCTTCGTTAATATATTTATAAAGGTCCCTGTTCCCCAATCTTGCTATGTCTTCCACAGCATAGCCCCTAATTTCCGGATCTTTATCATTGAGTAATCTCGCATATATATCGATACTTTTTGTCTTCTTCCCCTCTATTCTTCTTAATCCCTCTACTGCTCTTTCTCTAACAAAATAAAATCTATCCTTCGCAGATTTATAGAAAAGAGGAAAAAACTCCTTTTTCTCTAGCTGAGCCAATCCACCAATTCCATAACCCCTTTCAATATAATCATCGCTTTCTACCAGATCTTTAAGAAACTTAACTGCCTCGCTATCCCCTATCTGTCCAATGGCCAATGCCGCTTCCTCCCTGACAGTGAGGTCTTTTTTAAATACTTCTATTAAAGGACCAACAGCTCTTTTATCTTTCAGTTTTCCCAGAGCCTGGACAGAGGACCTTCTAACATAGAAATCATCATCTTTCAGCCCTTTATGGATAAGGGGATCTATGGCCCGTTTATCTTTTGATTCAAGGAGATGATTTACAGCCTTTTGACGAATCCGCCAATCTGGAGAATCTAATGCTTTTATCGATCTTTCTACACTCCCGGAACACCCTGAAATAAGATAGAAAATCCATAGACAAAAAAAGGCTTTCATAAAAAAAATTATTAAATATAAACCTTTCCTTAATGGGGTAAATTTGTGAGTGGGGGTCAGAAAAATGGAAGTCATTTAAGGGATGAAGCCATTTCAGGTTTTTCAATAAAATCTGTGCAAAAATCCCCTTTAATAAAATCCTTATCCTCAAATACCTTTTGATGAAAAGGGATAATTGTCTTGATCCCATCTACCTTGAATTGTTCAAGGGCTACTCTCATCTTGGCCAAGGCCTCTGCTCTGTCCCTTCCGTGAACAATGAGCTTTGCTATCAGAGAATCATAAAAGGGAAGGACATAGTAACCCGGATAGATAGCTGTATCAACTCTTACGCCATTTCCGCCAGGAAGATTGAGACCCGTGATTTTTCCAGGGGAAGGAACAAACTTCTTCGGGTCTTCTGCGTTGATACGACATTCAATACTATGGCCCTGAAATTTTATATCCTTTTGAGTAAATCCAAAGGGCTTTCCCATAGCAATCTTTATCTGTTCCTTTACCAGATCAATACCCGTTATCATTTCTGTGACAGGATGCTCCACCTGGATACGGGTATTCATCTCTAAGAAATAATAGTTCTTCTCCTGATCCACTAAAAACTCTACAGTTCCAGCTCCAACATAATTCACAGCCTTTGCTGCCTTAACAGCTGTACGCCCCATTTCTTTTCTCAATTTCGCAGTCATAATAGGAGAAGGAGATTCTTCTATCAGCTTTTGATGCCTTCTCTGGATAGAACAGTCCCTCTCACCAAGATAGACCACATTCCCATCTTCATCCCCCAAAACCTGAAATTCTATATGCTTCGGTCTTTTTAAATATTTCTCGATATAGACCTCTGAGCTGCCAAAGGCTTTATAGGCCTCTGTTTTAGCCATAAGAAAATATTTGGTGAGATTCTCTCCGTCATCCACAATCCTCATACCGTTACCGCCCCCTCCCAGAGAAGCCTTTATGATGATGGGAAATCCCATCTTCTCAGCCAGTTTCAGGACTTCCTCTGGATTTTCTACCTTTGAGTCACTCCCAGGGATAATCGGGACCCCGGCCTTTTTCATGGTCTCTCTTGCCATGGCCTTATCTCCCATTAATCTAATGCTCTCAGGAGACGGGCCTATGAATTTAATATTGGATGCCTCACATGCCTCGGCAAAACCTGGATTTTCAGCCAAGAGACCGTAGCCTGGATGAATAGCCTCCGCACCAGTAATCTCAGCAGCAGATATAATATTTGTTATGTTCAAATAGCTGTTTATGGTCTCCGGAGGACCAATACAAACAGATTCATCAGCAAACTTTACATGTAGAGAATCGGCATCGGCATCTGAATGGACAGCAACGGTCATGATTCCCATCTCTTTACACGCCCTCAAAACCCTAAGCGCAATCTCGCCTCGATTGGCAACCAAAATCTTACTAAACATATACAAAAAATCTCCAAAAAAATTACAATGGCTCTATAAGAAACAGGGGTTCTCCATACTCTACAGGCTGGGAGTTCTCCACTAGTATTGATGCTACCTTTCCTTTAAACTCAACTTCTATCTCATTCATGACCTTCATCGCCTCAACAATACAGAGGACCTGTCCTTTCTCCACCATATCACCTACTTCAACATAAGGAGGTGATTCAGGAGAGGGGGCCCTGTAAAAGGTCCCTACAATAGGAGATTCTACAGTAACAAGCTTATCATCAAGTTCTGTCTTTTTCTCCAAAACCTCCTCTTTTTCTTTTTTTACAGGAGGAGATGTTGCGCTGCTGCCAACATGACTAAGAGTAGGGTTAAGAACTACCGATGCCGACTCTCCCCCTTTTTTCAATTTAACTTTAACACCTTCTTTCTCGTATTCTAATTCTAAAATCTCTTTGCTTTCAAACAGATCTATCAATTTTTCTAACTCTTTTAAATCCATACCTACTCCTTGTAAGTAATTAGTTATTTAACCCTTTCAATATATTCACCAGTTCTGGTATCGATCTTTACAACATCCCCTTCATTGAGAAATAATGGAACCTGCACAACAGCACCGGTCTCTAAAGTAGCTGGTTTATTTCCTCCACTCACTGTATCTCCTTTGAGCCCGGGGGATGTCTTTATAATCTTGAGTTCGACAAAGGTTGGAAGAGTAGCTTCAATAGGCACTTTGTTATGAAAAAGGAGTGTTACGTTTATATTTTCTCTCAGATAATTTTGACTGCCCCCTAGCTGATCTTCTGCAACTGATATCTGTTCATAAGTTTGATTATCCATAAAGATGTAGTGATCTTTATCCTTATAAAGATACTGCATTTCTTTTTCCTCAATATCCGGCACTTCAATCTTCTCTCCAGACCTAAAGGTCTTTTCTAAAACACTCTTTGTCTTTAAACTCTTAAGCTTTGTTCTTACAAAAGCTCCTCCCTTTCCAGGCTTTACATGCTGAAACTCAATCATTAAAAAAGGCTCTCCTCCCAGCTCTATCTTCAACCCATTTCTAAATTCACTTGTCGAAACCATCATTTTTCTTTCCCTCTATTTATCAGCTCAAGTAGAGCATGAAATCCTAATATATAACTGTTCGGTCCAAACCCTGATATATGCCCTGAAACAACATCAGAAATAAGAGACTTTGTCCTAAACTCTTCCCTTCCAAATATATTGGACAGATGAACCTCTACCACAGGAATATCTAAAGCCAGCAGTGCATCCCTTATAGCTATACTGGTATGGGTATAAGCAGCAGGATTGATGATTAATCCATCTATCCTGCCCCTAGACTTTTGGATTGACTCTACGATCTCTCCCTCATGATTTGACTGGATTATTTCCAGATCTAACCCGTTTTTTTTGGCTAAATCCTCCAGTTTCTTATTAATATCTTTTAAGGCAAGATTACCGTAAATCTCGGTTTCCCTGATCCCTAATAGGTTCAGATTGGGCCCATGAATCACTAATATCTTGACCATTTTTTTAAAAATTACTTTAAATATTATAAGTTACAAAAAAAGGGGAAATATAATTACCTCTTCCCCTCAACAATAAAATACCTATGCTGGTTTTTTAAACTATAGAATATATAATCCTTATTAGTCAAGGAAAAATTTTAAAGTTGGTCAATTAGTTTGGCAAAAGTGACTGACCAGTCATGTTTTCTGTACTCAGTATTAAAAGTTTTAAATTTATATCCTTTTGATACAAAAACTGTAATTTTTTAGATACTTATCAAGAAAGCAAACGTTAAAAGAAAACACTGCTTGATAAGCGCTGGAGAAGATTCAAGGTTGCTTTTTTTAGTCAAGAAAAAAGGTATGAAATTTGTATTTAATGATTCCTTAATACCCTCAAGATAAGACTCCGAGATATATCATTATAAATAGCTACCTTGCCGATCTCTTTCATGAGAATGAGCCTTATCTTTTCATCTAGAATCTTTTTGTCTGTTTCAAGAGTTCTTACGATATCCTCCGGTAATAATCCTTCATCTTTTATGGGTAAACCCAAGGAGGTTAAAAGGCCCTCAATCCTTTGAACATCCTTTTTCTCACACAGACCTTTATCATAAGAGATTTGAGAGGCATAAACCATTCCGATGGAAACAGCCTCCCCATGTTTATATCGATATCCCGAAACCGTCTCAATGGCATGTCCAATCGTGTGTCCAAAATTCAGAATAGCCCTTATATTTGTCTCCTTCTCATCCCTTTCCACAATTTTGGCCTTAATGGAACAAGACCTGCTTGCGAGATATTCTAATGCTTGATGGTCAAGAGAAAGGACTTTTTGTGAATTCTCTTCTAGATAATGAAAGAGCTTTTTGTCTGCAATAATCCCATATTTTACGACTTCTGCCATTCCATTGAGGAACTCTTCCTTTGGGAGAGTCTTTAAAAAAGAAATGTCGATAAAGACCGAAAGAGGCTGATAAAATGTCCCGATAATATTTTTACCCTGAGGATGATTTAGGGCAGTCTTCCCACCAACACTGCTATCTACCTGGGCCAAAAGAGATGTAGGAATCTGGATATACGGTATACCTCTCATAAAGGTTGAAGCAACAAACCCCCCTAAATCTCCGACAACACCTCCTCCTAGGGTTATCAGGCAAGAACGCCTATCCATTCGTAAAGAAATGAGCTTATCATATAATTTTCTGGCCCAATCTAAATCCTTCGTCTCTTCACCAGCGGGTACTTCGATCAATTCAGGTTTAAAACCGGCCGTATCAACTGCATGGGAAACAAAATCGCCATAGAGTTCTTTTATCCTTGGATTCGTAATAATAGCTATCTTTTTTCCTATTGGTAACTCTCTTAAGCAAGAACAAATCTCTTCAATGATCTCTGTGCCGATATGGATAGGATAGCTTCTCTCTCTGAGATTGACTTTTATGGTTTTCAAAGATTACATCCTATGTTTTACAATCTTAGGTGTGAGAAAGATTAACAGCTCGTCATTATCATCCTGAACAAGCTTCTTTTTAAAAAGCCATCCAAGGGCAGGAATATCTTTGAGAAAGGGAACCCCCTCTACCGTGTTTTGCTTGGTATTTTGAAAAATCCCACCTATTACTGTTGTATTTCCATCTCTAACCAATACCTCTGTTTTTACTTCGGTCTTGTTTATCGCAGGCTGTGTACCACCCCCTGCCTGGGGAACATTTTCACCCTTTGCATCCCTGGTTGCTGTAATCTTCATAGAAATAAAGTCATCAGGTGTAACATGAGGTGTTACCTTAAGGCTTAAAACCGCATCGATAAATATGGTCTCTGTTCCTTCTTGAGAAACCGTAGAAAAGGGTATTCTTTCCCCTGTCAATATTACAGCTTCTTTATTATCTAAGGTCGTAACCTTGGGTGTTGAGAGCACCTTTGCCCTTCCATTCAATTCTGCTGCTGAAAGCTCTATATCGAGACGCTTCAGGTCGTTAAAGATATTACCAATCCCAAATCCGATGGCTGATAGAGGTCCGGTTATGGCTGTGTCGGTTCCAGCAGGAAGGCTTACGATAAAATTGCCTCCTCCTGGGGTATGGGTATTAGGATCAGCACTAACCCCTCCTAAGGCACCAAAATTGAGTCCTGCTTCACCATCAGCATTAACGGGTATATTCTGTTTACCCCCGGTCTGTTGGAGGGCATTTGGCTGGAGCTGAAAATCATTCCTCTCCAAAAATCCACCCCATCTTATGCCCAGTTCCCTTCCGAAATTCCTATTTGACTCTACTATTCTGGTTTCAATCGATACCTGAGGAGTCTGTTTATCCATGACCTTAATGAGTTTAGAAACCTCATCGATATTTTCCTCGACATCCTTTAGAATAATGACATTGGTCCGTTCATCAATCGTAATATGTCCCCTCTCACTCATAAGTTTCTCTATACTTTCCTTCATATTCTTTACACTGGCATAACTTACAGGATAGATCTTTGTTTGTAAAGGTTTTAACTTTTCTTTTGACTCTTTTTCCTTTACGAGTTCCTCTGCCTCTTTGCTCTTAGCCTTGAGCACTTCTTTTCTTTCCTTATTTAACCTCTCTAAGGTAGCGATTCTGATAATATTTCCTTCTCGTTCTTTTCCCAGTGCTTTTGTCTTTAAGATAACATCCAGTGCCTGATCCCAAGGAACATTAGCCATTCTGATTGTTATCTTTCCCTTTACATCCTCAGATGAGATTATATTGAGACCGCTTACCTCAGATAACAGCCTTAGGATATTATTAATATCCGCATCTTGAAAATCCAAAGAGATCTTTGTTCCTGTATATGCTTTTTCAGGCACCTCCTCTTTTTTCTCTTCTTTTATAACCTCTTTTCCCAAAGGGACCTTTTTCTCTTCCTTAAGCCCCTCTTCTTTTTCCTCTTTCACAACAGGTGCCACCTCTTCCTCAGAAGCCTTTTTCTGAGAAAACTCTTTCCCTTCTTCTATTTCCTTTTTTACCTCTTTAATCTCTTCTCTTTCCTCTTTTATTGCAGCAGCAGCCACCTTTTCTTCTGGGTTATCTAGTTTCAAAACAAGGCTCTTATTTTCAGGATAGAGGTTAAATGATGTTTTCTCAGCCAAAAATATGGTGATTTCTACCCCTTTCTTTCCTTCCTTTTCAAGTGCCTTAATCTCTTTTACTACCTTGTTCTTAAATCCTAATGGCTGTGGGAGTGGACCTAAATTGACATCTGCTACGTCTACAACAATACTTAGAGGTTCTGAATTTTCAAAGGCCATATATTTCGCTAAGGGCTTTGTTCCTTGAATGGTAATCAAGGTCTTATCAGAAAGGGTCTCTCCTCTTACCTCCGTTACTGTCCCTGTTTTTTCTTTCTCTTCCATTTTTGTCTCTTCTTTAATGTTAGGTTTCATCTTTTTGGTTCTAGAGGCACACCCAAAAAGAAGAGAAACAGTTAAAAATATCAATCCTATTGATAAAATTAAAAAACGGTTTTTTTTCATCTTTTCCTCACTCCTCCCTCAATTTCATTACTATGTTAATCTTTTTTACCTTACCAAATAAATCGATATCTTTCTCCTGAATCACAATCTTATCTTTTTCTATATTAATCACCCTTCCACCATTTTTACCCATAAGTGAATTGATTCCTACTGAATAGCCCTTCCCATCAGGAGCAAGAATCATGGCTCTATAACCTACTCCTCCTCCCCATACGATTCCTGTAAGCTTGAGTTCTGATATATCATATCTCTGCAACGGCGTTAGAGGGGTCTTTTTATCTTTTTTTAAGATGATCAAAGGAGACTTAAAAGGGTCTCTTCTTCCCTTTGGATTATATAGGCGACTCTTTTCTCCTTTATAATCAATTCTCTCTATGAGATGAGAATCGGCCTTTGTACCCAATTCTTCACTAAATGACATCTGAGCTATAGCCTTATTAGGATCTGTATCTATGACGTGAAACATAGCCCATCCAAAAAGTATCATCAGAATCACTGCGCTAATATTTTTCATGTCTTTTATCTTTTTCCCTTTTTCTTTTTCTGCTCTTCTTCTCTTTTTTTGATCTCTTCTATTTCTTTCTCATCTAAAAATCTAAAAGCCGTTGCTGTGTATTTGGCTGTTAAAAAAAACTTATCTTCTAGAACCGTGGGTTCCTCCATGTTCAATTCTGAAACATTCACAATTCTATTGAGCTTTGATATCATATCAAAAAATCTTGCCACATCATGAAATTGCCCAAAAACTTCTATATTAACGGGAACCTCAGCATAAAATTCCTTAAAACGTTCTTTCGTAGGAGAAAAAAGCAAAAATTCAAGTCCAGCTCTTCTTCCCAAGAAAGATATCTGGGTGAGCAAATCAGGAATCTCTTTCTTGCTGGGAAGCTGTGCTAAGGCTAATGTAAGCTTCCGTTTCAGTTCTTCTACCTCAGCCTCTAATTCTGGGAATCTCTTGGCATTGAGCTCTGCGTTTTTCAATAAAAATTCTAGTCTAGAAAATTCTTCTTTTAGCTTATGCATCTCTTTAGAGTTTTTCTGATAGAAGAGATAATAGTATCCAAGGAGCAAAAAAGATATCAAAAGGCCAATCAGCAGCCAGCGTTGATATGTGGGAACCGATTTTACTTTTTCTAAAATCTCCACTCTTTTCTCTCCTTAGTGTGTTGTGTTCATCTGCATTTTTATAGTAAACTCTTTTACCTTTCGCTTCTCAACCATTGTCTGCTTTGCCTGAATGAGCTCTACATTTTTAAAATATCCTGAACTCTCAACATTTTTCATGAAGGTAGCTATTCCAATATTCGTTAAAGAAAAACCCTTCATTTCAATGCTCGATCCTTTTTCTGATAAAGAAATGAGCCATACCTGAGAAGGGATATTCAAACTTATTTCATCTAATAGGCGTATAGGCCCTTCTTGATTTGATTTAAGTTCTTCAATAATATTAATCCTTTTTTCAAGAAGCCCCTTTTTTTTCTGGAACTCTTCTATCTTTTTTGCAATCTTTTCCAAAGGTGCAAGCCGCTCCTTTATGCTGACTATCTCTTTTCTAAAATGCGACTTTTGATTCTGAGTCACTATCAAATGATAAAAAATACCCAGTATAAACAGGGAAAAAAGCACTCCATAGATAATGAACTCCCGTAGTACCCCAATCTGTCTTCTTCGCTGTCTTACATTTAACAGGTTTATCTTAATCATCTACCCTCCTGATTGCCAAACCAACGCCAACGGCTGCAAGAGGAGCTATCTCTTTAATATACTCTCTATCAAAAAGCTTCTCATCAAAATGAATCTTTTTAAAGGGGTTGACGATTTCGACAGGGATATTCACTCTTTGAGAAAAAAATTGATCCATTCCTTTAATCTTTGTGCAACCACCACTTAAGACAATCTTGTCTATATTTTCATCTCCTGTTGCTGACCTGAAAAATTCAAAAGACCGATTAACCTCTTGAAAAATTTCTTCTGTTGTTCTTTCTATGATCCGTCTTGCTTTCTCTTTTGAAATCCCCTCCATTCCAATGCCGAGTTTTATGGCCTCGGCATCTTCAAAGGTTGTTCCCAACTCTTTCTGAATATTTTGTGTGTAGAGGTTTCCTCCTAAAAAGATATCCCTGGTAAAAGAGGTTAAACCATTTTTCAATATATTGATATTCATGACTGCAGCGCCTATATCTACTAACGCTACTATCTCTTTTTCTTTTAAATCATAGTTTACTTCATAGCTATTTTCGATTGCAAAGGCATCAACATCAACAATGACTGGATTCATTCCAGCCTCTAAAATGAGATTGGTATAATCGTCAATCTTTTCCCTCTTAATTGCCACGATAAGCACTTCCATCTGATCGGCTCCCTCTTCTTCCAAGAGTTCTTCGCTTTCCAATATTTGAAAATCTATATTTACATCACTAATATCAAAGGGGATATACTGCTCTGCCTCAAACTCAATGGTCTCGGCTAATTCCTCTTCTGTCATAAAAGGAAGTTTTATCTTCTTTATAATTACCGATGTTCCCGATACAGATGTTACTACATCCTTTGTTTTTACTTTCTGCACCTCGATCAGGTTTTGAATGGTATCAACAATAATACTGGCATCCATGATTGCACCATCAACCACAGCCTCTGGTTGTAATGGCATTACTCCAAAATTTATCAATTCCATTCCTTTTCCCGTTTCTTTTATCTCTACTAGTTTAATGGAATGGCTTCCAATATCGAGGCCAACAACCTCTTTCTTTTTAAAGAAAACCATTTCACTCTCCTTTCTTTAAATAAAGACCTTATTTCTTTCTTCTAAATTGAAACCTAAAGCACTAATAATTTTTCTTTTCGTATCTAAACGACAACTTTCTCCTTTTTCAATTCTGTCTAGAGTCTGAACAGAAATTCCAGCCTTTCTCGCTAATTCAGATTTGCTCATCATCCTGTCTTCACGGATTTTTCTGACATTATTCTGTTCCATTCCTGATTCCTCCAAATGGGTTTGTCAGGTCTAAAATTAATGGCAAGAAAATGAGGTGATTCATGTTTATTTATGATAGGATTTTTAAATTATCGCTTTTTATCTTATAATTTATTATCTGTATAGTCAAATTTTCATTAATTTATATATAATTAATGATAATTATTAAATTTATATATTATTGATAATAAATAAGCAATTTTTATACCAAATAAAAACCCCGTATTTAGAAAAATTTAAGTGTAATCTAAGATATTGATTGTTAGGATTTAATCTTGTTAGACGATAAAGGGAATGGGAATAAACGTGATCAAGAAAATAATGATGGTTATGGCTGCGATGACCTTTCTTTTAAGGTCTAAGGGAGAAAGTTCTTCTATAAGAGAGGGGTGCCTAAAACCAAAAAGAAATATGATTAATGCCCAGAAGAACCATCCCTGCCATAGAATCCCTAGAAGCAAAAGAAGAAAAAATGATATTTTATTTACTGTTTTGTATCTCTTTGTAACAATTGCATATATAATATGGCCACCATCCAATTGTCCTAAGGGAATAAGGTTTAATGCTGTAACAAAGAGTCCAATCCATGCGGCAAAGGCAATCGGATGAAAAGAAACGAGATATGAAGAGGGAAGAGGGCCTAAAAGGGTTTTGGTCAAAAAGGAAATGAGCAGAGAACTTCCGACAGTAACTTGACACCAAGGTGTTACTTCATTGACGATGTAAGAGGTCTGTATCTCAGAAAGTTTAATGCCGATGATCACCGCGGGTAAAGCTATGAGAAATCCTGAAAGGGGTCCAGCTACTGCAATATCAAGCAATGCCTTTCGATTAGGCACAGGGCTTTTCATTCTGATAAACGCACCAAAGGTTCCAACCAAGGGATGGGGTGAAGGAATAAAAAAGGGGGGGGTTGCTTCTACCCCATGCTTTTTTGCCGTTAAATAATGACCTAGTTCATGGGCACCGAGAATCAATATCAAGGTAAAAGAAAATGGAATTCCTTTATAAAGAAGAAAAGGGTTCTTTACTAGCTCTAAAAAGCCAGAACAATTCTCCTGCCAATACCCAGCAATGAGTGTGGTGAGGAGGGTAATAAAAAAAAGGAAAATATTTATTACAGGATACTTTTTCATTCCAAAAGATATATTTTTTAGAATTTAATATACTATTGATACAAGCCTTAATCAAGACAGAAACCATAAGTTATCTTTAAAAAATATTGTTAAAAAAGCTTGACAAAAAAAGCAAACGATATTATTTTAATTTATTATTGGCTTACATCTATTGATGCTTCCAACTAATCGCCATTGGACGCGAAGAAAGAGTTTGTATATTGATAAGGGTATCAGATAGAACAGGACAGACGATTTATTTCAGGGATAAAGTAACATAAAACCGCAAGGGTAAGAAACTACTTTTGCGGTTTTTTTATTTTTTATCATAAGGAGGTGATTATTAATTTAAGTGAGATATTTTTGATTCAACCTGTTCTGAAATATAACAGGAGGAAATTTTTTAAACATTAATTAAGAGGTGAATAACGATGAATGATGTGAAAGAGCTGATTGAATATATTGCGAAAGCTATTGTTGATAAACCAGAAGCTGTCGAAGTCCAGGGTGTAGAGGGCGAGAATTCAACCGTTATAGAATTAAAGGTAGCGAAAGAAGACATTGGAAAGGTGATAGGGAAAAAAGGGAAGACAATTACTGCTTTAAGAACTATTCTCAGTGCTACAAGGGCACAAAAAGACAAGCGACAGGTGCTTGAGGTGTTGGAATAGCAAAATTCACCTCACCCTTTTTATCATTTGTCAGTCAGTATGAAATTTTTTAAAATTGAATGAACAAGCATGTTTGCATATCCTCCTTTTTATATAAATAGATCTCCCATATGGGAGATCTATTTATATCTCACCTAAATATATATTGGGGATTAAGCTGATGGATTATTTGGATCACTCCTTTTCAAAAAATCATTTTACCCATTGACACACCCCATTAATTAATAGTATATTGATTATCAATATTTTCTGCTAAAGAGAAAAAATACAATGTATTATAAAAAATCAATCTTAGTCTTTTTAAATTTGATAATCTTATATTTTCTCGTTGGATGTGCTCCTTTAGAGATAAAAAAAATCCCTCACGAAATTCCAAAGGAAAAAGAAGTCGTATTAGAAAAGGACTTCAGTTATGCTGAAGATTTATATAAAAGCAAACAATATGATGTGGCCTTAGAGGCTTATAAGACTTTTATAAGTAACTATCCTAAGAATCCTTCCGTCGATAATGCCCTTTTTAGAATTGGAGAGATTCTCTTTGATAAAAAAGATTATTCCGAGGCCTTAAAATACTACCAAAGAATACTCGATAATTTTTTCACATCTGAAATCTACAGTGATGCTGAATATAAAATAGGTCTTTGCTACTATTATCTTGGGCTTTTTGAAAGATCGATTGCAACCTTAACGAAAATCCTACCCCAATTTCCTGAATCTCAGAAAAAAGCAGAAATTAAAATTTTTGTTGCTAAAGCATACGCCCATAAGAAAAAATATATCTCAGCAATCTCAGAATACAAAGAGATACTGGTCTTAGTAGAAGAAGGAGGTTTGGCCGAAGAATCAAAGAAGTCCATAATTTATCTTATTGAGAAAATGGATAAGAGATCTTTAGAGGAGATTATAGAAAAATACCCTAAAGAATTTCCCATAGGATATGCCCAGTTCCAACTCGGAGTGTTATATTTTCAATCAAAAAAATATAAAGAGGCCAAGACGGCTCTAGAGGGTTTTCTTGTTTCTTTCCCAAGGCATGAATACAGAAATAAAGCAATGGAGATGTTATCCATATTAGAAACACCTTATGTAGGAGATAAAACAAAAATTGGGGCCATCTTACCATTATCTGGAAAAGGCGCCCTAGCAGGACAAAAGATTCTACACGGGGTTCAATTAGCCTTTAGCAATTTAGAACTGGATCCTGCAAAGGAAAGATTTCAATTGATTATTAAAGATTCTGCTACAAGTCCAAAAAGGGCAGCAGAAGCTGTATCAGAGCTGGCTATAGAAGATAAGGTGATAGCGATCATTGGTCCTGTTTTTAGTGACACTACTAAGGAAGCCGCCCTCATTGCAGATAGATACAAGATACCTATTTTTTCCCCTTTTGCTCATGCCAAAGGGATTACAGAAATAAGCCCCTATGTTTTTAGAAATAGCCTCACAAATGAAATGCAGGGAAAGACCATTGCTGAATACGCCTATAATAATTTGGGTTTGAGAGCCTTTGCCGTTCTTTATCCAGATAACCCTTATGGTAAAGAATTGAGAGATATTTTTATCTCTCATGTAATAAGGCTAGGAGGGGAAATAAAACATGTTGTACCTTATGACCCAGACTCCAATGATTTTAGTAAAGAGATAGAAAATATTGGTGGCCTTGAAGACAAGAAACTCAGAGAATTAAAAGCTGAGCAAATTGCCACATCCCCCCCCAACCCCCTATTAGAAACGAGCAGGGTCAATCCTCAAGTCGATTATGATGCAATCTTTATCCCTGGCTATTATGATAAGGTAGGATTGATTGCTCCAGCATTGGAGTTCTTTAATGTAACGAATATAACCCTTCTAGGAGCAAATGGTTGGAATTCTCCAAAGTTAGTATCCATTGGAGAAAGGTACATAGAGGGTTCTGTGTTCTTAGACGGCTTTTTTATTAACTCACCTCTTCAATTTGTAAAGGATTTTGTAAAAAATTATAGGTTAACCTTTGATGAAGATCCTGATATCCTCTCTGCCCAAGCCTATGATGCCACAGAAATCATCCTTAAAATTCTAAAGACCGGGATTGAAACTCGAGAGGGATTAAGAGAGGAATTACTAAGAATAAAAGATTTCCCTGGGGTCTCAGGGGCAACAACAATAACATCTTCAGGTGATTCAGAAAAGCTCCTCTTTATTCTCTCTGTAAAGAATCGAGAGATTATCCAGATAAATTAAGATAAAAAAGAAATTTTTCAGTCTTTTACTATTCGCTTTCTAAATCGAGTTTAAAAAAATCCTTAGATGAAAACTCCTTACGCGTGTATTCCTTTGGTTCTGTTCCTTTTAAAAAGGGTTGGAAAACAGCATTTTTAATATCCGGTGTGGCCAACAAGCCGTTTTGGGGATCGATTTTTGCGAAGATAACATTCGATGGAACTGAATAATTCCTAATAGGTTCATTTCGCAAAATCATCTTCATAAAGTTTACCCAAATAGGCGCAGCCACTCTTGAACCTGTCTCATTCTTACCTAAGGTCTTCTCTCTATCAAAACCTACCCATACACCGGCAACCACTGTTGGGGTGTATCCGATAAACCAGCCATCAAAATAGTTATTGGTCGTTCCTGTTTTAGCGGCCACCGGTCTACCCAATGCTTTTGCCTTCCAACCCGTACCCATTTTAACAACATCCTGAAGAAGACTTGTGGTAATATAAGCCACCTCTTCGGAAATCGCCCTTTTGGTAACCGGCTTATTTTCTTCTATGATATTCTCTGTCGAATCCTTCACCATTCTTATGAAAATAGGTTCTGCCCTCATACCATGATTTGCAAATACTCCGTAAGCTGCGGTCAGTTCCAAAAGGGAGACGCTCGAAGAACCTAACGCTAAAGACAGGTCATGATTTAAAGGACTCATTATCCCTAATCTTCTCGCGTAAGATATGATGCTATTCACACCCACCTTTTTAAAAAGCTTAATGGTTACTACATTTCTGGAATGGATTAAGGCGGTGTGGAGGGTTGTGGGACCGTAAAATTTCTCTTCGAAGTTTGATGGCTTCCACTTCTCATCATCTTTTTTTTCTTCATCAAAGATAATGGGAGAATCTATAATAACATTAGCGGTTGTAAAACCCTTCTCAAATGCGGCTGAATAGATTATAGGTTTAAAAGCAGACCCCGCCTGTCTTAAAGCCTGTGTTGCCCTATTAAACTGACTTTTTGTATAATCGTAACCACCGACCATTGCCTTAATATAACCTGTTTGAGGATCAACGCAAACCAAGGCACCTTGAACCAATGGTTCCTGCTCTAATGAAAGTATTGTTTCTCCAACCCCTGAATCAATTTTTTTTATCTCAACATCGATGATATCACCTGTCTTGAGGGCTTCCTCAGGGGACTTTATTTGGTGATTTAACGCATCAACCTCTGGATCAGGACGTCTAGCCCAAAGCATATCTTTTAAAAAAATAACACCTCTACCACTCTGAAAGTCAATAAAAACCCTATCATGATCTACTCCAACAACAACCCCTTTGACTCGCTCACCGCTTCTCAAAGGAAGCTCGTGTTTCTCTTTAGCTATTAAATTATATACTTGATCCCAATCAATTTGATTTTTATCTTTTAAATCTATGTGGGCTAAAGGACCTCGAAAGCCTATTCTCTTATCTACATCCTCCAAACCCTTACGTAAGGATTTCTGGGCTTCTTTTTGGAAATCAAGATTTAAAGTCGTATAGACTTTCAAGCCCCCTCTATACAATCTCTTGCCTCCGTACATCCTTTCAAGATATCTTCTTATATGCTCAACAAAATAGGGTGCTTGTTCATCTCCTTTGCTTAAACCCGTTAGTTCAAAGGGAGCTTTTAAAGCCTCTTTTGCACTTCTAACAGTTACAAACCTCTCTTCTGCCATTCTTTTGAGAACATGCTCTCTGCGATCCCTAGCTTTTTTCAAGCTTACATATGGAGAGTATATATTTGGTGCTCTGGCCAAACCTGCAATTAATGCCGCTTCTGCTAAATCAAGATCTTCTACATTTTTCCCAAAATAGGTCTTCGCTGCAGCCCCGACACCATAGGCCCCATGGCCAAAATATATTTGATTAAGATAGAGCTCTAAAATCTCTTGTTTAGAAAAATATCTTTCCAACCTATAAGCTAATATGGCTTCTTTTAACTTCCTCTTAAGGGTCTTTTGGGGAGTTAAAAACATGGATCTGGCTAATTGTTGAGTTATAGTGCTTCCCCCTTCAACAACCTCTCCAGCCTTTATGTTTGATATGAGAGCCCTTAATATTCCATAAATATCTATACCTATGTGTTGATAAAAACGGGCATCCTCAACTGCCAATGTGGCTTGCTTCAAAAAAGAAGGAATTCTTTCAAGAGGAACCAGTATCCTCTTCTCAATAAAAAATTCCTTTATAACCTCATCATTATCTGAGTATATCTTAGTAATTAAACTGGGCGTATATGTCTTTAACTGCCTTACATCGGGAAGATCTTTTGATAGGAAATAATAAGCGGAAAGACCAGATCCCAAAAAAAAGAAAAGAGCCACAAAGAAAAGTACAAAAAGAGATCTCAGTCCGCTCTTTTTCTTCCCTCTCTTTTTGAGATAGTAACTCTTTGGAAGCTTAAAGGTATATTTATCTTTCTTCTTTTTCATATTTGAAAAACTTCGTGCTTTTTTATTATATAGATAATAATATATTTACAAAAATATTTCAAGGAAGGAGAAATATAAGGGTGACTCTAAGAATTTAAGAAAAGTAAGATTGGTCCAAATCCTTCTACAATAATAGTATTTTGTTTGACAAATATTCTTGATAAAAATATGATTAAATTTCAAATCTCAATTTTATAAAACTACAAACCTTAAAAACCTTATTCATAATGGATAACAGACCATTAGCTGATAGAATGAGGCCTTCTAATCTCGATGAGTTCATTGGCCAAGAACATATCTTGGGAAAAGGCAAGGTTTTAAGAAGGGCTATCGAAAGTGATGAATTTCCCTCTCTTATCCTCTGGGGTCCTCCGGGAAGTGGCAAAACCACCCTCGCTTATATAATATCACATATGAGAAGGGAAAATTTTATCTCCTTCAGTGCGGTAACCTCAGGAATTAAAGAAATCAAAGATGTGTTCAAGGATATCAAAGATAACCTGAGTCTTTTTCATAAAAAAACCATCGTATTTATAGATGAATTTCATAGATTTAATAAGGCCCAGCAGGATGCCTTTCTCCCTTATGTGGAAAAAGGAATAATCTTGCTGATTGGATCTACAACTCAAAATCCCTCATTTGAGATCATTGCCCCCCTTCTTTCAAGATGTCAAATCTTTATCCTCGAAGCATTAACAGTAGAAGAGACAGAATTGATCCTCAGTAATGCAATTAATGACAAGGAAAGAGGGTTTGGAAAATTCAAAATCGAAATTAAAAGAGAAACGATAAGATATTTAGCCACCATTTCTAATGGTGATGCTAGGATTGCATTAAATAACCTTGAGTTATTATTCTCTATCGCACCAATTGATGACAAAGGAATCAAGCGTATTACCAGAGAATTCGCTATAGAAAACATTCAGAAAAAACATCTCCTCTATGATAAATCTGGAGAAGAGCATTATAATCTTATCTCAGCTCTCCATAAGAGTATGAGGGGGAGTGACCCTGATGCTGCTTTGTATTGGTTGGGCAGAATGTTAGAAGGGGGAGAAGACCCTCTCTATATAGCGAGGAGAATAATAAGGTTTGCCTCTGAAGATGTAGGAAATGCCGACCCCAAGGCTTTGGAGATATCTGTTGCGGCAATGCAAGCCGTGCATTTTATAGGACAGCCTGAAGGCGATCTCGCTCTAGCTCAAGCCGTGATTTATCTCTCTTTAACCCCCAAAAGTAATGCAGTATATAAGGCATATTCTGATATAAAAAAAGATATCAAAAAAACAATCTCTTCACCTGTGCCGAAACATTTAAGAAATGCCCCTACATCCCTAATGAAAAAAATAGGGTATGGCAGGGGTTACAAATATCCCCATAATTTTCCCGAGAGTTTTGTGTCTCAAGATTATCTCCCAAAAAATTTGAAAAATAAACGATACTACTTCCCTACAGATCACGGCTATGAAAAGGAGATAAAAAAGAGGCTTGAGGAATGGATAAAAAAAAGAGCTAAATAATCAATTGGTTGTATTCTTTTTGAACCAACTGGATATCTTCCCACGCCTCTCTTTTTTTAAAGGGATATCTTAAAAGATACGCTGGATGATATGTCGGCATGAGTTTGATATTTCCGTATAGATGAAAACGCCCCCTGAGAGTGGAAATGGGGTCATTCGTCTTGAGAAGGGCCTGTGCAGCAAAAGTCCCCAGGGCACAGATAATCTTTGGTTTGATAATCCTTAGCTGTCTTAAAAGATAAGGTTCACACGATTGAATTTCATCCTCATTTGGATTTCTATTCTCAGGAGGTCGACATTTTACTATATTAGTAATATAGACATCTTCTCTCTTTAAATCAATTGCCTCAATAATCTTCGTTAGCAACTGACCAGCCTTGCCAACAAAGGGCTTACCTTGAATGTCCTCGTCCCTGCCAGGAGCCTCACCTATAAATACTAACCTAGCATCCTCCCTGCCTTCTCCAGGAACAGCCTTTTTTCTGTTCTGATGAAGGCGACATTTCGTGCACTTTAAAACTTCCTTTTTAATTATTTTTAACGAGTCGGAAAAATAACTTTTCTTAGATGAAATCTCAAAAAGTTCTATTCCTGATAACTTTTGATACTCTAAAAAAAGCTTTATATCGCTAATGAGCTCTCTTATCTCTTCTTTCACAATGAAGTATTATCTCTCTTTATCCTGAATTATCTTAATGGTACTATCTAATATCTCTTTGGCAAGGAGTTCTTTTGTCATCACAGGAAGGTCTTTTATCTCTCCATCCCTAAAGATAAGAAAAGCTTTATTCAAATCACTTTGAAATCCAATATCTTTCTTACTAACATCATTGGCAACAACCAGGTCAAGATTCTTTCTTTTTATTTTCTCCTTCGCATTCTTTATGATATTCTCTGTCTCTGCAGCAAATCCTATTAAAATCTTATTACCCTTTTTGGAACCCATCTCCTCTAATATGTCGGGAGTCCTCTCTAGCTCTAATACGATATTCTCGCTTTCCTTTTTTATCTTATGAGATACACTTTTTTTAGGTCTAAAATCAGATACCGCTGAAGCCTTTATGACAATATCAACGTTATTAAAATTATCCATTGCTTCTTTCCTCATCTCTTCTGCCGTTCTTATGGATATAAGGTCAATATCATGAGGCTTCATGAGATGAGTCGGACCACTTATCAAGATCACCTCCGCTCCTCTCCTCTTAGCCTCTCTAGCTAAGGCATAACCCATCTTCCCTGAGGATAAGTTCGTTAGGAATCTTACGCTATCCATCGGTTCCTGAGTAGGTCCTGCTGTTATCATGACTTTCTTATTAAGAAAATCCTGTTTTCTTTTTAAAACATCTTCTACCTTTTTTATAATTGTTTCTTCATCTGCGAGACGCCCCCATCCAACTGTATCACAGGCGAGTTCGCCATATCCTGGATCAATAATTTCGATGCCATTAGCTCTCAACTTATCGATATTATGCCTAACTGTTTTATTCGCATACATCTTCTCATTCATTGCCGGAGCTATTATTATAGGTCTATCAATACTTAGAAAAAGGGTAGAGAGAAAATCATCTGCAATCCCATTTGCAAATTTTCCTATGATATTGGCACTAGCTGGTGCTACGAGGAGAAGGTCTAGCTCTTCTGATAGAGATATATGTTCTATTTCTTCTTTATAGTCCAGAGAAAACATATCGCAGATTACAGGATTTTTTGAAAGGGTTTGGAGAGTTAAAGGTGTGATAAATTCTCTCGCGTTTTTTGTCATAACAACTTTTATCCTTGCCCCTAACTTTATCAATCTTCTAATTATTTCAGCTGATTTATAGGCAGCAATACCTCCTGTAACACCTAAAACTATCAGTTTTTCTTTAATCATTTATTTCCCTTTTTTAAAAGAAATCTGAAGGAAATATGAATCTGCGGGTCTTTAATCTCTCTGCAATGATAATAGATTTCAATCGGTGAGTGGCATCATCCAAATCTCTATTCACCAAGATATAATCATACTTATCATAAAAGGAGAGTTCTTTATCAGCATCTATCATACGTTTTAATATCTCTCCCTCAGAATCTGAAGCCCTTTCTTTTAAACGTGTGCGAAGAGTCCCTAATGATGGAGGTAAAATAAAAATAAAGATAGCATCTCTATCCTTTAATTGTTTTTTTAGTTGCTCAGCTCCTTGAACATCGATATCCAATATAAGGTCAATGCCTTTATCAATATTCTCTTTTATTATCTTTATAGAGGTCCCATAATAATTGTTATGAACCTTTGCCCACTCAATAAATTCACCTTTTTTAATCTTCTTTTGAAATTCCTTCTCGGATATAAAATAGTAGTCTATTTTATCCCTTTCTCGAGGCCGTGGCATTCTAGTAGTATAAGACACAGAATGTTTCAAACCTTCAATCTCTTCCACAGCCCTTTTACAAAGGGTGGTTTTTCCTGAACCTGATGGTGCTGAAAGAATAAAAAATATCCCCTTTTTAGCCATGTTCTTGACCCTTTCTCATTATAAAAATTGTCTTGATTCCCTAATAAGTCTTTCCTATTCAACGTTTTGAATCTGTTCCCTGACCTTTTCGAGTTCACTCTTAATCTCTATTACTAAATTTGAAATCAATAAATCGCTAACTTTAGAACTAAGAGTGTTTACCTCCCTATTTATCTCCTGTATTAAAAAATCCAGTTTCCTTCCAATGAGCTCTTCCGTTTTAATCAAATTAAGAAACTGATCGAGATGATTGTCAGTTCTTATAACCTCTTCTGTTACATCACTTTTATCTGCCATTATTGCCGCTTCTTGTGAGAATCTATTTTCATCGATGTCTAATTCGTTTAAAAGACCTTTGATTCTCTCTCTTAATCTTGCGCAATATTTATCCATGATTTCTGGCAGTCTTTGTTTTAATCGGTCCAGATATTTCTTGATTAATTGAATTCTTTTAATAGTATCTCTATAAATGGCCTTCCCCTCTTTTATTCTCATATCCTCTAAAGATTTCATGGCCTTTTTTATGGCATTTTCTATTAAGTTCCAGATTTTTCTCTCATCCTGTTTCCTCTCTTCTATCTTCCAGATATCCTTTAATCTCAATATAGTCTGTAAATCCAAATCACCTTTTATATTAAATCTCTTTTTAATCTTACTTAAAGCATGAATATACTCTTCAGTAAGTCTATAATCGATATCCAGCTTAATAAAAGATTTATCAAAAAAATCTATTGTTATAAAAATATCAAAATGTCCCCTTGAAAATCTTTCTTTAATCAATTTTTTTACAGAATTCTCGAATATATTGAACTGTTTCGGCATACGAACAGAGATATCACAGTATCTATGATTTCCTGAATTAATCTCAACAGTACAGTGACCAATCTTATTCTTATATTCTCCTCTTCCATATCCTGTCATACTCTTTATCAAATTTTCTATCCCCTTTCTTGTAACATACTTAAATATAATAACTTACATTATAGAATTTTATCTGTTTTGTCAAATAAAATATCCCCAAATACTTTAAAAATAAGAATTTTTTTGATCCGGGGCTTTTGATAAAAGAAGATTTTATTATTACAATCGTTTTTAAAAAAGGAAAAAATAGTAAAGATTAAATGATTTGAAATTTCTATTTCAAGGTCAAGGTAGAATTGAAAGATAAGGCCTATTCAACAGATAAGCCCCATACACTATCTTTATAAACCCAGCCACTGTCTCCTTCAGAATCAATTACTTTTAACCACCTATCTTTCTGCTCTATAACTTTAAAAGGATACCCTTTTTCTACTCTCCAGAGAACATCAAAAGAACTCCCTGGTTTTGATCTTATCTCTGCGTTTTTCTTTATTATGATTACAGCCTTCTCTTCTCTCACTAAAGTTTCGTATACCCAACCTATATCACCTTCAAAATCTCTTACTATATACCATTTTTTATACTTACATAACACCTCGAAAGGAGTATATTTTACTGCAGACCATAAAATCTCATATTGTGTGCCCGGTCCAGATCTGATATTTGCCTTCTCTTTATCCACCATAATCATCTTGGCATAAACGATAGACTGATCTAAGAACACAATCAGTATAAAGAAAACAAAGAACATTATAACTTTTTTCATATTCCTTAACCTGATTAAAAGATTCTTAACGAAATAAAAATATTGATTAATAAGGGTTTAGAAAGTTTACACTGTATTAAATACAGGAGAGTAGATTAAGACAGAATTCGATTCTGTTAGCCTTAACACGAAATCTATCTTAACACACGTACTCCTATAGATATTAAAAAGGTCATCAGAATTCTTATTTTATAGTGTTTTTTAAGTAAATCCCTTTCTAATAAATTTTACTTTATTTCAGCATCCACATATTTCTTCTGGACGATCTTTAGATAGGGCATAGCTAATTCTGAAAAATATTTAGCCCTCTCAAAATTTGGCCCTTTTCCTTTCTTATATGCCTTCTTTGCCTGTAAAGCATATTTTTCGCCTAGTGTGTAATTATAGACATCATAGGCCTTGGTATCAGAATACTTACAAAATACATATATAGACCACATCTCATTGAATGCTTCCTTGGCAACATCTTCTCCACTCATAACAGTGGATGTAAACATGAAAGAAAAAGCTACCACGGAGAAGAGAAGAACCATAAATAATCTTCTCATTTGGTTCACCTCCTTTTCCTTATTAAAAAGGATTAATAAAAATAACTTACTAAATTTAAACTGATCATTTGGAATAGATAATCCAGATGGAATCCCTTAAGATTTTCGAATAGAAAAAACATAACTTTTTTAAGATGAGTTGTTATTTTCTAACAAAAGAAGAATCATGTCAATGTTCTTTTGCGAATTATTATTTTTTAAAAAAAATATCCCCTTTTGACCTAAGTCAATGTTGTTTTGTTATCGAGCTTATATATTTACCTTAGAAATTAAAAATAAAAGTTTTTAAGCAAAATAAATGATAAGGAGAAAGAGATATGATAACAAAGCAGAAGAGAAAGATTATAAAGATAGATGAAGAAAAGTGCGATGGATGTGGCAATTGTGTGGTCTCTTGTGCCGAGGGTGCTATTAAGATTATCGATGGCAAGGCAAGGCTTATAAGCGAGAAGTATTGTGATGGATTGGGGGCATGTCTTGGAGAATGCCCTAGAGGTGCGATTACCTTAGAAGAGAAACAAGCAGAGGAGTTTGATGAAGAGGCGGTAAAGATACACTTAGAAAGACAGAAGAGTGAAAAAACGAAAAAGCCCATTCAGCCAAAATTTTCTGGTTGTCCTTCCAGCAGAATTATGGAGTTTGCAAGACCAAAGATTGATGATAATAGAAAAAAGGAGAGAGAGACAACGCCATCAATGTTAACCCAGTGGCCCATAAAGATCGCTTTGGTTCCACCTGGTGCTCCTTTTCTTGAAAATGCAGACCTGCTCCTTGCAGCAGACTGTGCCCCTTTTGCATTTGCCGGCTTTCACAGGGATTTTATAAAGGATAAGGCTGTTTTAATTGGCTGTCCCAAACTGGATGATCCTGAGTTTTACCAAGAAAAAATCACGATGCTTCTTAAGTCTTCCAACATAAAGAGCCTGACAGTAGCCCACATGGAAGTCCCTTGCTGTCATGCTCTATACTATATTGCCAAACAGGCAATTGAAGACTCTGGTAAAGACATTCCTCTTAAGAAATGGGTCATAGGGATTAGGGGAGATAAGAGAGGGGAGGAAAGTAAACCAATAGAAAGAGTAGCCTGTGACCATGATCATTGAAAAACGGATTTAACACTCCTCATTATCTTTATAAAAATATTTAGTCAGAATTTCTTAATACCTCCCTGTTTGCGTTTGAAATTCAAAATAGAGGGGATAAATCTCTAAATTCCTAAAATCTTTTGAATAGATAACCTCTTCTCCATGCTTTAACTGACTAGAGTAAAAGAAGGCTATACCTTTACTTTTTTTTATAATATAATGAACAAATAATCTTTTTCAAAAAAGTTAAAAAATGGATGAGAGGGAATTAAAAACAATATCAAGTGGTTTAAAATCTCTAGATGAAGTCATACAAGGATTGCGTCTGGGTGATAATGTAGTCTGGCAGGTTGATAATTTAGAAGACTATCTGTATTTTACAGAGCCGTTCGTAAACCAAGCAATACTCAATGGTTATAAATGTGTCTATATGAGATTTGCCCCTCATGAGCCAATTCTTAAGCCTCGAAGTGGTCTTGAGATAATCAATGTTGACCCAAAACCCGGATTTGATTTTTTTAGCGGTGAAGTGCATAAAATAATCAAAGAAAGAGGCAGGGAAGTATTTTACATATTTGATAACTTATCTGCTCTTGTAGTTGAATGGGCTACAGACGAGTTATTAGCAAACTTTTTCCAGGTAACCTGTCCTTATCTTTTTGAGCTTGATACAGTAACATATTTTGCTCTCACGCGAGGTCAGCACTCTCATAGTGCAGTTGCAAGGATAAGAGATACAACGCAGGTATTAATAGATCTTTGCAAAGTAAAGAACAAAAGATATCTCCATCCATTGAAGGTTTGGGATCGGTATTCCTCGCAAATGTTTTTACCCCATGTGATTTCAGAAAAAGTTTGGTCCCCCATATTTAGCAGCGGTGATGCAGCTGAGGTGACTACAATTGCTCATAAAAAACCACTTGACCCTGATATTCATTCTATTGCTCCATGGCAAAGCGTATATAGAAAATTGATTCAATACTGTGAAACTGGTAAGCAATTACCTGAAGAATCACCAGAAATTGCTACTTTAAAGAAAGAATTTTCGAGGATGATGGTAGGAAACCATCCGGAATTCAACCGACTTGTTGATCAATATTTTACATTAGATGACCTCTTTAATATTCGTGATCGACTTATTGGTTCTGGGCGTATCGGAGGCAAGGCTGCCGGGATGTTGTTAGCAAGGCGCATCCTTTCAGATGATAAACGCAAAAGAGGTCTTGCCGAGGTAATGGAAGATCATGACTCTTTCTATATTGGATCTGACGTTTTTTTCACTTTCCTGGTAAATAACGACCTGTTCCGACTGCGATTACAGAGGTCGAGCAAACCCCGGTTTTCACATGAAGAATTTAAGGAGGTTGAACAGCGTTTCCTTGCAGGAAAATTTCCATCAGAAATAGTCGAGCAGTTTCGCAACATGCTCGATTATTTTGGACAGGCACCGATTATCGTAAGATCCAGTAGTTTGCTGGAAGATAGTTTTGGAAACGCATTTGCCGGTAAGTATCGAAGTGAATTTTGTGCCAACCAAGGTAATCCACACGATAGATTAGAGGTTTTTTTACGTGCAGTAAAACTTGTCTTTGCAAGTGCATTGAACCCGGATGCTCTCTCATATAGAAGAAAACGAGGCCTGGGAGAAAGTGATGAACAGATGGCAATTCTGGTCCAACGCGTTTCAGGTGTGCCTTACAAAAACTTTTTCTTTCCGACTCTTGCAGGTGTGGCACTATCTCGAAACTTATACGTCTGGACAGACCGTATTGATCCTAAAAAGGGAATTATTCGTTTGGTCTTTGGCTTGGGTACACGAGCAGTGGATCGAGTGGGAGGTGATTATCCAAGGATGATTCCCGTTAGCAATCCAAAATTGAGACCTGAGTCAGGTATGAAAATCGTGAAGTATTCACAGCACGAGATAGACCTTATCGACTTGGAGTCAAATAAATTTATGACTCGACCTGTTACTGACACACTTGCCGATTTGGACTATCCCAATCTTTACCTGCTTGTTTCTGTAACCAAAGAAGGTCACCCATATAATCCTATCACAAGCCACGTAGACGGTTCAGCGCAGAATCTTGTTTTCACTTTCAACAACCTTATCAACAAAACAGAATTTGTAAGTATTACTGGAGAAATGGTAACTGAATTAGAAAGGGTATATGGTCACCCTATAGAAACTGAATTTACTGCATCGCTGGGGAAAAACGGACGTTTAAAAGTTAATCTGCTTCAGTGCCGGCCTATGTCTATACCAGGAATATCAAGTCCAGTTATATTTCCAGATAACATACCCCAAGAAAATATCCTGTTCAAATCAAATAGATTTATCAGCAGTGGGGTGGTTAGTCATATACGTTATATCATATATATCGATCCAAAAAGCTATGCTACAATAGAAACAGTTGATAGGAAGAAATCTTTGGGACGTATCGTAGGAAATATCAACGCGCATCTGCGTACTGCAGAAGGGAAAGTAATGATGATGGGACCGGGGAGGTGGGGTAGCAGTAATATAGATCTGGGAGTCAATGTAAGCTATGCAGATATTGACAATGCTGCGGTTCTCGTAGAAGTAGCTCGCGAAGAAGCGGGACATGTACCAGAAGTCTCCTATGGAACTCATTTCTTTCAGGATCTGGTAGAAGCTCACATCATCTATCTCCCTATTTATCCTGATGACAAGAAAACCGAGTTTAATAAGAGTTTTTTTGAACGCTCTCCGAATATACTCAAAGAAATGTCACCCGATGCTTACAAATTTGAAAATGTGATACATGTGATCGATGTTTGCTCTGCAGCCAATGGTAGTTATGCAAAAGTTGTTGCCGAACCAAATACTCAACGAGCTATCTGTTTCTTGGAATAGAAATTAAAATCAAACGCTGCTTCTTTTTTGACAAAATATTTGACCAACTGAAGGCAAAGTGCTTAAACACAAGCAAGGTTTATAATAAAGGAGGGGGGTTCTTTCTGACAAAATTATTTTATAATGGCTGGAAGTACTGTTAATCACAAATAATCTGAGACTATACCCATCCCCGTAGTCTCACTGCTTCAGCTACGCGCTTAACAGCAACAATATATGCTGCCTGTCTCATATTAATTTTGTATTGTTCTGATGTCTCTAAGACGGTCCGGTATGCAGCTGTCATCTTATTGTTCAGACGCTTATGAACATCCTCTAATTCCCAGTAATACATATAAAAATTCTGGACCATCTCAAAGTAGGACACAGTTACACCACCGGCATTGCACAAGAAATCTGGTATAAGATGAACATTATTTTTATAAAGAATATCATCGGCCTCAGGAGTAGTAGGCCCGTTTGCAGCCTCGGCAACAATTTTGGCTTTAATATTTCCAGCATTCTTTTCTGTAATAACATTTTCCAATCCTGCTGGCCATAAAACGTCCACATTCAACTCAAGGATTTCTTCGTTTGATATAGCTTTTGTATTTCGATAACCAACAACAGAGCCCGTTTTATTTTTGTGTTCTTTGACCTCTTCAGAATCCAAGCCGTCTTCATTATAAATTCCACCCTTTGAGTCACTTACAGCAACAATCTTACATCCAAAGAGAGATTCACCCAAGCTTGCAACAAAATAGCCGGCATTTCCATAGCCCTGTATTGCTACTGTTGCTCCTTTCAAATTTAGACCCAGTTCTTTGGCTGCTTCTCGAACAGTATACCACCCTCCTCTTGCAGTAGCATCATCACGCCCAGCAGACCCCCTTAATTCTAAAGGCTTACCAGTTATTACACCAAATTGATTCTTTTCAGAAAGCTTAGAGTATTCATCCATCATCCACGCCATGATCTGTGGAGTAGTATAGACATCAGGGGCAGGAATATCTTTGTCAGGTCCTATAATTCTTGCTATCTGGTCTATAAATCCCCGGCTTAAACGCTCCAATTCCCCTTCCGACATCTTCTTTGGGTCACAGATAATCCCCCCCTTTGCTCCTCCAAGGGGTATATTTACCAAGGCACATTTCCATGTCATCCAAGCAGCTAAGGCCCTGATTGTATCAATGGTTTCATCAGGATGGAATCTTAAGCCACCTTTTGTGGGTCCTCTTGCATCATTATACTGTACCCTAAATCCTCTAAACACCTTTATAGTTCCATCATCCATGCGAACAGGTATGGTAACATGAAGTTCTCTCATCGGTTCCCGAAGAAAGGCATGCATGCCGGGATCGAGATTAAGAATCTTTGCAGCTTCATCCAATTGTCTCTGGCTAATTTTAAAGGGATTAACTTCCGACATTATCAATCTCCTCTATTTTAAGAATTTATTTTTAAAAAAACGGTAAGAAATTGCCAGTAAATATATATTACATAAATTCGTTTTATGTCAAGAAATTTATTTGATTAAAGTTAATTTTTTCTATATCATCCAAGAAAAGAATATTTCTTTATAAATAATTAACGGCAATATTGCCTATATAATAGTTGACAAAATCAAAATTTTAGGTAATAAATACATTTATTGCCATATTATCAAATAATATTTTGAGGTAAAAATTATGGATATTAGGATTGAGAGAAAGATTATTGCTATGCTAAGAGTCTTAAAGGATGCGAGAGGGCCTCTTGGAAGCACCAAAATAGCTGAAAAGATAGAAAATTATGGAATTAATCTTAGCCAAAGAACCGTGAGATACTATCTCGCTATAACAGATAGGCTTGGGCTTACAAAAAATCTTGGGAGAAGAGGACGAGAGATAACCCCTGCTGGAGAAGAGGAACTCAAGAGTGCTTTGGTTATCGATAAGGTTGGATTGATTGCTTCAAAGATAGATACGATATCCTATAATTTGTCATTCTCGCTAAAGACCCTGAGAGGTGACATCATCCTTAACATCTCTTTGGTTGATAAAGATGATTTTAAAAGATCTTTAAGATATATCCTCCCTGTCTTGGAAAATAGGCTTGGAATGGGAGAATTCCTTGTTTTTCAAGAACCAGAAAGTCAGTTAGGAGATTATTATGTTCCTCCTAAGAAAATAGCTATAGGAACAATCTGCAGTGTCACGATAAATGGAATACTGCTCAATTACGGAATACCTGTAAGATCAAGATTTGGGGGCCTTTTGGAAATGAGAAATGGAGAACCTCTTCGATTCACAGAGATAATCAGCTATGATGGCTCTTCACTTGACCCTCTTGAGATTTTTATTAAAGGAAATATGACCACTGTTAATAATGTTGTATTAACAGGTAATGGACTCATCGGCGCGAGTTTTCGAGAAATCCCTGCTGTAAGTATCGCAGAAGTAAATAAAATAAGAAAAAAACTCGATCAAATTGGTCTTGGAGGCATTCTAATCATAGGAAAACCGGGCCAGAATCTCCTTGATATCTCTGTTTATGAGGGAAGGGCAGGAATGGTTGTTTTTGGTGGCTTAAATCCTCTTGCAGCAGTGGAAGAAAAAGGGATCAAGACTCAAAACTTAGCTATGGGTACCCTCTTTGAATTCAAAAAAATGAAACATCTCTCCAGCATAAAAAAAGGAGAAACGGCTCCATAAAACCATTCCTCCTTTGAAAACTTCAGTTTTTATCCTGAATCAGAAGCATTACACCTTACGCCAGATATCGATATCACCGCAGTCTGAGCACTTTGGAAAAAATTCTCCTTCTTTTAAATCTACTTTTACCTTCTTACCCAGACTTTCATCACAAACCTCACACTCATAAATTCCACTTTCAAGAACTTTATCTCCTACTTGATAAATTTTCTCTTCCATTTTTATTTTTCTCCTTTCTCAACACTATTATTCATGATTACCCTTATCATAAAAAATAATAATATCTGCTTCTAAAATTCCAAATCGCTACGTAGCACTTTTATTATCCTTTATCCATTTCTTAAGATATTTCATAGGATCATCCCTTTTAAACTCCTCCCCTTTAAAGAAATCAACTGTTCTTTTTAAATTATGATTAAATATTTCAAAAACATTGTAGAAACTTTCTAAATCAATAAGATATTGACTCAATGCAAGAATAAAAGCATTGTTTAATCTTACCTTTCCATAGAACTTGATATAAGTTTCAGTTTTAAATCTTCCTTTTAGCCTCCTCAGTTCTTCTTTAGAATCCCTAAATATTCTTTCTCTACCTTTAAGCTTTTCCTCTTTAGAGATATCAAGGCTATAAAATTCCTCTAGATTTTTATAAACCCCTTTTAAAAATTTCGAAAAGAGAAGATCATCATGAATCATCTCTTTAGCCATTTTATAATCTTGTGCATCTTTGCCATACTTGAGCTTCAAAAACTCCAGCGAACCTTGATTTCCAACAAATGTTGCAACACCCTCATTAAACTCTGGATATTCTTTTAAATATATTGTGGCATGTACAAGTTCATGGATGGCAATATTAATAAGCTCTGAATCGTCATATTTCATCATAGAGGACAATACAGGGTCTTTGAACCATCCGAGCGTGCTATAAGTCGCTACAGGTCTAAGATATGTATCTAAATCCATCTCTTCGAGTTTTTCTTTTTCCTTTATGGCCTTTTCTAAATCAAAAAAACCTTTATATAACACGGTCCCTAAAAAGGGAAATTTCCATTGATAAGGCTTAAGTTGATATTTCGATGCTGCTGATACAACATAGCTAACAAATTCCCTGTTAATATCGGCGTAGGTTGTATAATTTTCTGTCTTTTCAAGGCCCAAATTCTCTTCACCAAATCTTTTTGCTTCAAGAATCAACCTTAATTTTCTTTTATGCTCAAAACTAATAGATTTACTTTCTAAGACTTCTTGAATGGGTTTTCTTTTATGAATGATTTCAAATTGATTATGAATAAGATGATGAAAATATCCTATGGTACAGCCAGAGAAAACAAAAATGACAAGGATATTTAACAAGAAGAAATATATTATTCTTCTTCTTCGTTTTCTGACGGTTTTAGGTTGAAGCATTTTATTCTCCTTACGCATAACGAGACTCAAATATAATAAAAGGAAATGATTAGGTCAATTAAAGAAACATTACTTGGGGTTTTTATTCAAAGGATAGGGTATAAAAGTTCTCTTTTTCCAGGGTATGAATTCTTAGAAGGCCTTTCTTGACCAGTTGAACGAGGATTCTTGAAGCTCTCCTTTTGGAAATATTAGTAAACTTTTTGAATTCTTTAAGGGTTATTTTCTCGTTCTTTTTTAAATATTCTATTAATTTTTTTTCATTGCTATCAAGTTTTATCTTTTCCCTTTCATAGAAATATTCATCTTTCATGCTCCTTATGACATCTCGACTCGCGACCAGGTTTTTATCTCTTACTCTTATATAGATTCTCTCATCATCTGATTTAGTAATACATCGATATGGCTTATTCTTTCCCTCATCAATCTGAACAATCAATATCGATTTATTATTTAAAGAAACTGTGTCTATATTTAAATCAACAGGCGGAAAGCAATAAATCTTTGATGCGACCATTAAAGCTTCCTTTTCTCTTTCTATTGAGTCTACTCCAACCATTTGTCCTTTGTCATCAACGCCGATAAGGAGGTAGCCTCCTTTTGTATTTGAAAACGCAACGATTTCTTTTGCAATTCTTTTGGGAGAGGATATCTTTTGTTTAAATTCAACTGAAAAGCTCTCGCCTTTTTGAATTAAGTTAAAGATCTTATTCATACTTTTATCTAATCTTCTATAATATAAATCTTCAACTTATCTTTAGGTATGATCTTTTCCTTAGGGCTTAATCCATTATAGCTTAATAGGTGAGACAAATTTACATTATGTTTTTTGCTGATATCTGATAGGGTGTCTCCTTCTTTTACTTTGTAATAGATCAATTTTGCATTTTTATCTGTATATATCTTTAATTGGGTCCCAGGATATATCCTTGCACTGCTTAGATTATTCCACCGCATAATATCACGATAGTGAACAAAAAACATTTGGCCTATATCATAAAGGGAATTCCCCTTTTCAACCTCATAACGAATGAGATTTTTCCCTTTTTTGACTTTTTTGGCTATTTCTATAGTAGAGGCTGGACTCCCCCTATAGATGGTTAATATCTGTCCAGGTTTTATTCGATGACCTGAAAGGTCATTCCAATCCGCAATCAATTTATAATTAACATTAAACTTCTTCCCTATCTCCCAAAGAGAATCCCCTCTTCTTACTGTATATCTTAATTCTCCATTACCATTGACTTCCTTTTCCTTCTTATAATAAGACGCTATTTTTCCCCCTTTATATATGGTTAAAACCTGCCCTGTCCTTATTCTATAATTTGGCAGATTGTTCCACTTCGCAATCAATTTATAATTGACGCCAAACTTCTTCCCAATCTTTGAAAGTGAATCTCCACTCCTTACTCTGTATCTTATCTTCTCTTCATCATATTTTACTCTGTTCTGATAAGAATCTGTGATATCCTTTAGGGCATAGCTTTTCCCATGAATTCTTGTAAGTTCTCTTTCTACGGCCTGTTTAGTTCCATAAGGAACAGCAAGAAGGAAATTTCGAACCCTTGAAGGGGTATATTTGCTATTTCCATCCATGTCTGGATTTAACTTTCTAATAGTGTCTATTGAAACATTCGAGATTTTTGCTATTTTTTCTAAAGTAATCTGTCTGTTAAGAATAACTGTTTCAAACTTAGTACCATCATTGGGATCAAAAAAACCAAACCTTTTGGGATTTTTCCCTATAATAGCAGAAGCAATGATTCGGGGAACGTAATCCTGGGTCTCTTTTCTTAAACAGTTTCTGATACTCCAGAAATTTCTTTGTTCGAAGGGATCATCAAGTCTCTTGAGACATCCTTGTATCCTCATCTCTCCTGCATTATAAGAAGCCATGGCCAGCATAAAGGATCTCGAACCAAAAATAGCAACAAGGTCTAAAAAATATTTTCTTGCTGCTAATGTGGATTTTATTGGATCATATCTTTCTTCAATATATCGATTACTTCTCAGTCCGTAAATCCTTCCCGTAGACCTTATAAACTGCCAGAGCCCTTTGGCCCTGGCCCGGCTTACAGCCAGAGGGTTGAATCCGCTTTCCACAAGTGCCATATAGGCCATATCCTCTGGCACCCTCTTTTGAGCAAATATCGTTTTGATCAAAGGGAGGTATTTTACAGACTTTCTCAGAGCCTTTTCAAAAAATTCTCTCTCATCTGTCTGATATACGTTTATAAAATGTTTAACACTCGAAATAAATATATCAGGCACGACATACTCATCCTCTCCGAATTCAGCCATGAGGCGAACAATTTCATTTTTTATGTATTCATCATCAGAAAGATAAGTAACCTCCTTTTGAGCAGCCTCTGCTTTCTTTTGTTTTTCTATGTCTTCCATTAATTCTTCAATAACGATTGTCTCGTCCATTAGTCGAATCTTTTCTCTTGACTCTTCAATCTCTTTTTCTGCTAACCTTGGTTTATCTACTTTTTCTCCTCGTAGTCTTGAATAAATCTCTGACAACTTATATCTTTTGTATCTTTCAGGGAGACCTATTTCGAGAAGCTCCAGATCTTTGTGTCCGGGAGGGAGGTCAGCTTTTGATAGAAGATTTAAGGCAATATCAAATCTCTGCTTTGCTCCTTTATCATTTCCCAGTTCATAGAAATTCAATCCTTCAATAACATATTCCTGAGCCTTTTTTATCAATTCATGATTTGTATCTTGTGGTTTTTGGATTAAACTTAAGTTTCCTTGACAACCAGATAGAGAGAACACAAATCCGAAAATAAGAACCAGTAACATGATTCTATTTAGAGAGAGCCTATCCTCTTTCTTTCCATGTCTAAAAAAATGTCTTTTTAATCTCTTTAAAAATTTGTCCTTTTTTGCCATGATTCCCTACCTAATGCATAAACATTTTATCTGTTAATTGAGGATTTAGAATAATCTCTCTCACATTTGCAAAAATCTTCTTTGAACCACTAGCATAACTTACAATCGAATAAGGATATAAAATACCATCTATCTTTTTAAAATTTCTATATTCTTTTTCCAGCTCTGTAATTCCATTATCCAGACTTATGAAACCTTTGACTCTTTTGATTAAAAATGTCTTCGGGTCTATATACAGAACAATTTTTTTATTTTTTCTATTGGATATTCCCAAGACTTCAAATATTTCATCCCCTCTTTTTTTTACACCTATATAACTTATATCATTTTCCGGGGATATTAACTCAAGGGGGACATTTATAGTTCTGAAACTAAAAAGCATAACATCTAAAGGAGGGCCCTTTACCTCAACAAAATCTCCTCCCACACTCTTCCAGCCTCCATTCTTATTTAATATCAAAACCTCATAAGAATCCTTGTATCTGATTTCTGTCTTAATCCTGTCTGGATATTGTATATAAATCCTGCTTGTTCCTCTTTTCTTTTTAAAGAGAGCGTTTACTTCCCCATCGATTATCATATTCTTTGTATTTCTTAAGTTATCCTCTCCACCGTAAGCCTTGAGTACATCTTTAATCAGTACTTCTTTGCCCACCCCTTTTTGAAAAGAGATGCCGTTACACACAAAATAAAACAAAAAAAGAGCCAGAAGAAAAGAAGACAATAATAATTTTTTATATTTACTAAACATTTTAATTTTTTGAATCATACACATTTATTGATTTCTTGTCAAAAAAAACATGCATTCTGATTGTTAGCCAAGAGATAACGATTTCAGCCTCAAATGCTATTTAGTCTAAAATGAGAAATCATTCTCCGATAATTTTTACTAATACCCTCTTTTTTCGTCGACCATCAAACTCACCATAAAAGATCTGCTCCCATGGCCCAAAGTCCAGCTTCCCATTGGTCACTGCGACGACAACCTCTCGGCCCATGACCTGTCTTTTGAGATGGGCATCGCCATTGTCCTCACCTGTCCGATTATGCATGTATTGTGATATGGGTTCATGTGGTGCTAATTCCTCCAGCCATCTCTCATAATCCTGGTGCAGCCCAGACTCATCATCATTGATAAACACAGATGCTGTTATGTGCATGGCATTTACCAACACAAGACCATCGTTGATTCTACTTTTTTTTAAACATTCATCGACCTCTGGTGTTATGTTGATGAAGGAGCGTCTTGTAGGCACATTAAACCACAATTCTTTTCGATAACTTTTCATCATATCCTCCTTTTTAGAGAGTTAAGATAATAAAGATCATGGAAGACCCTTTTAAGTCAAATCAAGAACGAATTTGATAATCCAAACAGCAATAAGTCCCATTAATACAGGAAAGACATCAAAACCTATTATTCCATAAATGATTGATATTAATACTAAAAGAAAAAGTATAACCTGTTTAAATCCTTTTTTAAGATAAAATTTCGAAAGATTTGTCATATTAAATAAAAATCTAATAAGAAGTTAATAATAGCAAGAATTCAATAAAAAATTCAACTGGATTAATAAAAGAGAAGTGGAATCAAAGCTTGAATCTGGATCAATGATTTTTTACCAAAGCAACTCAACGAAAAAAGCTTTTATCTTACCATTGAATCCTTTTTGATTTTAAGACATGTTGGGCAACTTTGTCGCCCAATCTTGCAGCAGTTTTAAGGTCGCTGATAGCCTGTTCACTCTTGCCGAGTTTCTCATAAGCTAGTCCGCGATTGGAATATGACTTTTTATCTTCTGGGTTAATTTCTATAAGCTTATTGTAGTCTTCGATAGCATGATAGTAATTACCAATGATCTCATAAGCACTTGCCCGATTATGATAAGCTGCTATGTATTTTGGGTTTTCTTCTATTGCTCGATCATAGTCTCGAATGGCACGATGATAATCTCCAAGTTTCCTAAAAACAATCCCTCGATGATTATAAGCCTCTGCATATTTTGGGTTTTCTTCTATTGCTCGATCATAGTCTCGAATGGCACGATAATATTTACCAATGTCTTGATAAACAATCCCACGACCAAAATAAGCCTCTGCTGATTTTGGGTTTAGCTCTATAGCCCTGTTATAGTCTCTGATGGCCTGATAATCGTCACCGAGGTTCTTCGAAACCGTCCCACGACCGATATAAGCCTCGGCGTATTCTATGTTCTGCTCTATGATCCTTGTATAGGCATCTTTTGTCTCTTTCAGATCAACAGAGGGTTCTAATGTATTCCCCTTTTCAGACCGGTCTTTTTCACCTAATCCTTTGATAGCTTTTTTGTATTCCTTAAGCTTCCTTATTATGTCTTGCCATTCCATTTTCATCTATAATTTCTTAGAATGAGAAGAACAATGGATATGATAAAAATCATTCTGGATTTTCAAGGAGAAGTAAAATCAAAACTTGAATCGATTGTATTAAATCAAAAAGACAGAACATCGTCAATATAATTTTGCGGTTCTTTTGTTTTAGACATTAACCTTCCCTTTCGGATTTCTCAGTGATACCTCAAGAGATAGCTCTAAGATTATGTTTTATTAAATTAAAGCTTTATAGAAGAAAACTTCTAAAATCCTAAAATTTACTTGACAATGGAGAAAACGAGACATATTATTCCTACTAAAAAGGTAGAGAATAAAATTTAAAAAACACAGGTAAATCAATGAGAATTTCCGCAAAAGGTGAATATGCACTAAGAGCTCTTCACTATCTGGCGTTAAATTATGGAAAGGGATTAATTCATATAAAAGATATTGCTGAAAACGAAAAGATCCCTTTAAAATTTTTAGAAGGGATTTTGCTTAAGCTAAAAAATGCTGGTTATCTAAGTAGCAAAAGAGGTGCGAGAGGAGGCTATTTCCTTGCAAAACCACCAGGAAGCATAAACATAGCAGAAATCATGAGGAGTATGGATATACCCTTAACACCGATTGATTGTGTTAATGATAATGCTTCCAACCTTTGTGTTCATAAAGAAAACTGTGATTTAATATGGTTATGGATAGATATCAAGAATAAGGTAGAGGAGATTTTAGAAAATACCACTTTTGAAGATTTATGCATAAAGAACAAAAGTCAATCCAAAAGGATTGCTTTTTAACGATTAAAAACTTATCAATAACTGAAGAGGAGCATTGTGATGTTTAGACAGATCAAAAGGGATATAGAAGCAGTCTTTGAAAGAGACCCGGCAGCCAAAAGTGTTTTAGAAATTCTTTTTTGTTATCCAGGTTTGCATGCATTAATATTTCATCGTATTGCCCATTTCTTCTGGAGAAAAAAACTTCTCTTTTTAGGAAGATTTATTTCTCACATAGGAAGATTGCTGACCGGTATTGAGATCCATCCCGGTGCAAAGATAGGTTCTGGCTTTTTCATAGATCATGGAATGGGAGTGGTTATAGGGGAAACAGCAGAAATAGGTGATAATTGTACCCTTTATCACGGTGTAACCCTTGGAGGAACAAGCCTAAAAAAAGAAAAACGTCATCCTACTCTGGGAAATAATGTTGTGGTTGGAGCTGGTGCAAAGTTACTGGGCCCTTTTATGGTCGGTGATAATAGTAAGATCGGTGCGAATTCGGTTGTAATTAATGAGGTGCCTCCAAATTCTACTGTGGTAGGAATTCCTGGGAAAGTCATGTTTAAAGGAGAAAAAAAGGCAGAAGACAAGGTGGATCTCAATCACCATGTACTCCCCGATCCTCAAGCAAAGGCTTTTAAATGCTTGGTTGGTAAAATTTTAGAAATGGAAAAAGAAATCGCTAAGTTAAAAAAAGATTCTTTAGAGCTCTATGAATAGTTTTTGAAATAAAAAATTGAGCATGGAAAAGGAGGAATATTATAAAAATGAAGAAGGTTTATCTTGATAATAATGCAACCACTCCATTGGACCCTGAAGTTCTTGAAGCAATGATGCCTTTTCTGAAGGAAGATTTTGGAAATCCATCCAGTGTCCATCAGTTTGGCAGAACGATAAGGGTAAAGGTTGAAGAGGCAAGGGAAAAGGTGGCAGAAATCCTGGGTGCCGATCCCTTAGAAATTGTATTTACAAGTTGTGGCAGTGAATCGAATAATATGGCATTAAAGGGTATATATAAAAAGAACTGCAATCATATTATTACCTCTCAGATAGAACACCCCTGTATAATAGAAACATGTCAGTTTTTAGAAACGCATGGATATGAGGTGACCTATGTTTCAGTGGATAAATATGGAACCGTTAATCCTCAGGAGATTGAAGAATCAATAAAAGAAAATACTCTCCTCATAACCATTATGCACGGAAATAATGAAATAGGCACGATCCAGCCTATAAAGGAGATTGGTGAAATAGCAAAAAGGCATGGAGTCTATTTTCATACAGATGCCGTCCAAAGCGTGGGAAAGGTACCTACGAAAGTCGATGATTTAGGTGTTAATCTCTTAAGCTTAGCCGGACATAAACTTCACGGTCCGAAAGGAATCGGTGCCATCTATATAAGAAAGAAGACCAGAATGCATCCTTTAATAAGCGGAGGACATCAAGAAAGAAAAAGACGTGCGGGTACTGAAAATGTTCCAGGAATAATCGGGTTTGGAAAGGCATGTGAAATTGCTCAAAGGGAGATGGAAAACGAATTGAAAAGACTTACTTCCATAAGGGAATCCCTATTTAAGGGTATAATGGAAAAGATACCTCATGTTCAATTAAATGGTCATCCGACAAACAGGCTTCCTACAACCCTTAATATGAGCTTCAAATATGTAGAAGGGGAATCCCTGCTAATCAATTTAGACCTGAAGGGTGTTGCAGTTTCTACAGGATCAGCCTGCAGCTCAGGATCTTTGGAACCTTCTCATGTCTTATTAGCCATGAAAATACCTCCTGAGATAATCCATGGTTCCCTGAGATTTAGCCTTGGAAGGTTTAATAAAGAAGAAGATATAGATTATGTGTTAGAAGTCTTACCTCCAATTGTTGAAAAGATGAGGGAGATGTCTCCTCTTTGGGAAGAGAAAAAAACTGTTATGGGTAAATAAATTCAGGAAAGGAAAGGAATATGTACACAGAAAAAGTTATGGATCATTTTACAAATCCAAGGAATGTTGGTGAGATAGAGGATGCGGATGGGGTTGGAACTGTAGGCAATCCAGCTTGTGGAGATATAATGAAGATATTTATTAAGGTAAAAGACAATGTAATTGAAGATATCAAATTTAAGACCTTTGGGTGCGGTGCTGCAATAGCAAGCAGCTCAGTAGCCACTGAATTAATTAAGGGTAAAACCATTGAAGAGGCATTAAAAATAACAAATAAGGTGGTAATAGAAGCCCTTGACGGTTTGCCAAAAGAAAAGTTACATTGCTCTGTATTAGCTGAAGATGCCCTTAAATCAGCAATAGAAGATTATCAAAAAAAGCAAAACAAATAATAAAGAGATTCTAATCAGTATCTATTCTTAAAATAATCATCCAAAATCTTTGGATGATCAAAAACAATTCTATCTGGAAGGTCTTCTTCTCCAAACAAACCAATATCCTTAGCATCTGAATCTGCCTCAGCCACACCATCGCCCTTTGCTATAAAAACTGTACTGATATTATGCTGTCTAGGGTCTCTTTTGGGGTCAGAGTATGTATGAAACTGTCTTATGAGTCTGATATCTAAAGAGGTTTCCTCTTTTGCCTCTCTTATAGCGGCACTCTCAAGGGATTCACCATAATCAACATATCCCCCTGGAAGAGCCCAGCCTTTGGGGGGATTTGCTCTATTAATTAATACGATCTTGTTATTTTCCATCTCTATGATGATATCGACAGTAACAAAAGGAGTCTTGTATACATGAACGACCTCACCACAGTTCTGGCATTTTTTTATATCTAGACTCATATTCTCAGCCCTCCTCTTATTGATTAATCATGCTTGATTTTTATATTCTCATATAATATATTAAATTGAAAAGAAAGAGTCTTAAGACAAGACCGAACATTAAGTTCGGTCTTTTATTTATTATAGAACAAAGGATATAATCATAGCAATGGATATAAATGAAAGAGATATTTTGAAGATTTTGAAAGAAGCAGGTCATAGGCCTGTTTCTATAAACAAGCTTATAAGTAGGCTTCAGATTCCAGCTGAAAAGAGGGGTAGTTTCAGAAAGATGATTAAAAGAATGAATATTGAATCAAAGATAGTAAGGGTAAAAGGATCACGGTATTCCCTCCAGGAAAACAGGAATTTAATTACAGGAAGAATTCAGGCACACCCTGATGGTTATGCCTTTTTAATCCCGGAAAAAAAAGAAGAGCCTGATATTTATATAAGCCCCAGAAACTTAAGAAATGCCATGCATGGAGACAGGGTTATCGTAAGAATAGAGTCAGTAAGAAGAGGAGAAAGGAGAGAGGGTGTAGTCTTAAATGTAGTGGAGAGGGCTCATTCAATTGTTATAGGAATCTATTATCTCGAAGGAAATACAGCTTATGTGATTCCAGAAGACAGAAGAATTTTCCAGCATTTCTATATCCCTAAGAAGAGTCGTTCATTCGCTAAAAAAGGACAGATTGTTAAGGTAGAGATAACAAGGTATCCAACCCTAAGATATAATGCCCAAGGAAAGATAATCGATATTTTGGGCTATTCTGATGACCCAAATGTTGAAATCGATATTGTGGTTCATAAGTATAATCTTCCGCTTGAGTTTCCAAAAAAGGTGTTAAAAGAGGCAGAAGAAAGTCCTCTACAAATAAACCCTGAAGAAATTGAGAAGAGGATAGATCTACGAGGACTCATAACCTTTACTATTGATGGGGAGACAGCAAAAGACTTTGATGATGCTGTTTCCATTGAAAAATTAAAAAATGGGAATATAAGATTAGGGGTTCATATTGCCGATGTCAGCTATTATGTAAAGGAAAATAGTGAGCTTGACAAAGAGGCCTATAAAAGGGGAACAAGTGTTTATTTCCCTGACAGGGCCATCCCCATGCTTCCAGAACGCCTATCCAATGGGATATGCAGCCTTAATCCAATGGAAGAGCGCCTCACGATGAGTGCGATTATGGATTTTGATAAAAAGGGGAATATGAGAGGCTATGAGATTCTGGATACGGTTATAAAGAGCAGGGAACGAATGACCTATACAGATGTTGCCAAGATACTTGATGGGGATAAAACCCTTATGAAAAAGTACAAAGGCATAAAAGATGAGCTTTTCTTGATGAAAGACCTAACAGAGATACTGGGAAAGAGGAGGATGGCTAATGGGAGCATTGACTTTGACCTTCCTGAGGCTGATGTGATTTTGGATATGAATGGAAAAATAGAGAATATTGTCAAGGCAGAAAGAACCATCGCTCACAAGATGATAGAGGAATTCATGCTGGCTGCAAATAAGACCGTTGCCAGCCATCTCTTCTGGATGGAAATTCCTTCTCTTTACAGGATTCACGATAAGCCTGATCCCTTAAAGATAGAGGAGTTTAATGAGTTTGTCCACGGGTTTGGTTACCGAATAAAAGGTAAAGGGAACATCCATTCTAAGTCTCTACAGCATATATTGGAAAAGATAAAAGGGAGGCCAGAAGAGAGGCTTATAAACACCATCCTTCTTCGGTCGATGAAGCAGGCCAGATATTCAGAAGAAAATTTAGGACACTTTGCCCTTGCCTTTGATAATTATACCCACTTCACATCTCCCATAAGGAGATACCCAGACCTTACGGTTCATAGACTTTTAAGGATAGCAAGAAAAAAGGGAAGGCTTTCGAAAAAGAGAATAAAAGAGCTGGAAGAGATTCTTCCTGGAATTGCCGAGCACTCTTCCAATAGAGAGAGGCTTGCTGATGAGGCAGAGAGGGAAATTGTTGATTTAAAAAAGGCACAGTTCATGTTAAATAAGATTGGAGAGGAATATTTTGGATATATCTCAGGTGTTACCCCTTTTGGTTTTTTTGTAGAACTGGAAGACCTGTTTGTGGAAGGGCTTGTGCATGTAACCAATCTTCAGGATGATTATTACATTTATTTAGAAAACCAGCACATGCTCAAGGGAGAATCCAGAGGCAAAACCTATCGACTTGGAGACAGGGTCTATGTCAGGGTAGAGGGTGTGAGTATTGAGAAGAGAGAGATAGACTTTTCCCTGTTGAAAAAATCCCTTTAAAGGAGTATATTTAGATTGTTTAATCGATATTTAAGGTGTTTCAATGGCTGCACAAAAGATTATATGTAAAAACAAAAAGGCGTCTCATGATTATCACCTTGGTGAAACGTATGAAGCAGGGATTGTCCTTAAAGGAACAGAGGTAAAATCTCTAAGGGAAGGAAGGGCAAATCTAAAAGATAGTTATGCCTCCATAGAGGGGGGAGAGGTCTATCTTTATAACTGCCATATCAGCCCCTATTCTCACGGCAGTGATGCTAACCATGACCCCTTAAGAACAAGAAAACTCTTATTTCATAAAAAAGAGATTAAGAGACTTATAGGCAAGATAAAGGAAAAGGGTCTTACCCTTATTCCTTTAAAACTCTATTTTTCAAATGGAATGGCCAAGATTGAGATGGCCCTTGCAAAGGGAAAGAGGCTCTACGATAAGCGAGAGGACATGAAGCGAAGAGACGCAAAAAAGGATATTGAAAGGGCCTTTAAAAACAGACAAAAAATTTAAAAAAGGGGGGCGATAGGTTTCGACGGGGATAGTTGAAGCTAAGGTTGCATGCCGAGGTCCCATTGGCTCGTAAAACAAATGGGAAACTACAACTGCAAACTCACATGAGTATGCACTAGCTGCTTAATCGCAGCTACGTCCTTTCTGTTCTTGCCCGTGGGATAGAAAAGGGCGTCAAATAGCGGGCTAGCCTTTTCTCTTATGTCTTTGGGGAGTTGGGGCGAAACTTTACTTAGACTAGTACCTCTTTAATCCCGTTCCAGGGGAGTTTGGAGGTATGAAACCTAAAACCTGGAATAAGCATGTAGATATCTTAGCGGAAGATTTCCGGACGCGGGTTCGATTCCCGCCGCCTCCACCACTATTTTTCAAGTTATTTCAATTAGTTGTTGACCGCCACCTTGTCACTTTCACCAAGGTTTCACGGTAAAAGGCAAGGCGGTGTCTTCTTTTAAGCCTATGAAATCCTTTTTTTTCTCAGCTTTACCCAAAACGGTTTACTAATTGCCCAAGCTAATATTATATTATTAGACCTTAGCCGTACGGATCTTAATCTCTGAAGAAAGCGTGCGGTGTACAGGGCAGAAAGTGGCTATCTCTAAGAGGCGCTTGCGCTGGGCTTCGTCGAGGTCTCCTTCTAAGCGGATCTCGCTGTGAATCTCGTCGAGCATCCCCTCTTTTGTTTCGCAGTCCACACAGTCCTTCGCGTGAATCCGGACGTGGCTGAGCCTTACCTCAACGCTCTGCAGTGCCAATCCTTTCCGCTCCGCATACATACGGAGTGTCATGGATGTTCAGGTTCCAAGCGCGGAAAGCAAGTACTCATAGGGTCCTGGTCCGCGGTCGGAGCCGCCAAATGATTCCGGCTCGTCCGCGAAAAATCGGTGCTTTCCAGTTTCAACCACCTGGGTGAAGCGCTCCCCCGACACGGAACGCACAACTACTCTTGAAGCCATCTCTACCTCCTTTTCTGTTAGTAGAAGATTTCCGGACGCGGGTTCGATTTCCGGTCCTTCACCATGTAAAGATGATAAATTCAATGACTTAATTTAAATAGTGCGTATAGTGGAAACCAGATGTTATACTAATTCTTCTATTTCCTATCACCCCTATTTTTATAAACAAATTGTCAAATCCTTGATTCTTACAGAATGTAATCAACTGTGACCTATATTTCTTATAGTAATCTAATGCGATATCATCAAAACGGATGATAATATAAACTAGACCAATTGTTCCAAAAG
>Ga0209427_10000162_pt1 | contig 64071 bp, 61 predicted proteins | sample DeeMarSWOR136_30_FD_187465 | JGI IMG/M metagenome (GOLD analysis project Ga0209427, IMG submission 187465) | Marine sediment microbial communities from White Oak River estuary, North Carolina - WOR-1-36_30 (SPAdes) (version 2) | ecosystem: Environmental > Aquatic > Marine > Intertidal zone >...
TGGTGGCATCTTCTCATAGTGTGGAAGAAATAAATCAATACATTACCTCAGATACGCTTGCCTATTTGAGTTTAGAGGGTTTAAAATCTACTGTTTATCCAGACCAGGACAATTATTGTTATGCGTGCTTTGAAGGCAATTATCCTATTGAGTTTGAATGGAAAGATTATTCTCAATTGATTCTTTTTGGAAAGAATATTTAGTTATCACTCGAGATTCACAAGAGGTGCGCTACCCCATAGCCTTTCTAAATCGTAAAATTTTCTTGTTTCTTCATAAAATATATGTATTATCAGGTCTCCATAGTCCATTAAAATCCATCTTGCTTCGTTATGCCCTTCTATCCCTAAAGCCCGAATTCCTTTCTTGCTTAAATTTTCATCAATTCCATCAGCGATTGCTTTAACCTGCCTCGTTGAATTCCCACTGCAAATCATAAAATAATCTGTTATCGAAGAATATTCCTTTAAGTCTAGAATAACTACATCAAAAGCTTTTTTGTCTTCTGCAACCTTCGAACTTAATAAGGTTTTTTCTTTTAAATCCATAGTATCAATATCTGTCCCTCATTTGTTATTAATATAAAGTTTATTTTTTTTAATGTATGCTTCTACACCCTCAGGTAAGAATTCAGAAACAGATTTACCCTCTGAGATTTTCTTTCTTATTGCAGTAGAAGAGATATTTAAGGCTGGAATTTCTACAACAAAAATAGAATACTTAGAATTCTTCACTTTTATATTTCTATAATTTTTCTTTTTTTCCAATAACTTAAAAGATATACTTTTATATTTTGGTTGAACAGTTTTTGACAAAATATCTATAATGTCATTATCCTCATATCCTGGTCTAGAATTAACAATAAAATGACAGTTTTTAAAGAGGAGATCAACATCCTTCCATGTGGATATTTCTAGGAATGCATCGATACCAACTGTAAAATAAAACTCTGTCTTTTTACCAAATCTATTTTTAAGTTCTTCTATGGTCTTTATAGAATAAGAACGACCTTTCCTCATTAATTCATTGAAAGAGACCATAAAGTTTGGATTATGGAGGGTAGCAATAGCAACCATGCATAAACGATGAAAGGATTCTGCTATTTTTTCTATTTTTTTATGAGGAGGTTGTGAAGAAGGTATAAAAATAACTGAATCGAGTTTAAATCTATCAAAAATTTCTCCTGCTACCTTGAGATGTCCTTTATGAATAGGATTAAATGTTCCCCCGATTAGACCTATACGCATATATTTTTTTACTGTAACCTAAGAAGAGAAGTTACAGTCAATAATTTGTTCACCTCCTTATCTGACCGTTACCCAAAATGATATATTTGGTAGTTGTTAAATCCTCAAGCCCCATCGGTCCCCTGACATGCAATTTCTGAGTGCTAATACCCATTTCTGCTCCGAGACCGAACTGGTTTCCATCAGTGAATCTCGTCGATGCATTAACGAAAACTGAGGAAGAGTCCACCTCGTTTAAAAAAGTTCTGGCTTTATTATAATTGGTTGTAACGATGGCTTCTGCTAGGCCAGAACTATATGTTGCAATATGATCTACAGCCTCCTTTATATCTTTAACAACCTTTATGGAAAGAATGAGATCTAAGTATTCTGTTTCCCAATCCTTTTTAGAAGCTTTTTTAACAAAGGGTAGTATCTTTTTTGTTATTGGACAACCCCTAATTTCTACCCCTGCTTCTTTGAATCTCTTGACCATTGAGGGAAGAAATGTTTCAGAAATTTCTTTGTTTACCAAGAGGGTTTCCATTGCATTACATACTCCGGGCCTTTGAACCTTGGCATTAAAGGCTATCTCTTCTGCCATCTTTAAGTCTGCCTCATTGTCTATATAAATATGACATAGGCCTTTATCGTGTTTTATTACTGGTATCCTCGAGTTCTCTACTACCATATTGATAAGTTCAAATCCACCCCTTGGAATAACTAAATCAATATATGCATCTAATTTCAACATCTCATAAACAGCAGTTCTATCAGTAACATCGATCAACTGGATGCTATTAACAGGAAGATTACTCATTTTTGAAGCTTCTCTTAAGATTTTTGTAATGGTTATATTAGAATGAATAGCTTCTGATCCTCCCCTTAAAATAATAGCATTCCCTGCCTTAAGTGCTAATCCAGCAGTATCTACAGTAACGTTAGGTCTAGATTCATAGATAATCCCTATTACACCAATAGGAACCCTTATCTTTCCAATTTGAAGATTATTAGGTCTTTTCCACATTCTAGTAATTTCCCCAACAGGATCAGGAAGAGATACGACTTCTCTTAATCCATCAGACATTGTTTTTATTCGAGAAGGATTAAGCGTTAACCTATCAATCATAGCAGATGAAAGTCGTTTTTCCTTTGCATTTTTAATATCTTTTTTATTTGCATCAATAATGACGTTGGTTTTCTTTTCTAAGGAATTTGCCATATTTAAAAGAGCATTATTTTTAATATCAGTAGATAAAGTCCGTAGATTTTGAGAGACAATCTTTGCATCCTTCGCTATTGTCATTACCATCTTTTTTATATCCATTGATTCCACCTTTTGTTGTTTTATAATATAACTAGATTATCGCGGTGAATAACCTCATCGTAATATTTGTATCCTAATATTTTTTCTATTTCTTTGGTATGGCAACCTTCAATTTTGGTTAAGTCTTTTGAATGAAAGTTCACCAATCCTCTGGCAAATTCTTTACCTTTTAAGTCTATGCAACTAATGGAATCTCCAGGTTTGAAGTTACCTTTAGTTTCTATTATCCCAGAAGGGAGGAGGCTTTTACCTCTATCAATAAGGGCTTTTTTAGCCCCATTATCTACCTTAACTGCTCCTTTTGGATTTAAGGTAAAGGCAATCCAATATTTTCGACTTTTGAGTTTGGATTCTGGTAAAAATATCGTTCCTACCTCTTCGCCTTTCATGACCTTTGCTATTATATTTTTTCTACTCCCATTAACAATGATCGTCATTGCTCCAGAAGCTGCTGCTTTTTTTGCTGCCTCTATCTTTGTAAACATACCACCTGTTCCTGCTTCTGATTTTTTTCTTCCAGCTAGCTTCTCAATTTCGGGAGTAATATTCTTTACAGTAGGAATAAGCATACCTTCGGAGCCCTCTTTAGGATTTATTGTATAAAGACCATCAACATCAGAAAGAATCATTAAAAGATCTGCTTCAATCATATTTGTTACTAAGGCGGAGAGGGTATCGTTATCCCCCAATTTGATTTCTTCTACAGATACACTGTCATTTTCATTGATTATTGGTATAACACCAAAACTTAGTAGTGTAAACATTGTGTTTCTTGCATTGAGATATCGTTGTCGATTGCTAAGGTCATCATGAGTGAGGAGAATCTGAGCTACTTTTTGGTTTTTCTTGTTAAAATACCTTTCATATGTCCAGATTAAATAAGACTGGCCAATAGCAGCAAATGCCTGTTTTTGAGGAATATTTTTTGGGGGTTTGTTGAGATTTAGCTGCTTGAGCCCTGAAGCAATGGCCCCTGAAGAAACAATGACAATTTGAAGCCCTGATTCGACAAGCTTAGATATTTGATTGACCAAATTTTGGATAATGAGAGGACTTATGGTTCCGTTAGAAGGTGCTATAACAGCACTTCCAATCTTAATTACTATCCTTTTAACGTCCTTAATTAATTGCTTTCTTAGATTTCTTTTGATTCTTTTGCTCCTTTTCTATTTTTTCTAAAATCTCTATGACTTTTAAAAGTAAAGTTTTAATTCCATCTCCTCGTTTTGCGGAGGTGATATATACTGGATAATCCTTTTTAGCAAAATAAGCTTGATAGTTCTCTTCTATTCCTTTTATATCTTGAATCAAGTCTATTTTATTTAGGACTATGATTTGAGGTTTGGAACAGAGGCTTTTATTAAAAGAGTGTAGTTCACTATTTATCATTTTAAAATCTTCGATGATATCAGCCCATTGAGCTGTTACATCAATTAAATGAATTAATAGCTTTGTCCTTTCTATATGTTTTAAAAATTGAATTCCCAGTCCCTTGCCTTTATGGGCTCCTTTGATGAGGCCTGGGATATCTGCTGCTACAAAACTCCTAAAGTCATCGAGTTTTACTACACCAAGATGAGGAATAAGTGTTGTAAATGGATATTCTGCTATTTTAGGTCTAGATGATGAGATCTTTGAGAGAAGGGTAGACTTGCCAACGTTAGTTTTTCCGATAAGGCCTACATCTGCTAATAGTTTTAGTTCTAGCTCCAACCATAAGTCTTCACCTCTTTTACCGTCCTCAGCAAATCTTGGGCTTCGATTTGTGGAGGATTTAAACCTCGTATTTCCTCTTCCTCCAATTCCTCCTTTTGCAGCTATGAACCTCTCTTTTTCTTTTGTAATATCAAATAATAATTCTGAGGTTTCGGCGTTTTTGATGACTGTGCCTATTGGAACTTTTAGAATATAATCTTTTCCTCTCTTTCCGTGTTTATTCTTTCCCTCGCCTCCAGCACCTTTTCCTGCTTTATAATGTTGTTTATATTTAAAGTCTAATAAGGTATGAAGATTGTTATCACCTTCTATTATTATGTTTCCCCCATTTCCTCCATCGCCGCCATCAGGACCACCTCTTGGTATATATTTTTCTCTTCTAAAACTCACACATCCTCTCCCCCCATCACCAGCTTTAACATATATTTTTACTTGATCAACAAACATGTAGGGATTTCAGGAAGGATAAGTTTTATTTATTATAAGCCTTAAGGTTACTAATAGACACTAATCAATCTGGAATTTTTGCCTTTTTTTTCAAACATCACAATCCCGTCTTTCTTGGCAAACAGCGTGTAATCTCTTCCAAGACCAACATTTTCTCCTGGTTTAAATATTGTTCCACGCTGACGAACTAAAATACTTCCTGCAGACACCATTTGACCTGAGAAACGCTTTACCCCAAGTCTTTTACCAATGGAATCACGCCCATTTGCTGAACTTCCCTGTCCTTTTTTATGAGCCATCTTCTTTCCTCCATCCAGTATTGTTTTTTTAAGTTTGTATACCAGTTATTTTTATATTTGTAAATTCTTGTCTATGACCCTGTTTCCTTCGGTAGTTTTTTCTTCTTTTATGTTTAAACACGATTATTTTATTTGTTTTTCCTTGTCCGGATATTTCTCCAGTAACCTTCGCACCCTTTAATCTCGGATTTCCAATATTTATATCATTTCCATCACACACCATTAATACATCTTTTAATTCTATTTTTTCTCCAACTTTTCCTTTTATCTTCTCTATTTTAATCATATCACCTTGTGAAACCTTATACTGTTTACCACTCGTTTCTATAATCGCATACACCTCAAATCCCTCCAGAGATAAATATTATTAAATATTTTAATATAACAATATTTTAGATTTTGTCAATAAAATTATATATTTTGGCATAAAAACAGATAAATTTATACCTTGGAGTTTTTGATAGAATTTTTTGTTTTGACAAAAAGCATAGATTGCAGTATACTCTCATTCAAAAGTATAAATCCCCTTTTTTATAAAGGGGATTAATCTATTTATAAAACTAATCATATTATTCAATTACAAAATATTCAAGGGTTAAATAATAATGGATAACGCAAGTATTTTAGTCGTTGATGATGATAAAGGTACTAGAGAATCTTTATCCGAGATTTTAAATTTGGATGGATATCATACTGAAATAGCAGAAAATGGTCAAAAGGCTATTAAGTTATTGGGTGAGAAAGAGTACGATGTAATACTAACAGATTTAAAGATGCCCATGGCAGACGGACTTGATGTTCTTAAATATGTAAAAAGGTCCAATTCTATTACAGAAGTAATTCTTTTTACGGGTTTTGGTACGATTAAGAATGCTGTTGAAGCAATGAAAGCCGGAGCCTATGATTACATTCTGAAACCTTTACAGATAGAAGAAATGAAGATTGTTATTCAGAAAGCATTAGAACATAAGAGGCTAAAGGCTGAAAATGTATTGCTAAGAAAGCAGTTAAAAACAAAGTATAAGTTTGAGAATCTTCTTGGGAATCACGAAAAAATGCTAGAGATTTTCAAACTTATTGAAACTGTAGCTGATAGCGACAGTACTGTTTTGGTATATGGTGAAAGTGGAACAGGAAAGGAACTAGTTGCAAAGGCAATTCATTATAATAGCAATAGGCAAGACAGACCCTTAATTCCTGTAAATTGTGGAGCTATTCCAGAAGATTTGCTAGAGAGTGAACTCTTTGGTCATGAGAAGGGATCTTTTACAGGGGCGATAGCTACCAGAAAAGGCAGATTTGAACTGGCTAGTGGTGGTACGATATTTCTGGATGAAATAGGGGAAATGAGCCCAGCCTTACAGGTTAAAATTCTTAGAGTATTACAAGAGCAAGAGTTCGAAAGAATTGGGGGGTCCAAATCGATCAGAGTAAATGTAAGAGTTATTGCAGCAACAAATAAAAATCTTGAAGAACAGGTTTCAAATAAGACCTTCAGAGAAGACCTTTTTTATAGATTGAATGTCATACCGATTGATATACCTCCACTAAGGGAAAGGACATCTGATGTTCCTCTCCTTGCTTATCACTTTTTAGAAAAATTCAACAAAGAAAAGAAAAGAAATATAGAGGAATTTTCTCCAGAATGCATGAAGATACTTATGAACTATCACTGGCCAGGCAATGTTAGGGAAGTGGAAAATTTAATGGAAAGACTTGTTATTTTAAAAGGTAAAGGAACAATCGTTCCTGAAGACCTTCCAGAAAAACTTCTCGCTGCTAGGCAAGGTTCATTGGTGCCAAAGATTGAAATCCCAGAGGCAGGAATATGTTTTAAATCATTAGTAAGTGAATTTGAAAAAAAATTAATTATTCAGGCACTAGACAAGTCAAACTGGATTAAAAATAAAGCTGCAAAGTTATTAAATCTGAACAGAACCACCCTCGTAGAAAAGATAAAAAAGATAGACATACAATAAAATTCTTTTAAATTCTGTTCTAAATATTTGTCAACTTAATGACACTTTTAGTTAAAATTTGACATACTCCTTATTTTTTCTTAATTTATCCTTCCTGTAAAGTAGTTCCATGATGTCAATGTGATGACATTATTTTCTTTGTAAAATCAACTCTTAAACTCACCTTCCTCTTATCTTATCCTTTGTATTTTATTAAAAAATTTTTTTACGGGTGTATGGCATAAACCTTGCTTTTAAAAAATTAAAAAACTTACCCTAAGTTATCCGTGGAAGTAAAATTAATTTGAGAGTCGTTGGGTTCACTTTGAATATTATTTTAAAATATATAACAATTTTATGCATTTTCTTTGTCTTAATTGTTCCAATAGAAGTCCAATCTATATGCAAAGTGAGTGATATTCGTCACGGAAGACTCTCAGAATACTCTAGAATAGTCTTGGAAATTGATAAAAGCATTCCTGAGGGGATTACCAGACATTATATAGACAATATCATTGAATTCAAAATCCCTGGTTCAGTTGTAATCAGTGAAAAAACAGGAAAACTCAATGATCCGCTATTAGAGAAGATATGGTGGGAAAAAAATGATGAAGAAGATTTATTAATCAAGTTAAAAACAAAAATTAGCGAGGTAGATGTAAGACACTTCTTTTTACAGAATCCACCAAGAATTGTTATTGATGTAAAACGCAGAGATTCAGAAGACAATAGAGATATTTCAAAGAAAGATAAAAAAGATAAAACGAGACATCTAACCAAAATATATTCTTTTGTAGAGACTTTTGAGCCTGATGAGGATTCCGAAAAGAAAATTAAAGTAGAAAAACCTAAAATTGAAACTGAGATGATAGTTGAAAAAGAAATGGACGAGGCAGAAGAAGAATACAAAATAGCCGTTGATTACTTTAAAAAAGGTGCTTTGCCAAAGGCAGTAGATAAATTTTCTTTAATCATTAGAAACTTTCCTGAATCAAAATATGTAGAGCCATCTTACTTCTTTATAGGTGATTGTTATTATTATATGGCAGAGCAGAATCCGAACATTAAACATCTGCTTGCGATTCAAGCCTATAAGGATGCTATAAGAACCTTCCCAGAATCTAAATTTGTAGTAAAGGCTCTGTATCATTTAGGTAATTGCTACTTAAGAATGAAGTATTTTTATGAGGCAGAGTCAGTATATCAACAGGTCATAGATGAATATTCAAAAAGCCGGTATGCACCATTAGCTCAATTGGGAAAAGGAAAAAATTTATATCAGTATGATAGATTCATCGAGGCAATCATAGAATTTCAAAAGGTAGTCGATAAATATAGAGATACAAAGGTTGCGTGGGAGGCCTCATATAGGATAGCTGATTCTTATTTTAAAAATAAAGAGTTTAAAAGGGCTAAAAATTATTATGAACATTCCAAAAACATATGGCCTTCATATTTAAATACCCACATCCAAACTTTTTTTAATATGGGTGAAAACTACTATCAGAATAAAGATTATGACAAGGCAATCCTTACATTTTTTGAAGTAGCAAATTTAAAAACAAAAAAAGAAATCAGCCAAAGGGCTTTTGCAAGAATTGGAGATTCTTTTAGAGAAAAGGGGATGACAAAAGAAGCATTGAGAGTTTATTCTGAGGTCATTACCGATTACGAAGAAGGGGAAGGTTTTGTTTTAAGCAAGATTAGAATGGCTGATATCGGAGCCGAAGGAAAAATCATGGATAAAGAACAATTTGTTTTTAATGACCATCCTGTCTTTAATTATCTTCCTTGTATAAATCCAATTAAGACATATGGGGAGATTTATGATGAGTTTCCCTCCAGCGGTTTTGCAGATTTAGCTATATTCAAAGAAGGAAACATGCTCAAAAAAAACAAGAAGCTTAGGGAGGCAACAGAAAAGTTTAAAGTCCTTCTCCGTCAATATCCTGAAAGTATCTTATTTGATGATACGCTACTTGTTCTTGAGTCTTCCATAAAAGAGTTAATAAATTTTTATTATAAACAAGGAAGACATTATTCAGCTATAGAGATATATACTGATAATTTGGAACCATATCTATTAAAGATGGAGGATCCGAAAACTCTTTTCCTTATAGGGAATAGTTATAATACCCTTGGTCTTCGTGAAAGCGCACTTGTCACCTTTAGCAATGCACTAAAGATCTCTCATAAAAATAAAATTAAAGATCTTATCCTTTTTGAAATTGGAAAATTGTATAGTCAATATGGTGATAAATCTAAGTCTGAGAAAACTTTTAGGTTTTTATTAAAACAATATCCTCATAGTCAATATTCAGTTGATTCTCTGCACTACTTAGCAGACATTCTTTATGAAAAAGGAAATTTCAAAGATGCCTCTATCTTATACTTATCAGCCATAAGAAAAGATAAGCACAGAAAGAGAAACGCAATAAGCTATCATATGCTTGGTAATTGTTATAAAGAATTAGGAAAATATTCTAAAGCGATAAATACATATAAAGTCTCCCGCCTTGAATTTAAAAAGATGAAATACAAAAAAGAGGAAATATCAGACTATATAAGTGATCAATATTTTAATCTAGCAGAAGCACTCCTCTTTAATCAGGAGTACAAAAAGGCGTTATCGACCTTCCAAAAGGCAACCACTTTATACCCGAAAGACAAGAGAGCTGGTTGGGCCTTATATACCATTGGAAGTCTATTCATGAAAATCAAAAAAGAAGAAAATGCATTAAAGACATGGGAAAGTGTTAAGAAAAAATATCCTGATAATATTTGGGCTCAAATGGCTGATGAATCAATAAGGGGCTATCATTTTGAAAAAAGATACAAATCTTATTTTAAAAGAGGTTAATTAATGAACAATGTAAAGCTGAAAACGGAAGATTTTGAGCTTTTAAAGAAGGCTTTTGATTCATTTAATCAATCTACGAGTAGATTAAAAGAATCCAATGATTTTTTACAAAGAAAACTCAAGATATTGAATCTTCGACTAGAAAAGAAAAACAAAGAATTAGAAGTAAGCCTTAGAGAAAAAGAGAGTGCAAAAAATTATCTCAATAATATTCTCGAAAGCCTAACAGCAGGGGTTATCGTAATCAACTTAAAAAATAATATTACAGTATTTAATAGAATAGCTGAAGAGATAACAGGTTATTCTTCTGATGAAACAATAGGGAAGAATTTTTATGATTTTTTTAACAAGCTCTTGGAATCAAATCCTCCCTTAAGAAAACAAAAAATATCTAAAACAGAGACGAAACTGATAACTCAAGAAGGAACAGAATTGTTTATTTCAATAAATATCCATCTTTTAAGAGATGCCAGAGGAAAAACTATTGGAAAGATTATTGTTATTCAAGATATTACAAGGTTAAAAAAATTAGAAGAACAAGCAGAGAGAAGAAACAGACTTATGGCAATGGGAGAGTTAGCGGTTAATATAGCCCATGAGATTAGAAATCCGCTGGGAAGCATCGAGTTATTTGCTTCTTTGCTTAAAAGGGAATTAAAAGATAATCCAGATAATTTGAAACTAGTGGAACATATTATATCGTCTATAAAGAGTCTCAACCATACTCTTTCGAATCTCCTTTTGTTTACAAAGACCCAAAAGCCTGCTTTTACCGATATAGACATTCATGAATTTTTAGATAATGCAGCGTCTTTTATTAACTATAATCTCAAACAGAATAATATATGTTTAAAAAGAATTTATGAGTCTAAAAATCCTATTATAAAAGGTGATGGAGAGCTTTTAAAACAGGTATTTTTTAACCTTACATTGAATGCCATCCAAGCCATGCCAGAAGGAGGAACCCTGACCATTTCTACAAAGGTTTTAGATGGTAAATTCAATAGAAAAGAAAATAATGAAAAAAATATTAACGGAAAAAATATGAATGGATTGAATCTTGTTGAGATAAAATTTGTAGATTCTGGGAATGGTATACCAGAAGGGTATATAAAAAGTATATTCACTCCTTTTTTTACAACAAAAGAAAGGGGAACAGGTTTAGGTTTAGCCATTGTTCATAATATAATAGATTCACATAACGGCTTTATTAGCGCAAAAAGCATAAAAGGAAAGGGAACAGAGTTTAGTATTTCAATTCCTATTGAAAGATTTAGACAAGCTAAGACTGAAAGAATTTTAAATAATTCAAAAATCCTTGGTTTAGAGAAGCAATTATAATAATAGAAAGGAGAATCGTTAATGGGTGAAAGACCAATCTTAGTTATAGATGATGAGGCTGGAATGAGAGCCGCCATAAGAGAGACATTAATTAGGGTTGGATATGATGTTACTACTGCTTCAAATGGTTTTGAAGCTATAAGCAAATTGAAGGAGAATAGCTTTCATCTTGTTCTAACAGATATGAAAATGCCGAGAATGAATGGCCTAGAAGTCTTACGAAAAGTAAAAAAGCAAATACCACATCTTCCAGTTATTATGATTACAGCTTACGGTACAATCGATACAGCTGTAGAGGCTATGAAAGAGGGTGCTTTTGATTATATTATTAAACCGTTCTCCACAGAAAAATTAGAAAGTGTTGTCAATAAGGCTTTGTTAAATATTGATCAGAAGAGCCTTCCCCAAAGAGATTTTTCTCAAATAAAGATCAATCAAAAAAAGGAGATAGTTACCAAGAATAAAAAGATGTTGGAGATTTTAGAAATAGCAGAAGAGATATCCAAAAGCAACTCAACTGTTATGATTCAGGGTGAGAGCGGTACGGGGAAGGAACTGTTAGCTTACTATATACATAAATCAAGTCAAAGACGGGATAAACCTTTTATAGCCATTAACTGTGCTGCCTTGCCAGAAGGTCTGTTAGAGAGTGAGCTCTTCGGACATGAGAAAGGATCTTTTACAGGGGCGATAGCAAGAAAAATAGGTAAATTTGAGTTAGCGAACGACGGTACAATTCTTTTGGATGAAATTAGCGAAATGGAACATCAATTGCAGGCAAAGCTTCTCAGGGTATTGCAGGAATATGAAATCGATAGGGTTGGAGGCAGGATACCTATACCTATAGATATAAGGATTATTTCTACAACAAACAAGGATCTAAAAGAAGAAGTGAAAAAAGGAAATTTTAGAGAGGATCTTTTCTATAGGCTTAATGTAATACCTTTAATGATTCCCCCTTTAAGAGAGAGAAAAGGAGACATATCAATTTTGGCAGATCATTTTTTGAAAAAATATAGTAAGAGAAACGGAAAAAAAACATCGAGGATATCTGAAGAGACTATTGACTTATTAAAAAAATATTATTGGAAGGGAAATGTACGGGAGCTAGAGAATGTTATCGAAAGAGCAGTTGTTTTATGTGATGGAGATGTCATTTTACCTAAGAATCTATTTATGAATGAAGAATTTGACAATGAAGAATCAATATCTGTAAGGGCTGGAGTTTCATTAAGGGAAATGGAAAAACAACTCATATTTAAAACTCTTGATGAAGTGGGTGGGAACAGGACTCATGCAGCCAAGATATTAGGTATTAGTATAAGAACATTGAGAAATAAATTGAATGAATACAAGGAAAATCCTCTAAAACAGATATAACAATCCTTTAAAGAATGATTAAAAATTCAGTATTGATGATACATTTTAATGATTAAAGGTTTTAAAAATTATTTAATAAGAGAAGTTGGTATTTGGTATATTATTTGCATTTTTTAGTACAAAGGAGATAGCAATATGAGCGTAAATAGAATTTTCGGTAGGACAATTAACCTCCTTGAAAAGATTTTAGATTTTAGAGCCAAAAGGCATAATATTTTGGTTTCAAACATATCTAATGTAGATACTCCTCGTTATAAGGCAAAGGATATCACTTTTGAAGACCAACTCAAGAAGGTAATAGGAGATAATGCCCATTTAAAAAGAACAAATGTTAATCATTTGCCAATAAATAGTGAAAATTTCAATGAAATAAAGCCAAACATCATCTCCAGCCCTACAACTTTAATGAGGGAAGATTTGAATACAGTAGATATAGATAAAGAGATGACAAAATTGGCAGAGAATAACATTATGTATAATGCCTCTGCTGACATAATATCAAAGTTACTTCAATTAGTTAAATACTCAATAGAAGGAGAAAGAAGATAAAATGGATTTCTTTTCAGCTTTAAAAATCAGTTCATCAGGTCTGAGCGCACAGCGCCTAAGAATGAATGTTATTTCGAGTAATCTTGCAAATGCAAACACAACCAGAACTTCAGAAGGAGTTCCTTACAGGAGAAAAGATATTGTGTTTTCAGCTACTCCTTTAAATAGGCCCTTTCAGAATATCTTAGATGCAGAATTAAATAATAATATAAGGGCAGTTAATATAGTGAATATCATAGAAGATCAAAGACCTTTTCGGCTGGTATATAATCCACAACACCCAGACGCTAATGAAGAGGGGTTTGTCGCTATGCCTAATATTAGAATTATGGAAGAAATGGTAAATCTTCTCTCAGCAACACGTTCATATGAGGCAAATGTAACGGCTATCAATTCTATAAAGAATATGGCATTAAAAGCTCTAACAATAGGGCGCTAATTTTTTTATAAGGAGTTATCAAATGAAAGAGATATTTATTGATAGTAATATCAAAAACGGTCTTCCACCCATCTCTGATAAAAAGAAGTCCCAAGAGAAATCGGGCGCATCATTTGGCAATATGCTAAAAAATTATCTTCAAGATGTAAACAAGCTTCAGAAAGAAGCAGATAAAACCATCCAGAATTTGGCAGTTGGAAATGAAAAAAATATTCATGAGACAATGATAGCTATAGAAAAAGCAGATATTTCATTCAGATTAATGATGCAGATTAGAGAAAAGATAATAAAAGCCTATGAAGAAATCATTAGAATGCCTCTCTAAAACATTAACTTTTAATTTGTGTGGGGTAAAATGTTTAATTTTTTAAAACAATTGAATATACAATTTCAGACATTTTTAAGAGGCCTTTCTATTGGCAAGAGAATGTTCCTCTTGTTCCTATTAGGAACTGTCATGATTGGTTCTATTGTTATGATTGTGTTGTCTCAGAATGCCAATTATCAGCTTCTCTATGCCAATTTAACACAGGAAGATGCCTCTAGTATTATGTTAAAGCTGAAAGAACAAAAGGTTCCCTATCGTATATCTGGAGATGGAAACTCTATCATGATTCCAGCAAATTATGTTTATGAAACCCGTCTGCAATTAGCAAGTGAAGGATTACCACAAGGAGGTGGTATAGGCTACGAACTCTTTGATAAGAATACTTTTGGATTAACGGAGTTTGTTCAAAAACTTAATTATCAAAGGGCGTTGCAAGGTGAATTATCAAGGACAATAAACCAGATAGCAGAGGTGGATAAATCTCGGGTTCATCTTGTTATGCCAGAGAAGACTCTTTTTATCGAGGATCAAGAAGAGGCTACTGCTTCTGTTTTAGTCAAGCTTCATCCCGGGAGAAAACTAAAAAAGGAACAAATCCAAGGTATCGTTCATCTAGTAGCGAGTAGTGTTATGGGTTTAAAGCCTCAGAATATAACCGTGGTTGATCAGTATGGGAATATTTTGTTAGGAGGAGAAAGTTCTTTTTTAGGTCAATTGTCTAATTCACAGCTAGAATATCAGAATAATCTTGAAAGGAGGTTAGAAAATAGGGTCCAGACAATCCTTGAAAAGGTCGTTGGTAAGGGAAGAGTGATTGCCAGAGTTTCAACTAGTTTAGACTTTAGTCAGGTTGAAAAGACAGAAGAGAGATATGACCCTGAAAGTCAGGTTGTGCGGAGTCAAAACTCTACAGAAGAGAAATCAAGCGGTAAGGGGCCAGTACCTGCTGGCGTTCCAGGGGTAGTTTCTAATCTGCCGGGACAACAAAGTCAGAGCTTTGAACAAGGCACGAGGTCTGATTTTAAGAAAACAAATGAAACGATAAATTATGAGATAAATAAAATAACAGAAAGAATTGTTGAGCCTGTGGTTAATGTCAACAGATTATCAGTTGCTGTGCTTGTTGATGGTAAAAGAGAACTCGTCGATGGGAAGGAAGAGTATCTGGCAAGAACAAAAGAAGAAATAGAGAAATATGAGAATATTGTAAAGAGCGCTATAGGATACAATGAAAAAAGGAAAGACCAAGTAGTTGTTGAAAATATTGCCTTTGAAAAAATAAACCTTGGTGAAAAGGATGGATTAATAGAAAAGGTTGAACAGAGGCGTTTCTATATGTCAGCAATAAAATATGCTGGCAGTGCCCTTCTTGTTCTCTTAGGATTTTTGTTTATCATAAGACCGATAATGAACAGCTTAGCAACAGGAATGCAAAAAGGACCTATTTCTCAGTTCCCCAAGACAGTTGGTGAGTTAGAGGCTGAAATAGAAGGAACAGAAAAAGAAAGAAAAGAGGTAGCTATTAGGAACAAGGTAGTTAATGTCGTAAAAGAAAATCCTAAACAAGCTGCAGATCTTGTAAGGACTTGGTTGGATGAAAGGAAATAGAGGAGAAGAGATAATATATGGATTTTAAAAAACTTAGAGGGTCTGAAAAGGCGGCCGTATTTCTTATTTCTCTCGGAGAAGATTTAGCATCTCAAATCTTTAAACATCTTGATGTCGGTGAGATAAGAAAGATAGGCAACCTGATGTCTGAGCTTGACAAGGTTCCTCAAGAGGTTGTTGATGGAGTGACAAAAGAGATGTACGAGAAATCAGTGAAGGGTGGTGGAATTGTAAAGGGCAGTGAAGACTATGTGAAAAAGGTTGTTTTGAAGGCATTGGATCCAGCAAAGGCAGCTGAGGTCATTGATGAAATGTCTGAGGACGAAGGAAAGTCAGGTCTTGAGGCCTTAAAATGGCTTGATGCCGACTCAATAGCAAACTACTTTAAAAATGAACACCCTCAAATTATTGCAGTAATCTTATCTCAGCTGGAAATTAACCATGCATCTGAAGTATTAAAAGCCCTCCCAGAACAGCTAAAGACTGAAGTAACAATAAGATTAGCAACACTTGATAAAGTCCCTGTTGGGGTATTAAAAGAGATAAGTAATGTTCTCAGGACAGAGTTTAAGGATTCAACTTCTGTAGATGCATCTTCCTCTTTTACTGGCAAGCAAAAAGTAGCTGATATGCTGAATCAATTAGACAGACATACGGAAGGGGCTATCTTATCACAAATCGAAGAGAACAACCCAGACCTTGCAGACGAGATCAGGCAACTTATGTTTAAGTTTGAGGATTTAGTTCTGTTAGATGACAGGGCTATACAGGAGATATTAAAAGAGGTTACAAATGAAGATTTAATGCTTGCTCTTAGGACCGCTACTGATGAGATAAAGGAGCTGATATTTAAAAATATGTCTGAAAGAGCTGTAACTATGATTTTGGAGGATATGGAGGCAATGGGACCTGTAAGACTAAGCGATGTTGAAAAGGCCCAGCAGAATATTACTAAGGTAGCAAAGAAATTAGAAAGCGAAGGCAAAATCATTATCGGTGGGGGGGACGACGTTCTTGTCTAATGTACTGAAAAAAATAAAGGATAATGGAGCTTCTGTAAAATTCTTTTTTCTAAAGGAGATTATTAAGGAGAAAATCAATAGAAAAGGCAGAGCTCAAAGAGAGCTTTTTGAAAAGACGAACTTCACAAATAATGGTAGTAAGGGAAGTGAAGGATTTCTGCCAAATCCTTTTGATATGGAAATAGAGAGAATGTTAGAGGAGACGAAAAAAAAGGCAGAAACTATAGAAAAAGAAGCTCACTTAAAGGGGGAGAAGAGGGGATTAGAAGAAGGGAAGAAAAAGCTAGACATAACAATCAATGGATTAGAAAAACTATTGGATGAAATACAAAGTCATAAAGAGAAAAAATATCAAGGGGCAGAAAAAGAATTATTAGATCTTGTATTATTAATATCAAAAAAGATAATTCAACAGGAAATAACATTAAATAAAAATATCGTCTTAAATATCGTAAAGGCAGCTATTACAAGTGCAGCAGGGAATGAAGAGATTAAGATTAGAATTAACTCAGAAGACTATGATAACGTAGTTAAATACAAGGAAGAGTTTATCAAATATGTTGATGGATTAAAGAATATTTCCTTTGAAGCTGATAATTCAATCCTTCAAGGAGGATGTCTTATAGAGACTATTTATGGTGATATTGATGCTCGATTAGATAAACAATTAGAAGCCATGAAAGAGAAGTTGATCGCTTCAGTGGAACAAGAATAAAATTATGAGTGTAAAAGATAGTATTTTAACAAGATTTTCTCCTGTTATAAGTAATGCAACCCCCATAAAGGTTTATGGAAAAGTAACTCGAGTTATAGGATTGGTTATTGAGGGTTATGGCCCCAGCACTTCAATAGGCGATTTATGCGATATATATTCTCAGAACAACAAGCGTTCAATTAAAGCTGAAGTCGTTGGTTTTAAAGATAATAAGATATTATTAATGCCCCTTGGAGAACTAAGAGGAATAAAACCAGGAGATAAAATAATCAAGAGAGAAAACAAGCCAAACATAAAGACAGGCGAAGGACTTTTGGGAAGGGTAATAGATGGATTGGGTGAACCTATTGATCATAAAGGCCCTCTTTATGAAGTTGAAGATGAATATCCCGTCTATTCAGAGCCTATTAATCCTCTGAAAAGAAAGAGGATTGCTGAACCATTAGACTTAGGTATCAGAACCATTAATGGGCTTCTCACCTGCGGAAAGGGCCAAAGAATAGGAATCTTATCAGGTACAGGGGTAGGTAAGAGTGTTTTGATGTCAATGATGGCTAGGAATACTGAGGCAGATATTAATGTTATTGGCCTGATTGGAGAAAGGGGAAGGGAAGTAAAAGATTTTATTGAAAGAGATTTAAGAGAGGAGGGCCTGAAAAGGTCAATCGTTGTGGCTGCCACTTCTGATCAACCTCCTCTTGTAAGAATGAGAGGGGCATTTATAGCTACTGCAATTGCAGAATATTTTAGAGACAAGGGCAAAGATGTCCTTCTCATGTTTGATTCGATAACAAGATTTGCCATGGCTCAGAGAGAGATAGGTTTGTCTATAGGAGAACCTCCTACAACAAAGGGTTATCCACCTTCAGTATTTGCCATTTTACCTAAGCTATTGGAAAGGGGAGGTGCTAAAGAGGGTATGGGAAGTATAACCGGCCTCTACACGGTTTTGGTTGAAGGAGATGATTTAAGTGAGCCTATCTCAGATGCGGTTCGTGCTATTTTAGATGGGCACATTGTTTTATCGAGGAGCTTAGCTTCTCAAAATCACTATCCTGCCATAGATGTATTAAATAGTATCAGTCGTTTAATGATAGATATCATCTCTACCGAACATTTAGAAGTGGCTAATCGTTTTAAAAGTGTTCTTGCAACTTATAAAGAGGCCGAGGACCTTATTAATTTAGGTGCTTATGTCTCCGGCAGCAATAAAGATATAGATTTTGCCATCAAGACTATAGATAAAATAAATCATTATTTAAGGCAGCCAATTGAAGAAGCTGTGAGTCTTCAAGAGAGTGTCGATGGGATAAAAGCAATATTTCAATGATATTTGAGGCACTTGATGGATATAGAAATAAGAAAGGCGAAACCAGAGGATTATTGGGATATAGTTGATTTTACTAAAAGGATGGGGAATGAAAGGAGCGGTTTTACAAGTTATATGGCCTTTTCAGATTATGATATTATCAGAAGGTGTTGTGAATCGAATGACAGGATATTTCTTATTGCTAAAGATAATAGTAATAATGTGGTTGGTCTCTGTACCCTCCTTTTTGGAAATACATTGATAAATCAAAATCACTTAGGAGAGATTGGTATAGCCGTAGACGAAAAATATAGGGGAAGGGGTATTTCTTCAAAGCTGGTTAAAGAGATGATCAATATTTCTAGAGACTCAAGTATCAGAATAATAAAAGCCATAATTATTGAAGATAATATAAGGGCAATTAGCTTTTTCAAGAAAATAGGATTTAAAAAAAAGGGACATTTGTATAAAGAATTTATGGATAGTGAGGGGCTTTTTAGGGATAATTATATATACTATTACGAATTACAATAAAAATATGTTTAAATTTAAATTACAACCCGTATTAAGATATAGAAAAAGGATCGAAGAGAAGTTTCAAATAGAATTGGGTAAGATAAAGATACGCTATAAAGAGGAAAAGAAGAAATTATATCTTCTCATGCAAAATAAAGATGAGTGTGAAAGAGAGATCTGTTCAAAATATCGAAAAGGAATTAAACTTTCTGATATCATTCTCTATTTTAATTTTATCAATAAGGTAAAGATGGATATTGATAAACAAGAATCGGTCTTAAAGGAGTTAAAAATGAAAATTGAAGAGAAGAGAAAGGAACTCCTTAAGGCCTCGAAAGAGAGGAAAATTATTGAGAAGTTAAGAGAGAAGAAGGAAAGAGAGTATTTAGAAGATTTAAATAGAAAAGAAAGAATATTTCTTGATGAAATCTCTACAAATCGATTTATAAGAGAAGCTCTCACTAATACTCAATAGCGATGGAAGTAATGGAAGTAAAAATGAAAAACAGTTCGTTTAAAGGTTTTAAAAAGGCAGCAACATTTTTCTTTGCTTTAATTTTTGTTCTGCTATCGTTTTTCTTGTCTCCTTTTCAAGGACTATCTCAACAAAAAGAAATCGCGAAAAATATAAATGAAAATAGTAACTTAAAAGATAAATATTCAAAAACTACTTTAGAAATATTAGAATCAATAGAAAAAGAAAGAATGGTATTGTTAAAAAAAGAAGAGGATATAAAGAAAGAGAAGAAAATTTTAAAAGATATAAAAGATGATGTTGATAAAAGAATCGCCAAGCTAAAAACTTTAAGATTAGAACTAGAGGGTTTACTTGAGAAATTAGAGAAAAGGGACGAAGAAAAATTTAGACATTTAGTTAAAGTTTATGAGGGGATGCGTCCAGAAGAGGCAGGTCCTCTCATCTCTACTTTAAGAGAGGATATTGCTATTCGAATATTTTCAGAGATGAACAATAAGAAGGCTGCTAAAATCCTTCCTTTTATAGAGTCTGAAAAGGCTATCAAGATAAGCGAAGCCATGATAAAAAAGAGAAAAAAGTAATTCATGGTATTTTTTTCATTTTGCTCATCACTTAAAAAGGAATTTTTTGCCTTTTCCTTCATCAAAAATTAGCCAAAAAAAGAAATACAAACCTTTATTTAGCTGAAAAATAATAAGTTATACTCTTATCCAAAGATGGCATATTATTTGCTCACTTCTTAAAAAGAAAATTTTAAATGAGATTTTGCATTTAAATATTTATAAAGAGACGATTATGCTTAACATTCCCATATTATCGTCAGTTATTCCTTCAGTTAACAATACCATTGATAGTGGCGTAGACGGAGCTAAGGAAGAAAATAGCTCTTTCTTTCAAATCCTGCAGAATATAAATTCCGAGCAAGTTAAAAATATCAGTCAATCCATGAAAAAGGCTTCTGAAGAGAATTCTGGAGAGAATGAATATAATCTCCAAAAAGATGGTTTAGGCCAGAAAAACTTAATAGAAGTAATCTTTCAACAAAACCCTCTGATGTTAAAAGAACTTTTTAACTATCTTAAAGAAGGAGGAGATATAATTTCTCCTATAAAAGGTTCAGAAGACAAAGAGGTTTTGAATTTAATAGAGGAAGTTTTTTCCCTTAAAAGTGGATTAAAAGAGACAGAAATAACAGAACTAACAGATATAATATTTGATAATTCAAAAGGTTTTTTAGGAAAAGATCAACACCTTGGAACGAAAGATCTTGTTGATTTAAAAGGAATTCAAGAGAATTTAGACAAACTACTTATAAAAGAATCTTTTGTTTCAGTAGAAAATAGGAAAAACCAGGGAACAATTGAGAAATCTTTACAAGAGTTAAAGATCGCAGACGAGAATATAAGACAAGAGATCACTAACTTTATGGAGAAAAAGGAGGGATTATCTCTAAAAGATTTATTGATAAGAATAGGAGTTTTATCTGACAGAGAAGAAATCAATTTACCCGTTAAAGAATTTTTTAATCAAAAAGATTCCATATTTTATAAAGAGGGCTTAGTTAAAATAAAAGAACTGTCTTTAGGCAATAAGAGTGCTGGATTGATAGAAGATGCTTTGGATGGGAAAAAACAGATTTTCCAAAAAGAGTTCTTAGATAAAGGAAGTATTTATATTGAGCGAGATATTGAGTTGACTAAGAAACCCATTCAAGCCTTTGATCTCTTTGAAGGTAGACTAGATATAGATCCTAAAGCGATCTCAAGTATAAAAGAGATAATTTTTAAAAGTGCAGGAACTGAATTTGAGCAAGAAGTCCAAAAAAATGATTTATCTTTGATTTCTGAACTAGAAATAAAAAGCGAGAGGATAGACCCTTTGGATTTCCATCATAAAGATATGGATCTTGGATTGTTACATAAGGAAGGTTCCCTAGGAGAGACCAAGGAAACCCTTGGAAAGTTTTTGAATGAGGGAATAAATAATAGATCTCTATTAGATAATCAAATTTTAGATCAGATTATAGATAAGGTAAAAAAACCAATATTTAAAAATGGTGTAAATGAAATTAAATTATCCCTCAAGCCCGAGTTTTTAGGTGAATTGAAAATAGAGATAAGCGTTGAGAAAAATGTTTTTAGGGCTGATATTACTGTAGAAAATCATTTTATAAAGGATGTACTGGATGGAAATCTCGAAAAATTAAAGCAGGCTCTCCATACTCATGGCTTAGAGATAAGAGAATTTAGTGTTTCGGTTGGACAAGACCATGACAAGCAGGCTACAAATCATAACGGTTCAAATAATAGTATGGCCGCGTTTGATTTTCCAAAGGAAGAACTTGCGGAAGAGAGAAATAATATTCACTCAAATATGATTACACCGAACGGCCTCATCGATATAGTAGTATAAAAGGATAAAGAAAGGAGGGAAAAAGGTATGCAGATTGATTCCTTGTTCTCAACAATACCCGGTTCAGCAGATTTGTATAGCGAAGAAGTCAATATGGGCATGGGCAAGGATGATTTTTTGAAGCTTTTGATAGCCCAGCTAGAGAATCAAAATCCCCTCAAGCCTCAAGAGGCGACAGAATTTACTGCTCAACTCGCCCAATTTAGCAGTTTAGAAAAACTGATAAATATAAACGATGCTTTAAAGGAAATCGAACTGATTCAATCCTCAATCAATAATGCTCAGGCCGTAAGTTTTATAGGAAAGAATGTACTCTCTTTAGGAAATGAGATAACCATAACCAATGGAACAACACCAGATATCCAGTATGAATTAGCTCAAGATGCCTCTATAATAGAGATAGATATATTCGATTCTGCTTCAAATTTGGTCAGAACCCTATTAGTCGGCTCACAAAAAGCTGGAAGACAGGCTGTTCCTTTTGATGGATTAGATAAAAATGGGATTCCTCTGCCAGATGGGGAATTCTCATACCAGGTATCGGCTTCAAACCTTGAGGGTGATTTAATCTCTGTTATTTCATACTCAACAGGAAAGGTTAAAGGGGTCTCTTTTGAGGATGGAACAGCGGTTTTATTGGTTGGAGAACATAAGGTTCCTGTAAGTTATTTTGTTGAAGTCTTTGATTGATGAAAAATATATAAAGAAAGGAGGGTAAGTAAATGTCTGTTTTTAGCGCGCTATATACAGGCGTTAGCGGCTTGAATGCCCAGTCAGCCAGGACTCAAGTTATTGGTAATAATATCGCAAACATAAGCACACATGGATTCAAGGCAAGCAGGGTGTCCTTTGAAGATATTCTCAGCCAGAGCTTATCAGGGGCTTCTTCTTCATCTCAGATTGGAAGAGGTACCTCACTGGCAGCTGTTACGAGAGACTTTTCTCAGGGCTCCTTAGAGACAACGAATGCTGCTACTGATGTGGCAATCGATGGTGATGGGTTTTTTATCGTGAATGATGGCTCAGGAGACTACTATACAAGGGCAGGGCAGTTCAGCTTCGATGCAAACGGAAACCTTGTAAACCCACAGGGCAACGTTCTTCAGGGGGATGTCTATGTTAATGGTTCACCATCAGGAACACGGAGCGATTTGAGCTTTAATACAACCGCTTCTGCCCCCTCAACAACAACCGAATTTTCCATAGGAGCAAACCTTGATTCAAGGGCAAGCGGTGCAAGCAGCTTTAGCACCTCTTTGACAGTATACGATGCACTTGGGACCGCTTTAACACTCACTCTTACCTTTACAAGGAGCTCATCCACGCCACCAGCAGGCACATCAGCTGAATGGTCGCTGGTACCGACCATCTCTGATACAAGTGCCACAGTTCAGGTAAATGGAGCGAGCAGTGCCACGATAAGCTTTGATACAAGTGGAGCTCTCAATAGCCCTGCTACAGATCCTACAATCACAATTACAGGCCTATCTACTGGCGCAACGATTGGAAGCGGTGGAGACATCACCTTCGATTTAATCGGTAATACATCTGGTAATATTTTTACAGGTTATGCTTCTACCTCAGCGGTAAATGCCGTTTCTCAAAATGGCTATGCAACAGGGTCTCTCCTTAGCATCACTGTATCCGAGACCGGTTTAATAAGTGGTCTCTTTACAAATGGCCAGAGCCAAAACCTCGCTCAGATCGTTTTGGCTAAATTTACAAACCCTTGGGGGCTTACAAGTGTCGGGGATAATCTCTATGCAGAATCTTATGCCTCAGGTCAGCCCATCAGAGCCAACCCTGAACAGAGTGGTTTGGGAAGCATTACAGCTAATTCACTTGAGCTCTCTAATGTTGACCTTTCAAGGGAATTTGTAAATCTGATACAGACTCAAAGAGCCTTTCAAGCCAATTCCAAGATTATAATGGCTGGCGATGAAATGCTAGCAGACCTTGTGAATATAGTCAGATAATGAATAGAAGGGAGGAGACAATATCTCCTCCCTTTCTTTTCCTCTTTAATTAACACAAAAGCGTCAAGATAGTGACAATCCTCCTTTTTTTTGACACAAAGAAAAATCCAATAAATCCAAATAAATCAAATATTAAGTGATTTAACAATGAAATAAAGTCGAAATCTCGACTCTCTCCAATGTCAGTAGAGCTTTAATAGAGATGGTGAGAATCTCTGATAGAGATAACTCTTTTAGAATGAATGAATTACAGGTATTAAGAAAGGGCTTTTCAATAATTTATTGGCATAATAATTGCAAAAATATAAAAAAAATCTTTTTTGCCTCTGGAGACCCTTATGGACCTTGCGACAGTCATAGGAATTATTTCTGCATTCTCTCTGGTTATTTTAGCGATTATGTCTGGAGGAATGCTAATAATATTCATTAGTATTCCCTCTGCTATGATAGTGATTGGGGGAACCATGGGTGCAACACTGATTAATTACCCCCTCGGACAGGTTCTTGGGGTAATAAATGTTCTTAAAAAAGTTTTTTTTCATAAGGTTATCTCGCCAAAATCAACCATACCTTTGATCGTTCAGTTTGCTTCAAAGGCAAGGAAGGATGGAATATTGGCCTTAGAGTCGATGGTAAAGGAGGTTGATGATTCATTCCTTCAAAAAGGGGTTCAACTGGCTGTGGATGGATTAGAACCGACTTCTATAAGAGAAATATTGGAAAAAGAGATAGACTTTCTTGAGGAAAGGCACAAGCTGGGTTCAGAAATTTTTACAACCATGGGGACCTTTGCCCCTGCATTGGGATTGATAGGAACCCTTATTGGTCTTGTTCAAATGTTACAGAGCATGGAGGACCCAAGTTCTATTGGACCTGCCATGGCCATTGCCCTTTTAACCACTTTTTACGGTGCGATATTGGCTAATCTGGTTTTTCTTCCTATTGCTGGAAAATTGAGGACAAGAAGCCAAGAGGAGATTTTAGCAAAAGATTTGATAAGGGAGGGCATTCTGGCTATATCTGCGGGGGATAACCCAAGGATTGTAGAACAAAAACTCCATGCATTTTTAGCACCAAAGCTAAGGGAGTCAAGCTTTGATAAAGGAAAGAAATAAGAAGGAATATCCATGGCAAGAAAGAGGAAAAGTGATGGTGGAGGTGGAGGCTCATCTTTTACGGTTCTCTTTGCGTCTTTAAGCGTTCTCCTCCTTGCCTTTTTTATTTTACTTAACTCAATGGCGGTCATTGATGAACAAAAGGTGAGAAAGGCCTTAGGATCAATGCTGGGAAGTTTTGGAATATTACCTGGTGGATTTTTATTTGAAAAGGGGACAGGTTTGTTGCCTTTTGCTTCACCAATAGTAAGAAAGGAGATGGCCTTTCAAGATACTCTTTCTGAACTAGAAAAGTACTTGGTAGAATCAGGAATGGGTGATGATGCTTCCATTGAGCAAAGCAAACAAGGAGTTGTGATTACCATTGCTTCTAAGGTCATGTTCTCTTCAGGGAGTGCAGATGTAGATCCTAAGGCCTATAAGATTTTTGATAGGATTTCTAAACTCATTAAAGTGACCAAAAATCATGTCAGAATAGAAGGGCATACAGACAATGTGCCGATAAAGACAGATAAATTTCCTTCTAACTGGGAGCTATCTACTGCGAGGGCTGTAAGCGTCCTTCGATATATATTGAGCAAAGAAGACATATCGCCAGATCGCTTTTCTGCAGTCGGATATGGGGAATATTATCCATTAGTAAAGAACAATACTCTAGAAAATCGAGCAAAAAATAGAAGGGTGAATATTGTGTTTATTGGGAACATAGAAGAGGTGGAGAGTGGCACGGAATAAGATTGAGGGGAAAAAAATGGATAGGAATGCCTGGATGGTTACCTTTTCAGACCTCTTAACCCTCCTTTTAACCTTTTTTGTTATGCTGTTGACCATGTCTTCAATGGATGTCAAGAAGATCAGAAGTGCCTTTGGGTTTTTTACAGGGATACTCGGTCCTTTAGAATTGGGGGCTAGTGGAGAGCTTACTAAGATCGTTGAAATTCCCCCTTTAGACCTCCCGATAAATACCTCTTTATTTGAGGGAGGGATTCAGAGAAAAAATGAGTCAGAGATTGAACAGATAAAGGCAGGTCTCAAGGGTAAAGGTCTAGAAAAAAAGGTTAAGATCCGTTTAGAAAAAAGGGGTTTGGTTTTAACTTTTTCTGAAAACATATTATTTGAGCCAGGTTCAGCACAGATAAAATCTTCTTCTATTTCTGTACTCAAGGATTTGAGATCGGTTTTAAGCAATTCAGCCTTAGCTCTTAGAATAGAGGGGCATACTGACAATGTGCCTATTAAAACACCTTTATTTCAATCCAACTGGGAGTTATCCACAGCAAGGGCTATCAATGTTTTAAAATATCTTGAAGAAACCGGAAAGATTCCCCCTGGAAGGCTTTCAGCAGCAGGGTATGGAGATTCTAAGCCCTTGCTTCCTAACAATACTGCGGGGAGAAGGGCAAGAAACAGAAGGGTAGAATTTGTCTTGTTCAGCAGATAGTTCTATCCGTTTTTTTCAATAGAGGTTTCTTTAAAACTTTTTATTAGAGGAGAAATAAGATGGTTGCTGCAAAGGAAGAGAATATAGAAGAGGAGGTTCCTCAAAAGGGAGGCTCTTTCTTTAAGTGGATTGTTCTTTTTATGCTTTTTTTTCTCATAGCCGGTTCAGGAGGATTCTTTGCATGGTATAAGTTTTTGAGAGAACCTACTCAGACAAAGGTTACCGAGAAAAAAGAGACAAAGAAAATCGAAGATACCCTCGGTATTATTTTTCCACTTGAGACCTTTATCGTAAATCTTTCGGAAGATACAGGGAAAAGGTATTTAAAGACAACCTTAGAACTAGAATTACCTGATCTGGGCTCGAAAGAAGAAGTAGAAAAAAGAAAAGCACAAATAAGGGATAATCTATTGGTCTTGCTTAGCAGTAAGTCTTTTAGTGATATCAATACAATTAAAGGGAAGTATAAGCTGAAGGATGAAATCATCACCAGATTAAATGCTATCCTAGTTAAGGGAAAGGTTAAACAGGTATATTTTACAGAATTTGTCGTTCAGTAAAAAATTAAGGGGAGAAGAATATGAGCCAGGTTTTAAGCCAAGATGAGGTTGATGCTCTACTTAAAGGTATATCTGATGGAGAAGTTGGAACAGAAACAGATGAGCCTATTGATGAGTCAGGAATCACTTCTTATGACCTGACAAGGGGACGGGTCATCAGGGGAAGGATGCCTACCTTAGAGGTCATTAATCAGAGATTTGCAAGAGAATTTCGTACTTCCTTATCAAATATCCTTAGGAGAACAGTAGATATAAATGTTTTAGCTACCGAGACGATGAAATTCGAGGATTTCTTTAAAAGCCTTCCTGTGCCAACAAGTATTCATATTGTTCGTTTTGAGAATTTAAGGGGTACTGCTCTCGTTGTATTAGAATCCAGACTGGTCTTTACTATTATAGATGCGCTCTTTGGTGGAACAGGAGCAGGCACTACCAAGATTGAAGGAAAGGATTTTACCGCAATTGAAGACAAGGTGATGAAAAGAATCGTTCATAGATTAATAGAGGTTTTAGAAGAATCATGGAAAAATTTTCATAAGATAGGTATAAAATTTTTAAGATCTGAGATCAATCCGCAATTTGCCATTATCGTTCCTCCTACTGATGTTGTTGTAGTGATTTCCTTCGAGGTCGAGTTGGAACAGTCAACAGGTAATATCACATTATGCATTCCTTATTCAACAATAGAGCCAATAAAAGAGAAGCTATCCGCAGGATTTCAGAGTGACCAATTAGGGACGGATCAATCATGGTTGTCACGGATTAAAGAACATCTGAAAAGAGTTCCAGCAAATATCACTGTAGAATTAGGAAGGTCAGAGATAAAGGGAAGGGAGCTTTTAAATCTTCAGGTTGGGGATGTAATCCAATTAGAAAAGGATTGTACAGATGAGTTGGACGTAAGGGTAGAAGAGAACCTTAAATTTAGAGGTTATCCCGGGATTTTAAAGGGAAATAAAGCTCTTCAAATATCATCAATTTTTATGGAAGGAGAAAATATAAAATGAGCGAAAAAGAAGTAAAAGAGAATTCTGAAAAGACAGAGGCTGAGGTCAACCAGCCAAAGCAGGAAGAGAAACAGAATAAGCCTAATAAGCCTGAAGCAGAAGCGAAAGAAGAAGGTGATATAAACTGGGAGGATGACAAGGAAGATATTCCAGAAGATTCAGGGCTTAAAGACTCTACCCAAGAGAAGGATAAAGAAGGCCTTTCTCATCTGGAAGAGAAAGGAACAGGAAATGGGAAGAGAAACCTCGATTTTATACTTGATATTCCATTACAGATTACTGTTGAATTGGGACGGACAAAAATGTTGATTAATGAGCTCTTGCAATTGGGCCAGGGTTCAATCGTAGAGTTAAATAAATTAGCAGGTGAGCCCATGGAAGTCTATGTTAATGACAAGTTAGTGGCCAGAGGAGAGGTAGTGGTAGTTAATGAGAAGTTTGCCATTCGCCTGACAGACATCGTCAGCCTCATGGAAAGGGTTGAAAACCTTAAATAGAAGTTTTTCAAAAGAGAGATATTTATATGAAAAGATTTTCCTTAATAATTTTTCCTGTTGTGTTTTTTTATATTTTGCATGGATATGGCTATGCACAAAAGCCTTCTAAAGTAGGATTAGAAACAAAAAATTATCTAAAAAATTTAAAAATCAATTCAAGTGAAAAAGATGTAAATGTAATTGTAGAGTTCAGTAAAGATTTACATGTAACCGACAAAAAAATCATACCTCATGAAAAATCATTATATATGGAATTGCCGAATCTCTATATCAATTCTTCAAAGCGTCTTTTTAAGGTTAATGATACACTGTTGTCACAAATCTTTATTTACCAAAAACCAAAACCCCAACAGGGATTAGTATTTCATCTTTCCCTTTTGAAGAAAATAGATAGCGAGAAGGATGTTTCAGTATCAATTAGTAAAAACAAATTACTATTAAATATTAAAAGAACATCTACCGAAAAAAAAGTTTTAGGGGAAAAGGATAATGAAATTTTACCAAAGGAAACTGTTGCAGATAATATAAGAAACACAGAAGAGATAGATGAAACTATTATTAAAAATAAGGCTGATGAGACAAAGGGAAGTGCTGTAAAGGAAGCTTCAGTTTCAAAATTAGACGAGGTGGAATTAGTTGATAACCTAGAGGAGTTTTCAAAAGAATCAGAAAAAAAATTAATCGATTCAATTGTTACGAGCAAAGCGGATAGCGAAGAGAGGCTATTGGATGAGATTGGACTCAACAAAGAGAAATCGGTAAGCCCTCATAAGATTGAAGAAAATCCTGATATTGGGCTTCCGATTCTTTTTGAAAAGGGTAGAGAGAAAAAGGATGTAAAAAGAAGTGAGTATGAAAAAATAAGCACCAATCCTTTAGAGAGATTTCACGAAACAACACTTCCTAATATTTCTTCAACCGCTATAAGGGTCTTTATAGCCTTATCATTAATTCTGGCAGTAATATTAATCATCGGTTTTTTGTTTAAAAAATATTTACTTAAAAACAGTGGACTTTTGTGGAACAAAAAGTTAGTCAAGGTTCTTTCATCGAGCTATATAGGAAATAAAAAGAGTATATCGCTGGTTCAAGTAGGAAATGAAGTACTCGTCTTGGGTATATCCCCAAATAATATTTCAATGCTGACAAAGTTAGAAGATAAAGACCTGAGAGAAAAAATCACCGATAAGAAAAACAAAGAAAGCCTCTTTTCAAAAGAATTGAGTAAATATTATCGGCACTTTGATAGGGAAGAACAAAGGAATCGTATAGATAATATAGCTGAGAATATTAGAGAAAAAGTCAAAGGATACAAGAGGCTATAGAACTTTTGGAGAATGTTTCTGCATGAATAATAAAAAAATAAGGAAATATGCCTACGCCCTATTCATACTTTTGGCTTCTTTAATGTTTTTAATCAATACTGGTGTTGCATGGTCTAAACCTATCTCTCTTCCCTCTGTTAGCATTAATTTTGGAGAGGGAGGGGGTTCGGAAGAATTGGCTACCACGATTAAAATTGTTTTATTACTGACCGTATTATCTCTTGCTCCTTCTATTATTATTATGTTGACATCCTTTGCCAGAATTGTCATTGTTTTGGGCTTCCTTCGTCAAGCCATGGGTACGCAGCAGATGCCACCAAATCATGTAATCATAGGATTATCTCTTTTTCTTACCTTTTTTATTATGTCACCGGTATGGCAGAAAATTAATACACAAGCCATACAGCCCTATATGTCAAAAGAGATAACCCAGGGACAGGCATGGGAAGCTGCTATACAGCCTATAAGAGAATTTATGCTAAAGCATGCAAAAGAAAAAGATTTAGCTCTATTTATCGATATATCAAAAAAAGAAAAACCCAAGAATATCTCTGAGGTATCAACGCTCACTGTTATTCCCGCATTTATTATCAGTGAATTGAAAACTGCTTTTCAGATAGGATTTTTGATATACATCCCTTTTTTGATATTGGATATGATTGTAGCCAGTGTTCTCTTATCCATGGGGATGATGATGCTGCCACCGATTATGATTGCTCTTCCCTTTAAGCTGATGTTGTTTGTATTAGTGGATGGCTGGGATTTAATTGTTGGCTCTTTAGTGAGAAGTTTTGCATAAAGAGTTTGAAAATAGGAAAAGGAGTATAAATGACGCCTGACTTTATAGGTAGTTTTGCAAAAGAAGCGGTTATCGTTACCCTGATGGTCGGTGCACCGATGTTAGGCATCGGTCTCATTATTGGAATTCTTGTGAGTATCTTTCAGACAATTACATCGATAAACGAGATCACACTTGTCTTTGTACCCAAGATAGTGGCTGTACTTGTGGCACTGATAATATTTTTCCCATGGATGATGGAAATAATGATGAATTTTACATTAAATTTGTTTCAAAATCTTCATATGTATGTGAAGTGAAACTTTCTTAAAAATGAGCCAGTTGAATATTGACCAGAGTCAAATTGAAGCTTTTTTATTAATATTTATACGCGTTGGGGCAATTTTAATGACTCTTCCTATCTTTGGGAGTGAGAGCTTATCAAGACGGATAAAGATTGGATTAGTCTTTGCTGTCTCTTTGACGCTCTTTCCTGTCGTTGATCTAAGCGGAATTAACTTTCCGCTTGGTACCTTAACCCTCATACCAGCCATAGTGGGTGAGATAATCATAGGGGCAATTTTAGGGCTGACAGCAAGATTAATATTTGCAGGGGTTCAGCTTTCAGGTCAACTTGTAGGATTTCAAATGGGATTTGCTATCGCAAGGGTTATTGATCCTGTAACCGGCATTCAAGCGTCCATTCTCTCGACTTTTGAGAATATCGTGGCAGTTTTGATATTTCTTTCGTTAAATGCCCATCATTTTTTTTTCAAGGCTATATCAAGCAGTTTTCAGTTAATACCACCTTTTGGCCTGAGCCTCTCTGGAAACTTGATGGAGTTGATTCTTAACCTGAGTGAAAACATGTTTATTCTGGCAATTAAGATAGGAGCCCCAGTCATTGCTACCCTCTTATTTACAAACGTCGCTTTTGGTATCATAGCGAGAACCGTTCCACAAGTTCATATAATGATTGTAGCATTTCCTTTGCAGATTTCTATCGGGCTTTTATTTATCGGTCTGTCTTTTCCATTTTTTTCATTTTTATTAAGCAAAGAATTTCTTGGTCTTGAGAAAAGTATTATGCAGATTTTAAGATTTATGTAATTAGGGAATAAACGATGGCTAAAGATCCTAGCAAAACCGAAAAAGCAACACCTAAAAGAAGAGAAGATGCAAGACGTAAAGGTCAAGTAGCTATCAGCAAAGAGGTATCAACCGCCGCTGTATTACTGACCAGTCTTTTAGTTTTTTATTTTGCAGGTTCTTATATGCTTAATCGCACCTTAGTGATCATGCATAAATATTTTTACGAGAGCGGATCCTTTGATTTCAATCCCTCCACTGCTCAGACTCTGTTAATTGATGGGATATCTACGTTTTCTAAGATTCTTGCACCCCTCCTTTTAGCAATACTAGTAGCCGGTGTTGCTTCCTGTATTATTCAGATAGGATTCCTCTTTAGCCTCGAACCCCTTAGTTTAAAACTGAATAAACTAAACCCTGTTAAAGGCATCACTAAAATGTTCTCAAAGAGGTCTCTTATTGAACTGCCCAAGTCAGTAATAAAGCTCATTATTGTTGCTTTTATTGCTTTTATTACTATCAAGCAGGAAATTTCAAATGTTTTTCTTTTAACGGATAGAAATCCCTCAGAGATACTATCTTATATTGGAATCATATCATTAAAGATCCTCTTAAGGACAATATGGGCCCTTATTGCACTAGCTATTTTGGATTATATCTTCCAAAGGTATGAATATGAAGAAGAATTAAAGATGACAAAAGAGGAAGTCAAAGACGAATTGAGGCAAAGGGAAGGCGATCCACAGGTCAAAAAGAAAATAAGGAGCATTCAATATCAAATGGCAAGAAGAAGGATGATGGAAAGCATCTCAAAAGCTGATGTTGTCGTAACCAACCCCACTCATTTAGCCGTGGCATTGGAATATAATAAAGAGAGAATGATTGCTCCAACCGTTGTAGCTAAAGGGGCTGGGTTTATAGCAGAGAAAATAAAGGAGATTGCCAGAAAAAACGGGATCCCTATTGTAGAGAACAAGCCTCTTGCAAAAACACTATATAAACTGGTGGATATTGGAGAAATTATACCTATATCATTGTACAAAGCGGTTGCTGAGGTCTTGGCTTTTGTTTATCAACTTAAAAAGAAACGATTCGGAGAACAGAGAGATATAGGATAAGAAAAATATGGAGAGAATTGAAAAGAGGACAGGAATACCATTTATAACAAAACATAGTGATGCGGCGGTAGCCCTTGGCGTAATTGCTGTTCTTATCATTATGATCATCCCTCTTCCGACCATTGCCTTGGATATTCTTCTGGCATTCAGTATTACTCTGTCATTGATGATCATATTGGTAGCAATGTATACGTATCATCCTCTGGAATTCTCTGTATTTCCCTCACTATTATTAATTGCTACCTTATATCGTTTGGCTCTCAATATTGCATCGACTCGATTAATTTTACTCCACGGAAATGAAGGAACCGATGCTGCAGGAAAGGTTATTCAATCTTTTGGAACCTTTGTGGTCGGAGGGAATTATGTCGTCGGTTCTATTGTCTTTCTCATATTGGTAATTATAAATTTTGTTGTAATAACAAAAGGTTCTGGGAGGATTGCCGAAGTTGCAGCTCGTTTTACCCTAGATGCTATGCCTGGTAAGCAAATGAGTATTGATGCTGATTTAAATGCTGGCTTGATAGGAGAAGAAGAGGCAAGAGAAAAACGCAGAAAAATAGAAGAACAGGCCGATTTTTACGGAGCGATGGATGGTGCAAGTAAATTTGTGAGAGGAGATGCTATAGCAGGAATCATCATTACATTTATTAATATACTGGGTGGGCTCATTATTGGTTCGTTGCAACAAGGGATGTCTTTGGGTGATGCTGCCCAGACATATACATTACTTACTGTTGGAGATGGATTAGTAACACAGATTCCTGCTCTTATCATTTCTACAGCAGCAGGTATCGTTGTTACAAGAGCAGAGTCTCAATCAAATTTGGGAAAAGAAGTTACCCGCCAGATATTGATTAAGCCTACACCAGTCATCATAGCGTCAGCAATATTATTTTTCTTTGGGTTAATCCCGGGACTACCCAAATTTCCTTTTATCACCTTATCAGTGATAACAGGCGCTATTGCCTATTTTACATTGAAAGCAGAAAAGATCGAAATTAAGAAAGAGAAAGAAAAGCAGAGTAAGATTGGAAGATCAAAGATTAAAGAAAAAGTAGAGACCCTCCTTCCTTTAGATGTGTTGGGATTAGAAGTAGGTTATAACCTCATTCCCTTGGTTGATGTTGATCAAAAGGGTGATCTTTTGGAAAGAATTAAATCCATACGCCGTCACTTCGCCCTCGAGATGGGGATTATCGTACCACCTTTACATATTAGGGATAACTTACAACTAAAACCAAATGAATACTCTGTTTTGATTAAAGGCGTAGAGGTAGCAAAAGCAGAATTGATGAAGGATCTTTATCTTGCTATGAACCCTGGAACTGTTGAGAAAGAAATCAAAGGGATTGCTACCAAGGAGCCTGCTTTTGGACTTCCGGCAGTATGGATTACAGAAGCAGACAAAGAAAGATCTCAGTTAGCAGGCTATACTGTTGTGGATTCCTCAACAGTGATGGCGACCCATATCTCCGAGGTTATCAAGACCCATGCTCATGAACTTCTCGGACGTCAGGAAGTTCAGTCTCTATTAGATAACTTTTCTCTTTCCCATTCCAAAGTAGTAGAAGAGTTAATACCCAACCTCTTGACATTAGGTCAGGTACAAAAGGTATTACAAAACTTATTAAAGGAAGGTGTTTCTATAAGAGATTTATTGACTATATTGGAAACACTTGCTGATTATGCTCCAATAAACAAAGATTCCATCGTACTTACTGAATATGTAAGACAAGCATTGAGTAGATCTATAACAAAGCAATATATTTCAGAGGAAGGGGATTTGCCAGTTATTACCCTTGACAATAAAACAGAGGAGCTTGTTTTCAATAGCATACAAAGAACCGAACAAGGGACATATCTTGCGATGGAACCAACAACAGCTCAAAATTTGATTACTAAAATAAATCAATCTTTAGAAAAATTGGTATCTACTAATTATCATCCTATATTGTTAACCTCTCCTTCTATTAGGTATCATTTAAAAAGATTTATAGAAAGATTTATTCCCCATCTTGTAATACTTTCTCATAATGAAGTTGCTCATAATATTAATATAAGAGGCTTAGAGGTGGTGAGTTTATAAGATGAAAATTAAAAAATATGAAGCCGTTGATATGGAGGATGCATTAAGATTAATCAAGAATGATCTTGGTTCTGATGCAGTTATCTTATCGACGAGAAACATTAAAAAGGGTGGGTTAAAATTTGGCCTCTTTAGTCGACAGTTAGTAGAAGTAACAGCTGCAGTAGACGAAAAGGTTTCTAATAATCTCAGTTTTAAAAGAGTTAATCGGTTTAATCAATTCTCAGATTCAAATTTAATACTAGATCCTCTGTATAGAGAATTGGGTGAGATGAAAGATATGCTCAATTCTATTTCAGAAAGTAAAAATGGTTGTGGTTTTCCTGTAGAGTGTCAAAAGATTAAGGAAGAGCTGAATTATTTTAATAAGATGATTTGTCCTGTATTAGAAAAAAAAGGCATTTATTCTCAAAATATTAAAGAACTTTATAAGGAAATAATATTAAATGGGATAAACGAGAGGCTTGCTCTTGAGCTTATTGATAAAACGAACAAAATGTGTCCGAAATCTAAATTGGAAAACAAGAAGTATCTTGAGTCATGTTTAGCAAAGATAATGATGGATATGCTAAAAGTATCTGGTTCAATAAAGTTAGAGGAAAATAATCGAAAGATAGTCGTATTAGTCGGACCAACAGGAGTTGGGAAGACAACAACTATTGCTAAAATAGCTTCAATCTATTCTATGTTAAAGAAAAAAAAGGTGGTATTAGCAACCGTAGATACATACAGAGTAGGCGCTATAGAGCAGTTAAAGATGTATGCAAAAATAATAAAAATACCTGTAGATATTATTTCAAGCATGAAAAATTTTAAAGATTTTGTTAATCGGTATAAAGACAAAGACCTGATATTAATTGATACTGTAGGTAGAGGCTATCAAGACTCAGCTCATCTCAATGAATTAAAATCCCTTTTTAATAATGGGATTTCTTTAGAGACACATCTGGCTTTAAGTATAACTACTAAAGATAATGATCTCTCAAATATTATAAATAAATTTTCAGCGATTCCAATAGACAGATTACTATTTACTAAACTAGATGAAAGCACAAATTTTGGAAGTATATTCAATCATTCGATAAATGCAAATATCCCTATATCGTATTTAACAACTGGACAGAAGATACCAGAAGATATAGAAGTGGCTGTTCCAGAGAGGATTGTTGATTTAATTCTAAACCTTTCAAAAAACTAAATAAAGAGGAGAAGAATAATGGACCAAGCATCAACTTTAAGATACATGTCAAAGATGAATGAAAACACAAATAGTTCTCAACAAAAAAGAGATAAACAAATAATGGTAATGGCCATTACAAGTGGAAAAGGAGGAGTTGGAAAGACAAATGTTGTGGCTAATTTAGCCATTTCTCTTTCCATGTTGAATAGAAGAGTTGTTGTTTTTGATGCTGATTTAGGATTAGCGAATTTAGACGTGCTTTTAGGTTTGATCCCGAAATATAATCTAAAAGATGTATTGATTGGGAAAAAGAGTTTCTCTGAAATAATAGTGGAGGGGCCGAAGGGTATAAAAATTATTCCAGCAAGTTCTGGTATACAAGAACTTTCTGCATTAACAGACGAGCAGAGACTTAGATTGTTGTCTGAATTTGATCAATTCGATGAAAATATTGATATACTTCTTATTGATACAGCTGCTGGTATTTCTTCGAATGTTATGTACTTCAACGTAGCGGCTCAAGAGATTATAGTTATAGCGGCTCCTGAGCCTACTTCAATTACTGATGCGTATGCTCTCATGAAGGTTCTTTCAATAAATTATGGAGAAAAATATTTTAGGCTTATTGTCAATTCTGTAAAAGATGAGAAGGAAGGAAAAGAGGTATTTAAAAAGTTAAGCGTTGCTGCTGATAGATTTCTGGATATCTCAATCGATTATTTAGGTTACATTCCTTTTGATGAGAGCGTAACTAAAGCAGTAAGACAACAGAAAGCATTGGTAGAGCTTTATCCAAGTTCAAAGGCAGGCAGGTCTTTTGCTGCTCTGGCTAAATCGATTTCAAAGATTTCTCCAAGAACACATCCAAAAGGGAATATTCAATTTTTCTGGCAACAGATACTTCAAAATCATATGAATTTAAAAAAAGAATAATTTATAACTGGAGAACTGAAGGTGGCCAAGATATTACAGAAAAAATTAAAAGAAAAATATGAATATAAAGAACCGTCAGTTAAAGAACAGTTAATTCTAAAATATGCACCTATGATTAAATATATTGCTCAACGTATTGCTGCCAGATTACCTTCTCATGTAGATATAAATGATCTTATTAGTTCAGGAGTGATTGGATTGATTGACGCGTTAGAAAAATTTAATCCTGAAAGGGATATTCAGTTTAAAACATATGCCGAATTTAGGATAAAGGGAGCGATATTAGATGATTTAAGGTCTCTTGATTGGATCCCCAGATCCGTGCGACAAAAGATAAATAGGTTGGAAAAGGTTTATAGTAATTTGGAACAAAGACTAGGGAGAGCTGCAACGGATGAAGAGGTTGCAAAATCTTTGAGTATCGGATTAGAAGATTTACATCAAATTCTGAATAAAGCTCGTGGTGTTTCTTTGATAAGCAAAGAATCATTAGGAAGGAATCTTTCAGAAGATGAGAGGGTGAATCTGATCGAATCGCTATCTGGTAGCAGAAAAATGGATCCTTCCTTATTATTAAAGACTAAACAAATAAAAGAGATTACAGCAAAGGCAATCGATCAATTGCCTGAAAAAGAAAGACAAGTAGTATCTCTCTATTATTATGAAGAATTAACAATGAAAGAGATAGGAAAGGTGTTAGATATTACAGAGTCAAGGGTTTCTCAGATTCATACCAGGGCGATATTGAGACTGAGAGGAAAGTTAAAAAAAACATTTGAAGTAGAAGAATAAGAGAATGACAGAGTAAATTTTAAACTATATTTTCTCGTTATTAAAAAGAGAGTAACAGTTTATTAAACCTCATCTTATTTAAGAAGCAGAAGAGAAAATGGAGAAGTCTATCTTAAAAACAGATAGATATATTGAAATGCTGGAAAGCAGGGAAGATTTGTATCGAAAGGAAGCAGCAGAAAAGCTAGGTGAAATTAAGGATGAAAAATCAATCTATTATCTCATCAAAGCTTTGAGAGATAAGAATAAAGGGGTTCAAGAAGCTGCTACAGAATCTTTGATAAAGATAGGGGGAGAAATAACTGTTTATAACATTCTTCCATTATTAAGGGATAATGATCTTTCTGTAAAAAACAGCGCGTTTGAAGTTTTAGAAAAAGTAGGAAGCCAAGGAATTGAACTACTCTTGCCCCTTTTAAAAGATAGAGACGATGACATCCGATGTTTTGTGGCAGATATCCTTGGGAGTATCGATGATAAGAGAGTAGCAGAAAATTTAATTGAAAGTTTAGATGATAAAAACCCTAATGTCAGAGCTTCGGCTGCTACGAGTCTCGGTTTGTTAAGAAACCCTTCAGCTGTAGAGCCTCTCTTAGAAAAATTAGAGGATAAGAATGATTGGGTTAAGTTTTCCATTATTGAAGCTTTAGCAAATTTCAAGGACAAAAAGGCTGTAGAGCCACTTGTTAGATTATTAAAAGTTCATAATAATTTGGTATTGTATGCTGTTATTGAAGCCCTTGGAAAAATAGGTGATCCACGAGCCATATCTCCTTTGGTCCAGCTACTCAAGAGTGCTAAGAAGAGCATCCGTAATGTAATTGTAAAAACCCTTATCGAGATATCAGAAAAGACTCCAAAAGAGCTTCTAAGAAAGATCGATACGGAAAAGCTTACTAAATATTTATATGATGCTTTAAAAGATCAGGATAATAGTATTCAGAACTATGCGATAAAAGGATTGGGAAAGATAGGGGATGAAAGGTCTGTAAGATCTCTATTAACGATTGCTGAAAGTTTAGATTCTAAAGAAGATAGAAGAACACAACTTCTCATAGATGCTTTGAAAGAGATTGGAGCAATTGAGCCTTTAATTAAAGCCTTAAACAGCAAGAAAGAAAACGTCCTTTATATCGTCATTTTGGTATTGAAAGAAATTGGTGATGAGACTGTCTTTTTGCCTTTACTCTCTCTTTATACTAAATGTGATGAGTGCTTAAGAGAATCAATAGTAGATGCTATTGGAAATATAGAAAGTCATAAAAAAACAGAATTTTTGATTGCTGCTCTCAAGGATGAAAAAGGGCATATAAGAAGCATGGCTGCAGAATACTTAGGAAAAACTAAAGATAAAAAGGCTATGGAACCTTTATTTCAAATGCTTCAAAAAGAAGAATTTAGAGATGTTTGTATATCTGCTTTGAGAGCTTTGGTCATGATTGATGGAGATGAAGTATTAGAAAAATTCATAAAACTTTTATCTGGCAAAAACCAAAAGGCAAAAGAATTATCAATTGATGGCATAGGGTATATAGGTAAAGAGAGGGGCATTAAGGCCATTATTAAGCTTTTAAAAGATCCTAACTGGAGAATCAGGAGGGCTGTAGTGGAGTCTTTAGGGATGACGAAAAATAAGAATAGAAAAACTAGAGATGCTCTCATTTCTGCCTTATCTGATAAAAACGAGCAGGTTCGTTTAACATCCCTTAAAGCATTATCCGGAATTTATGATGATAAAGTTATTGATCATATTATCTTGGCACTAAAAGACAGAAATCTATGGGTACGATTTAAGGCTGCTGAAATATTGGGAGAGATGAATGTTAAAAGGGCTGTCGACCCTTTAATTAAACTCTTTGAAAAAGATAAAGATATCACACGAGTTGCGGTTGTAAAGGCGTTGGGGGTTTTAAAAGAGAAACGGTCAATGGAAGTCCTCATGAAAGCAATAGAAGATAATAACGAAGATGTGAAGAAGACTGCATTAGAGGCATTACGTAATATAGAAAGTTAATTTTTTAAAGGATATTTTATTTGAGAAGAGAAGAGATTTCATTAAAAGATGAAACCTTCATCTCTTTAAGAGATTTTATTTGTGAAAAAAGCGGAATTTATTTTTCACTAAAAAAAAAGTATCTCTTGGAGAATCGTTTAAAAAATCGAGTTTTGGAGTGTAATTGCGGGAGTTTCGAGGATTATTATTATTTTTTGAAATATGACAAAAATAAAAATTTAGAAATGAAGAGATTGTTTGATTCTATTACAACTAATGAGACATCTTTTTTTAGAAACCCTCCCCAACTGGTTGCCTTTGAAAAAAGTATATTACCGCAGCTTATGGAGGTAAAAGGAGAGAAGAAAAAAAAATGTATCAGGATATGGAGCGCTGGTTGTTCGACGGGTGAGGAACCTTTTACAATAGCAATGATTCTCTTGGAAAATCAATTGAGATCAAAAGGATGGAAAATTGAAATCATAGCCAATGATATTAGTGAAGGAGCTTTATCATCAGCAAAATATGGGTTATATAAAAAAAACAAGATTAATAGTATTCCAGAAAGATATCTTTATAAATATTTTGATAATACGGGTGAAGAATATAGTTTGAAAATTGGAGTAAAAGATTTAGTCAAATTTAAAAATACAAATTTGATAGACCAAATTCAAAATAAAACTTATCAAGACTTTGATATTGTGTTTTGTAGAAATGTCTTAATATATTTTGATAACGAGGCAAAGAAAAAGGTGATTACTACAATCTATGATCTGCTGGTTCCTGGAGGATACCTTTTTATTGGTCATTCAGAATCATTGCATAATTTATCACGAGCATTTAAACCACTACATTTTGAAAAGGCGATCGTTTATAAGAAAGAATAGATAATATTAAAAAAGAGGTAATAGTTTGAAAAATATATTATTGGTAGATGATTCTTTTACTGCCAGAAAAATAATAGGTTTTATGTTAAAGGAGCGGGGATATAAAATCATTGAGGCAAATAACGGGATTGATGCTTTAGAAAAAATGGCACGTTTTCCCATTGACTTAGTTATCACTGATTTAAACATGCCAAAGATGGATGGATTAGAGTTGGTCAGTTCTTTAAAAAATGATCTGACGTTTAAGGATATTCCTATAATTATTATTAGTTTAGAAAGCGAAAATCAAGAACGGGATAGGGGAATGAAATTAGGGGCATCTGCTTATTTCAAGAAACCTGTTTCAAAGAGTAAATTAATAAAAAAAATAGATAGTCTTTTAAAGTTTTAAAAGGAGTAAAAAAGTGTCTAATTTAAAAATGAAAATCTTAATTGTGGATGATTTTTCGACGATGAGAAGAATTATTAAAAATATTCTTAAGCAGTTGGGTTATAGCAATATAATTGAAGCCGATGATGGAAGTAGTGCCCTTACTTTATTAAAGAAAGACAAAATAGATTTTATCGTTTCAGACTGGAACATGCCTAAGATGTCGGGATTAGACCTTATTAAAGTTATTAGAAGCGATGAAAAATTAAAGTCAATACCTTTTTTGATGGTTACTGCCGAAGCGCAGAAAGAGCAGGTTATGAAAGCTCTGCAGGAAGGAGTAGATAATTATATTGTAAAACCTTTTACTGCTGAGATATTGAAAGAAAAGATTGATAAAATATTTTCTAATTAAAATGATATTTTGTTTGTTCCAGATGATATTTTTTAAAAAATCGCTGAAAATAATGGGACTTTTTGAGAAAGTAATACCAAAGGGGGTTAAAAATGAATAAAAAAAGTTATTCTGTAAAGAAGTTAGCTGATGTTGCTAAGGCAATATCTGAAGGAGATTTTTACAAGGAAGCAAACCTTAAATTAAAAGGTGAACTAAAGCGTTTAGCTAAATATATCGAAGAAACCAGAAAGAAACTTCAATATATTGATTCACCGATAAAGTCAACAACAAAGAGTTTTCCCGAAGCCTCCATGCAGCTTTCAGATATTACTAGACAAACAGAAGAAGCAACTCATAAAGTCATTTCTTTAACAGAAAAGATCCTTGATGATCAAAGCAGACTAACTGAGATTCTTAAGAATTTAAAAAAATTTGTGAGTAACAATATAAAAAAAGAGAACAAAGAAATAAAATCAATCATAAATAATATTCAAAACATAAATATCAGCAACAAAAAAGATCTTATCGATCTTTTGACAGCCCTTTCTTTTCAAGACTTAACAGGCCAAAAGATAAAGAAGATTATATCCCTTGTGCAGGATGTAGAGACGAAGATTTTAGTACTTTTAGTTTCATTCGGTCTCGTAGATAAAAAGAAAAGAGAGGAAATGGTGTCCGAATTAAAAGACCCGTCAAAGTCCATTGATTTAAAACAAGACCTTGTTGATGATATCTTAGCAGAATTTTTTGAATAGATTTTTTTGGAGAGCTTAAAAATGTCAGAAGAAACCCAACAGGATGAAATGCAAGAGATTTTAAAAGAATTTATTACTGAAGCAGAAGAGCTGTTGGAGATGATTGATCAAAAATTTGTCGAGTTTGAAAAGTCTCCTGAGAAGATTGAAATAATAGATGAGATATTTCGTTCTGTACATACTATAAAAGGAACTTCTGGTTTTTTAGGGCTCAATCAAATGGTTGAACTAACTCATGAGTCAGAGAACGTATTGAATAAACTCCGTCAGAAAAAAATAAAAGTTACCCCTGATATCATGGATACTCTTCTAAAATCCTTTGATTTCATTAAAACTCTTCTTAAAGTTATCAAGAGTAATGAAAAGAAAAAGATTGATCTAACCGGAATTTTAGAGGAATTGAGCCAAATCATAAAAGGGTCTGATAAAAAAGAGAGACATGGAGAGAAAAAATGTAAAGGATTAGAAAAAAAGTCCATCAAAAAAAGAAAGGGTTCTGAGAAAGAAACGAAAAGAAGAGGAATAATTGTAAAGAAAAATATAAAAACTGTAGATCAGATTAAAAATGCTTCTGCAGAGGTGCGAAGTGACAACACAAATGAGAAAATACAAAAGAAAGTTAAAAAAGCTACTGAGGAAAAAATAGATAATACATTGATAAAAGAAGAAAAAATAACTAAGAATTTAGAAGCTGACAAAACAGTACATATAGATATAGGCAGGCTTGATGATTTAATGAATTTGGTTGGTGAGTTGGTATTGGACCGAAATCGCTTGCTAAACATCAGTGGCAAATTCGAGGAAATATATGAAGATGATCCCAGGTTCAGGGAATTGGGAGTTCTTGCATCTCATGTGAATCGAATTACTACAGATTTACAACTGGCAGTAATGAAAACAAGGATGCAACCTATCAAAAGAGTCTTTAATAGATTCCCGAGGATGGTGAGAGACTTAGCAAGAGATATGTCAAAAGAGATTAATTTAGATATTTTTGGGGAAGAAACAGAGTTAGACAAATCTGTAATCGAGGAGATAGTTGATCCATTGGTTCACCTTATTAGAAATGCGGTAGATCATGGCATAGAGATTCCTGAAGAAAGAATAAAAGCAGGAAAGACTAGGGTTGGAAATATAAGACTTTCTGCTTATCATGAAGGGAATAATATAGTTATTGAAATTGAAGATGATGGAAGGGGAATGGATACAAAAAAAATTAGGGAAAAGGCTATCGAGAAAGGAATTATTGATAGAGTAGAGGCTGATAGATTAAGCGAAGAGGAATGTCTAAATCTCATTTTTGCCCCTGGTTTTAGTACAGCAAAAAAAATCAGTGGTATATCTGGAAGAGGGGTTGGGATGGATGTGGTGAAAACGAATATTACTAAATTAAACGGCATTATTGATATAGTTAACAATTTCGGAAAAGGAAACAGGATTGTAATAAAACTTCCATTAACCATCGCTATTATTCATTCATTAATGGTAAAGGTGAAAGAAGAGATGTTTGCTATTCCATTGTCATCTGTTGTAGAGATAATAAAAATATCCTCTAAAGAGATACATATTATTGATGGCCATGAGGTAGTCAATGTAAGAGGTTCTGTACTTTCACTTATTAGGCTAAGTGATGAGTTTGATATTCCATTAACAGAAAATAAAGATCAAAATTTATATTCTTATGTTGTAGTGGTTGGAATTGCAGAAAAGCGATACGGAATAGTTGTAGAGAGGCTCTGTGGTCAAGAAGAAATCGTTATAAAATCTATAGGTGAGTTCTTATCTGATTCTCATGGAGTTGCAGGTGCAACGATAACAGGTGATGGAAAGGTCGTGCTGATTTTAGATATTGCAAGGCTAGTTCAAAATCTAAAAGCTCCTAAATAGACTATTCATAGGGAATCATAAATGGTGATAGACAATTATATAAAAGTATTAGTAATTGATGATTCAGCTTTTATGAGAAAAGCAATAACAAGAATGCTAGAATCTGACTCATCAATAAAGGTAGTGGGTGGTGCTAGGGATGGACAGGAAGGAATAGAAAAGATTCAGAAGTTGAAACCTGATCTTGTTACTCTTGATATTGAAATGCCACGAATGAATGGTTTAGAGGCTTTAAAGATTATCATGGATCAAATGCCTCTTCCTGTGCTTATGGTTAGCTCATTAACAAATGAAGGTGCAAAAGCCACTCTAGATGCTTTAGATTTAGGAGCAGTAGATTTTATACCAAAAAATTTAGATAATACTTCTTTAAATGTTATAAAAATAAAAGATGAATTAATAGAAAAGATTAAGGCAATAACAAGGAAAGACGAACTTTATTTATCCAATGAAAAAACAAAAGGGATATCAAAGGAATCTAAGTATATTATGACTCAGGAAGGCGGTAAAAATAATGAAAAAGATATTCGTATTAAAAAGATCAAGGCTATAGCTATAGGAACCTCAACCGGTGGTCCGAAAGCGCTTCAGGAGGTTATTCCCTATTTGCCAAAAGATTTACCTTGCGGCGTTTTAATTGTCCAGCATATGCCTGCTGGCTTTACAGGCCCTTTTGCAACAAGGCTCAATCAGATAAGCCAGATAGAGGTTAAAGAAGCAGAACAGAATGATGTGGTAAAGTCAGGATTAGTTCTGATAGCTCCAGGAGATTATCATATGAAGGTTGTTAAAAAAAAACCAGCGGAAGTTTCAATTGAATTAACAAAGTCCCCTACTAATTTTTTATACAGACCTTCTGTTGATGTGATGATGAAATCTGTTGCTCAATATTATAATGGGCGAAGCCTTGGAGTTATCATGACGGGTATGGGATATGATGGAAGAGAAGGAATGAGAATGATAAAGAACAAAGATGGGCGAACAATAGCTCAAAGCAAGGATACATGCGTGGTTTTTGGAATGCCAAAGGCTTCTATTGAAATAAATGTTGTGGATAAGGTTGTTCCTTTAAATCATATTGTAGATGAAATCATTAATATGGTTTAAAAATTTCTATTAATTTATTATAAAAGAGTTAAATTAAACGATTGTTTAGTAAAAGATATAGAGGATAAAGATGAGTGTTGAACCAGTCGATATGAAACAGGTATTGTCTCAGTATTCTTCAGATAAAAAAGTACAAAAAATAAATCATAAGGATCAAGAACAACAACAAAAAAAATTTTTGCTTGATCTCAAAAAGGAAGAAGAAAAAAAGAAAGAAGAAAGTCAATCTGAAAAAAAGGCAGAAGACATCAAAATACAAAATACTATAAAAAAGGAAGAAAGAAAAAAGAACCTTAAGAACAGAAGAGCAATTGATAAAGAGGATGATGAATCTAAAGAAGATACTTCTCCTCTTAATCAAGGAAAGATTATTGACATTATTATTTAATATTTCTTTTTAAAGGCAAATTTCTTCCTTTATATTTTCACTTCTTATCTAGCAGAAATCCTTAGGTTACAAATCACCAATTCATTCTGAAGTTGCTCATTCATATTTAGTGCAATATTTTGGTTTATATTGAGTAAATGGTAGTTCGAGTTCAGTAGGCAGAAAATTCCTATCGCATAAGGCTTCATACTTTTAAGGAAATTCAGATATTTATTAATCCTTGTTTTTTAAAGACTTATTTTTTTAAACCAGAGAAAATCTGCCATATGAATTTGGCATTGGTATTGCATTTTTATTGCGGCAAAAAGAATAGAGATAAAAGGAGTAATCATTTGATTAGTGGATTATATAATGCGATTTCAGGTAGTATTGCCCAGGAAAGAACGCTTGAAATCATATCAAACAACCTAGCCAATATGAGTACTGTTGGATATAAGGGAGATATCCCCTTATTCAAGAGTGTTCTCAGTAATACACAAAATCAAATGCAAGAGGCTCCTGGGGTTGCCTTAATCTCACTTAATGAACAATCCTCTCCTTTTAAAGATGCCAACTCTTTTGTTGTGCTTGATAAGATAGTAACAGATTTTAGTCAAGGTGTTTTTAAGGAGACAGGTAATAAGTTAGACGTAGCCTTAGATGGTGATGGTTTTTTTGTTGTAGAAACACCCAAGGGGATAAGGTATACCCGACAGGGAAATTTTTCCCTTGATAGTTCAAACAGATTAGTAACCCAAGAAGGGTATCCTGTTATGAGCAGTTCGAATAATGAGATAGTAATTGATGGAAAAACAATAGAGATTAATAATAACGGCGAGATATCTGCAGATGGAAAGATAGTAGGAAATTTAAATGTTGTTGATTTTCCAAAACCATATTCTCTAAAAAAGATTGGAAATTCTTTATTTGCCAGTATAGAAAAAGATTCTCAGGCAAAAGAATATGCTGTGAAGCAGGGTTTTTTGGAACTTTCCAATATTAATGTAATCAGAGAAATGATACAGATGATCGATTCCTTGAGATCATACCAATCTTATCAAAAAGTAATTAAAATGAGCATGGAGACGGTTGCTTCCAGAGCCGTCAATGAAATAGGAAAATTGAATACTTAATATTTAAAAGGGGGTTAAAAATGCTAAGAAGTTTATTTTCAGCTGCAACAGGTATGGAGGCTCAAACCATAAGGATCTCTGTTATTGCAAACAATTTAGCAAACGTCAGCACGACTGGTTTTAAGTCGAGCAGAACTGAATTTCAAGACCTGCTCTATCAGTCTTTAAGGTCTGCTGGTTCACCATCATCTTCAGATACAGAAGTACCGACAGGACTCGAGATAGGTCTTGGGACGAGACCAGCATCTACCCATAAAATATTTATTCAAGGAGATTTTCAATTAACTGGGAATGAGCTTGATATTGCAATCGAAGGGCAGGGCTTTTTTCAGATCCTTCAACCAAATGGTGATACAGGCTATACAAGGGCAGGAGCCTTTTCCACGGATAGTGATGGAGCAATTGTTACTCCTGATGGTTATAAACTTCAACCAGAGATTACCATACCTTCTGATACCTTAAGTATTACAATAGGGGCAGATGGAACAGTATCTGTTCTCCAACCAGGATCCTCAACCCCAAGCACGGTAGGTAACATTGAACTGTCCGATTTTGCTAATGAAGCTGGTTTGAAAGCAATCGGGAAGAATTTGTTTATTGAAACAGATGCTTCAGGAAGCCCAACTAATGGAACGCCTGGTGAGGATGGTTTGGGTACATTGGCTCAGGGATTTCTTGAAATGTCAAATGTCAATATCGTTCAAGAAATGGTTGACATGATTACAGCGCAGCGCGCCTATGAGATTAATTCTGAAGCTATTAAGACATCCGATGAGATGCTACAGATAGCCGCGAACATCGTTAGATAAGGATAAGAAATATGAAAGGTAAAACATCCCTAATATTCATTAGTATCATTGCAATAACAACGATGGGGATAGCATATAACACTGCTGATGGAATGGTAAGCATCAATCTAAAAGAATACAGCAATATATCAGGAGAAAGGATTCTTTTAAACAAGATAGCCAAAATTGATGGAGATAAAAAGGAGATAAAAGAAATCGCTCCAATTTATATAGGACGTTTACCTCTTCCAGGGATGACGAGAACTATTAATAAAGATTATATTAAATTAAGGATTAAGCAAAACAAAGCAGATATCTCAAAGGTTGCCCTTATTGGTCCTGAAAAGGTCAAGGTTACAAGGGCTTCCAGAGAGATATCTGAAGAAGAGATAAGGGAGATTGTAGAAGAATTCCTTTTGAAAAGGATCCAGTGGAAAAGAGAGAATATAGAATTAAAAATAAGTTATAACGGAAAGATATTAGTTCCTTCTCATAAGGAGATTTCATATGAGGTCATCCCTTTCAAAGCTTTAAACCAGAATAATATTTATCTATTAGATGTCATATTCAAAGCAGACAGTCGTATCGTAGAAAAGATTAGGGTTACTGCAGAGATAGATAGAAGAGTTCCTGTTTTTTTCTCATCTCGTCCTATAGATAGAAACCAAATCATCTCTGAAAATGATGTATATATGGAAGAGAGAAGAATTTCAGAATTACCTCAAAGGGTAATATGGGAATTAGAAGATGTTGTAGGAAAAAGAGCAAAAAGAAATATTCCAGCAAATACGATATTGAAAAAGAATTTATTAGAACATTCTTCTCTAATTAAAAAAGGTCATCTTGTAACGATTCTTGCAGAGTCAAAAACCCTAAAGATAACAACAAAAGGTGAAGCCAGAGAAGAAGGAGGCAAAGGAGATATAATTAAAGTTAGAAATCTCAGCTCAAAAAAGATTATAGGAGGTCTTATCTTAGATGAGAATACCGTTAAGATCGAATTTTGAATTATTCATATAAGAGAGAAAAAATGTTAAAAAGATTTTTTCATTTATTCCAAACAATAATTTTGATTTCCATTTTTTGCTTTTTTACTGGATGTGCTGGAGGTATAAACAAAGCCAGACCGACCCTTGAACAGAGAAGCAGCAAAAGTCTCATTAAGACAGAGATTGATAAAGTCAAATATGAGGGTTCTCTCTGGGAGGAGAACAATCCCCAGAGCCTTCTTTTCTACGATACTAAGGCCAGAGGTATCAATGATATTGTCGTTGTAAATATAGTTGAAAATGTTACTGGATCTAGCAGTGCAAATACTGATTTAAATAGAGAAACAGAAACCAAATTAAAACTATCAGACTTTTTTGGTTTTTTTGCTCCAGGAACAGGGATAGGGATAAAAGGCGTTAATCCTAATCTCATAAAATCATCCGCCTCTGTTCCAACTATAGATTCTACTACTAAGAATGAATATGAAGGAGAAGGTACGACCAAAAGAGAAGGAAGCATTATTGCAAGTATTTCGGTTACGATTGTAGATGTCCTAGAGAATGGCAACTTTTACGTAGAAGGAAAGAGGGACATGAAGATTAATAATGAAGAACAATATCTCTATTTGAAAGGTGTTATCAGGCCTCAAGATATCTCTGCAAACAATACTATCCCATCCACCTTAGTAGCAGATGCCCAGATTGAGTTAAGTGGTCATGGGGTCGTGAGTGAAAAACAAAGGCCAGGGTGGTTTACTCGGGTGTTAGATTATCTCTTACCATTCTGAGAGGGGATTTATTATGTTTAGGTTACGGATTACTGTTTCGGTCATCATAACGATAATATTGATAATATTATTAATCCATGGAACGTCTGAAGCAGTAAGGGTTAAAGATATTGCCGATGTTCAGGGTGTAAGAAAAAACCAACTTATTGGCTATGGACTCGTTATAGGTTTAGATGGAACAGGAGATAGTAAGAGTACTCAATTTACCATTCAGACTTTAGTTGGATTGTTAGGGAGGATGGGAATTACCGTTGATCCAAATCTTGTAAAGGTAGATAACGTCGCTGCTGTTATGGTTACGGCAAACCTTCCCCCTTTTGCGAAGGTAGGCTCTAAAATTGATGTGATCGTCAGCTCCATCGGTGATACTGAAAGCCTTCAAGGGGGTACTCTGTTATTAACCCCCCTAAAAGCTCCAAATGGAAAAGTCTATGCGGTGGCTCAAGGCCCTGTCTCTATAGGTGGATTTTCTGCAAAAGGAGCAGCAGCCTCAGTACAACAGAATCATCCTACTGTAGCTCAAATACCAGGGGGCGCAGTCATTGAAAAAGAAGTTTCTACTTCTCTCTTTGATAAAAAGTTATTATCGATAAACCTCCATAACCCTGATTTTACAACTGCAACAAGACTTGTTAATGCAATTAACAGCACGATTGAAGAAAAAATTGCTGTAGCCATAGATCCTGCTACAGTGGAGGTTAAAGTTCCAGAGCGCTATAAGGGGAAAATAGTAGAATATTTAGCCTCTTTAGAAAATCTAGAGATCACCCCCGATAGCAGAGCGAAAATCGTTTTGGATGAAAGGACAGGAACTATAGTGGTAGGAGCCAATGTCAGAATTTCAACTGTTGCAATATCACATGGAAACCTAACCATTCAAATCAAAGAAGTGCCTGAAGTTTCTCAGCCTCCTCCTTTATCAACAGGAACGACGACTGTTGTTCCACGAACAGAACTCAGCACGACAGAACAAGAGGCTAGCTTATTGATTATGCCTTCTGCTACAAGTATAGGTGAATTGGCAAAAGGTCTAAATGCTGTTGGTGTAACCCCAAGAGATTTTATAGCGATAATACAAGCAATAAAGGCAGCAGGAGCATTACAGGCAGAGCTGGAGATTATTTAAAATGATACCTGATCCTGTAGCAGGACAACTGATAGAGAATCAATATCTGGATGGTAATATAAAGAGATTAAAAGATCATGCAGATTTTATTAAAGATTTTAGTAATAAAGACATTAAAGCTGTCGAAGAAGTCGCAAAAAAATTTGAGCAAATTTTTATTTTCTATATGCTTAAAACCATGAGAGCCACTATTCAAAAATCAGGTTTGATTGATGGGGGAAGAGGGGAAGAGATTTATACAAGTATGCTTGATAATGAGTTTTCATCAGTAATTTCTAATAGGGGGGGCATTGGCCTTGCACGTTTAATTATTGATGATTTGAAAATAAGAGGGCTTTTAAAAGAATATGAAAACAAAGAGATTCAAGGGATGAGATCCTTTATCTTACCTGCTCAGGGCAAAATCAGTTCTCCTTTTGGGATGAGAGATGATCCCATAGATGGAGTAAAAAGGTTTCATTATGGAATAGATATTGATTCTCGTTATAACAGTAAAATATTCGCTGCTCAATCTGGGAAAGTGATTTTTAGTGGTGAAAAAGGGAATTATGGTAAGACGATAATAATAAAACACAAAGGAGGGACTGAGACTCTTTATGCCCATAATTCTAAAAATTTAGTAGATGTTGGAGAAGATGTTAAAAAAGGAGAACCTATAGCACAAGTTGGAGATTCTGGGAGGAGTACAGGTCCTCATCTCCACTTTGAAGTGAGAAGAAATGGCGAGTCACTAAACCCCCTTAAGTTTTTATAATTTTAAAATATTTAGAAGCAAGGAGAAAAGTTGAATCGACTATTTTTTGATTTATTAGATCTTCTAAAACAAGAAATGGAGCAATATAGAAAGTTACTTGACCTTCTTAAAAGAGAAAGGAATGCGATGATACGTCTATCTCTAGAAGAGATCGAAGGATGCTATAAATTGAAAGAGACGATTATATTAAAACTTAGAATTATGGAAGAATCGAGACTCGTATTAATTGATAAGATTGCAGGCCACCTAAAAATTTCAAAAGAAGGAATAACCCTCTTAAAAATATCTGATATTGTAAAGTCTCCTTTTTCAGAAGAGTTCAAAAGATGTCGCAAGAATCTCTCTTGCCTCATTCATGATATAGCTCAAATGAACCGGAAAAACAAGGTGTTCATTGAAGATTCACTCGAGTGTATTAATGGACATTTAACGTTACTCAATGATCTTATAAACCCAAACCCTGTATATCTTCCTTCAGGAAAATTTAATAGGGAAAACCATTTTAGTAATAAGATTCTTAGTAAAGAGGCATAGATGTCAGGAATATTTAATATCTTTAATATTGCTAGAGAAGCACTTTACGCAAATCAAGCAGGGATACAGGTAACAGGAAATAATATAGCTAATGTCAATACACCCGGTTATGCTCGCCAAAGGGTTGTTCTTGAACAAGCCGCTCCGGTAACCACAGGTTATGGACTCGTAGGTTCAGGTGTAAGAATAGAAGGTGTAACCAATATAAGAGATGCCTATCTTGACAATCAAATATTAAAGCAAAGGCAGACCCTTGGGCAATATACAGCCCTAAATGACATGATGGAACAGATAGAGCTCATATTTAATGAGTCGGTGGGCTTAGGGATGAGTGAAGCGATAAGTAATTTTTTTAATGCTTTTTCTGATCTTGCCAACAATCCACAGGGAATTGCAGAAAGGGAAAGCGTTAAACAGATGGGTTTATCTCTTGTTTCAAACTTTGCTCAGACGGATGCGAATCTAAGACAACTCAGAAGTGATTGTAATGACAGAATTAGGGCTGAAGCTCTTGAGATAAATGAAATCATAGATGAGATTGCTGAACTTAATGGCTTAATCAATAGTGCTGAGGCTACTGGGGATAGGGCCAACGATTATAGAGATCAGAGGTCTCTGCTTTTAGACAAATTGGCTGAAAAAATTGATATAAGTTTTTTAGAAAATGAAGACAACCAAGCCTTTGTTTTTCTAAGTACTGGAAAATCTCTTGTTGTCGGCTCAGATTCATATAATTTAAGAGTGGTTACCAATGCAAATAATTCGGGCTATTATGATGTGGAGCTCGATATAGGGAGTGGAACTTATGGAAACATAACCAGCGAGATATCAGATGGAAACCTAGCAGGGTTGGTAGAGATGAGAGATACATATGTAGTCAATACGATGGATAAGCTTGATCAATTGGCTGCTGCTATTATTAACGAGGTCAATATTTTACATACTATGGGATATGGGTTAGATGCTTCTACCGGTATCAATTTCTTTGACCCTCTTAACTTAACGGTTCAAGAGGATTCTGATAATACAGGCTCTGGTGTTATTTCTTCTGTTTCAATCGATCAATCTGCAATAAATCGAGATAACTTTGAGATCCGATTTACAGATTCGAGCACCTTTACAATTTATAATGTAACTGATGGAGTAGCGGTTTCGAGTGGAAATTCTTTTGTATCTGGAAATAATATAACTTTTGAGGGAATTACTGTAAGCATATCTGGAAGTGTTGATAGCGGAGATGTATTTATTATAAGGAGCGCCAGTAATGCTGCTCGAGATATTTCCATAAACAGTACAATCGCAAATAATGTGGAAAAGATAGCGGCTGCTCAGGATAGCTCGAGCCTTCCTGGTGATAATACAAATGCCCTAGCCATCGCTGCCCTTCAAGATACATTAACGTTATTAAATGACACGAGTACTTTTGAAGATTATATGGCCTCTATTGTTTCTGATATTGGTATTCAGGCCTCGACAACATCCTTCAGTAAAGAACAAAAGGAGGCTATGGTTATCCAACTGGAAAATCGCCGGGAGCAGATATCGGGTGTTTCGCTTGATGAGGAAGCAATCAATCTTATCAAATTTCAGAGTGGATATGAAGCCGCAGCCAAGCTTATCGTAACGGTAGACGAAATGTTAGATATTTTGGTTAATCTGGTAAGATAGATTGGAGTTTTAAATTGAGAGTAACAAATAATCTTATATTAAATACCATACTAAAGAATTTAAATGATAATGTTGTAAGATTGTCAAAACTTCAAGAGCAGCTTTCAACAGGCAAAAGGATCAATAAACCCTCAGATGACCCTGTTGGCATGACAGAGGTTTTAAATTATCGCTCAATATTGTCAGCTACAGACCAGTACATGCGAAACATAAATAGGGCTAATTCAAACCTGGGAATTACTGACCAGGCTTTGAACAGTATAGGGAATATAATCATTAGGGCAAAAGAGATTGCTATGGCGGAATCTTCAGGTACAGCCAATCAACAGACGAGGGCCTCCTCTGCTGTGGAAGTTGAGAATCTCTTTAAGGAGGCGATACAGACAGGGAATACGAAAATAGGGAATACCTATATATTCGCTGGATATAAAACCGATACTGTTCCTTTTTCTTCCGGAGGTATCTATTTCGGTGATAGCGGAACAAGACAGATTGAAGTAGGAAGTAATGCTACTGTTACCATGAATGTAGTGGGCTCAGAATTTTTAACCAAAGACCTCAATCCAGACATCAACGGGGATACAGCCTTATCTGATTTAAACAGGGGAGATGGGGTTAATAATGGTTCCTTTACGATAATAGACAGGGAAGGGAATTCTGGTACGGTTACCTTTGCAGATACATCAACAATGGATATCAATGATGTCATCAATAATATTAATGGTCTGGCTGGTGTGAATGTTACAGCTACAATAAACAGCCAGGGAACAGGAATTCTTCTTACAGATTCAAGCTCTTCCCCTATAAGGAGACTGGAAGTTCAGGAAGTAGGTAGTGGTCAGGTTGCAAAAGACTTAGGGATTTTAGGTTATGGTTTTGGAACGACACTCAACGGTGATGATTTAGATCCTGAGTTATCTGCCTCGACGCCTTTAAGCCTTTTAAAAGGAGGAGATGGTTTAACATTAACATCAATTCATATTGAAAACGGTTCTTTAAGTAGTGATGTCGATCTCAGTTCAGCTACGACGATTGGGGATGTAATTAATTCCATTACTAGTTCAGGAACAAATAGCTCTGCCTCGATTAGTTTTGGAGGAACATCTCTAGATGTTGTTTCCACAAATTCAAGCACTACCGCTGTAGTCACAGAGGTAGGAAGTGGGTCTTCAGCTAAAGATTTAGGTATTCAAGGGGCTCATAATGTTCTTGGATGTCTGGATGTATTAAAAGAAGCCTTATTGAACAATGATGTCAATGCTATTCAAGGGACATTGGATCAACTGGACGGGGCATTGGATAGAGTTTTGAGCGTAAGGGCAGATGTTGGGGCAAGGGTAAACAGATTAGAATCAACCTTCACAAATTTTGACAGCTTTAAACTCAACATTACTGATTTGTTGTCTAAGAGAGAGGATGCTGATCTTATTGATGTCATTACTCAACTTACATCTCAGCAGGATGTGTTCAGGGCTTCTTTAAGTGCAGCGAGCCAAATAGCAGGCATATCTCTCTTGGATTTTTTAGATTAGTTTAAGACTTCTCGTTCAGCCATGGAGGGTGACAATGTTAGTTTTAACAAGGAAGTTAGAAGAAAGCATTATAATTGGTGAAGAAATAAAGATCACTGTACTAGAGATTAAAGGATGTCAGGTTAAAATAGGTATTGAGGCACCACCAGAGACAATTGTCCATAGAGAAGAGGTATTTGAGAGGATAAAGGATGAAAATATTCTTGCAGCCTCTCTAACACCAAATAATTTTAATATATTATCTCGATTATTAAGAAGAAAGTAAAGGATATAAGGGATGATTGTTAAGACAGCAAGATTTGGTGATATAGAAATAGAAGAAGAAAAAATAATTAAGATGCCTGAAGGCATTCTTGGTTTTCCTAATCAAAAGAGATTCTTTATCATGAACCATAAGGATACCCCTTTTAAATGGTTGCAGTCTCTTGACGATCCCAGTCTAGCCTTTGTTATTATGAACCCTATAATATTTGAACCGAATTACCATATTAATATACCGAAAAGTGAAGTGGCCTGTTTGGACATCTTTGATGAGAAAGATGCATTAGTTATGGTTATCATTTCCATTCCTAAAAACCCTTCCAAAATGACTGCAAATTTACAAGGGCCATTAGTTATCAATACGAAAAAAATGTTAGCCAAACAACTTATCCTCTCAGATGGGAAATATACAACACGTCATTATATATTTCCTCAACTTAAAAAGAATGTTGCATCAGATAATCGATAAATTATAAAAATTATTAGATTGATGAAGATGAAGAATGCTCTATTTTGAAATTTTTGTTCGAGCATTGCTCTTTATAGTATTTTAGGGTAGGAGCATATATCGATTAGCTAGCTGACAATCTCAAAAATTCTTTTTGTTTATAATCTCTTTTCTCTTTTATTAATTTGGCTCTGATAAATTTACACGCTTCTAATATACTTCTAGCTTCCAGTTCAATGCTTGATATATATCGATACCTTGGATCTCCATGCATCTTATTTTTATAATCTAAATTGAAATTTCTTCTGAATATCAAATAGATAAGTCTAAAGTGGTTAGAGAAATTTTCTTCTTTACTAAGCCTCTTACATAACTCTTTTATTTTTTCATGAATCATATTTAATTCGTTATTATTTTGAGATGATAAGGCCTTTAGAAGCAGGCAGCACTTATCAGTTATTTCTTCACATATTTGAATTATTTTTTCTAATTTATAACTTACAGGTATGAGATCTTTGTCTAAACCAGTTAAATCGATACTGGGAATATCCAATATTATCTTTTTCCAATCTCTGTTTCGACTGTTCTGATCTTTAAGGTATCGAAAATATACTTCTTTAAAAGGCAATATTATCATGTCCTTTTGAAAAATACCTTCTTCAGAAGCATTTATACATTGTGCCTTTGTCTTTCTAATTTCTACTTCAAACCATGTTAACCAGTTGAGCATAGTTTTTGATGTCTTAATTGTGTTATTAAAAATATTTTTTGAATTGATTATATCCATTTTATTTATAAGTTCTTTATGCTTGGCTTCAATAGTTAGCGTTTTGCCGATTTCTTCAAACCACGTATCATCTTTATAACTACCTAATGCATAGTATCTGTCTTGAGGAAATGATAGATCCTGACCTAAGAATATAATAGGCTGGCATCCTAATTTCCTGACAAGATCAAAAGTAAATATAGCTACTGTCCCCCCTATGCTGACATCACCAAGATTCCCCATGTATTTTCTAAATTCCTTCCATAGATTAAGCTCCTTATCATCACAGAAGATGGTTCTTCCATTAAACTGTTTAATTACTGAAGGGGGTATTCTAAAAGGAGATATGAGACAGATATCATTGAGATCAGTCTCTGTAAAAAAAATTTTTGTGATGCCTTGACAATCAATAGAAGTTACAAAGTCCGGCTTTATATTATGGGAAAGGAGACATTTTAAGCCGGTATCTACCGAGATCAATATTGCTGCTCCCTTTTTAATATTTTTTAGATATTTGATGTTTTTATCCAGAGAGGGCCCAGAAGAGATAATGATTGCAGGTATATCTTTGAATTTATTGAAAAGACTTTCTACTCCTGAAAGCTTTTTTAGACTTAATATATTAGAAAAAGAATTTTCATACCATTTCAATCCGTATTTAAATCTGGTTTCAGTATTGGATTGAACTATTTTTATTGATTTAACAACTCCTCCAACGATATCTTTATACTCAGGATGAAGTTGATGAGATTGAGAGTGGGCAACCACCTGGACATTGGTTGTCTTAATCTCAGAAAATCTATTGACGAGTTTTGGGATGATCTCTGTGACATGTTCTCCTACTATTAAATCGACATTTCTTTTTTCAAATATTTCGCTGAAATTAATAACACTTAGGGCTGTTTTAAAGATATTTATATCTAATTCAACAATAAATAGATGGCAGCGAGAAGGAATTCTCTTTAAGAGTTTAAAAACGTAATAACCAAGACCAAGGCCTAACAGAATAATACAGTTGGTGTTATTGAGATTGATTTTATCAACGTCTATTTTAGCTTCAGTCACTGGATCTTTTCGAGAGTGTAATAGGAGAGAGCTATTGTTATTTAAAAGAATCTTTAAATTGGGAAGATTGTTTTCTGACTTTACTATTCTATAGTTCTGATTATTTTTAAGGCCCAGAATCTTTTGGTAAAGTTTTGGTCTTGAATTTTTTAAAGAGGCTAAGTTCTGTTGATATATTTTATTAAGATAAATGATATTTTGCGCTGAGTATAATTTTTTTCGATTTATATTATTTTCAATTCTTTTTTTCTTATTAATTCTATTTCTATGAATCGTTTTTTTTTCCACAGTGAAGCTTTCCGTCATAAATTATAATGTTCATAAATATTCAAGCAACATTTATACCAAGTTAATAAAATAATTAGAGTTATTCAAATCCAGAAGGTATCTGTCCTAGATTTTAAGTCTTCTTCTTACTATTAAGAATATTTTTGACATTTTACGACAAATTTATGACGAATTATATTACTGGGAATGTAAATATTTCCTATTGTTATCGATTCCTTTCTTTTTTCTATTAAATTCATCAGTATTTCCAGCACAATCTATTTCTTTATGTCATTGATTTTAAAAAGATTATTAAGATATTTAATTACTTTAAAGATATCTCTTTCACCGGCTACCTTTGTTTTTTCTTTGGTATAAGAATTGCTCTAGATAGCTTTAAATATTTATTCAGTGAATGAATAAAAGATATTGGGATGATTTAGGAAAGAGGAATCTCTTTTATGGATACCTATCAATTGAAGTTTTTACATCCTTCTCCTGAGTTCAGGGAGTTAATGATTTTACTAGAGATTGAGAAGAACCAATCTCTCAGTCAGAACCTTATTGCAAAGAAGGTGGGAATTGTTCCAGCAATGGTCAACAGATATATCAAAGGTTTTGTAAAGAATAACATTATCAAGGTAAATGGTAGGTCTAAAAGGAAGATGACCTATCACTTAACCCAGGAAGGGATCAGCAAAAGAAATGCTCTTTTGTTTAATTATATGAATGAAACGATATGGCTTTATAAAAACGCGAAGACTGAATTTGGGAGGATTCTAACAGAGTTTATTAAGGAGAAGATAAAAAAGATTGTTCTCTTTGGTGCAGGTGAGACTGCTGAAGTGGTTTTTCATGCGGCAAGAGCTTTAGGATTTAAGATTATAGGGATTGTGGATAGTAGCATTGAGAAGCAGGGCAAAGAGTTTATGGGGATGACAATTGAGTCTCCAAGTAGAATAGAAGAGTTAGGTCCAGATGGGATTATTATCACATCCTTTGGGTTTCCAAAAGACATTTATAATGGGATTAAGCATTTAGAAGAAAAAGGTATAAAAATTAGAAGGTTATAGATAATTACTTAAAGGATAAAATTACTATGCAAAACACAGCTGAAAAAATAGAAGATCTGAGTCCAGATGGTCTAAGCTACTTTAAGAGACATATGTATAAAGAAGCTGTAGAATTTTGGGACAGTGCCCTTCAGGAAAATGCCTTTGATTGCAATCAAATTCAGGGAATAAAAGAGGCAAAGAATTGGTTTTTAACTATTCAAGTAGGTAAGGAAAGGAAAGAAGAGATTATTAATCAATTAAACACTCTTCTCGAGTTTTACTATATTGAATTTATTGGTTCTTTTAGAGATATGGATGAAAAAGAGCTAACCCCTGTGGCAGATATACTCATTAATAAAAAGGATAATTTTCTTATTATAGATGAATTTAATCATAGAGTTCAGATATATGATGAGAAAGGTAAATTGATAAATAGTTTTGGAGAAAAGGGAAAAGAGCCAGGGCAATTTTATTATCCAAAGGCCTTGGCTCAAGATTCAAAAGGTAACCTATATATCGCAGATTGCTGGAATCATCGAATACAGAAATTTTCGCCGGAGCTTCAATTTTTAACCGCCTTTGGTTCTTATGGTAACAAAGAGGGAGAATTTAATGAACCATATGACATAACTATAGATAAAAGAGAGAGGCTGTTTATTGTTGATAGATGCAATCACAGGATTCAAGTATTTGACTCTGATGGAAAATTTTTATATTCATTTGGTCAGAGAGGAACGATCTTAGAAGAAGATTTAGCAGAGTTTTACGAAACACCAAAAGAGCTATTCAGCATTCCTGCCTTTGAATTTCCCACTAAAATTGCTTTAGACACCAAAGAAAATCTTTATGTGGTTGATAGCGGAAACTGCAGAATTCAGATTTTAACTCCATCAGGAGAATTTCTATCTTCCTTTGGTGAAAAGGGTGATGAAAAGGGTAAATTTCAATACCCCTTTGATATAGCTATAGATACTAATGATAATATTTTTGTATCGGATCCCATCAATAGTCGAATCAATAAATATACTCCAGAAGGCTTGTTTATACTGTCTTTAAAAGGAATTGAAACAGATGATAATTCTAACGATACATCTCTTTTTACATCTCCTTCAATAATAACCTTCGATAAAAAAGATAGACTTATTATTTCAGAAGATCTCAGCGCCGAAGTAAAAACAATTGAAATGTCACATAAACCAACAGAAGAGATCTATAGAGAAAAATTATTGCTTGTTCCTAATAATAGTACAGCACATCATTCTCTAGCTACTTTTTATAGCAAAAAAAATAGGTGGAATGAGGCTGTAAAAGAATATGCGCTTGCTTTAAATGGAAAGAAAGATAGCCTTGATATAAAAATAAAATTGGCCGGGTGTATATCAAAAGCTGATTTTTCTGAATCCCACTTAGAGCATTTGGATAAAATAATGGATTTTACAAATCATGAAATAGAGGCTTTAGAAAAAGAAATAATTCAGCTCTATGGAAAGAAACGTGAAATTGAAAAAGAATTACAGACAAAAAGCTGGGAAAAAGAATGGGAGATATTAATAGAAAATAAGAGTGATATAGAAATAGATATAGATATAGAAAGTAAAAATAGAAGATTGAATAGAAGCATTCGGGAAAGGTTAGTTAATTATAAAAAAATAACTTCAAAACGAATAAAGCACATCTCTCTGCTTTTACAACTGTGTGATAAAGGTTATTTTAATGTAAAAAAAGAAAAATTAATCAATGATACAATTAATTTCTTAAAAAAAGATTTAAACTGTATTTTAAAATACTTGAATGAAAAAAGCCATTTAGATATTTCAGCTTTTTTCACTATAAACTTTCAAAATATTCAGAAGATTATTATTCAATTTATCCTTGATTCTAATAAATCCAATGATTTTTTAGTAAGAAAACAAGATATAACAAAATCACTTATTAATATCTTTTTAAATTTAAATAATCACTTGCTGGGATTCTTACGAGAAAGAAAAAAGATCTATTCGAAATTGGAAAAACGTTTAAATTCAAATGCTTCATCAGACATCAATTTTCAAGAGTGGTTAGAGATAAAAACACTTTATAATAAATTAGGCAGATTCAATTATTTAATATTGAGTTGGATAAAGAGTATCAATGAGTTGATAGTCTTTTTTAATAGAAAGATTTTTAAAGAATTTAAAGCTTTCTTGAGTGATTCTAGCAAATCTTTTTTGCCAGTTTTAGTAGAAATTAACTGGTTAGTCTGGGAAAGTGAAAATTACATTACTAAGAATGAAATAGCAATTGACGATTTTACAGAGGCAGTTTCTTCTTTTGAAGACAAATTAATTGAACAGATTCAAACTGAAGAAGATGTTGATGATATTTACTTTAATAAAGTTCTAAGTTTGTTTAATAATATTTCATTTCTTTCTGATCCCAATAAAACAAATTTTAATGATTTTATTAATTTTTTAGATAAAGAAATGGATTTCTTAAGTGATAATTGTGAACACTACAAAAACGAATACAACAATTACATAGAAAAACACGCACAATTTGAAGATATGAGAATAAATAATAAGAATTTATCTGAACAAGAGGTGATAAAACTTAAAAATGCTTTAGAAAGAGTACAAGTGATTAAGCAGTTAAATGGATCTAAGTTCAATCGGAGCAAAAAAGCATTAATCATAATCTGGAAAAGAATTAAGAAAATTATTGAGAACTATCTAAACACTGAAAAATCAATAGAAGAACTATTAAAAGTCGAAGAATGGATTAATAAAATGTCTTATAAAAACGTTGAGAAATTAAATAGAGACAGAGATGAAGTTTTAATAAAACTTCTCAAAAATCAATATCACTCAGAAAATTTGGATTTCTATAAGAGAGAACTCGAGAATGAAAAAGTTCTTTTTGAAAAGTATTTTGAAAAGGTAAATCAAATTTTAATAACTTTGAAAGATCAGGTCAAGAAAAGCATTTCAACAAATCTATCAAAAATTAGCGAGAAACTTTTTGTAGAAAGAAAATATGATGAAGCTTTAAATATTAGAGAAAAAGCACTGAAAAATTATCCATCAAAAATAATCATTTATACTGATAAGTTTAAGATGGCCGAAGAAAATATAAAAAGGTTTGAGCGCATTAATAATAAATATTTTATTAATCATGACATAAGTTTTGGAGGACGGGGTAGTTCTGAAGGAGAATTTTATTATCCTACGTCTATTAAAAAAGATATTGAAGGAAATTTATTAATTAGCGATAGGAATTACCGCATACAAAAATTCAGCATGGAAGGCGAATTTATCTCAAGTTTTGGAGTTTGCGGTACTTCAAAAGAAGAACTATTTATTCCAGTTGGTTTAGCAGTTGATAAAGAAGGATTTATCTATGTCTGCAATATATCTAGGCATTGTATTGAAAAATTTTCTCCGGCTGGAGAACATATCTCCTCTTTTGGCAAGTATGGTTCTAAGGATGGCGAGTTTAAACAGCCAACTTTTATTGCAATAGATCTAAACCAAGACGTTTACATAAGTGATTTTTTGAATCATAGAATTCAAAAATTTTCATCAAAAGGTGAATTCTTAATATCCTTTAATTTGGTAGAAAAATCTAAAGATACTTTACATTTTCCAACTGGAATCTTTGTGGATAAAAACGGAGATGTATTTGTAGGAGAACACTTAAATGGTCAAATACATAAAATGAGTTTAACCGGTGAGCATTTATTAAACTTGGGAAAACAAGGAATAAGAGAAAAAGAATTTATAAGTCCTTTGTGTTTTGTTCAAGATTCACAAGAAAATATTTATATTTCTGATTTTATAAACCATCGAATTCAGAAATTTTCAAAAGATTTTGAATTTATTTGGTTATTTGGGACATACGGAAGCGGAAAAGGAGAATTTAGCGGTCCTGTTGGAATGGAGATAATTGATAAATATTTATATGTTTGTGATCAATTTAATCACCGTATTCAGAGATTTAAAATTTCTGAATAATTCTCTGTTTTATTAAGGAGATAAACAATTTTACAACTGAGGATTCAGATTTTTCTACAGAGTTGAGAGGAAAGAAGTGTATGTCTAAAATCCAATTAAGTGTAATCATACCTACATATAATCGTAAAGAGATTTTGAGGTCATGCGTTTATGCTCTGTTTGCTCAGAACATTTCTCATAATAAGTATGAGATCTTGGTTATTGATGATGGTTCTAATGATGGAACTAAAAAAATGATTGAGGATATGATAGAAAAGGCACCGGTTTCTCTTAGGTATTTCAAGCAATTTAAAAAAGGACCAGCTGCAGCTAAAAACATAGGAATAAAAAACAGTAGGGGAGAGATAGTTCTTTTTATCAATGACGATATTATTGCTACACCTTCTCTCATCAATGAACATTTAAAATTCCACGACAAAAATCCTGATAAAAAAATTGCAGTATTAGGATATGCAACCTGGCATCCAAAGCTTAAGATTACCCCATTTATGTACTGGTTGGAAAATGGTGGTCCGCAGTTTGATTATTCTGGAATTGATTCTGGTAAAACAGACTGGAGGAGATTCTATACCTGCAATATTTCGCTAAAGAAGGATTTTCTCCTTACTTATGGCTTGTTTGATGAAGACTTTCCCTATGCGAGTTATGAAGATATAGAGTTAGGGTATCGGCTTGCGGATAGAGGACTCACTATTCTCTATAATAGGAATGCCATCGGATATCATTATCATAAAATAGACTCGGTACTGAAATATTGCAAGTATAGAAGAAAAATAATAGGGAGATCCCATTGGCTCTTCTATCAAAAACACCCTGAGCTTAACTTCTTTGAAGAACAAAAAATATTCAATTCATTATCCCCAAAAATACAAAAGAAGATAGAGAAAATTATAAAAACTACTAGGAAAATAGAAAATCTTCTTCATCACTTACCTGTTCCAAATTCAGAGGATTTAAAAAAGAACCTATATTCATATTATTCGATCATAACAGACCACTATTTTTTATTAGGTATAGCAGAAGGAATGGGAAAAGATATCCCCAATTTTAATAAGGCAAGCCGTCTTTGTATCAATGGAATGGATAATGAAGAAGAGGGTAATTTTGACTTAGCTATAAAAGAATATAAAGCTGCTAAACGTTTATCAAGAGGGTTTTTGCCAATCATTCATCTTATAGCTCGTTGTTATGAGAGGATGGGGCATTTAGAAAAAGCTAATAAAATATATATAAGTCTCTTGAAAAAAGAGGGGTCGAGAAACCATATAAAAACAAGGTTGAATCTCACATTAAATTATCTCAGAGAGAAGAAGAG
>Ga0209427_10000163_pt1 | contig 63972 bp, 57 predicted proteins | sample DeeMarSWOR136_30_FD_187465 | JGI IMG/M metagenome (GOLD analysis project Ga0209427, IMG submission 187465) | Marine sediment microbial communities from White Oak River estuary, North Carolina - WOR-1-36_30 (SPAdes) (version 2) | ecosystem: Environmental > Aquatic > Marine > Intertidal zone >...
AAACACATCTTCAGTTATAATCAAATAATTTTGTGGGGTCTATCCGTCATGAGTTCTTCATCTGCATAAGTTCAGACTGGGACGGCTATATCATCCCCCAAAATAATAGATGAAGAACAGCCAAATAAGTTTTCACAAGCTTATAGCTTCTTCTTTTCATGAAGTGCCTTTATCGTTCCTGAAACTTTCAAGACATGTACAGCTGCTGGTTTATTCCTTATTTCTATTATTGAAGCCAGTGCTGCCCGTATCATGTCAACAGTTGTGTGTGCAGTGCGTAAAATGGCATGATTTTTTTCGATGTCATAATTGATTAACGCTAAGTATGTTTGACTTGCACCGTATTCTCCATAAAGTTTTAAGACAGCATCCCAAATAGCACTGACAAACTCTCGTGAGGTAAATGTTTCATTAGAGTCTATCTTTAACGCTAGATAGCGACGCCTCATCTTTTTTGGCAGTCTTCCCCTCTCCTAATCAAACGTATCCCAGGAGCAACAAATTTCGGATTGAGTTTTTCTCTATTTCTTTCGACGATTGCTCTCGGATTTTTTGAAATTGCATCGATGGACAAAAGCTTAGATAAGTCGAAAAGCGATGCTAACGCTGCCATCCCTCTTGGTTTTCTCATAAGCAGTTCATTTGAAGCTCCACTTGAAATTATAACTGGAATGTGGAAGTTCTCTGCAATCGTCACTTCCCTTCTCAAACTTGACAGAAACCTAATTCTTGATCGTCCGGCTAACGTAAGCAATGACTCCATATCTATTTCCATAGAAGCTAAAGCATTAGAAGCCAGTTCAGCTTCTGCTTTGTCGAAGAACCTTTTTCTGGGATCATGGAAAGGAAAATTCAGAAGGTCTACACGGCGGTCCTTAGCTGCTTGTCTTGCAACTTGCTTGGATTTGCATGTCACAGCAATTATCTCAAATTGTCTTCTGAGTCTTCTTAAGCTTCTAATCAGTTCTTTGGATGTCTTAGGATTCAAATCCACGCGTGAAGCAAAGTCCATTTTGTTTCCTCGGCAAAGATTTTTCAGTTGCTGAATCTTTTCTTCAGGAAAGTTTTGTGGAAGCGGTATTCCTATTAGGCTGTATCCAAGCTGTGAAGCACTTTTTATCACCGATTCAACTTGTTCGTCGTTTCTTAGATCTGGGCATAAATGTAAGTCAGCGTATGTTCGTTTCATAGAAACATCCCAAATTTTTTACAAATTTCAACTATTTCTTCTAAACTAGATTTTCTGAAGTGTATTTGAAGATGTATCGGATCTGTTGAGCAGAGTTTAAGTTCACCTTGGTAGGCAGACTGTTTGTCAAGCCGGATGAAGAGGTTTCCTCTTTTCAAATGTTGGATAATCTTGTTCTTCAAGAGTTCTCTGTCCAAGCTGCTTAAGCCTGAAGCAAGTTTCTCAAATAAGCCTTGAGCATCCTTCCTCTTTTTTATTCTTGTTTCGACAAGAATTATCGGATTTGCATAATGTCCTTTCAGATTGGTTTTCTTGAAGACAACCTTACTAGCCCATTCTGTAGGAAATATGCTGTAAACAGCTTTTAGAACCTTATCCATGTCTTCAGTCGCATGGACAAAGACACGGACACCAATGTAGCCTATCGGCACTTCAGAAGACAATGTTCATCATGTTACTCTAAGAACATCTTAACTTTTAGTTTTTCTTCTTTTCTTAGATTTAGGTGTCTTCTTTCTGCTTCTCAACAAACTTTTGATAATGTCTACATTTTCTTTGTGGATTGTCTTTCGCCTACAATCAACTGGAATGCCAAGTTTTGCGGCTTCTCTCAGGTTTAACCCAGTTTTTTTCAGCTCTTCTTGGCTGAAGCCTTTTCCTCGGCGTTTTCTTCCATCCCTCTTAAGCACAATCGGTCTAACGGTTATCATAGAAATCATCTTTCTTCTTTAGTTGATTTTCTACTCAGTAGAGCGCTCTAATCTTATATAAACCGCGCGAGACTACGCTTTCCGTTTCTTGGGGTATTTCCTTGTCGGCGATCTTGTACTTAGTCCACGAACTTTTTTTCCAGCAGCAGTTAGACCTCTATGCACGCGCTTTTTCTGGCTCGCTAGATTTAACAAGTTCTCATGTGACCGTTTTGCTCTTTCAGTCTTAAAACGGCGTTGACGCGACAATACACTCTTATCAACCATTACTATTTCAAACCATTTTGAACGTCCATCTTCAGCTACCCAATAGGAGTTGAGAACTTCAAGGTTTGGAAACTTTCGGGCAGCCCTTTCTTCTACAATGAGTCTTAGGCTTTTGGCTGGTTTATATTTTTTGACGCCCATTCGCTTCTGTCTTCTTCCAGCCTTCGGCCTCTTCTTTCTCGATCCGCCTCTTCTGATACGCACGCGAGCTACAACGAATCCTTCTTTTGCCTTATAACCTAATTTTCTAGCTCGGTCGAGCCGTGTTGGTTTTTCTATGCGGATTATTGTTGATTGCTTGCGCCATTTTATTAGTCTTTGACGCATCAATTCCTTCACGAAGGATTTTTCTGGTTTTGCCCATGCCTTAGCCATATATTTGTATGCCATTTTTTCACTTCGCCTTTTCGGTTTATGGTTCAGCCTATGCGGCTACATCCCAGCGGACAATTATCCGCCAATAGCTTTAATCCATAGCTTCACACAATAAAATAAACCTTTCCAGCAATTTGAAATCTTTCCGCGAATTTCTTATTTTTAGATTTCTAAAGATTATCTATGTTGTTGCATTTCCATTAGGCGATAAATCATAGTTCTGTTTATGATTGTAGCCAAAAGAACGCTTCTTATATTTTAAAATGTACGCGTTAATGTCACACGTTTAAGGATTTTTGTGAAAGAGGAAGTTATGTCAAGAACGGGTTGAAGAGAATTAGAGAAATTGCTAATGTTATTGTCAGTGGGATGTATGCTGCAGGTTTGACTGGAGTGTATCTGTCACGTTACGGTTTGATTTTCTCTTTTTTGACTACTTTTCTGAATGTTTTTTTGCAGTTGTTGCATTTGTAAAGGCCTATAGTCAGTTGAAGTTTTTCGCCAGTTTTGCTTGGGTTGCCAGTCATCTTCCATTTTTTAAGTGGATTTACCATGACTCTGCATTCAGGGCATTCTGCAATCTCTGGGTTACGTAAAGAGTTCAAGAGTTCTCTTCTCAGGTCTTCACCTGTTTTGTGTATCTTGTCGATTCGATCTGCCAAGTGTGTTTCCTCAAAGACATCGCGAATCCATCTAGCAAAGTCTCCTCTTTTTTGGTGGAACTCCAAGGAAGAAACAGGGACTTTCCCTATTTTCTCTTGGAAGCCTTTCAAGCTGAAGGCAGCTTCAGATAGGGATTTGTCGACATTATCGTAGAAGTAAAATCCCATTTCGTGAACGACTTTTTTTTCAGGAGGTTCCAAATGAATATTCAGTTTAGGTAGACTTCCATGCTTCTGCTTGTATTCATAGAGAAGTTCCTTTGCTCTTTCCTTCCAGTTTTGGATAGGCAGCCTTTTGTAGTATTTGGTTTCACGTTTGTGAGAATCGTCAGAAAAATTCGTCTCAAAATAATGAGTGAAAGTTTTTCGAAGGTTAGCACTTCCGCCAAGATAGATTAGAACTCTATCTTCATTGTAAAAGGCGTAGATGCCAGGCTCATCTGGAGCATACTTTGCGCATTCTTCCCATACGTACAGTTTTCCTGAAATTGACATTTTTCGTCAAAAATAATTATAGTATAAGACCATATTTATGAAACCTTTGGCTCGCATCGATTGAATAGTATCAAAACCATTCCTAGACCGTTCAAGAAATACTCTGTTTGTATTCAAGTTTTGTTTCAGTAATCATATAATAGCCGCTTTGATCTTCCCAAACTTTCTCCGCTCTCACAATTTTAATTTTCTTCTTGAAGAATGGAGCGTCAAGCACTAAGGTTTCATATTCTCCTCCTTCACCAACAAGGGAAACGCGATATTTTCTGTTCAGCTCCATTAAGGCTTCAACCGTTTTTCCGTCGATTTTCCTCCCAAGCCATTCTTTGTTGAAGCCGTATGCATAGACTCCGGTTATTATTACCTCAAATTTAAGGTTCAAAATTTCATTTAATATGTCATATTCATTTTCGTGCCACAGAGGCATTAGAGATTTCAGTCCGAACTGTCTGCAGACTTTTTCTATTCTTGTCTTCTGATATGTTGAGGCTATCGCACCAGAAACCACTCCTTCAATATCAAGTTTTCCAATTAAGCTCTTGAGGTCTTCAACTTCCTTTTCTTTAATGCCTGAGCTTTCAGCCGTGATAAGTGGTATCTCAACCGCGTCCGCAAACTGGTTAACCAGATGTATGTTGGGGTAATGGTACATCCAACTGTCTTTTCGAAGTGGAATCATACTTACTAGATACTTCACTTCATAATCTTCGTTTAACACTCGGTGAAGTGCTAGGGTAGAATCTTTTCCTCCTGTGGCTAAAACTGCTACACGCATAGCTTTTACACTTGTTACTCTGCAAGTTTTGATCGAGCCTCTTTAAATAAGGCTTGCATATTCATTCGCCACTTTTCGAAGTTTTCTGGATTCTCCGGATAGTTTCTGTAGTGGGCTTTAACGCGATTCATCAGACTGACAGTGAACCTAAGCTTATTCAAGAAACGTATTCGTCGTATTCCCCTGAAAACACGCTTGGCGGTTTCAGTTATTCTTAGATGAAATTCCTCTCCCAAACCGGTTTTTAAAACATCTTCCTCCGTCAGAAGCTTATGCTTCATCCCATAGTTTAGATCTTCGTCTCGGCTCGTCAGAAGAAGAATACGGAAAATGTCCAGTCCAGCCTGCTTTGTTCCATACATCTCCACATATTTTCGGTTGTAAGGCCACAGAGAGTTTTGTTTAACAGTGCCTTTTTCAAGAGCCTCAACTATCGTCTTCCCAGCAAGGTACCCGCTAAGCATTGAGGGACCTATTCCGCCACCATGAATCGGATTGACTAAACATGCTGCGTCGCCGAGGACGGCAACTCCATTTCCAACCATATTGTCTAAAGGTCTTCGTGTCGGGTCATACCAAGCTCCACCCTTCAATAATAGTGAACCATCAAAAAGCGGTTTTGCCAAAATTTGTTTGTAAAACTGATTTCTGGGGTTAGGGAACTTTCCCCGCATGCAAACTCCCAAACCAGCATTGACTTTTGCTCCTCCTTTATGAAAAATCCAGGCATACCCTCCAGGAGTCACTTCTTGATTTAGATAGATCTCACAATACTCTGTTTTTTCATTCTCCTCTTTGAGTTGTCTAATCTCCCGATAACAGGCTTCTACATCCTCATTCGCAACATTGTTTTCTATTCCCATTTCTTCTGGAAGCTTTCGCCTGACAACAGCTAGAAATCCACTGGCGTCCAAAATAACCTTGCCTGTCAACCTGATATTTCTACCTATCTTAAGGTTTCTGGCTAAAATTCCAGTTACAAAACTCTTCTCTATTATCGGCTCCACGCATTGAGTTGAATCAAAAAGGATAGCACCCTTATCTAGAGCTTTTCTAAGCAACCACTGTCCGAAAAGGCGTCTATTCAGCATGTACCCAACATAGTCTTCATATACAATAGTGAAGACTGTTTCCAAATTCGGTGAATAAACCTTAACGCCCTCAATTCTCTTTTCCAATTCCGCACCCTGAGGCTTTTCGAGACCCACTGTTTTTAAGTGGTGCTCCCCAAGGGCGTCTCCACATATTTTTTCTCCAATTTCTTCTCTTCTTTTTCTCTCAATCATGCAAACTTTCAAGCCTGCTTCAGCTGTTGTCTTTGCAGCTAGGCAACCCGCCGTCCCCGCACCAACCACTATAACATCGAATCTTTCCAATGAAATGCCTCCACAATATTTCTACAGTTAGTTCGCCATTAGAAATTCTTAACTTTTTCTCAAATTTCACGAGTGCGCGGTATCACGAATTAATATATTGAAAGGCAAACCACATAATCATAAGCAATCCTTACTATGAGTGGGAATTTAGATAGGTGAGTTGAAGCAGCGGTGACGTTGCAAGCTTCTGTTAAAAAGATGGTTTGGTGTGCTTCAGAGAGCGCAAATGAAGAGGCAATACGGAAAATGAATGTATAATCTTAATTAGTGATTCATAATTGTTAATTATATTTATGGCTAACCATGGGAAATATTAGAAACTGTGAAGAGGCATTAAATGATGAAGAAAACTACAGTTGAAAAGAACGAAATGTACACGATTGATCTGACAAAGATTGATGGAGATGGGGCGTTTCCGTGTCCAAAATGTGGCGGCATGATTTCTCCTGATGACGAGACAGAAGAAGCTTACATGATCGTTGACACGAGAGTTAAGAATGACGAGTTGGCAGAGCTGACCTTAATATGTAATCAATGCGGAAGCAAGATCAGACTGACAGGCTTCTTGTCACCAATTCAAGAGACGCAACATAGCTAAGTTCCGCTTCTCTTATTCAAGTCGTCTACTTATAACGAGGAAGACTAGCCATAAAATACAACCGTAGAAAATACCGTTGAAAAATGCGCTTAAATATCCAATGTTCTTCACTTCTCCAATTAATGTACAGAAAAAGTTTCCTGGAAACATTGGATAGGGAATCAGCAAGGATGCTAACAAAAATATCGAGAAGAAAGCTATCAGGATTATTGCCCCTCTCATTGTATGGATTCCCCCTATGGATTTTGATTTAATTTAATTCTAGTAAGTTTCCTCTGTGTGTATTCTATGATATATTAATATTTAATAAACTTTCTTGTTTATGCGTTCAACAATAATACATCAAAAACCTTCTAAAATATTGGAGAAATCTGAAACGAGCACAATACAAAAATACCTATCAAAACAATTGTCAAAAATTTTCTGCTTGGAGATAAACTGGAAACATCATCCAGAGGACCAGGATGTTTATACATAGACATTAAAAGTACGAAAAACGCCATCGGCCAAAAACCTTCCACAATCAATAGCACAATGGACAATAACGTTAGAATATTCCTTGTTTTTTCACCAACTATAGACCGGGCTACATGACCGCCATCAAGCATTGCAGCAGGCAATAACTGAAGCATAGTAAGAAGCATCCCGAACCAACCAGCCAGAGCAACTGGATGCACCAATAATATTTTGTCAACGGGAGGCTGAGGCATAAGCCCAAGACCCAACAGGAACCGATGAAGTATAGTCCAGAGAAGAGTCGGAGGTAAAACACCGAGATTCTCCGATGGAGGCGCTGGAATAGATAATAACAAACCCAACACACTGAATACAGCAGCCATAATGAAACTGATTATAGGTCCACTTGAACCTACATCGAAGAGCGAATCTTTGTTAGGAGGAAGAGATTTTTGCATTATAACTGCACCGAAGGTCCCAATTCCAAATATGCCAAAAATGGGAGGCGGCCCAGGTATAAAATAGGGAGGCGTCGCTTCTACACCTGTCCTATCTGCAGTCAGTTTATGTCCCATCTCATGTGTACCAAGTATCGTCATTATTGCCACCGTAAAGGCAACTCCACCAATCAAAGGATTCAGCACAGATCCTGCCAATTCAACGATCCCCAAGGAAATCCAATAGCCAGTGAGGAAAGTCGTTGCTATTGTTGCGAAGAACAAAACCCAGTTTATAAGTATGTTAGCAGGTTTTACAGGGGGTTTCGAAACAATTCTCAAAACTACTCGCTCATCCTTTCTTCGCAGGAACGCTATCAAATCCATTGCTTTCAAGTTGTGTAACAGCCTAAGAAAGGATTCTTTCGTTTCTTGCGGCTGCTGAAGATAGTATGTAGGAACATTGTGTTCTATCAGAGCCTCTTCTATCTGGAATTCTGTGGAGACGATTGTTGTTAATTTCTCGAAGTTGGATTGAGCGCCTGATAGATTAAATGTTCCTGTTGTTTCGTCCATGACCTTTTCTTTCCTTTGTTTTGGGTTGTTGTACTAGATGAGCAGGAAGTAGAAAAGTCTATTGGAATCAAGCATTTGTCCTTATTCGGATTCAGAACCCATAAAAATTTAAAAATCTTTTAAAGAAAACCATCACAACAAGCCGCAATATCCAGTTGTGGTAGCCTTAAAGCAAGACCACAACAAACTCTGGACATGAAGACTTGTTCTTGATAGAAACTTTCATGGATAACACCAACCCAACAGTGATGATGTATGGACTCACTTGGAAAGGCGTGCGCAGAATTCCTACTTCAATTCGCTACATCGACTCCTTTTCATTTGTGAGAACTCCAACCAGTCACGTCTGAAGAATTGAACGGCCATCAATAATCAAGATGTTCTAACAAAAAAAATCAAAAAGACAAGATTATTCATCACAAAATAATCAACTATTTTCTAAGGAATTCAAATCGTTCAAACGTCTCATTCTTCTCGCCAAATGCAAAAACCTCGAAGAGTTCGAATTTTTCCCCGCAATTTTTGCACTGCACATATGCATGATCACGTTTTGATCCTAGCCAAACACCTACAGTTGACTTGCATTTAGGACACATCTTGAACCGACGAAACACAGTTTCAATTTGCTGCAAATTCAAGCGGTCTCCAATCTCCAGACAATGTTTAATCTCTGAAGATTTATTGGTTTTGGTGACATTACCTTTCCCGTTGATAGGAACAAAACAGTTTATTAATTTCTTGTCTATTTCCAATGGCTGATCAACATGATTGTACAAATGTTTACACTTAGCAGATTCTTCACAAACTGTTACGTTGTAGGTTGTGAAAAAACGAAGGAAGCAACCATAATTGACCCTGGTTTCGACAATTCTGTTGAATTCAAAAAGATCTTAAGGTACATTGAGAAAAGCCTCTTTACACTGAAGTCAATTGTGAACACTCATGGCCATCCAGACCATACTTGTGGGAATGGACTACTAAAAGCAAAGCTGCATGTCCCTATTCTAATACATGAATATGATGCTCATATGCTTCAGAAATCGGGAAATGCAATTGCAAAGTTCTTCGGCTTTAAGACTTCCTCACCACCAGCAGATATTCTGTTGCATAATGGAGACTTGATGAAGTTTGGAGAGGTATCTTTGAAGGTTATGCACACTCCTGGTCATAGTCATGGAAGCATATCACTAATAGGAAAACGAGAGGTTTTCACCGGCGATATTCTGTTTGCTGGTTCCATCGGTAGAACGGATTTTCCTGAAAGTTCTGAATTAGAGATGAAGCGTTCGTTGAGGAAGTTAATAGGTTTGCCGGATCACTTTGTGGTTTATCCTGGACATGGACCAATAACAACAGTTGGTGAAGAAAAATGTGGTAACCCATTCCTGCAATTTCTATGATCATAATACATATTGAAAAAGTTTTCCTCTTTTGAAATAGTTCACTGGTAGCGTGCGTGTCTTCTTGTCTGAGAGGCGATGTGCATAATCGAGAAACAAAAGCTGCCTTTCGATATCATCAGTTAGATTGTATTATCTCACTTAGAAATCAGTAGTTTGTCTCAGATGGCATACACGCAGAAATTAGAACAAGAAGATACATTAAACCAGCGAAAGTATAAAGCTTAGTGCACCACCACTTGATAAATAGACAAAAAGACAGAAATGCCGCAACCAATGTTGCTTCTCCAATTCGAAATAGCATTTCCTGTCGCCGAGGGCAACAACGCGCGTTTTGATTCAAGTTTCAAGATGAACTATCATAGCTTGTAAGTTGATTTTCCACCCTCATTCATTCCGGGGATGATCATTCTAAACTGAGCCCCTTCACCTTGTTTGCCAGTTTCTTTGATTATCCAACCATAAACTTCACACATCTTCCTTATCAAATACAACCCGTAACCTGTGCCTTGTCCATAGCCTTCCCTGAAAATCTTCTCCTTCTCAGATATTGGTAAACCTACACCGTCATCCTCATAAACTAATTCCAGCTGATTATTGTCCTTCTTCCTGAAGTATACTCTGATTTGACTAACCTTTTCGCCATACTTCAGCGAGTTGTCAATCAGATTGTAGAAAAGCTGTCTCAACAACGAATCTGCCAAGACCATTAATCCATCACAATCATTCAGCACCTTTACATTATGTAGGTGAGGGAAGAGTTGAACCGCTTCTTGAAAACTCTTCCCCACATCTATATAAGTCAACTCCTCAAGACCTAGCCTTTCATAATAACGTGCAAAATCAAAAATCCTCTCAACTTGACAACAGGCTGACTCGATTGCCGCCAGATACTCCTCTTGCCCATCGGTAGCTTTCTTTCTAGCCAGATAGACGTTGCCTGTTACTACGGAGAGCTTGTTTCGCACATCATGTCTGGTCAGACTACCAACCACACGTAGCTTCTCATTCATAGTGGCCAACTTCATCATAGTCTCCTTCACTGCTTTTTCTGTTCTCTTCAGTTGAGAAATATCCTTGTACAATCCCACATAGCCTATGATTTGACCTTCAACTGTTATGGGGGCTGCGGAAATAGACACAGGAATCAGAGCTCCATCTTTTCTCTTTCTAATAGTGTCAGAATGATAAACGTATCCTTTTCTTACTTTCTGGTCCAGCATCTTTCCTTCTTCCAGCTTCTCCTCCGGCACTATAACATCAAAGAGGGTTTTGCCTTTAACTTCGCTTATAGAATACCCGAAAAACTCAGTAAAACGTGGATTTACATCCATAACTTGGAAGTAAGAATCTACATAGACAGCAGCCTCAGGATTGTCCATAAACAAGCGTTCAAACTTCTGGCTGCTTTCCACAACCGCTTTTTCAGCTTTCTTTCTTTCAGATATGTCACGGAACACCACCATGTCTGCTGATTTACCCATATATTCTATTTTTGCTGCGTTTATTTCATAAGGTATTTTTCTATTGTCCTTCGTGAGTATTTCAATTTCATACGGTGCCATGTTCATTCCTATCATCCGTTTCGTCAGATTCTTTATCATGATTGCTTTGCTCTTTGTAGTCGCGATCTTTGTTCTTAGAAAATTCTTGCCGATCAATTCCTCTCTTTTGAACCCAGTTATTTCTTCAACTCTTTCAGTGACTTCCAAAATTTTCCCTTTCCTATCTACGATAGCTACTGGATCCACCATGAGGTTGAACAATGTTTTAAAATGTTTTCTAGATGTCTTCAGTTCTCTTTCTGCTTTTTTACGTTCCGTGATGTCTTGTACAATGCCCCGTGTTCCAACAATTTTGTTTCCCTCTTTTATGACTGTAGAGCTGTATTCTACAAAATGTGGTCGGTTTTTTTTGTCCAACAAAACGGTTTCAGCGACTATTTCGCCTGTTCTTAGGAGATTATTGAAATCGGTCTGTGTCTTCTTTTTCCATTCTTCAGGGATTAGAACTATGAAGTGTTTTCCTATAAGTTCTTCTGGTTTGTAGCCTAAAATCTCCTTTGCTGCAGCACTGGTGAATGTAATTTTTCCTTTATTGTCAAGAGTGTAAACTATGTCTTTCCTTAGTTCTATGAGCTCTCGATAAGTTTCCTCAATCCCTTTTCGTTTGGTGATGTCTCTTGAGATTGCTTGAACACCAATTGTCTTCCCATTCTCTTTCAACAGACTAGTCCGAGTTTCAGCCCAAAGTGGAGTCTTATCTTTACGGTAGAAAACAAGCTCAAGTGGCTGGGTTACATTTCCTTCGAGTACAGAACTGAACAGCTTTGAGTATTCAGGAATATCTTTTGCTTGGAGTACTCCTATCTTTGAGAAGTGTTTGTTAACCAATTCGTCTGCTGAATAGCCTAACATTCTGGTCGCAGCTGGATTGCACGATGTAATCACTCCTTCTATGTCAACAGCTACTATACTGTCAGGACACAATTCAAAGAGAGTCCTATACTTATCTTCAGATTCTCCGAGCATCTCCTTTGATCGTTGCCTTTCCACGATTTGACGTATGTTATGTGCCAGTTCACTATATACTGTCTCTGGATCACCAACCTTGTTTAGGTATTGATCTGCCCCTAGATTCAATGCTTCGACAGCTACTTCCTTTCTGCCCTTCCCAGTAAATATAATGAACGGAATATTATTCCCGCTGTCTCTCAGTTCTTTCAAGAATTCTAGGCCGTCTTCTTCAGGCATTCGATAATCAGAGACAATTACATCGAACGTTTCCTTTTTCATCTTTTTCATAGCTTCTTTGACACATGAAGCAGTATCCACCCGGAATTCGCCTTCCATCTCCAGATATTGTTTGGAAATCTTAAGTAAGCCGGTTTCATCATCTACATGCAAAATATGTATCGGCGATTTTCCAGTTACGTTTGTGACAACTCGGATTGAAGACTCGACAACTGATTTAGCCATTAAGCAGGAACCTCTTTTTCTACTTATTGATGGTAAATGCCTACCTTTGAATGCCGTGCTTGAGACTAAAACTGTTATGAACTGAAAGTATGAACCAATAGTTTAGCATTCAGATTCAGAATCCGACAATGATTAACAAGTGCGTGCCACTGCTACTTATATGTAGACCCAACAAAATATTTCTTGCTCTTGATAAGATTAGTGAAGAACGCGTGTGATAAACATCAAGAAATCATATGAGTGCAAGCTAAATCGACATGGAAAAAGAAAATACAGATTACAGTGCGTCCTTGAACAAATCTTCATCTAGCGAAATGATTAGGTCAGCTATCTCAAAGTCATCATGATTTTCAGACAATACCCACTCATCTAAACCTTTAAATATAACAACTGGTGTTGCCTCCTCACCTTGCCCCATAAGTAGCTCTGCTGCTGCAGCGATTTCGTCTACTATCGATATATTCTTAACTCTCAAAATTTGCCCAAAAAGATCGCCTTTTCCACGATAATCCTTGAAAGGTTTAATTCCAGCTATACCTATAGCGAAGTTCACTTGTCCACGTCTGAAGGGACGACTGTAAGTGTCGCATATGATTACTCCAGCATTTTTTCCCGTAAGTTTCTTGATTTTCAAGCGGCATTTTCGCGCTGATATGTCGGGTTTTTCAGGCAATAATGTAAAGTTGTCTTTGCCTTCCACGTTTGACTTGTCTATTCCAGCATTCACGCAAATCAGGTTGCGAGTATCTTCCACTAGCAATACTTCAGGAGAAGCTTTCACTATTCTTTCAGTTTCTCTCAAAACCAGCTCGACAAATTCAGCGTTTTTTCCAGTAACAACTGCAATTTCTTCACTTCTTCTTGAAGGAAGTACATCTTTCAGGCTTACTATTCTATTTTCAGCTTTAGAAAATATCTTCTGTGCGACAGCTACTATGTCTCCTTCTTCGATTTGCAAGTTGTTCTTTCTAGTCGTTTCGATGATAATCCTCGCTATGTCATCTCCCTGCCTTATCAAAGGAAAGCTTTCCAAGGCTATTGCCGTGAAGCTTTTCACACAGTTTCTCTCCTCACGATAATCTAGGGATTACTTTCACTCTTAAAATCCTTTTACTTTCATTACGCAAGATTTCTGATGACATATCTTAAAATTTTATTCTGAATTCATAATGCTTAAACTTGTACTGGCTAGATGATAGGGTAGTCCAAAATATGGAAGCGTGTAAATTGAAAAAAACGATAAGACTCCTTTTGGTTCTATTAGTTATAATTTTCAGCACTTTCAGCTTCTCGAGCAAAATGTTGTTTCAGACCGTAGAAGCAACATATGTTGAAGGATTCATTACTCAGGACACAACATGGACATTGGTTGACAGTCCTTTTATTGTGTCGAACGATATAGTTGTTAACCCAGGTGCAAAATTAACAATAGAACCTGGGGTAGAAGTGAGATTTGGAGGAAATTTCTTCCTAAATGTTTCTGGAAAACTATACGCAAATGGAACGGATAAGACAATAAAGTTCACTTCAAGTAGGAAACAATCCATTGCAGGAGATTGGGGAGCAATTAAGTTTGATGGAACAGAAAAATCTGAAATAGTAGGTTGTGTGTTGGCATATGGAACAGATGGAATAATTGTAGAAAACGGTAATTTGGAAATCGAGGATACCAACATAAGTCTCTGCTCTCGAAATGGAATCACTGTTCTAAATGGGAAACTGACAGTTAAGACCTGCAACGTGAAATCTTGTTCTCACAGTGGAATTGATGCAACAAACAGTGAACTGACAGTTCAGGACAGTACGATTATGGAAAATGGTGGCAACGGCATTGTCATAACAGGAAATCAGCAAGTCACTATACGGAGAAATACTATAATTGCAAATGAAAAAGGTATACTTTTAACCGGAAATGAAGTTTCAATGGTGAATATACGCCAGAACGTTATCTCAGCAAACAAGGAAAATGGACTACAGCTTGATGCAGACAACCACGCGAATCTTGTAATACTTTACAATAGTATATCGTCAAACTACAGGGGATTCTATTTTGCTAGTCCAACGAGCACTAGTATCAACAATAATACTATTTCATATAATACGGGTGTTGGGATTTTCTATGAGAAGGGAAGTCATTCTGCTCACTTCAATGATATCTATGGCAATGAATTAGGTATGGATGTTTCATCTGATGCGACTGTTGCGGCGGAACACAACTATTGGGGACATGAGAGTGGCCCCTACAACGAGATCTTAAATCCGGATGGAAGAGGTGATCCTGTAGGCGGTGATGGAGTCAATCTTGACTTCATATTTTTCTTAACTAAGCCTTATAGTCACATAAATGTTCGTCCGACTGCAACTCTTTACACTGATAGAACTTTAGTCCCGCCGAATGGAACTGTCATGTTTTTCGCTGCAGATTCATTTGATGAAGGACGTATAGATTTGTACCTTTACGATTTTGGAGACGGAAACACCAGCGGCTGGACACCACTTTCAATCTTCACCTACCAGTACGTCTCACAAAGAGTCTACAATGTATCTGTAACAGTAATGGATGATTTCGGCGCCACAAGCATCAACAATGCAAATGCAACCATAGATGTTCAAGACCTTCAACCGCTGTATGTCAATATTGACACGAGTGTTGCTGTAGTGTATGAAGGAGAACAAATTCTGATTACTGTTCATGTAACAGATGGAACTAGTTCAATAGAGAACGCAAAAGTGGAATTGTTTTCATTAAAAGGTGGAGATTTCACAGAATCAATTGGATACACAAACTCAACAGGCTATTTCACTACAACATTCACTGCACCAGACGTGACTTACCTAACAAATATCAGAATTGTTGCAAAGGCATCAGAAAGCGGATACACCGACGGTTCGAGCTACGAAGATTTAGAATCTTTACCATCACTTTCTGTCCAAGTTGAGGCTAATCCTAATACAATCAAATCTGAAGAAACAACGCAGGTCACAATCTACGTCAAAAGTAATGAACAGACCGTAGCTGACGCCGCGGTTTCAATATCCTCAAATACTGGAAATCTTTCAACCACTGCAGGATTCACCAATCCAGACGGCATTTTCTCACTTGATTTTACAGCCCCTCAAACAACTGATTTCACCAATGCTAACATAGTAGCAGTCGCAACAAAAAACGAACATTTAGACGGTATGGGAGAGACCATGATAACTGTGGAACCTAAGGTACTAGTAGTCCATGTCACTGCTCAACCAAATATCACATCTGACGCTAGTATTAACATAAGTGTGCATGTAGAATACGACACGCCCATTTCGGATGCAAATGTCAATTTAACGTCTGAAAGTTTCTCTGCAACAGGCTTGACTGACATGTATGGTGATGTTACATTTGTTTATACAGCTCCCCAAGTTAACGCTACGTCTAACATCATCATGACGGCGTGGGCTTCAAAGGACAAATATGCTGACGGGTATGACCAATTACAAATAACAGCAAGTCCTGGAATACTTGATGTCCAAGTTGAGATTGACAATCCCATGGTCGGTTCGGGAGAATCGACAGTAATCTCTGTATATGTCACATGCAACGGAACACCTATTGAAGGCAGCGAGGTTACAATGTCAGCGAACTATGGAATTTTTTCAGTCTCAACTGGGAATACTGATTCAGAAGGGTATTGCGAATTTGTTTTTGAAGCCCCGAGAACAACTGTGCAGTTAAATGCTACCACAGTAGCTAGTGCAACTAAAAATGGTTACGTAGATGGCCGAGGTCAAACGATAGTAACTGTAACTGCGGACCTTGGGGGTGGCTGGCCACTGATGACAATACTTCTTATAATTATTCCAATAGTGATCGCGGTAATAATTGTTGTATTAGTTAAACTGAAGATTATTGCGTTCTCAACCGAAGAGGAGTCGTAAGTGACGTTTCGTGAGACGCAATACTTAATAGACCGTTAGCGCACATATAAAAGCAAAAACCAGAGAGGTAGGAGAAATACAGATGACGAAGCTAAAAGAGAAGCTAGCTAACCTAAAAAAACTAAAAATCAAACTGAATGTTGGAAAACACGAAAAAGAGGTCATCCCACCGCCTCCTCCAAAACCGATACCTAGAAGATATAAAATTGTGGAGCGACATCCCCTTTATGAGCCCTTTGCCCATGTTGCTATAGTACAGAATCCTAAAACAGGCGAGCACAGTTATATATTGGATGAGCTCCAGCTCGACCCCCTAGAAAGAAATGTCTACAATCGAATCCTAGACATCTTACTTGCTGAAATAGAGTCACCGAAACAAGAAATTCTAGATCCTAGAAAATTCTTCGCAGAACAAGCTAAGAAAATCGTCGACAAATACCGTATAAGCCTAGGCTGGTTACCAGACGTCTCATGGTACAAGATTCTTTATCATGCTGAAAGAGACCTTGTAGGTTTCGGCAGAATTGACGCATTGATGCGGGACCCAGATATTGAGGACATTTCATGCGACGGAGTAAACCGACCCGTTTATGTTTGGCACAGAAAGCATGAGAGTATAGAGACAAATCTTGAATTTGAAAGCGACGAAGAACTGGATAACATGGTTGTTAAGCTTGTGCACATGTCTGGAAAACACGTAAGTTCAGCCTTCCCAATAGTGGACGCATCTCTACCTGGTAAACACAGACTGGCAGTTTGTTATAGACATGAAGTCACACCCTTCGGAACTGCTTTTACCATTAGGAAGTTTAGGGAAGACCCATACTCAATAATAGACTTGATAAACCTAGGCACTTTTTCAGAAGAGATAGCAGCTTACTTTTGGATATGCCTTGAAAACAGCGCCTCCATAATGGTTTTAGGTGGAACAGCTTCCGGAAAAACCACAGCTTTAAATGCGTTAGCATGTTTAATCAAACCTGGAAGCAAGATAATCACCATAGAAGAAACAGCGGAGCTTAATCTCCCACATGAAAACTGGGTTTCACTCATCGCACGACAAAGCTATGGTTTAGGTGGAGGCAGCGTCGGTGAAGTAACACTCTTTGATCTTGTAAAAACCTCCATGAGGCATCGTCCTGACGTACTAATTGTAGGCGAAGTGAGAGGGCAAGAAGCATATGTGCTTTTCCAAGCGTTAGCCACAGGTCATGGAGGCATGTGCACAATGCACGCTGATAGTCTAGACTCCGCTGTCAAAAGGTTGACACAAAAACCTATGGACATTGCACCAGCTTACATACCACTGATGAACCTCATTTTCTCAATCCAGAGGGTTCATCTAGTAGAAGGTGAAGAAAGAAGAGCGTTTAGACGAATACTGGAAATCCAGGAGATTGCGGATTATGAGGACTACCGATGCACTTCTAAATGGCAAGCAATAAACGATAAACATATACCAACATTTAAGAAAAGCATAATGCTACCATCAATTTCTGAACGTATTGGGCTCAGCAAAAATGAGTTAATTGCTGAGATGAACAAACGCACTGAAGTTCTGCATTGGATGCGTGAACGCGACATACGAAGCTACAGAGACGTCGCTGCAATAATAGCAGAGTATTATGCCAGGCCTGAACATATATACGAAAAAATCATTGCAGGAGAAGAGGTGAAGGCTGTTGCAATTTATAGAAAGTCTTGAAGCTTGGTCCTTCCGCCTCTTCGGAAGAGTAGCTCCTTCCTTCTTGAAACATGTCTTCGAATTCAAAGATTATTTAGAAAAAGCTAAAATCAAGATTTATCCAGAAACTTATGTTTCATTAATGTTTTTCACTGTTGCGGCAACACTTCCAATATCAATGATAGCGGTTGTGCTTCTATACCTTTATGGTTTTCTTCCGATAATCTTTCTGGTGCCTCTTCCATTGTACATAATGATAGGTTTCATGTTAATACCTTTGTCTAGAGCCAGTGAAAGGGCTACCCAGCTTGAAAGAGAGATGCCCTTTGCTTCAGCTTACATTAGTGTTATGGCTTCTGGAGGAATATCACCCTACACAAGTTTCAAACGGTTGACAGAAGTTGAACTCATGCCAGCTATGAGAAGTGAAGCCAGAGAAATAATAAAGGATGTGGAAATCTTCGGAATAGATCCCCTAACAGCCATTGAAGGTGCAGCTAAGAAAAACCCGTTGGACATCTTCAGAGATTTTCTTTCCGGATATGCTTCTACAGTTATTATTGGCGGAGACATTGGACATTTTCTCGAAAGGAAAGCCGAAGACATTTTCAAAACTAGAGCCATGCGCGTCAAGGCTGCAGCTGAAAGGCTTGGCATGCTCCTAGAAACATTCATAATAGTAATGGTCTTGATGTCTCTTTGTTTCTATATCTTGTTCAGTGTAGAATCAATTTACAGTGTCGGCATCTCCATGTACTCTGGCATAATTCTCTACACATATCTGTTTACTCCACTGCTTTCCCTAATGTTCATCTACTTAGCACACAGTATGCAGCCTAAAACTCCAGTTACAGAAATGCGCCCATACAAGGTTTTCGGAATCTGCGGCATAATGGGCATAGTACTGTTCCTATTATTAACGAATTTCATGGGATACATGCAAATTCCTTTCTTCAGTTCATTACAAACAGTGATTGACTTGCCTGTTGCCATCGCCATAACCCTGTTTGTCATAACAGCACCAGCGGCTGTCGTATACAGCAAAATCTCAACTAAGAAGGCAAGCATGGAAAAAGGCATTAATAATTTTCTAAGAGATCTAACCGAAACTCGAAAGACGGGATTATCTCCAGAAAAGTGTATTGAAAGCCTCTCGAATCGAGACTATGGAGCGTTTAGCAAGGAATTACGCAAAATAAGTGCAGAAATTTCTTGGGGAATTCCTATTCGAAAAGTCATAATAGACTTTCTAAAGAGGACACGAAGCTGGATGACTCAGATCATCATGTTCCTACTTGTCGAAACCATAGATGTTGGTGGGGGAACAATTTCCATGATAGAGTCTTTGGCAAGGTTTAACAATTTAACTCACGATGTAGAGAAAGAAAAGAAGATGGCTGTGCGTCCGTACATATTAATGCCTTATTTTGCTGCAATTCTGCTCGTGGCAACAACGACAATGATACTAGGGTTTACTGCAGGCACTCTTGGCGTTGCAGAAACAGTATCATCGCAGGATCTAACTCCTATGGTAACAACCTTCACGACTTCAGCCATTTTCCACAGCTATCTAATAGGCTTAGTTGGAGGGAAGATTAGCGAAGAATCCATTGCAGCAGGCTTCAAGCATGCTTCCCTTTTAGTCGTGATGGCAACAGCAGCAGCTAAACTTCTGCCTATACTTGTGACATTTTAGTGAGAGAAAATGATGAAAAATAGAGTTTCATTACGTAGACTCAAAAGCGATAAGAGAGCGGTTAGTCCAGCAATCTCTACGGTCATACTGACCTGTGCTGTTGTAGTCTTGCTTCTTATCACGATTGTTTTTGCAAACAACTTCTTGAATGCGCGAATGGCAGAAAATGAATTCAGCGCTATGAAGCAGTTTATGCAAACAGTAGGACTTGAAGTGGACGATGTAGCTTGGACTATAGGACGCACGCAAACAGTTCGTTACGCAAGCAGGTTTGGACGAGTGAATTTTGAATCTTTGGCTTTGAATTACACTATTTATGTAAACAACGATTACTTCATCAACTATAGTACTGGCATTCTTATGTTTAACATGCCTATGAGCAGTTACTCTATTAGTAACAACTATCATGAACGCGTATTTCCTTCTTCAGATAGTTCTTTTCTTCAAGTCGGTACTTCAGCACCAGTGAGCCATGTATATGTAATTGAGAAAGTTCCTATGAATGATGGCAATTTCATAAGGGTAGTTGTTGCGCCATCAATAAGGATGTTGAATTCAACAATATCCATTGGTGGAGAAAAAAAGAACTATTTTAAATTCTATCTGCCCATCCTCTCATCAGGAACTCATCCTCGTCACTCACAATCTACAACACTTGCAGGGAGCGCAGTTTCTGTCAAAACAGAAAACGCGGTCAACGAGATTAAGATACATGTTTCTTTCCTTAAACAAAGTTTAGGATTCAATAAAGACTTCTTCAATTTTGGAAGTGTGGAAGAAGAAGTGAATGTCCCAGAGGGCTCCATTATAGAGTTCTATACAGGTGAGGTGATTGTTTCGTTAGGTTTGCATGCTTAGCTTGTTAGGGAGGAAATGAGGAGTGGTACAAATAACTATCGAGTACATGATTATGATTCCAATCTTAATAATGCAGATTTTCCTCTTTCCACTGACAGCAAGCTGGCTCATGAACATCTGGGTTGATTCGCGTAGAAACCTTGCTCTTCAGAATGCTGCAAGCCATCTCGGAAGCACAATACAACAACTGTATTTCTCACTAAATCATGAAACAATATCAGCTGGAACAGCAACTTGTTCGCCAGATCTTCCACCATTCATAGAGAATTATCACTTCAATGGAGAAGCGACATTACGAACAGTTTCCTATCCTACATCAAATTCAAGCAAAGCTTTGGAATTAGCACTTACGCTAGCGACGACTAAAACTACTGTCACTACCATGGTCATTTTGGGTCCTAATGTTCTATGGCAGGAATCCATCTTTGTGAGCAATTCTACAAGTGCCTGTGTGAGCGCTGAGAAGTTTCCGAATGGAACCATATGCCTGTACTTTGGGGAATAAAGGAGAGAGATATGAATGACAGGCTCAACTATAGATCATCTGGTTTCTGCCACGGTTTTCTTAGGGGCAATATTAGTTTTCATAGGACTCTTTAATCAAACAATTCAAACCGCAATACTGTATCAGCATCATAGACACCTTGCAACTAAATGTAGCGACTTTCTCGATAACATTTTACTGAATCCTGGTTATCCGATTTATTGGGGTAGAAGCAACTGCACTCTAACAGGTTTTGGGTTACAAGACCCAGAATTTACCCAATATAGGGTTGATCCCTTTTCCCTTATGCGGTTGAATTCTTCCACAGGTAAGCCAGTCTATTATCCTAAGACAAACTCCTATTACAGCAACATAACCATGGGATTTGGCAGTTACCTGCTGGTGCCTTTCTCTGAAGCCATTAACTACTCGGCAGCAACAAGATTGCTGGGGATAAATGGAACATATGGTTTTCAATTGACTATGATGCCGATAATAGCAGTTTCAATATCAGAAGCACAGTCTAATCCGTTACAGTTAGCTGTTGATGTTACTGGAGCTGGTTTTCCCCTATCTAATGCTGTTATAAGCTATTGTTTCATCACAGTTGAAGCAACTGGCGGCGCAGGTGCATATCCAGCTTATACCGTTGATTATGGCAATGTCTACGCTAATGATAAAGGCTCAGCCCTACTGAATTTCTCAGATGTTGATGGAACAGAAGAATCCTATGTCTTAATTGCTTATGCCCATCTTTCAGGGCTAATTGGCGTAGGCTACCATGAGCATGTGACTAATGATGAAAACTATGTAATCCCGTTTATTTCCGATTTTGAAGAAAGAGAAGTGATAATAGCCCACAGTTATGATGTACACGGTGGAGATAATCCTGCAGAAATAACATACAACGCAACTTTCGTCTTGTTAACTGAAGATTTCACTCTCCGCGAGATGCCTATGGAAAATTCCACGGGAAAAACTGGTAAAATCAATTATGGTGAAGGAAAACCCTTCAAGAACATTACAATTCCCACGTATAACCCTGGCATTCTGGTTATTACATATAGAAAGAGTGCACAAGAAACTGGTGTTGTTCTGATGCCTTGGGGAATCAGTTCTATGGCTTTTCCAGTGACTTTCGGTGAGGATCCTTCTGGTAAAGAGTGGGTTGCCACAGACATGCGTCAAGTCATAGTCAACAGCATTGCCTATCAATCCAAACTTGCCTTATGGAGTCTAAAAGGCTATGGGGTGATTAGCTGAGATGATGAGGACCATCGAGATACTCCTTGTAATCATCATCATTACTGGAGCCTTCGTAATATCTTCTCTGTTTGCTGTTCTGCCTTCACCACGGCAGGTCTCACCGTTAAATCTCAGAAGGCTAGCATTAACAACGCTTCAAATGTTGGATATTGATTATGATTTGAGTGAAATAATGTTCAAGCCAGAGGACGACTCAGCTTGGGCTACGCTTCAAACCGCCCTATCTGCTTGTTTGCCCCCAAACATTGTCTACAACTTAACTTCATATGAAGTCTTTGGCGGAAGCGGGACGGAACTTTACACTCCCATAAAGTCAATATCAAACGCTGAAAGTTTAGGTGCAAGTTCTGATGCAGCCTCCTACTTGGTTGCCTCCTCCAATGTGACCTTCAATGTTATTCCGGAGAAGATTGGAGAGCATGGTGGTGGAGGAACGCTTTACATATTGAATTGTAGCGACGCTAATGGATGGTGGATTACAGGATATACAGCTCAAAGCCTAGCAGAAGATCTATACATTTTACTCTCACCATATTTCCAAACCACAATAATGGTGCAAAACACAACACAGCTAGGACAGATCTTAGATGACACACCATTACAAAATGAAACATTGCAACACGCCGTGGTCATAAATACCTTCGGGGAAGCTGTACCCATACCATCAAGCTATGCAAGCATGTATGATGATGACTCGTACGCTGAATACTGTTATCAGTTGGGAAAAAGAGTACATGAGTACAACTGGACTTGGGCCAGTATAGTGGGCTATCCATTCTATTATGTTTCAAACACTGGATACTTTACTGGATCAGGTGACCACAACGGTTGGGGCATCCACGGAATGAGAATGGTTGCGGCAGGTGGACTTAACGCTTTTCTCAGAGGTCTAGATGACGAAACCTACTCTTACAACGGTGCCTGGATCACAGGAGATCCCAATGATGATTCTCGGTTGGCAAGCGTGTCCCTTTCCTCAGAAACATTTCATGATTCCAACTACTATGGTATCTATCCGTCTCCCTATCACACAGCCACGAGAGCCCTACCTTCGTGGGTAACAGGAGCGTATAATTTGAACGTAACAACATATATTCTTGTTCCAGTAGGCAGTTGGATTGCTGGAGCCGTTTATAGACATACAGTTTCTGGTGCTCTGTTGGCACTGGGTTTAACTAGAACACCAGATATCAGACTTACCGTTATGGGTATTCTATCTGATTATAAGCCTAGGCTTTTCAGGTCTGAATATACACCTAGCGGGACTTCCAGATTTGTTGTTTTGCAGCTTGGACAAGCAGGAGGCGTATAAGATGAATACTAAAGGCCAGTTTTCAATTATTGCGGCGATGCTTGTAGCGGTAGTTCTCATAGCAACGGTCATAATCACTTATTCTACTATACGTAACAGTCCAATTCAGCATCAGCCGCAAGTGCTAAGCGCCGTGGATGAGACAAATTTTGCTATAAAACAGATTTTAGGCTTTACGGTTGGCCACTACGGTTCAGTGTTGAAAGTAACCGGAAACTCCACATTTGCAAGAAATCTTGCCATGAACTATCTTTACAGTGGACTGGTAAACATAGCAAGTATGCATCCCGAATGGGGAGCTTCCTTCAATGTAAATACTTCAGAACTTCGCACATACTGGTTTACAAACACAAGCTACAGCACAGGAAGTCTAGCCGTATCGTACAATTTAACAGGGCTCGGGATTCAAGGAATAACCTATGAAACTTCATGTTGCCTGATGGTTCAAATTGGAAACACGATTTCGAACAACCAAACAGAATTAATTGTAACTAAAGATCAAGAAGAACCCATTATAAATCTTGGAAAACAAAACTTCAAATTCTACTGCTACAGATATACCGACTCAACATGGGAACTGATCCCTCCAAGTGTCGAACCGATCGCCTTCGCAAATGGCACTTACATAATAGATATTCCACAAGACGTGGATCCATACTCTTACGTTATCCAAGTGGAAGACCCGAGAGGCTTAATAGTTGTAGCTTCGTCATTCAGCCGCTATACATGTGCATTCACATGGAACTCCACATTAGCACCGGCGCATGATTATGTAAATGACAACACGTCGAATGTAGACTTCTCTGGAGACAAGGGAACACACAACAATTTTCCAGCACAACAAGCAGGTCCAGATTCAATCTATGATACATTGATAGAAGAAAATACTGGTGGCTCTTTAATTTCTACTTTGCTTGACGACGGTTTTGAAGCTGCTGACTGGGATGCCAATTGGGATAACATATTCCATTACTGGCGGGAAGATAATTGGCCTACGCACAGTGGTTCAGCTTCGGCTTGGGCAACCAACGGTGATGAAGGCTACTTCACGTGTGACAACCTAGACGCGAGCGACGCCATTGCCATTTATGTAGACTTCTGGTTCAGAAAAGATGACATTGAATCCACAGATTTTACTCTCTATTATTATAATGGAAGCAATTATAACTTGATTGATGAACTTGACAATGATGGCGGTGATGACATGTGGTTACATTACACAGATAAAGTAACAGACAGCCAGTATTTCGTTTCCACTTTTAGAGTAAGATTTGATGCTACTATTGGTTACGGAGAGAACGTTTGGGTTGATGATGTTTTTATAGAAAAGGAAGTTCAAATCGATGATAACTATGAGTTAGATTTAGAAATCCAATGGAGAAACGCATATTACAGCGGAACCAACGAAGAGTTATGCATTTACGGAGGGACAATGGCATCAGAAGATGTTAAAGTTGACGTGTGGAGTGGTTCGGCATGGGAAAACCTGTTTGCAGATTTGTCAAGTGGATGGAACAACATCTCAGTTTCTCCGTACCTAGACTCATCAACATTCACTATAAGATTTAAAGGTGGTAACGAAACCTCCGATACCATCCAAGACAGTTGGAACATAGATGCAGCACTCCTACACGTTTGGCCCACCAAAGACTTGTACCTTTCGTTGCAAGAAGCAACAATTATTGTAGAATTACTGCAAAACGGCACAATACGATGGCTAGGGCAAAATCTACAATTGACAACACAAACAAAGCCTATTCCACCAATACCAGTGAAATCTATCCACGTCAACCAAACCATAAACGAAATGAATCAAGAAATACCATTCCAAATAGAAGAATGGGCTTCTGACTACAGAATTCCATTGGGCTTAAGTAACAATGCAAGTGTCTTCAGCAGCAGAAAAATGCTAGTTTTCTTGGTAAACCCAAATATCTCAAAAGTCACAATATGGTGGAATGGAAGCGACACAGCCATCCAAACACCTTATGCATATACCAACAGATACTTCACTGGAGACAACCCCAGTAGCGGAACATTAACAAACGGAATTCTAACTCTAGACGTAATCACTTCAGGTGACGACTTCAAGATAAAATCAACTTTAGGAACATCCGAAAACACAGCCCGTTTCATGCGCATAAACAGCGAATGGAGCATATACGGAGCCGAGCCAGCATACGTGATTCATCACGGAATTGTAAGAGATATAATTCATCAGGAAGCCGAATGGAGCGGCGGCGCCAATAACTGCCCAAACCTTTATGCACACATAGTCTTGACATTACCAGCAAATGCAACATATTACACATATCAGTTAAGATTAATGTTTGTAGAGTCACAACAGAGCAGAAGCATAACAGACCTTTGTCTAATACAACTACAAACAACCGTCTGGAAAGATAAATGGGGTTCAGAATGGAGTAAAACCTTGACAGAGAACGGCACTGCAGCTGGATCACCATTGATATCCTATAATGAAGGATTCTTCTACAATTTCTCTGACATTCTTGAAAATGGCTGGGCGCATCATTGGATCGAATTCATAGAAAATAACCATGGATTCGGCATCATGATGAACACGGAGCAAAATCTACGACTCTACGCGCTGGATGAAATCGCAGGAAGCAAAACAGGTGGTATAGACATAGATAATTCGCAGAGCGGTAGTAGCCAAACCGCAACAATCGAAATCAAACCAGCATCATCCCTAGCCACGGTATCCTTTCAACATGCTCTTGACATGGTGTGGCACGGTGCAGTCGTGACCTTCGATGGAGAAAAACCGATATACCCAGATACAGGTGAAACATCAGGCTTATGGATAACTGTTGAATACCCACCTACAATCGCAACAACAACGGAGAACTAGAATTCATTTATCTTAAATGTAGATTTTCAGTTCATATAAGTTAAATAACAATTCTGAGGATTCCTACACAACATGAAGGTGAAGATATATTGAAGCAAAACATGTTAGAGTCAAAAAAAGCTATATCACCAATACTTGCTACACTGTTATTGATTGTCATAGCTGTTGCAGCCATAGTCGTCACATATGCTTGGGTGATGACATACATGAGCAGTGCAGGAGAACAAGCGGGAGTGAGATTGTACAAGTCAAACATAAACTTTTACGGAAGTGGAACCAAAATAGATATTGACATATTAAATTCTGGAACATCAAATACAGAGTTGATAAAGATATACATAGGGACCTCACAGGGAAACCGGGTAGAACAAACACCAACCCAAGGACTGCCAATATCGCTTTCAGCAGGTGACATCGCAACAGCAACCATAGATTACAACTGGACAGCAGGAACAGCATATTATTTCAAGATTATATCTTCAACAGGACAAGCCTTAGAATTTCCGGAGCAGTCACCAACTTAGAATGATCCAAGACTTACAAGTCTTTCCACTTCTGCAAATTTATTCCAAGTGTACCTATCTTAACTGTTAAATATGCAAAAAGAACAGTCCACTGTCAATGAAGGGGATGTCCTATGTGCAAATAGTAATTGGCATGACAAGAACAGTCATATCTTTACTTTTTCTGTTTTACGCTTCTTGGAGTGATTATAAAACTAGAGAAGTAAGCAACAGTGTTTGGATTCTGTTTGCACCGCTTGCCTTTGCATTAACTTTTATTGAGATTTATGTTTACGAATTTTCCCAACTATCCTTAATCCTGCCGTTATATGGGATGTGTTTTGGTTTGACAACTGCCTTCAGCATAGTGCTTTTCTATTTCGGAGGTTTTGGAGGCGCAGACGCAAAAGCTCTCATGTGCTTGGCAATTGCACTACCATTTCACCCAGAAAACTTGGCAGGACCCCTTTTTATAGAAGTCTCTCCGATATCGCAAGCTTTCTTCCCCATTACTGTTTTTAGTAACTCTGTTGTACTGGCTGCTTCAACAGCCATTTATATGTTACTGAGAAACATATTTTGGCATCAAAAAACTAGTAAGAAATTCTTTGAAGGAGAACATATTAATGAATCAATCGGGAGAAAGCTTATGGTTTTGGCAACAGGTTACAGGGTTTCCATTGACAGGTTGAAGAAAAAATGGCATTTGTATCCCCTTGAAGATGTAGAAAGCACTGAGAACGGACTTGAAAGAAAACTTGTTCTTCTCCCTAAAGATGAAGGAAGAAACGCAATAGTGAAAAGATTGGCGAAAGCTGCTGAAAATGGAAAGATTCAGAAGGATGTTTGGGCAACCCCAGGCTTACCCATGCTCATTTTCATCACAACAGGCTTAATCATAGATTTGTTGTTCGGCGATATTGTCTGGATTTGTGTTACCTTTCTGCTCAGATAATCAAAGCATACCATGAAAAAAGTTATCTGATTTCGACAACCACATTGCTTTAGGTGGATAGAGCTTGTTGGATTATCTTCTCGAAGAATTACAGATATTCTTGGACAGCGAAATTCAGGAATTTAATGTAGTTGTGATGCCTGACTTTTTCCTTGATCGTTTAATACACCTAGACTATCATGCAAAGGCCTTTTGTAAAACACTTGTAGAAGTAGTGAAACGCAAAGGTGGAAGCATAGATGATATTAATCAGATGGAGCTTAGGGGAGGAAATGCGGTTAACACAGCATCTGCTCTAGCTGCTTTACACGCAAATGTAACCCCCATAGTATGCACAAGCAAACTGGGATTGAAACTAATGAAATTCTATCTTAAACCAGCTAGAATTGATCTGTCACATGTTAAAATCTCCAGCAAAGCATCAATAACAACAGCAATAGAATTTGAAACAAAAAAAGGAAGAGTCAACGTCATGTTTAGAGATGTTGGTTCACTAGCAAATTTCGGAACGCATATGTTAAATGGACAGGATTTTGAAGTCATAGAAAACGCAGATTATGTATGCGTCTTCAATTGGGCTGGAACAAGACATTTCGGAACAGAATTAGCTGAGACAGTTTTCCGTTGCGCAAAAGGTAATGGTAAAGGCAAAACCTACTATGATACAGCTGACCCAACAACAAACGAGAAGAAAATCCCGAATCTGATGAAAAGAATTCTGCAAACCAGACAAGTTGACATCTTCAGCATAAATGAGAACGAAGCAATTTATTATTCATCACAATTGGACAGTGAGATGGAGAAACCAAGAAAGACCCTAAGGTTTGCTGATTCAGCAAAGATGAGTGCAAGAATTTTGGCAGCACATCTACCAGCGCGGGTTGACTTACACGCTACAGACTTTTCAGCAACCTTCACAAAAAAAAGTGAAACTATTGTTCCAGCCTTCAAAGTTCCAGTCTTAAGGGTTACTGGAGCTGGAGATGCTTGGAACGCTGGAAACATCTTAGGAGATGCTCATAGACTTTCAGAAGAGCTTAGACTCGCGTTAGGAAATGTAATTGCCGCCTACTATATTTCAAATCCTAAAGGAACACACCCTACACAAAAACAGCTATCAAAATTCTGCAAAAAATTGAGTACGAAACTAACCTGACGATATTATTCCGTTTACAGTTCTGAACTTACTAATTCTTCCAGCATAGAGACTATTTTCTTCGAGGATTCTGTCTTAGCGATTTAAAAGTCTGCCCAACTTTCAAAACGTTTCTTAGGGGAATTGTTACTTTTCATCATGTTCGACGCGATATGATTAATGCGCAAGAGATTAGAGAGAGTTTAGAAAACTCTGCCCTTCACGCTTCGAAGCTTTTCAGCAGACAAAATAAATATGCGCGAATCTTCGCCAGAATCATTTAAATGTGTTTACAACTTACCATGGATGGGAAAATGATTTGAAATCTAAGCTCTTTGGCAGTTCAGGAGCGCGTGGCATAATCAATGTTGATCTTACGCCAGTTTTGATCAGCAGAATAGGTTCAGCTATTGTCACGTTTTCGAAAGCAGAAAAAATACTCTTGGGACATGACACAAGGGTTTCAAGCTTGATGGTTGAGAATGCACTGGTTTCTAGTCTGGTGGCAGGGGGAGCGAAAGCGGACTGTTTAGGTGTTGTAACAACTCCTATATTAGCGTATTTAACAAAAGAGCTGAAGGCTGATGTTGGCATTATGATCACTGCATCGCACAACCCACCACAATATAATGGAATAAAAATATTCAGCAGTGAAGGTATGGCTTACACCGAAGAAAAACAAAATGAAATCGAAAGGATAGTAAAAAGCAATAAGTTTAGATTGACAGATTGGCGAAACCTAGGTGAAATTTCATCTGCAGATGAAAGCAATCGCTACATTGAATTGATACGAAAGAAGGTGAAATTAGATAGGCAATGGCACGTAGTAATAGATCCTGGATGTGGAGCGACATGTCACCTAGCCCCAGCTTTGCTTGAAAGTTTAGGATGCAAAGTAACAACATTGAACGCACAACCAGACGGATTCTTCCCAGGTAGAAGCCCAGAGCCAAGTGTTGAATCGCTGAAGCCTTTGACTAAAATTGTTCAGGTTTTAGGCATGGATGCAGGCATAGCCTATGATGGTGACGGTGATAGAGTGGCATTTGTTGATGAGGATGGTTTTTTTATAGATTTTGACCAGATTTTAGCTGCATATGCTACACATGTCGTGAAAAGAAATTCTGGTGGAATCATAGTGACGAATGTTGAGGCGTCAATGTGTGTCGAAAAGATGGTTAACACATTTAATGGAGAGGTCATCAGAGCAAGGGTTGGTGATGTTTATGTTTCGGAAGCGATGAAAAAATACGATGCTTTTTTTGGTGGAGAACCTTGTGGGGCTTGGATACATCCGCAATTTCATTATTGTCCAGATGGAGTTCTTTCGTCAGTGCTTCTGTTAAAAGCGTTGGAAGATGAAAACAAAGAGTTGTCAGAATTTATTTCAGAAGTGCCTCAATACGAAACTCTCAGAGAGAATGTTGTATGTAGAAATGAGGTGAAATATAGGGTTATGGAAAAGGTTAAGGATGAGTTGAGGTCTCTTTTCCCTACTCATAGGCAAATCTCAACAGTTGATGGTGTTCGTTTAAGCGTTGAAAGTGGTTGGATTTTGGTAAGGGCGTCTGGCACTGAACCAGTCATAAGGTTGACTGTAGAGGGTGAATCGTCTAAAACAGCGAAAACGATGTTGGATGATGTTGTAATGTGGATTACGAGCATTATAGAAGGAGTGGAAAGATGAAAGCTGTTGTTTTAGCTGCTGGAGAAGGTGTGAGGCTTCAGCCAATTACTTTGACTAGACCGAAACATATGATAAAGATTGGTGGCAGGCCAATACTTGAACGTTGTTTAAATGAGCTTAAAGCTTCTGGAATAAATGAAGTGGTGATCGTTGTTCATTTTATGGCAGATACTATCAGGCATCATTTTGGCGACGGAGAAGATTATGGACTGAAAATTGAGTATGTGGAACAGAGAGAGATCTTGGGAACAGGAAACGCTGTGAGTGCCGTTGAACCATATATTGAAGATTTTTTTCTTCTGGTCTACGGTGATTTACTATTCACCATGAAAGGCTTAAAAAAAGTTGTTGATTTACACAAAAGAGAGAAACCTGCTGTAACTATGGCTGTGGTTCCTGTCAAAAAACCAGAAGATTATGGGGTAGTAGAGCTGGAAGATGACGGGAATGTGAAACGTATTATTGAGAAGCCGAGGCGTGAAGAGGCTCCTACAAATTTGGCAAATGCAGGCATTTACGTTTTTTCGCCGGAAATCTTTGGGAATATCAAACAGATTTCGGCTTCGGCTAGAGGTGAGTGGGAGATTACAGATGGGATTTCGCTTTTGTTAAGAGAGGGAAAGAAGGTTTCAGCTGTTAAAGTTACGAGCGAAGAATGGTTTGATGTTGGAAGACCCTGGGATTTGCTTGAGGCTAACCGTTGGGCTTTAATGAGGATGGATCATAAAGTTTATGGGCATATAGAGAGTGGTGCACACATTGTTGGACCGGTCTCTGTTGCTGAGACTGCACGCGTACATTCTGGCGTTTATATTGAGGGACCGGTTGTCATAGGTAAAGAATGTAATATTGGGCCGAATTGTTACATCAGACCATATACAAGTATTGGTGAAAAAGTAAGGATAGGTAATGCTTGTGAGATAAAGAATAGTGTAATCATGGACAATGTGCATATTGGTCACTTATCTTATGTGGGCGACAGCGTAATAGGAGAAGATTGCAGCTTGGGTGCAGGCACGATGACTGCTAACTATCGGTTTGATGCTGAAACTGTAAAAATGTTGGTGAAGGATGTGATTGTGGATAGTGAAAGAAGGAAGCTTGGAGCTGTTTTAGGCGACGGAGTAAAGACTGGGATAAATGTTCTATTTATGCCGGGTGTCAAGGTAGGGTGTAACAGTTGGGTTGGTCCGAATGTCATTGTCCATCGTGATTTGTCAACTGACACGAGAGTATTCTTGAAACAGGACCTCGAAGAGAAGAAGCCGGGTTCTCATTAAACTAAGTTTCGTGCATTGCCATCTTTTCGGTAGGATTAAAATCCTAAATATGGGTTCTCCTATGGTGATATGTGTAATGGAGGTTTAGTGTTGTCAATAGCAAAGAGAAAGTTTTTCACTGAAGTTGCGGTGTTGGCGGATACTAATGTAGTTGTAGCGACTACGACTGGAAAGAAGTACAGTGGAACATTAATTGGCGTTAATCCGGATAATTTGAGTCTGTGTTTAGCTGAAGCGAAAGATGAGGAAGGTAAGACTTTGCATAGGGTTTTCGTCAATGGAAATGTCGTAGCTGAGATATTGAGTGTGGAGAAACCTTTTGATTTGAAAGCTTTAGCAAATCGGCTTGAGAAGGTTTTTCCGACGATGGTTAAGCTTTATGAAGACAAGGGTTTCATGTGGGTCATGAATAAAGTCAAAGTGACCGAAAAGGGTGTTGTGGAAGGTTCAGGTCCGGCTGCTGACAGAGTGCAACGAGTTTACGAGCAATTCATGAGTGAGATTAATGGTTAGAAGTACCAGCGGAGCTGGGATTCCTCTTTTTTCTTCTCTTCTGTGATGCGTCTCATTAAACCGAAGGATTTCAGTATCTCTCTGGTTTTTTCTGTTGCAGGATTTAGATCGGTTAGGTCAAGTTTTAGGTTAAGGAATTTTTTTAGGGCTGTTAAGGCTTGTTGTGCGGCTTTTGCATCAGGGTGTATTCCTGTAGTTTCTACCAGAAGAGAGAATCCTCCGAGGTTTCTGAGTTTGGCGAGGCCGATTGTGATGCCTGCGAGTCCGAAGATATGCCCCACCATTACTTTTGTGTTGAGGTTTAGAGCTTCCTTCAGTGCTTCGGCGTTGATAGCTACGCAATAGATTTGGGGGTTTTCAGTAGTTTGTTCTTTTTTGAAGCCTCCGAGGGTAATGACATATTGACAACCTAGCTCTTCAACCAAATCGAGAACACGCCCGCAAAGCTCATACTGCCCAAAAGTTGTTAGTGCTTGAGTGTTACCATACCATATAATCAAATCTCGTTCATTATCACGATTTCTGCAGTAGTAAAGTTGATTTACTGGAAAAAGTGTGCCTCCCTTTTCTGTTGTCACTGCTAAGTCTTGAAAAGATGAAGAGGTTATTTCAGCAAAGAGTTTGGCGTCTAACTCACGTATTAAATGCAGAGCTGCAATATTAGCTACAAATCCTATGCCAGGCAGTCCCTCAATCAACACAGGACTTTTCAGTTTTGGTTTTTCATAAATCTGAACTGCACAAACCATGCGTTTACTTCCCTTGTTGTAGATGGATAGGTGAAGAAATAGCAATATAAGTATGTTTATCAGAAATCAACACACTTGTTCAGATAACATCTGCTGAAAGACTCTTTTAAATCTCCTTATTTCTATAAGCTCCCGACTAATTGATTCATAGAGCTTTGCTCCACCAGTCTAATTTATCATAAAATGTTCGGGAATCTAGAGAATATTTTTTCGCGACCCTATCTATTAATTCTTCTGAATCTTCGTTTGGAGAATTCGGATTGAAACTCGCCCGTAATGAAGATAGGTTTTCCTTAATTTTTTGCGCGTGCATTCCCAGTTTGACTGTGAAATAGAAGTTGAAACATTAAATGAACATTTTTTATATGTGTGTTTCGTTGTTTTTGTTTAGGTTTGGAAATGTCTTTTGAAATTAGAGAAAGAGATTTGCTTGGGAGAATTGGAAGGCTGGAAACCAAAAGTGGTCTTATTGAAACCCCTCTTCTTTTTCCAGTGATAAATCCTTCTATTCAGCCTATTTCACCCCGAAGAATTCGTAACGTTTTTTGTTGCGAAGCCTTGATAACTAACGCCTACATTTTGAAGAAGCGTTTTCAAAATGAACCGATAGAAAAAGGCTTGCACAAGTTTTTGGATTTTGATGGAGTCATAATGACTGACTCAGGAGCATACCAAATTCTTGTTTACGGCGGCATAGAAACAACCCCAAAGGAGATTGTGGAATACCAAGAACAAATTGACACGGATATAGCCACTATTCTGGATTATCCAACAGGATGGAGAGTTACAAGAAAACATGCAGAAAACACATCTAAACAAACAATAAAGAGGGCCAAAGAACTATTCAAGACCAAAACTCGAGGAGACATTCTTTGGGTAGGTCCTATACAAGGAGGTCAACATCTAGATGTCATAGTCAAATCCGCCAAAGAAATGGGAAAGCTGCCGTTCCAAATATTCGCCCTAGGAAGTCCAACTGAAATCATGCAGCAATACCATTTTGACACCCTAGTTGATATGATAATGACTGCCAAAATGAACCTGCCCAATGGAAAACCTCTCCATCTCTTCGGGGCAGGACATCCTTTCATGTTCAGTTTGGCGATAGCTCTCGGATGCGACTTTTTTGACTCCGCAGCCTATACAATATTTGCTAGAAATAACAGGTATATGACGGAGCATGGCACCCACAGACTGGAGGAACTACAATACTTCCCGTGTATTTGTCCAAAATGTGAAAAAATGAGCCCAAAAGAAGTTCAAGAAATGCCAAAAAAAGAGAAACAAGCCTTTCTTGCAGAACACAATCTCTATGCGTGCCAAGCTGAAATGAGACGCATAAAACAAGCGATAAAAGACGGAAGATTATGGGAACATCTAGAAATGCAATCGTATGGGCATCCAACTCTAGTCGGAGCCCTAAAAAAACTAAAAAAATATGAAAGGTATATTGAAAAATTTAGCCCAGCTACAAAAAAAAGCGGCGTATTCTATTTTGATTCCGTTGGTCTCATCCGACCAGAAGTTGTAAGACATAGAAAAAGGTTGAAAGAAAGATATTCCCCACCTGAGGAAGCAAAAGTTCTTCTGCTTGTGCCTCAAACATGCATGAAACCATTGCATAAATCTAGTGAATTTAAAGAAATCGCAAAGTTCCTTCGTGGTTCATTCAAAGAACATGTGAATAAGATTCATGTATGTTTCTATGCAGCTCCCTTTGGCGTAATTCCAATCGAACTTGATGAAGTTTATCCTCTCTCTCAACACGAAATAGCTTTTCCATTAGACAAAGATACGATCAAATATGTATTAGGACAAGTAGCGGAGTACATCAGTAGTACAAATTACGAGACAGTTGTGTTGATGAACAACCAAGAAAACTGGAACAAAGACGGCTTAGATATATGCAGAAGCGCATGTAGAAAGAAAAACATTAAATTTGAATACATCAAAACAGGTACAAACCGGAGCAAAATCATGTTTACTAGTCTAGAGAAAAATTTGTCCAAAGCACTGAGCGAGCAACCTTGATTCAAACCGATCTACATCTTCACACAAATTATTCACCCGACGCATCAATCAATCCAAAAACCATAGTACACCAATTACATGTACATCCATCCATCAAAGCAGTAGCCATAACAGATCACAACACCGTCAAAGGCTACGAAAAAGTTCACGCCTTAGCCGCCCCATACCCAGACATTCTCATAATCCCTGGGATCGAAATAAGTGCCACTGGAGGCGACATAATAATTTTAGGTGTCGCCGAATTGCCTCCAAAACCGTGGATACCTGAAAAAATAATTGACTTCGCAAATGAGAGAGATGGTTTGACTATAGTTGCCCACCCATACAGAGCCTACGGCTTAGGTGATTCAGCAAAGAACTACAATTTCGATGGCGTTGAGGTTTTAAATGGTATTTCTACACGTCAAGCCAACAAAATGGCTGAAAAACTAGCTAAAACTATGGGTATACCAGGCGTGGCTGGAAGCGACGCCCACCGTACAGATGAAATGTGGACAGTTTATACAGAAGTGCAAGCCTCTTCCGACATCTATGATATATTAAAGGCCATCAAGAAAGGACTGATTAGGGTTGCTTCTGCAAGAAAGTCAATACATTTTTAAAAGAGCAGAAGGCATCAATACTGCATCAATGGAAGAAAGTGAATGAGCAAACTGCAAATTAGATTTTTAGGGGGAGCCCGAGAAGTCGGTAGAAACGCAATTGCAGTAAAAGTCAATAAAACACAAGTTCTACTAGACTACGGGGTCATGCTAGATCATACGCCAGGGTTCCCAATGCACATACCCCCAAAAGATGTTGACGCAATAATATTAACCCACAGCCACCTTGATCATTCAGGCGCAATCCCCATATTCTATATTAGGAGTGAGAAACCGCTTTACACAAACAGATTAGCTGCAGATTTGAACCAATTGTTGATTTCAGACTTCATCCACCTATCCAGATACTATTTACCGTTTGAATATCTTGAACTGAATAGTATGATGAAAAACAGTAAGCACGTAGATTTTGAAGTAGAAAAGAAAGTAGGAGACATTAAATTCCAGTTATTAAACGCCGGTCACATTCCTGGAAGCGCACAGATATTAATCGAAGCTGAAGGGAAAAAATTGCTGTATACAGGAGATTTCAATTCTGAAGATACAAGGCTCCTAGAAGGAGCAAAAATGGAACATAAGGATTTGGACGCTGTAATAATCGAGAGCACTTATGCAGGTGATGAACATACAGAACGTAAAGAACTGGAGAAGCAGTTCATAGAAGAGGTAACCGACGTCGTAGAAAGAGACGGTATCGTACTGGTTCCAGCCTTTGGAGTGGGAAGATCCCAAGAAATTGCATGCGTCCTTGCTGCTCACCATTTTGAATACCAAGTCACGATTGACGGAATGATACGAGGAGCAAACACGATAATGATGAATCATGGTCAGTTTCTGCGAGATCCGAAATTGCTTGAAGATGCTTTGCATTCTGCCTATTGGATTGAAGGCTGGAGAGATAGAAGGAAGGCTGCTAGAAAACCTGGTGTCATAATTTCAACTGCAGGCATGCTTAAAGGTGGACCATCCATATTTTACATGTCAAAGATTGGGAAAAAAAAGCGTAACGCCGTCTTTCTGGTCAGCTTCCAAATTCCAGGCACACCTGGGAGGCAGTTGCTGGACAAAGGCATATGTGTTATTGATGGAAAAATGAGGAAAATTGAAGCAAAGGTTGGGCACTTTGATTTTTCGTCCCACAGCGGAGCAAGCGAACTTAAAGAATCTGTGAAAAAATTGGGTGGAACACCAAAAGTCTATGTAATTCACGGCGCAGAAGGAAACTGTAAACTTTTCGCAAAATGGATAAAGAGAGAACTAGGCTTGAAAGCGAATGCACCTAAGACAGGAGATACAGTCAAAATTTAGCCCCAAACCCACACACACCGCGCTCTAAGAGATAGTCTAATGTTACATATTTCTAGTGAGAAGACGAATAGACAAAAAAAGGGAGATTCTGGTTACTAGCTTTGGTTTTCCTTCCCCCTAATGTTTCACTTATTCTAGGGCCATATTATTGTGCCCGTTGCCCACAGTTCCGCTGATGCGAACCATCCAGTAGCTGGATCCATTTCATACGATAACGTATATGGGCCCATTTTCTTTACGCCTTCATAAGCGTCTGTGCCATATGTGCCTATATATGTACCTGAGGTTGTGCCCGAGTAGGGACCAGTAACTGTAAGCTTGCCTCTCGCGCTGCCCGCAACGGTGCCCTCTCCTGGAATGGTGATTAGCCATTTTCCGCTATAGGTTCCCTTTCCAGTTTTCAGGTTAAGGCTTAAATGTTCAAACCATACATCAAAAGTCCCTCCAGTGGTAAGGGGCGCTAAAGTGCCTTCGTACGATCCCGCCCAATGCATATCCTTTATGTGCATTACGTCGTCAGCATACCATAATTTGTGAGGAGGATAATCAAACATATCGAATACTACATGATCCCAATAATTGGGATCTTTTGTTATTGCCATTACTGGTGAAATTATCATCATGGATAATACTAGCAGGACTATAGTTGACATCAAAAGTTTCTTGTTCATTTTCCTTTCCACCTCCTTTACCCGTACGTTAGCGCGCGCACTTGCATTTAACGTTTATAGAATTTAACTCTAGAAGAAAATTCTATCTTTCTGTGGCTCAAAAGTCTAAGGGAAAAGGAAAAGGGCGCGCTAGGATTCTAAAGGGCAAAAGCCTAGTTCCCACCATTCATAATCGCTTTCACTATAAGCAATCAGGTCTTGGATTGTTTCGAACCTTCTGTCATATTCCCAGTACCTATCATGATAAGGATCATCCCACCATATCACTCCAATAGTCGTACTTTCAACTGCCGCGCGCGCTTTTATATAATAATCCGCCCAAGTAAATCAATAGGTGAGATGTTAAATATGATGAACCATGAAGAACGAATCTCAAATGTTGAGAGGCTGGCTATAGTGCTACTTACTGTTTTCCTCACTGCGTCGATAATTTCAAATTTGTACGTTTATTCTGAAGCCCAAAAAAACGCGCGCGCGCTAAGTTGGATTATGTATGGTGTAGCAATAGTCCATTTTATGACATTTTTTAAGTGGGATTTGATTTCAGCCCAACCAGGAAACATCCAACTCCCAGATGGACAGATAACTATAGACTCTGCGATTTTTTTCCTTGCATCGATGTTTATGATTGCAGAAGCATGGAACTCATATAAAAGTAAAGACTAAACATCTATTAGATTTACCATGCGCATCGAGGAATTCCCTCTTTCTCTTTTTCCTACTCCTACTCTCAATTATCCTTCATCTAGGAATCCGTTCGGTGATCCACTACTCCTCCACGCTGAGACCTTCCACTTTTCTAAGTTTCCGATAGGGAAAACAGGGCGTGGTTTGAACAGACAGTCTTGTCATGCATGCATGCGTGTGTGAGTGTGTGAGAGTGAGTGTGTATGAGTGAGTGTGAGTGTGCGTCAAGTGATAGAAAGAAAAGAAGAGGAAAGAAGAGAGAGAAAGGCTAAAATTTAGCCCCCCCGATTGGCAATTGGAACTCTACGCATAGGAAACGTAGAGCGTTCGAAGGAATTCTATCTTCGAAACCGACATAAAAGAAAGATTATTCTGCAATAGATGTCATCTTAGAGTTGATAAACCTTAATCAGCTTGAGGTGATAGTCTTTCACGACATGTTCAAAGCCAAAATAATATATTTAGCACCAATATTGGCGAGTCTACTCTTCGGAATGTTATGCGCCTTCATACTTTTGACGTCCACGATGGAAGCTAATACAATTACTCCTTTTCCAGAGAATGTCCCTGGTTCCATCGGAAATGCCTTTTACTTTGTTGTCCTAGTTGGATTCGGGGCATCAATATTGTATCTTCTTGTGAAGCGAAGAAGCTACAAGTTGATTACCTTGATAACAGGATTTGCATTCACGACTGCTACTTTCATGTTATCCTTCATCTATCTATCTGCAGCTTTCTCAAGACTTTACATCCTATATATTGAAATTTTCATTCTTGTCTTATCCCTACTAATAACAATCCTAGCCAGCTTTGTTTTTTTTCGAGTTCATAATAAAGCTCTTACTCTGATGGTTCTTTGTTTGGGAGGAGCTCTGGGGTCATTTCTAGGCGTATCAATCCCCACGTTGAGTGTAGTTTTGATCCTTTGTTCTTTGGCAGTTTATGATGTATTCGCTGTCTATCACGGCCCAGTGGGAAAAATAGCTTTAGACGGACTTGAGCGACTTCGTGGTGTAAGCTTCTCCTTTAAGACTATCCAAATGGGATTGGGAGATTTGACCTTCTATTCAATGCTTTCAAGCCACATGCTTCTGAACTTTGGCATCATTTCAAGTTTAGCCTCCATCGTTGGCATCTTGTTAGGATGTTTGCTAGCATTTAAGATGCTAGAAAGGAAAGGCATATTTCCAGGACTTCCTTTCCCAATACTCTTTGGTTTGACAGCCTTTCTTCTTGCTGTTCCACCGCAATTATAGAACCGTATTACTTGTGCAAAGACAGTGTTTTTGAAAGCGATTATTTCTATAAATGATTACAATAAATTGGGGCATTAATTTGCATCTGAAACTGTGAATACATCAGCGTGCGTGACTGCAAACGTTTTTTGTATGTGTTGAGTAAACTTTAATTAGGTTCCATTTCCTTCTTATGCAAATTCTCATTGAGAATCGGGTTACATGGTGAAGAATATGGGAGATTCAGCTGAGTTTAACAATGTTTTGGTCATTGGAGGCGGAGTTGCTGGTATGACTGCTACATTAGACCTTGCGGAACAAGGACATACTGTGTATTTAGTTGAGAGAGAACCTTCCATCGGCGGTAGAATGGCTCAACTTGACAAGACCTTCCCAACATTGGATTGTTCCATCTGCATTTTAGCGCCGAAAATGGTCGAGGTTTCTAGACATCCAAATGTGAGATTACTAGCTTATTCAGAGATCAGTAATGTCCAGCCCATCCTTGATGGCAAAGTGTTCAAGGTTAGAATAAGGGGAAAGTCACGCTATGTAGACGAGGAAAAATGCACAGGATGCCGAGTCTGCATGGAAAAATGTCCAGTAAAAGTCACTAGCGAATTTGATGAAAAACTCGGGGTTAGAAAAGCCATTTACATACCTTTTCCCCAAGCAGTACCAGCTGTAGCTGTTATCGATAAGGAAAACTGTCTCTACTTCAAAAAGGGCGTGTGCAAGATATGTGAAAAGTTTTGTCCAGCAAATGCCATAGACTTTGAGCAAGAGGAACGGTATATAGAGATAGAAGTCTCTGCTATCATCGTTGCTACTGGATTTGACCTCCTTGACCCTTCAGTGCTGCCTCAATTTGGATATGGCAAATTTCCAGATGTTATAACATCTATTCAATATGAAAGATTAATGAACGCTGCTGGACCTATGGGTGGAAAGATTGTCAAATTGTCAGACGGTGTTGAACCAAAGAAAATAGCGTTTATTCAATGTGTAGGATCAAGAAATGTAGACGTAAAACCATACTGTTCACAGATCTGTTGTATGTACGCTACAAAAGAGGCAATTGTTACAAAGGAGCATAATCCAGAAACTGACATAACCATTTTTTATAATGATCTTAGAGCACCAGGAAAAGGACATCACGAACTCACAATGAGGGCAGCTGAAGAATTCAAAATAAGTTATGTTAAATGTCTCCCCACAAGAGTCAGCTTGAACCAAGCAAACAAGAATTTGATTATTTTCTATACGCAAACTGCACAAGGGAAAGCAAAAACCATGGAAGTAGATGTGATTGTCCTTTGTCCAGCAGTCATTCCTAAGAGTGGAACGGCAGAGTTAGCCAAGACACTAGGTATTGGTGTTTCAGAATATGGATTCTTGAAATCCTTGGGGACTTCGGCTCCGGTAGAAACGGATGTTCCTGGAATTTACCTCTGCGGTGCGTGTGAGGGGATAAAAGACATTTCAAGTTCAGTTGCTCAGGCAAGTGCTGCTGCTGCTAAAGCAGCCCTCCGCTCGGAGTTTCTTAAGGCTGAATCTAAAGATGTTGAAGTAGAGGAGAGAGTTGTAGGTAAAGAGCCTAGAATAGGAGTTTTTGTTTGTCATTGTGGAGTTAACATTGGAGCAGTCATAGATGTTCCTAAAGTTTTGGAGTTTGCTGAAGGTTTAGACGGCGTCGTCCATGGTGAGGAGTTTCTTTTCGCATGTTCCAAGGATGCTGCTGCAAAGATTAAGGATGCCATAGAGAAATATGACCTTAACCGCGTTATAGTTGCTTCATGCACACCAAGAACACACGAGCCGCTATTCAGGGCTACGTGTGAAGAGGCTGGTCTCAATCCGTATCTCTTCGAGATGGTCAACATACGAGAACATGACTCTTGGGTACATTCTCATCAACCTGAAGAAGCCACTCAGAAAGCTATGGATCTAGTCAGAATGGCTGTTGCGAAGACTAGATTACTGTATCCTCTGGAAAGACTGGAAACAGAAGTCTCTGTAACTGCCATGGTCATAGGGGGAGGAATAGCAGGTTTAACAGCTGCAAAGACTGTTGCAGACAAGGGGTTCAAGACATATCTGGTGGAAAAAAGAGAAAAACTAGGTGGAAACGTTGAAAGATCTTATGTTGCCTTTGAAGACATTGACGTAAACAGTATGCTTGACGCTCTCATTAAGCAAGTGGAAAACCATGAGAATATTCAGGTTTTTCTTTCAACCAAATTAAAAGAGGTTAGAGGTTCGATAGGAAACTTTGAAGTGACAGTACTTCAGAATGAACAACTTAAAACCTTAAGAGTAGGTACTATTGTCGTAGCAGAAGATGCAGAAGAGTTCAAACCCGAAGGATTCTATGGATATGCCCAGTATGATGGTGTTTTCACTGTGCCGGAGTTTCGTCGAATTGTTGAAGAAGAGAAACTTATGGACATTGGGACAATTGTGATGATTTTGTGCACTGGAGCTCGACAAAAAGAGGGACGCACATATTGTTCAGCTGTATGTTGTTCTGATGCTATAGATTCAGCTTTAAGAGTTAAGAAGGTTTATCCGAACTCGGAAGTTTACATTCTTTATCGGGACATAGTAGTCTCGTGGAAGGATGAAATCTATTATCGCGAAGCAAGGGAGAAGGGAATAACCTTCATAAGGTATGAGAGAGAGCATCCACCAGAAGTCAGCCTTGTTGACGACTGCTTGACTGTGAAGGTTAAAGACGTGGTAGTTGGCGCTGAACTGACAATACCTGCAAATAAGGTGGTTTTGGCAACTCCACTAGTTCCAAAAGAAGATTATCGGGAGCTTTCTTCAGCGCTGAAGATTTCTCAGACGACACAAGGCTTCTTTCTGGAAGCTCATCCGAAACTCAGACCTCTGGATTTTGCTACTGATGGGATACATCTTTGCGGATCATGCCACAGCCCACAAGACCTATCAGAAACTGTTTGTCAAGCACTAGGAGCAGCGTCACGGGCACTGATTCCATTGATGAAAGGAAAGGTTGTTAATGAGCCCATAATAGCCGATGTAGATTCCGACAAGTGCATCGCATGTGCAAACTGCGAAGCCAGTTGTGAATATGGAGCCATAAAGGTTGAGAAAGTGGCTGAGGTCAACCCTTTTCTCTGTAAAGGTTGTGGAGTCTGCGCTGTAGAGTGTCCCGCTTCTGCTATAACCATGCACCATTTTACAGATGATCAGATCTCAGCTATGATAAAAGCTGCGTTTGAAACGCCGCATTACAGCGAGAAGCCAAAAGCTTTGGCTTTCTTCTGCAACTGGTGCTCTTACGCTGGTGCGGATATGGCTGGTGTAAGCCGATTCCAATATCCACCGTCTATGAGAATCATACGAGTCATGTGTACAGGCAGAATTGACCAAAGACATATACTTCAAGCCTTTCATTTGGGTGCAGACGGTGTTCTCATAGGAGGATGTCATCTAGGTGACTGCCATTACATCTCAGGTAATCTCAAAGCTGAGAAACGAGTAATGCAGGTGAAAAAATGGCTTGAAGCCGCGGGAATTGAACCTGAAAGGCTTAGGATTGAATGGGCTTCAGCAGGTGAAGGGAAAAAGATTGCTCAAATCATACAAGAATTCACAGATCAACTTGAAAAACTGGGCCCTAATCCGTTGAGGAAACAGGTTACGGTGCAGCCTTGAAGACTTCAGCGTTACATATAGCAATTCTTATATCAATGATGCATTTTCATATGAGTTTCTTCAATGGAGGCATTATATCTTGATCATAGTCAAACAGAAGCCGCTTGAAAAAATCTTTGAAATGACTAAAAACCTTCAAAACCTATTGATAGTAGGTTGTGATGGATGTGCAGCAGTAGTACAGGCTGGTGGCGAAAAACAAGCTGAAATCTTGAAGACAATGATGGGAATGCATAGGAGACTTGGAGGCAAAAACGGCTCTAAGATTAAGGCAATCTCGATTCTACGTCAATGTGATAGGCAGATTGTTCTATCTTCACTTCATCCGTTGATTGAAGATTGTGATGCTGTAGTTAGCTTAGCATGCGGAGTTGGCGTTCAAACGCTTGCAGATTTATTCAGAAATAAGATTATCGTTCCAGCAAACGACACAGAATTCCTTGGAATGCATGACACAAAAGAAGGCAAGTTCTATGAAATGTGCCGGGCGTGTGGAGATTGCATCTTATTCGAAACCGGAGGCGTATGTCCTATAACCAGATGCGCTAAAAGCCTCCTTAATGGACCTTGTGGAGGACAAGCAAAGGGAAAGTGCGAAGTTGGTGGCTGGAAAAAAGATTGTGCATGGGTACTCATATACAATCGCTTGAAAGAGAGAGACCGACTTGACTTGTTCACTAAATTTAGAATTCCCCGAGACTATAGGATTTCAGGGCATCCACGGGAATTAGGCGGGGAAACAATAACAGAGAAGACTGGAGAAATAATGAAGGAAGAAGATACTTCCAGTGAAAGTAGGAAAGGGGAAGCTTATAGTGAACTTGTGAAACAGATAGGTGAAGGAAGGTTTGTCTTTACTGGAGAACTTGAACCAGTGAAGACGACGAATCTGCATGAAGTCCTTGAAGGAGCAAAGATTTTGAAGGGACATGTTGTTGCTATAAACATCACAGACAATCCTACGTCTTTTGGGTACATGAATGCTCTTGTACCATCTTACATGATTCAAAGAGAAGTCGGGGTAGAAGCTGTTTATCAGATGACCACAAGGGATAGGAACCGTTTAGCATTACTTTCTGATGTGTTGGCTGCTGGCGCTTTGGGAATAAAGAACATTCTGGTTCTTACAGGTGATCACACAACGGTTGGTGATACTCCTCAAGCTAAGCCTGTTTTTGATTTAGATTCTGCGACTTTCACTTACATGATGAGGAAAGTTATAGATGAAGGCGTTGATTTGAAAGGTAACAAGATAGAGGATCCACCTAAATTTAGTATAGGTATTGCTGCTGCACCAAATGCCGATCCCTTAGAGCCTGAATTAATGAAGATTGAAAGAAAAGTTAGGCTAGGAGTTGATTTCATACAAACTCAATGCGTATACAGTGTAGAACAAGCTAGACGTTTTGCTGATGCAGCAGCTTATCTTAAAACTCCCATATTATTCGGTGTCGCACCCTTCAAGTCGATGGCTATGATGAAGTGGATGATCAAATTTGTTCCAGGGATAAAGGTTCCAGAAGAAGTGGAACAACGCCTCCGCAAAGCAAAAGAGAAGAGTAAAGAGGCATTTTTAGAGGAGAACATCGAAATCTTTGGCGAACTACTTCGTGACATTCGTAAGACGACTAGTGCAGCTGGAATTCACATGATGGCTGTAGGTTATGAGTGGGTCGTACCGAAAATCATTGAGAGAAGCGGAATAAACTAGAAGTCAGTAGTCTATGAATACATACAGTAGTGACAGTGCACTGTAAGTTGGCAGACTTCATATCCTGAGTTCAATACTTCCAGAAGCTAAAAAAATGCTGATATTATCAGAAACAAGAATTCTATATTGAAAGTCTGGAATAGTATCATAAACTGCATTTATGCACACGCCTTAACTTTTTCGTTTGTTCAGATGCTGATACCAACAAATCTACTTGCTTTGTGTGCAAAATCTCTTTGAGATTCTAGGTTTCTTTCAGCTTTTGTTTCTGTAATTCTCCAAAACTTGCTCCATTTTTCCGCACGTTAATTCAGCTTCTGGGCAGTAACCAAGTCTGACGCAGGATGGACCAGCGTTCTCAAATAAAACGGGGGCTACTGACTTGCATACATGAAGTATTCTGTTGGCCAATTCTCGGATTTCCCACTGAGCTCTCAAGCAACAGCGTAACGTAAAGAAATGTCTGAGTTCACGGGCGTTCATTGTCATCGCTATCTTGGTTTCCGTTGATATTGGTAACACAAATCTCGCGTCTTCAGGAGGAATTCCATGCTCTCTAAGAACGTCATACGTTTCTTTACACTTGATGATCGTATTATAAAATATTTTCTTTAGCTTCTCATCGTTTGAGATAGACTCTGGCTCTATGACATACTTCTCCAAACTAGTTAGATCAACATACCTCATACTCTGTTGTGTATAGGAAGCAATTCTATGTCTTACTAATTGATGGGTCAGACTTCTTGAAATCCCTTCGATAAAGAAAGTGAAACTAGCATGTTCGATCACCGATTCGTGCCCATATCTTAGAACTCGCTTGATTATTTTTCTTGCTTCATCTAGTGTTAATTCTCTCATACTCTTTCTACGCCACGACACCGTGGCACATCTAGCACAGGTTATCTCTGGATCTTTTGTATAAGAAACAAGCTTAACTTTCAATATTATTCATACTCCTGAAGGCCCAACTCAAGAAATCATTCATGTCTCTAACGTTTAATCTTTTTCTATCAATAACCAAGTAGTGAACATTAACTACTGAACGAGCCAATATCAAAAAATCTTGAGATTCAACCTTTCGATTTTGCCATTATTCTCAAATTTAGAAGATTTCAGTTGCAAATCTGGTTCAGGCAAAGACAATTTTACATATGTAAGCTGGCGTCCGAGATCTCCCGATGCTTCCATCAAATTGAACATCCGAAAAATACTTAGGCTGCACTGACACGCATATTAGTATAACTTTGGTAAGCTTTCGTCTTAAGAGAATTGTCTACAAATTAAGTAATATTCGGACTATTCAGAAAATAAAGTATATGAGTCACACTTGTTACAATAACTTGGCTTTTGTAAAAGCCAAAAAAGTGTGAGCTTCAGGTGTTTCCAGAAATGGGTGACCGCGTGAAAATTGTTTTTAATCCTATGGACAAAGTAGTCGAGGTTGAACGTGGTACAATATTGGTTGATGCAATCAGAGAAGCAGGTATAAGAATCAGAAGTATATGCGGAGGAGAAGGCGAATGCGGGACATGCAAGGTTATTCTTAACAAAGGTGAAGTCTCCGACATATCAAGTAAATACGAAAAGTGGTTCTCACCTCAGCAGATATCTGAAGGATATCGTCTTGCCTGTCAAATCCGCGTCCAAAGCAACTGTGAAATCACAATTCCTGTTGAAAGCCGAATTGCCAGCCCTAAAATACTTATCCACGCAAAAATGTCTATAGATCATCTCGACCCTGCTTCACAAAAATACTTGGTAGACCTACAACAAACCGCGGATCATGAAAGACGATCTATTATACTCCGTGGCTACTCAGGCTTGAAGCCAAAAATGAGTAGGTATATCCACGAAAAGCTTCTTTCAATGAAAGAACCTACAACCGCAACCTTGAGCACACTAAACACTCCTCCTGAAATCATAAATATCGAACCAGGCGACGGAACCCATTCAAACTACGGCCTCGCCATCGATGTTGGAACCACAACGATCGTTACACTCCTCGTTGATTTGACGACTGGCGAGATCCTAGATAGCGCTTCAGGGCTGAACAGGCAAATTACTTATGGCGAGACACTTCTCACCAGAATTGCTTTTTCACGCAAGACTAAGAATGGTCTACATAAGCTCCAACAAGCAGTCATCAAAAGCATAAACGACATCGTAGACAAGCTTGCATCAGACGCTGGAATCAAGAACGATGAAATTACTAGTGTTTCTGTGGGCGGAAACACCGTTATGAACCATTTATTGTTGGGGATAGATGTAGATTACCTTTGGTTTGTAGATGCAAACAATAAGGTATCCAGAACACCTACAATCAAAAAGGCAAAGATTATGCGACTTCATATTAACCCAGAGGCGGATGTGTACTGTCTTCCGAATGTGAGCAGGTTTTTAGGAGGTGACGTTATAGGAGATGTAGTAGCCTCAAGCATGTGCAATTCAAGCGAAACCTCTCTTCTGGTCGACATGGGAACAAACGGAGAAATCATCTTAGGGAACAACGATTGGCTAGTATCATGTTCCATCGCATCTGGTCCTGCCTTCGAAGGAGGAGGTGTCAGATTTGGAATGCGAGCGATGCAGGGTGGAATAGAACATGTTAAAATAGATGCAAAAACTTTCAAGGCTGAGTACACAGTCATTGGAGATACGGTTCCCAGAGGAATCTGCGGCTCAGGCATCATCGACACTGCAGCAGAGATGTTTTCAGTTGGCATCCTTGACTTCAGGGGAAAACTCGTTAAGGGTCGAACACCACTTGTAAGAGGAGGAGTAGATGGACTGGAGTACGTCATAGTTCCTGCAGAGAAGACAGTGATGGGACAGGACATAGTGATAACCCAACGTGACATGGATTACATAATGGACTCAAAAGGAGCAGCTTGCGGCGGAATATTGGTTTTAATGAGAAAATTCAAACAGTCTATCCATGATATCAAGAATCTCTACTTGGCAGGCGCCTTTGGAGCATACACTAAACTAAGCAATGCAACCAAGCTTGGAATCTTCCCTGAATTCCCCAATGCAAAGATACATCCTATCGGAAACGGTTCAGTCTCAGGAGCCTACGCCACGCTTCTCTCAACCAAAAAGCGAGATGAAGCAAACACTGTGGCACAAAACATGCTGTACATCGACCTTCTTGCAGACGTTATGTTCGCAGAAACATATTCTGAGTCCATCTACATTCCAGGCCCTAAAGAACTCTTCCCAAGCTACAGCTAGTCTAGACTTCTAGTGGGAACCACTAAAAAGAAGCTCGCGCCAAGCAACTTTGGCCAAAACTCTCCTAGAAGAAAATGTGTGAAAGAGGTTTGAATCTATCTCTCACGGTTAAATCTCAAAGTGGACATCTGTTGAAGGGCTCACTCTAAAAACAACTTTTCTTATCAATCAAAGCCTACCCTTGAAACGGATAAGAAAGAAAAATACAATAAGTAAGTTATACCGCAGTTAGTATGGTGCAATTAGTGAAAGCGTATATACTCATCAATTCCGTTCCTGGAATGGTTTGGGACATTGCGGAAGCAGCGATCAAGATTGAAGGAGTCAAGATGGCTGATGCTGTCACCGGTCAATTTGATATCATTGCTTATGCTGAATTTGCGAACATGAATAAGCTTAGAGAAATTATACATGAGTTTATGTCTCTGAATGGAGTTCAGCGAACTCGAACAGCAATAATCGTGCCATCTGGATTAGGATAACAATAGCGATCTAGTGTAACGCTCCTTGCCAGGTCATAAGATCATAAGTGACTTACTGATATGTATATGCAGTTAATCCTCTAGAAAGTTATTCGCACATCGATAAACACTTGAACATAGAATTTAGCCAGACCATATGACAAGTGATATTACTCCAGCAAATGACTATAACGCGCCAACTTTGACAAGAGACTATCGGATGTTGAGCACGCGCGAGGAAAGATAAGACCAATTTCTACTTAGGAAAAGGATTCTTGATGCGAATTAGATTTAGTAGACTTAATTTTTCGTGTGTATTTTCCTTGTCTCATGAAATTGGGGGCTAAAATTTACTCCTCTTCTTTTGGAGGCCAGTTTTTTTCCAAGAACTTTGCGATTCCAGATATGTCCCTTGGACCTACCATGACTTGCCAACCGGTTAGACCAACATTACTCAGTTCGTCCTCTGTCTCTCCGCTCAGCCTAGCAGCCATTCCAGGTATAATCAAATGGTTATGCTTAACTTTCTCGGCTATCCCTGATGTCTTAACCGCTTCTGCAATTGATTCCGCTGTCAAATATCTTCCAGCTACAGCGCTTTCAACACTGATTCCTTCAGTGTCGACAACGATTAGATAATAGTTGCCTCCAAACTTCTTAAGATCGGATTCAACCGTGAAATATGTCAGGGCGTAATTGGTGGTTAGCATTACTGGCGACATCTCATCAGGTTTTCCAAATGTGTATAATTCAGCATCAACTGAGACTGGTTTCCTAGGGTCTGTATACAAGTTGAATCTCCATATTACAATAGGTAGCTGAGACCATCCTTCGAGACTGTGCAATATTAGTAAGTCAGCATATCTGCCCATCAATGTCGCGGCTACATAGTCTTCTTTCCACGCTAGCATCTCCTTCGAGTTTTCTCCATTAAGCCAAGCCGTGATTGGCGTCCCAATAAGAGGAAAACCAGAAAGCGCATCTCCCCCTTTGCATGCGTTCTTTCTTATCATTGTGAAGTTGTTTACAGTATCTGATAGCCCTTCACCAGGAAAAGTTCCAGGGTCGAGCAACAAATCCTCGACTCCATACTCGATTAGAGTCTTCACTAACGACCTTAGAAGATTAAGGTTGTTCGGAGCAAATACGGCTAAGGGGCAGTCATACATCAAGGCCAAATCAGCCATCTCTTTCCAATTGTCCTTGGTTGCTGCGTAAATCAGCGGCTTTCTGCCGGAAGCTGCTACCAGTCCAGTCTCCATAACATTTGGATCTAAAGAGCACAATATCAGTGGCTTTTCAGTCGCTTCGGCAACAGTAGCAACTGCTGACTTGAAAGCTTGTGGATCGTTCGATGTTGACCTAACAGCTATCATATCGAGTGTAAGCTCTCTTCCAATGTATTCATATAGGAAATCTTCAACTTTCTTCACCCTGTCTAGGATAGCTTCTTCACCAGAGAATCTAGCATGCGCCGGCATCTCGTCAGTCACATCAAAAGCTAATGCCACTGGGTTGTGATACGTGAACTCATGTCGGTACATAACAAGCTTACCACCTACCTTGACGGCATTTTTTCCCGTGCCTATTGTGATCTCCTTAATCACTGGAGCCAGCATTTCTTTGAGTTTCTTGTAATTCTCTTCTTGCTCCTTCTTTAGAAGTGGAGGACAATCTTCTGGAGGCATTTCTCTATTAACCAGTTTAGCTGCGAATGCCATGCAATTTGCCTCTCCACATTCCTTGCAGTTAGTTCTTGGAAGCAGCTTGTACGCGTCGATCGGGCTGAGGGTTCTTACACCTTTCTTGATCTCTCTCTCGCTCATGCTCCATTCATCCTTTATATTTTTGCATCAACCCAGTTAGCTATCTTTTCTGACTTAGCATTGCCTCGACTCATAAGCTGTCCTATAAGTCTCTTCATAGTCCTAACAGCATCAGGGTGCATCATCATGAAAACATCGACCCCCGCTAAGAGCAGATTAAGCGCAGTCAACGTTTCCCATATGGGTCCTCTAAGACTTCTCGGCTCCCATTCAGGACCTAAATTCAGCCACGCCTCTCTTGCAGCCCAAGCATTTGTTGTTCCTGCTAGCACTGGATGTTGCAGTTCTGAGTCACCCATCAAAGCCGCCATCCTAGCGCGTTCATGGATAGTAAAAGAATATTCAAGCCCATATCCTAGCGCAGCCGTTGTCAAGTCCATCGTTATATTTTCCTCAGGCACATATTCGTATAGCTTTCTATTCAACTCCTTTGCCCGATTCAAATCTAGAGCTGTGAATCCTAAGACTAAATGACCATGCTTTCCAGCTGCTTTCGCCACACCTTCGAGGACTCCAGCTTCGTCCATGTCCAACGTGACAGAACTGAGCAAGACTCTCTCACCCTCAGCTACTTCAGCAACCTTCGTGAAAACCTGAGCATCCTTCTTCGGATCACCACAACCTCCAATGATTAACGGGACGTCTACGGCTTGCAGTACCTTCTCAACAGTTTTAGCAGCTTCTGCTGGTGGCGTATCATTAATAAGCGGATCAGTACTTAGCAGATGCACCGTGAGCATCTCAGCTCCCCACTTGTCAACTGCCATCTTAGCCCACGCAGCTGTATCCTCCCAAACTTCTTCGACTTGTGTCCTTATAGCTTTAGGCAGCCTAACTTCCATATCGAATGTGTCTACTGTAACCACGGGTGGGTGTGGAGGAGTCTTCTCGAATAAATAGAATGACGGTGTATTTGCGCCTCCCACTACTATTGCTTTGCCTCGACTGCCTCCCTCCTTCTTGGTAGCTCCAAATGTTACTTCCCTAATCTGTCCAGGATATTCTTGAACAAAAGGATTGAAAGGTGCCTCCAAAATCGCTTTAGGTTTCGCCTTTGGCGGCGCCACCGGTAGGGGCTTTGCAACAGCCTTCACTTTTGGCGGTGCAATGGTTTTCAGTGGAGAGAAAGCTGAAGTTGACGGTCTCAGAACGAGTTCCTTCACAGTTAGCTCTACTTCTTCGAGTTCAATTTCCTTTTTACCCTCACTCAGAAGCTTCAGTAGCTCCGCCAATTCGGTGGCGATCTTCTTCTCTTCCTCTCCCAAGACATTCACTTCTCCATTCTTCTGATGATTACTTTCTTTGCGTATATTTTTGCGTCTTTGAGAATAATCTGGAATCCTCCAGCAGAGACCGGTGCCCCACGGATGGTAATCTGGAATCCTCCAGCAGAGATAGCTGTTCCAGAAACAGGGATTTCTACAGGGGCCATTGCAGCTTCCACCCTCTCCATTTCAGGTACGACTTCTGCCTTTTCCACTTCAGGTGCAACTTCAGCTGGTAGAGCAGCCCATCTTTCGACTATCGGATGATTCGTCCGCTCCAGAAAAACCTTCAATCCATCAATTGTATTCACATCTTGTTCCGTGGCGATTTTGTCAACCAAGTCCTTTGGTATGAAATCTTTAACGCGTTCCTTAACACTAGCTGGCAGCCATACTATGCGGTTCCATCCTCCATCAACCTGAAGGAATTTTGGGGACCTCAAATACTCAATGGATAAACCGTGGAATCCATCCACCTGTCTTCCTCCAGCAGTTGCATCTGCCATAGTTGAAAAAGGTAGCCCATTTACAGTTCTTTCCGCGAAACTTCTGTCAACGATTCCCATACCGTCAACTTCAGGTATGTAGAAAGCTATAGCTTCGAAGCAACCGCAGGAAGTATGGGGAAATAGATCTTGTTCAGGCTTGTGTTGCGAGGTGTAAAGCTGGACCCGTGTAATCTCGCCCATTGTATTTTCTTTTATAGATTTGTTAGCTCCCGACCATTCACCCTTGAAAGCATCGATGCATTCGCCTCGTTCCATCTTGAAAATCGGACCTTTCGGATCCACCCGCGCTGCAGCTCTTCCGTCGAACCAGCTGATAGCACCACAGTTAGCATAACGTTGAGGTGTGATTATGCAAGAGTGAGTTGGAGCAAAGGATTGGCATAAATTGCACCCATAGAATTCTTCAACATCCTCATCTTTTAATCCTCTAGCTTTAGCGTCTCTTGCCTCGTAGATTTCAATCGCCTTCTCCCTTATTTCCTTCACTTTTTCTGGGTCTGTATAGAAAGTTATCTGTATCTTCTCGATGAACGGTAGATCGGTTTTGAACAACCTAATCAAGACTTTGCCGATCAATCTGAAAGAGTTCAATCCTTTTTTGAACGACTTAATTCCTAGCCTTAACCATATATCGTATCTCTGATTCAGATGCATAAAGCCTTCAATGAAATTACAGAATTCATGGATCCTTCTTTCTATGACTCCCTCAAGCTCCTCTTCGACTTCTTTCCCAGCAACGTCAATCCATATTCCAAAAGGATGGCTGCTTCCAGTCTCAAAATCCTTGAGGTCAGGTCCGATCACCGTAATTTTTTCATCTTCGATTTCATCCATATTTCTGCTTTTTACAACTTCAAATTTTGCTTCCATTTTTGGGCCTCCGAGTTCAACGTACATCTGTTTTCTCCGGATTCTTTCTCCTTCGTATACTACTCCTACGTCAACCGGTATATCTTCAAACATAGACATCTTTTCATTTCCCTCCTAATTTTTACCTAACTTGTTTAGTATTATCTCAAAACTTTCATTCCAATCCTTAACTGAGAGGTTTGGAAATGACCATGTTGCGTGAGGATTGTAGAATCTGTCCAAGCTTATGGTATTAAGGTTTGTGGAAAAAGATTTTAGCCCTGCCAATATCACGAATTCCATGTAGTAGGGGAGGCCCATGAATAAAGCGAGATCATACGGTCCTTTTCCATCCAAACCCTTCCATTCAGGATCCGTTAGTCTAACGCCGATGTCCATTGCAGACATATAAACTGCCGAATTGAAGCCGTTCTTGATGAATTCCTTGATTGTGTGACCGGTGGCAATCACTGGTATTCCATCGATCTTGCTCATACGGATTGCATATTCAATCATTTTGACATCGTCTGAATAATCCTCAGCAGCCAAGTGTCCAACAATAACAAGAGGACGCTTCGCCTTCTTAATCATTGCAACAACAACTTCTGGTTTTAGGATAAGGAGAGCTTTCTTTGGACCTGCAATCTCAGCTTTCTGCCAGGATTCTGCCTTAGCACTCATATCACTCACCCTTCCTTTCTCTAATAAGCCTGGACAACAATGTCGGATCCGGGATCACTTTTTCCTTCCATCCCTTCTCCTCCAGAATCTTGAGGAACTCACTCTTCATGGTGATGGGTATATCAGCCATGTTCCGTACAAAAAGGTGTATGTCATCGGGCATGACACCGAAGAACTTCTTGTGAAGATCTATGTAATGAGATAGTTTTACAGCGCGCCCCCTAGAGGTGTCGTTCGGTCTCATACAAAGCTTCGCAATCAACACCATAGTCTCCTCTTTAGTCTCAGTTGCAGTGAAGAGATGCTCAGGAGCAGGCCCGACATAGACTCTGTGCCCAGTTCTTGCGTCATATACATACCAATCTTCCTCTTTGTCCTTCCGCCCAAGGAGCATACGGCGATACTTAGATCCATGAGGCCCAACAATTACTGGTACACCGAGTCTCCAGAAACCAGAAGCTATCGACGCCGCTTTCTGTGACATAGCGCCCCAAGCAAGTCCCACTGCCCCCACTCGGTTGAGGATGTAATCAGCAATCTCTTCATAGTTAGCCCGCAGTTTTCTCTTTGCAAAGATGCTAGCAATCTTGATAGCCGTTCCAGCTATATGGGGATTAGATACACATGAGCCGACGTTAAGGATACCTCCAGCATCGAAATCGCCAGGGTATTTCTCGTAGAGGGTCTTTCCCTCTTCATCCTTCACCATAGCTATAGACATAGCTGCGCATCCGGAGGCGACGACAATGAACCTGCGTTTTGCGAATTCCTCAGCGATCTCCGCTACCTCTTTTCCACCATGCGGATAGTTGGCGCATCCAACAATAGCTACGACTCCAGGGATCTCGCCTAGAACTATAGGTCCGCCAACTCTTCGTATTTCCACGTCTTGAATTGCACCTCGCCCGACCCGCATTTTGAATTTCTCATTGATTAATGATTTCTCTCCCGCTCTAACCATGAAGCTATGTAAAGGAAAGTCGTTTGGACATGCGCTGTCACAACGAGCACAACCGATACAGCTTTCAAGGATTTCTGCTAGAGGGTTAAGATTTCCTTGAGCTGCAGCTTTCATTGCCTCAGGTATGGGTTGATCGTTTGGGCATGCTCGCCTACACTCGTTGCACGCTGTACACTCTTTACCAGCTGCGATAATTTCTTCTGCTTTTGGGATTATACTGAATTTATTTCGGGTTGGAGCGACTTTCATTACAGTTTCAACTGCGACTTCGCCAACTTTGTCTGGATCCAATATGAGTACTCCAGGAACCTTTGCTTCCACCAGCTCTGAGATTATCTCCTCTGATGGATGCTCCGTTCTGTTTTCGAGGCCCAAGCAGTTTTTTGGACTTGAAGCGATCACTGGGGCATTGATTTTCTGGGCTTCAACTAACGTATCTGCTCGGATGCATTGTTCATCAACTACAATTAAATCTGCCAGTCCACTTCTAATATAACGTAATTGCCAAGATATAGGACCAACTATCTTAGCCATAGAGCTGTATCTTGTGATATCATGTGCAGTACAGCATATTCCGACGACTTCAACTTTGCCAAGCAGTTTTTTGTCAGTGAGGTAATCGATTATTCCGACAGAAGATGGGACATTATGACCGATGACCAAAATAGTTGGTTTAGAAACGTCCGCTATGCCGAATCCTAAATCAGTAAGGGGAGCTTCAGGATCAGCTTTTGGGAGACCTAGGATTGATATCTGCGCTAAATCTGCGATTTCCATACCGACTTGGTCAACCATTCCGGCGTGGAGAACTTTGGACTCGAAGTCTAAGTTGCTTCCCTCTTGTCCAGTATGAGTTGAGGAGAGAAGATGGGTAACCTGCTCTTCACAGTAGTCAAGAGCAGCCTCACAGTCCCTTAGCTTTTCAGGTTTAATTCCGCAGACTAAGCGAGTCACTGGAGCTTCTATGTCGATGTTTAAGCCACCCACATCAATAGAGCTGTTTCCACCATGTTTCTCTATCAGGTGTTCCACTAAGTGTCTTGCATGTGCAGTGTGGGTAGCAGCTCCGATGCAGCAAGCAAGGAGGACTATACGTGACTGCTGAGCTGCCATATTCAGTCCACAAGCTCCTCGTTTGTCTCCTGTCAAATCGCATTTGCCAAATGTACAGAGGCAGCAAACATCACAGAAAGGCAGATAAAATGGCTTGTAACGCTGAAGAAGCTTAAAGTCCCACTCTCTTAAAGTTGTCATCCCTGGAAAGGGCGTAGGCCCCATGGGTTCATCCCATTTCTCCTCAATGAGTTGGCCAATCCCTAGCTCCAGATTCTTCACGAGTCCAAAATCACTTTTCAATTCTTCAATCTTTATGTTTACACCTTTCCTATTCAACTGCAACACTACCGCTATTTGGAAGGACTATGGTAAGTAAGGCGTTATTTTAAGTTTTTCCAAAAATCTCTTCTAAATCTAATGTTTAATCATTGAGCAGAGCTTCATCCTAAAAGCTCATTAAATATGTTGAAGGGACGCATGTACTGAATAGTAGAATTGGAAGTTGATGAGCTTGTGTCTTCCGCGCGCGTCGTTGGTATCCATCTTTGAAACAGAAGAATTTTTGCAGCTGTTTATGTATACACGCCAGTCTCTCTGGAAAAAGATTGTTACTGATTGAGGTAACCAGCCTTGCCCATTATATTTTTCACAGAAATATAAGCAGGTGAATCGGAAGGCAAATTTAGCAAGGATTTCCCTGCAAGAACATGTTCTTCAACACTCTTATCATAGGCTATTTTCCCCATGAATTCTAGTTGCGTGGATTTCCTAGCTTCGGTTTCCAAGTGTTCCGGAAACCGGAAACCTCCAAGTACATAGAAGTTATTGAATTCTATCTTTATTTCTTTGGCAATGCGATGCGCACGTTTGACGTGATTAAAAGATTTCTTAGAGGGATCAATGATATCAAATACATCATCTATTCTTTTTGTTATTCTTCGGTTTAGATGCTCTAAGCCTGCTGGAGAGTCAATTAGCACATACTTATAGTTTTTAGTCAGGGATTCCAACGCTCCTTTTAAGGCTGCATCCGGTAGGCAATAGCATCCTTCAATCCATTTTGTTCCAACAGCAATGAAATCGAAATAATCGCCTTCGTACATTCCTTTCGACCATATCTTACTTTCAATTCGTTCTCTGGGTGGAATACCAACAGTGGTCCCGCCTCTTTCCAAGAAAGTGTCTACAATCAACTCCGAAATAGTATTCTTTCCATGCTCTTCCAAGTTTATGCCTACCATCTCACCAAGATTTTGATCTGGGTCAACATCCACCAAAAGCATTGGAGTTTCTCCAATCTCGATGAAGAGTTTAGTTACTAAAGAAACAAAACTTGTCTTCCCACTTCCACCGCGACCCATAATGACCAGCATCTTCATGTCCTTCTTAATCTCCTCTGCTTGATTTCTCTCGGCGTATTAGTTATCCTTTGTGATAAGCTTTTCACTCAAATCTTGAATGCCCTGCACAGCAACAGATTCCTTGTATGTGAGAGGGGTTTCTCCACGCATCTCCACCTCTACTACATTTTGGTCGAAGGGTACAAGGTCAATAATTCTCAAACCGTTTTCTTCCGCGAACCTTCTGATAGCTTCTTCTTGAATTTCGCTGCCTATCTTATTCCCAACCAAAAAGACTTGTCTCATACCTGCTGCCGTAGCTAGATTATGAATATGCTTGGCAGTCTCAAGGGCTTTCATATTTGCATCTGCGACAACCAACATTGTGTCCACATGCTGTGCTGTTCCTCTGCCTAAATGCTCAACTCCCGCCTCCATGTCGATGATAACCACTTCATTTCGTTCCATCACTAAATGGCGGAGCAAAGCGCGGACAACAGAATTTGCTGGACAAGTGCATCCTGAACCTACAGACTGCACAGTTCCCATCACAATTAAGTTTACGCCAAAAGGAGTTTTTACTGAAAAGTCATGGATGATATTTGACACTGTAAAAGACAGACGGTAAACGCCTGGATATTCAGTACTCGTTTTTGATTTGATTAGCTCTTTGTTTTCTGATATCGGCGTTATGTTGCGTATTTCTTCCAAAGGCAATCCAAGAGTCAAGGCAAGATTTGGCGATGGATCAGCATCAATAGCTATTGTTTTCAGTCCTTTGTTGGCAAACGAGAAAGCTAGGCCTCCAGCGATCAGGGTTTTACCGACACCGCCCTTGCCAGAAACTGCAATCTTCATTTCTTTCTCTCCATTACTGAAGTTTCTTTTGCAGATAGGCATATATGAACATATTTACTCTTTTCGGATCTACTTGAATTGCTGTTACAGGAATAGGTCTTTCTCTCGAGATCTAATTAACTCGGTTGCTTTTGTCTTCTCAGATTTTGGATAGTTATATCCGCGGATTATTGCCACAGGAATCCCCTCATCTGCCTGGCCGATCACCAATTCAGCAGCTGAAGCAAGCTCGTCAACTACTGCTGTCCTTTTCACTTTCAACACATATCCAAACAAGTCTTTCTCTCCTCTCCTGTCCCTAAGAGGAGTTATGCCTGCAATCCCTATGGCTATGTTTATCTCACCTTCACGTAAAGGACGGCCATGTGTATCCGAAATAATGACTGCAATGTCACAATTTGTCAACTTTTTTATTCTCTGTCGAATTTGCTCTGCAGAATAGTCGGGATCATCCGGCAGTAAAGCCACATTTCTTTTTCCTGGGACATTGGATTTATCAATGCCTGAGTTTGCACAGACAAAACCATGTTTGGTTTCAGTTATGAGTTTTCCGTCTCCCATACGAATTATGTTCTCAGATTCATGAAGAACAGTTTCAACTGTAGCTGAATCTTTTCCGTATCGCTCAGCTATCGTTTTTGCGAATTCGGAAGGAACTACTTCGTCAAGGTTCACAGTTCTTCCCTCGGCACGAGAAACAATGACATGGGTGATTACGAGTATATCGCCATCTTGAATTGGAGTTCCTTGCTTTTCAGCAGCGGAGCAAATAAGCTCAGCAATATCGTCTTCAGCTCTTATAATCGGCAAACCTTCGACACCAATTATTCGAACAACGTTCATTTTAGAGAGTGCACTCACCTTTGCTTTGTTATTGATTATTTGTTTAATGATATTGATCCAAATTCTTGTTTAAGCAAAAAATTCAGTTCCATGCTTCAAAACTTCAGTTCTTTCCTATTCTGGCTGTAATCATCGTTGTTGTCATCGTGAAGCCAGATATTGTTCGTAATTTGTTATAGATGAAAAGAGTCAGTTCATTAATTGATTCAGTTTCTGTCTTGACTATTATGTCATATTCTCCATATACAGGTGTGACTTCCTTCACACATTGCAGTTTCTCTATGCTGTCCACCAAGTTTTTGATTTCATGATGCTCTGTTCGAATAAGAGTATATGCGATAATCCCCAAGATTCATCTTCCCTCTCACTGCTAAAGTAATGGTCTAAAGGAAATTAGCACGTGGAGTGCCAATGCACGCAGTAAATCTCTTTGAGTAACTATTCCGACAAGTTCCTTTTCTTCCATGATTGGTAAATGTCGGACATTATTTTTCTGCATTACCCTTATGGTTTTTACTATTGACATGTTTCCTTTAATTGTTATCAATGGCTTACTCGCAATATCCTTCATTTTTACCTTGGAAGCATCCAAACCCTTTGCCACAACCCTCTGAAGTATGTCCCTTTCAGTTGTTATACCTGCTGGTCTTCCTTCATCCGTAACCACAATGCAGCCTATTTTTTCTTCGCTCATTATCCTTGCTGCTTCATAAACAGAGCGACCTTTATCAACAGTTATGACTGGTTTGGTCATGATGCCTTTTACGATTGACGGAGGTTCTTTATCTTCTAACATATGAATCACATTACATTGATTGGTTAACCATTTGTTGGAACTTCCATAGTGATGAGTGTTGTTGTACCCATTACACCCTTTATGGTTCTTATTGTATCAAAGATGAAGGAGTCCAAAGCCTCCAGCATTTCCATTTCTGCTTTGACCAGCATATCATATTCACCATAAACTGTCTCTATTGTTTTCACCTGAGCAAGTTTCTTAACATTGCGCAATACATTTCTGTCCATGCCCGGCTTAATTCTCAACAAAACATATGCTCTAATCATTTTTTTCTTCTCCAATCAGTTCTTTGAAGTGTGGAAATACTTCTGCGGCTATCATATTAATTGATTTTCGCATGTTAGGACCTATTGGAGAACCAGAAACCATCTGGTTGATACCAACCTTCAATAGTTTGTGGATTTTGTCTACGCATGTTTCTGGAGTGCCGCAAATTGAAAAAGCTTCCACCATGTTAGCATTTACATGGGAAAAAGCTTCCTTCCACCGTCCGTGCACTATTGCCTCACGGATCATTCTTGCGACTTCCACAGAAATTTTATGACGTTCCAATATTATGTCTGGTGAACCTGCAACAATGTAAGCGACTACAGGAACCACAGCCTTTAACGCTTTATCATAACTTGATGCCACAGAGAAAGAAGTGTAAACACTGACAGTCAAGTCATCCAACCTTTTGTCAGCTTTTTCCAAGCCTTTATGGATGAACTTCATTGCGTTTTTAACATCTTCGGGGTGGGAGGCGTTAATTAGCACTCCATCACCTATTTCGGCGGCTAATGCCAACATTTTTGGTCCTTGAGCACCTATAAAAACGGGGATAGGAGTTGCCATTTTGAAGTTCAATTTCACCCCAGTAATCTTAAAGATTTTGCCTTGCATTGCCACAGATTTTCCTGCAGTGATTTCACGGATAATTTTTACACACTCCCTAATGGTTTGCAATGGCTTTCTTTGCTCCAAATTTACCATTTGCAAAGTGGTTCTATCTCCAGCTCCGAGTCCGCAAACAACTCTATCTGGTGCTATTTCGTTAAGTGTTGCCACAGCTTGAGCAGTAACCATTGGATGAACCAAATAAGGGTTTGTGACCCCTGGACCAAATCTTATTCTTTCCGTATATGCAGAAGCTATAGCTAGAGAAACATAGACATTTCTATTGTTGAAGTGGTCGGTAATCCACAAGTAATCGAACCCTATTTTTTCTGCCTGTATCGCATAGAAGGTGGTTTTCCAGTAGAGATCTCGTGGAACAAACTCTATTCCAAATTCAACCATGCAGATGACTCACATCACTGCTAAGTAAGTCTCTTTCTTTATAAAGGATTAAAAAGGGGTGTATGTGGGGATTATCTTCAACGTTTAGTTTCCTTTAACATCACTACAATTTCAGGTAGACCTAGCTCTTCCATCAATGTGATTGCTTTGTCAGGTTCCATAATCATAGAGGCTTCAAGAAGGCGTTGCAATCCTACTTCTGTGGCAAGTTGGTCTCTTTGCCAATAGTAAAGAATTGTTTTTGCGATGTCACTTGGCATTTTGCTTGCGTTTGACGAGTTTAGAGTGATATCTATCAACTTTTCAGATGCTCTACCCCACAAAGATGCAGGAATTTTCCGAGCGATTTTCTCCATAGCCATATCCTAAACACCTTAACACTATGCCTAATTTACTTATGTGTTTCTAGGAAAAATAAATCTTTTTGTAATGAAAATCGTCGCAGTCATGTCAGTTTTCTAGGATAAAACAACGATTAATCGCATAAAATTCTATCATTGCAAGTCAAAAATAGTCATATGTTTGACGGCTTTGCTATATGGCTTTACTCAATTTACTCACCAGAGATACGAAAGACGTATAAATAAGATACAGTATTACTTGGTTTGCTACATCAAGGTGGTAGGAATTGGTATTTCTCGACATACTTGACATGAAGATAATTAAGGCACTCCAAAAAGACGGCAGAAAACCGATAGTTCAAGTGGCCAGAGAGGTTGGAGCAAACGAAGCTACCGTCAGAAGAAGAATAAAGAAGCTTCTGAGAGAAGGAATCATCGAAAGATTTACTGTCGTTCTAGATTATCACAAATTAGGTCGCAACATAAAAGCTTTCATCGGTTTGAAGGTGCAGCCAGCCAAACTCAAGGAAATTGTTGATCACCTTTCAAAACATCCAGATGTTCAGGTGTTGTATAGAACAAGTGGAGACACAGACATCTTTGCTGAAGTGATCTTTGAACAAATGGAAGGACTCCAAGCATTTCTTGAAGATGAGTTGAAACTCGAGGGAATTTTGGGAACAATAGTCACAATCGTAATTGGTCCATACAAAAGGTGTCCTTGGACAGGACTTTAGAGCTTACTCAAACTTCCCTCTTTTCTCTTTTGCTATAAACACATCCATGTTTGGAATCTTTGATGGATGTCTCTCAAATGAAAAGCGGAGCATTCCCTCAAAATAACCTTGCAAATAAGGTGTTGGAAGAGAACATGATTCTACTTTTATCTCATTTTTAACTTGGGAGAATTTTCCCCAACCCATAATTTCGAGTTCTCTCAATATAGTGGACCAATTGTCTAGTTTTGAGAAGTCCACGTTTTTGAAAAAGGGATTTGAAAGTTTTCTCTTAATTGTGCAGGCTTTCGCGGCGTTGAAGATTTCACGATTTGATAGTGTATGAAATAGTTCTGAAAGCATCGTAGTATCCATAATGAGAATTCTGCCTCCGCCCATGCGATATATGTAGGGAAGCCAATCGTGCATTGCAAGTCTTTTATAATACTCTAGAGCTGTGCTCAGAGCTTCTTCTTTGCTTTTTATGAAACAAGATTTCTCAAGAAAAGTAAGATAATTATAGAGATCATCAGAAATTTTAATCACTAATTCTTTCAATGCATCTTCCTCCAATGATTCTGTGTGCAAAAGTTTTAAACTGTGACTTATAGGTTATTCTCTTTTTGTATGTGATTGACCATGAGTATCGATAAAATTAGTTTTGAAGAATCTCTAGCGAAAAGTGTGGTCTCCGCAGGAAAATGTTTGGGCTGCGGTGCATGCGTGATCGTCTGCCCCTTCAATTGCCTAGACTATGTAAAAGGAAGTCCCAGCTTAGTGGAGGAATGTAAGGTCTGTGGCATCTGCGCAAAGGTCTGTCCAAAATATGAGTGGTCATGGTCCGAGATAGAGAATCATATGTTTGGCAGAGAAAGAAAAGACAATGAAAAGTTTGGGGTTTACCGTCGACTTGTTGTAGCTCGATCAAATGATGACAAAATATTGAAGACTTGTCAGGACGGAGGAGTTGTGACAGCTCTTTTGATTTTTGCTTTGGAAAATGGTTTCATTGAAAGTGCAGTCGTCTCTGGATTCAGCCAACAAAAACCGTTACATCCTATTCCAAAATTAGCCACAACCTCTGATGAAATATTGGAGTGCGCTGGAACAAGATACTGTTATTCACCTAACATCCTTGCCTTAGCAGAAGGAGTCAAACAGAAGAAGGCAAGTATCGCTTTTGTGGGTACGCCATGCCAAATCCGCGCAGTCAGAAGAATTCAGATGCTAGGATTAAAAAGGTTCACTAGACCTCTGAAGTTTCTGATTGGGCTTATGTGTTCAGAATGTTTCACCTATGAAGGCTTGATGGAAAAACATATTCATGAAAAATTGGGCCTTGACCTCAAGGACATAGAAAAAATGAATATCAAAGGAAAAATATTGGTTAACGCAAAATCTGGAGTCCGAACCATTCCTCTAGTAGAAGCAAAGAAGTATGCCAGAGAAAGCTGCAAGTTCTGTGACGACTTCAGCTCTGAACTCGCAGATATTTCAACAGGAGGTCTCGGTTTAGAAGGGTGGACATTCATAATCATCCGTACAGAAAAAGGTGAAGAATTATTCTCAAAGGCTGAGAAAACAGGTGTCATCAAGACAAGGCCTCTAGAAAAGGAAGAGTTCGCTCTTAACTTGCTCGTCAAACTCTCCAGGAAAAAGCGGAAGTCTGGAGTCAAATGATTCTTGTCAATTTAGTGTTCTAGCTAGACTTGGCGTGCGCGTTAGGCTGATGGTGCCTGCCTTGCGTCTGCTAGGAGTTAGCCTTATGAAGTTAGAACAGCGTTCTACTTCATGTTGTGAAAGATTATGGGACCTGTGGTGGC
>Ga0209427_10000165_pt1 | contig 63640 bp, 59 predicted proteins | sample DeeMarSWOR136_30_FD_187465 | JGI IMG/M metagenome (GOLD analysis project Ga0209427, IMG submission 187465) | Marine sediment microbial communities from White Oak River estuary, North Carolina - WOR-1-36_30 (SPAdes) (version 2) | ecosystem: Environmental > Aquatic > Marine > Intertidal zone >...
GAGAAAAACTAATGTCATGAGAGATGTTATAATATCGTGGGGGTGGGGATTCATACCAGGTTGCTTGCAATCAGTTACTTTCCAAAATTGTCATCGCGAACAAGGAGAAGCAATCCAAGATCCAGATTGCTCGTGGCTTCGCTTCTCGGCTTGTCAAACAACTTCAAACATGATCATCCCCTGGATTGAAATAGCCAATATCTAATCTCAGTCAGTATGAACAATTATGGGCTTGCATTTAACGGGGCGAGCAATGATATCATTGCAACTTGATATCAGTAGCACAGAATAACGGGTAACAGTCTGGTAGAATAGGAAAGGGGAAGGGGGTGGTAAACTCTGAGGGCTGGATATCGTTATCCGCTAAATGCGTGTTTTGCATGTGGGGAGCCAGAGGAACACCTACGGCTTCATGTGAGTCGAGTAAACCGGTTTCCCTTATTTCTTGTCACTTTCGATAAATCCATCTAACTCAAATCCTATATCGTTAACAATAATTCGCAAATCATCTCTTCTCAATTCGTTGTTATCAACGTCTCACACAAATCGCACAGCCTCTTTGATCTCTTTTTTGTTTGGGTTCAGAGTCCTTATGTCAACAGTGTGCTTGGTATATGAGGAGGGGGGTGGAAGGTTTAGATTTTGCAGAATTTCACCTCGACAAACTCTCCCAATTACTGCAATTTAATTGCAATTAATGCAACTTTTTTTGCGATGAATACCCTAATCTCCCTGGCGGTTCCAGGTTTTATCATTATCAATCGAGAAGAGAACTAGTATTATCGCGGAAAGAATACCCAGGTAGAATGCGAACTAAGGGATGCGTACCAGGAAGGGAAAGGTTAGCAGACGGAGCGTTTGGCATTGACCGCTGTTAGGTGTATAGAAAGAAAAAAGATAACAGAGCCTTACTTTGAACTATCGAGTGAGGACCTTTCGGCCAGCTCGAAGAGAATCCCCTGAGCGCTCTTGGGATGAAGAAAGGCCACCTTCACAGGCCCCTCGAACATCTTCCCTATGACCTGCAAGCCCTGTGCCTCGAGCTTTTCACACGTGGCCACAACGTCGTCGCACAGCAGTGACACATGGTGCAGACCGCCACCCTTGGTTTCGAGGAACTTTCCTACCGCTCCGTCCGGGGCTGTGGGCTCCATGAGCTCGAAACAGCCATCTCCAATCCGCACGATGGCGGATATCTGCCTCAGCTCAGGAAACTCCACCCGAGTTATCTCTTCAGCTCCGAAGGTCTCCCCCAGGAAACCAACTACCTCGTCGATGTTCCTCACCACGACTCCCACATGATTTATCCCCTTGATCATCTTCAACCTCCCCTTTTATACGGGCCTTTATAATTTCTCTTTGTGGCCTCTGTGAACTCGAACGATCACCCGCACGTACTTCGTAAGAGAACCCACCTGATGCGGGACCGGTAACCTTCATTGATCGTTCTATGAATCCTGGCCGGCCCCGATGAGCGGTAATACCTTGTCAACCTTGAAAAATACCAAGAAGCGGGACCCCTCCTCTTCTCCTTTTTCCGAGGCATATTTTCTTCGGCGAATCGAGTGAAGGAGCTCGCTATCTTCTTCCTCACGGACTTTGGTCAGAAAAAGCCGGATGCCCTTGTACCCGGGACCTCGCTCCATGAAGAGGTAGGCCGCATGATTGTTGGACTGCAAATTATGGTGGGTCAAACGGTCAGGCATGATAAATGCGATGGTTTCACTGTCGATAACGTGGGGTCGTGCATACACGGCTACATCCACGCGGCCTTGATCGTCTGCAGTTGCCAAGACTCCGCTGCCTTTCTGATTTTCAAAGTATTCAGCAAGGTCCATCTCTATCCTCCTCTGCGTAAGTTTCTTTAATGATTATGATATGCCACCAATATCAAAACTTCAATCACTTTGTACTTATCCCTCCTTGACTAAGCCCTATTCCCGATCAGATGAGGTCAAAACCTCCACAGGGGATTCGTGAGAGCAGGGTGGCCCTTTCTAGACTGCTTGCTGAACTCCCGCAGACCGATGAGACCGTACCTCATAGGAACGGTATATGCCATTTCACACGTGGTTTCGCAGCTGGAGCTGTCAAGAAAAGGGAGAACTCTCCCCCAAATTCATTTCCCATGGCACGGTGAATGTGGTAATAATGTAGTAATAAACACTAGTGGAGAGGGGATATGAATTCAATGGATTTGTGGGGGAAATGAAGGATGCTTGAAGAAATGAAGGCGCTGGCCAAACAAAAAGATATGTGTGTTCTGGCAACGGTCTCGGGTGGCAATCCCCATTGCTCCCTCATGGCCTATGCCACCGATGACGACTGCCGAGAAATCTATATGGCCACCCAGAAAGGGACGAAAAAGTACAAGAACCTCATTGAAAACCCATCGGTGAGCCTCCTGATCGACACGAGGGAGGAACAGGGTGGTTCCCGGCCTCTGCGAGCGAAAGCCCTGACAATAGCCGGCCTGTTTCAAGAAATCAATGACGAGGGCAAGAAGAGGCTCGCACGGGCGAGACTTTTGGAGCGGCATCCCCATTTGGCCGGGTTCATTGATCAGACTGATACAGAACTCCTTTGCATTAGGGCGACCTCCTTTCTACTGCTAAACGGCCTGAAAGAGGCCCATTTTGAGACGGTGTAGCAGTTCATGAAGCGCCTCCAAAGGGTGAACCATCTATTGTTTGGCTAGGAGGCCCTCTGAATTCCGTACCAGACATACGTATTCGGAAATCCAATGACGCCCCTGTCAACCATACCGGCGACTTCGTCCTCTACTGGATGATCGCCTATCGGCGGGCCACCTGGAACTTCAGCCTTCAGAGGGCTGGAGAATGGGCCCTGGAGCTCAACAGACCTCTGGTGGTTATGGAGGCGTTGCGATGCGGCTATGGGTGGGCAAACGACCGTCTTCATCGTTTTATCCTGGAGGGCATGGCCGACAATGCTCGGCAGTTTAAGGGCTCTGAGGTCTCGTACTACCCTTACGTGGAACCGATCCAGGACGCGGGCAAGGGTCTTCTCCCAGCGCTCGCTAAAAAGGCCTGCGTGGTCATCACCGACGACTTCCCTGTCTTTTTTCTTCCCCGGATGGTGGCATCCGCGTCCCGAAAAATCGGGGTGTTGATGGAACAGGTAGACTCAAACGGCCTCCTTCCCATGCGCGCGGCGGACCGGGTATTTCCGACCGCTCATGGATTCCGACGGTTCCTGCAGAGGACGCTACCGCCTTATCTGCTCGAGCCTCCAAAGGCAGAGCCTCTCAGCGAGAGGAAGCTTGTGAGGCTCAATGCCATTCCGGAGGCAATCGTCAAACGATGGCCAATGGCCTCCTCGGAGCTGCTCAAGGGAGATTCAGCAGCCATGGCTTCGCTTCCGATCAACCACGACGTGGGCACAGCAGACAGGCATGGAGGCTCTGGAGCAGCCCAGCGTGTTTTGAGACAATTTCTCCTGGATCGCCTCACTCGGTACGCGGAAGACCGCAATCAACCGGAGTTGGAGGGAACCAGCGGTTTGTCTCCCTACCTCCATTTCGGCCATATCTCGGTTCACCAGATATTTGATCAGCTCATGGACAGAGAGGGCTGGACTTTGGACCGCGTCTCCAGTCGGACCACAGGCAGCCGCAGTGGGTGGTGGGGAGTAAGTGAAGTCAGCGAGGGGTTCCTGGATCAACTCGTCACCTGGCGCGAATTAGGCTTTAATATCTGCTGGCAGCGGGAGGATTATGACCGTTATGAGTCGCTACCCCGGTGGGCCCTCAAAACACTCGCAGATCATGAAGGGGATCGTAGGCCTTATGTCTACTCCCCGGAGGAGTTTGAAACCGCCCGTACCCATGACCCACTCTGGAATGCGGCCCAGATGCAGTTGGTTCGCGAAGGATGGATCCATAATTACCTCCGAATGCTCTGGGGAAAAAAGATCCTGGAGTGGGCAGCATCGCCCCGTGATGCCCTCAACGTCATGATTGAGCTCAATAACAAGTATGCTCTCGATGGCCGGGATCCCAACTCTTATAGCGGTATCTTCTGGGTGCTAGGCCGCTACGACAGGGCTTGGGGCCCTGAAAGGCCCATCTTTGGGAAGGTCAGGTACATGAGCTCTGAGAATACTGCAAGAAAGGTACGGGTCAGAGATTATATTAAGAAATACGCTCCATGAATCATTTATTGCCCTCTTTATGTATGCCCTTATGGAGGATTCAGGCCCGATGAGAAGTGTTTTCTCCGGCCGGACGTAGACTATTGGAGACGATCTCCCTCATCAGCACGCTGGAGAAACCAGGACCTCAGCCGGGAAGGCCAACAGAGAGGACTGAGCAATCTCCGCCAGGCGAGTTGAGCCATGGCCATTTGTGGATGGCTCAAGACTAATTCGCCATACACCTCCTGATTAAAGGCCTCAATTATCACCTCTATCTCTCCCTTCACCGCGGGAAATTGATGCCTCAGACGCAGACCGTACTCGGTAGGTGTCTCAGCCAAGAAATGGGGCAGACCACTATGGCGTCCCCACCTTAGAAGTGCATTGTGCAGCTGAACGGCATTTCTGTAACCTTTCAGTCTTTTTACTATCTTCCCCCACAAGAGAAGCGGCACTGCACCCCATTTCACAGCCCACAATAAAATCAGGCTCCAGTGGATTTGCTTCTCTTCGTTGACAGAGGTTCTTGAGAAGAGCCACCGCACCAGGTACCATACTCCCAGGCCAGAAATTACCGCTACAATCAGGCCAACCAGGCCCAAAAATCCCCAGCCTATTATCTTTTCCAGAAGGTCTGTCCACCAGCTGCTTTCAGCAGGAGGCAGCAGCTCTAATTCTGTTCCCATAGTTGATGCGGGTGTATCCACCAGCCGACCTTGACGGGGCATGAAGAGAAAACGCAATACAGTTACCAGCACAGGGCTTAATGGTCCTGCCGCACTCTTTAATGCTCCGTACCCCATCTCGGCAGCCAGGGTTAAGTATGGCAAAAAAAGCAGTACCAGGCCTGCACCAAAGGCAAGAACGACCACGGTAAAACTCACGATCACCCCGATCCCCTGGTAGCCTGAGAGAAAATCTTTCTGTGCGCTGCTCCGATTCCGGGCCAGGCCGATAGCCAACAGGCTAAATACGAAGAACGGAAACAGCAATAGCTCGGCCATGGGATCCTGTACCTTGATACCCCCTCTTACCAGGAGAAGGAATTTTATCAGCAAGAGACAAAAGAAGGCCGCCACTCCCAGATCAAAGCGGGTACAAACGGTGAGGTACGCAGTTGACCTGCGGGCTAAGGTCAGCCCTCCTACCCAAAACAAGAGGGCAAAGAACAGGATAAGAACGAGGATAAACCACTCCAGATGATCTTTCGGTTGCCTGAAGCACTCCAGTAGCCACCATTGGCCAAAAAAAGGACGGAACCCGTAGAAGAACACGTGCAGGATCCTCGAGGTGGTAAGCAGAAGACCGAACACCTGGAGCCCTAAAATCAGGATCACCCACCAACCCCTTCCCTGGACAACAATGGTAAGCAGTGCTGCCAGTGCAAAGGTACCAATTGCCTCTGGTAGAGGAAAGGGTCGATGGAGTATAGAGGTCATAATAAAGGTTGCCCATGCGTAGAGCCAGCTCAGCTCCATCCCCCCACTGGCTAAAAACAGAAGGCCACCTCTTGTGCTTTTCATTGCCCCTGTTCCTCTTTAATGAAGAGCTCATCCAGACTATAAACTTTACCCCGAACGTTATATTTGGCTTGTCCCGAGATGATATGAGACTGGCACACCACAAACACCACGGGGATTTTTCGGCGCGAAAAGTATCCCTCTGTGGTGAGGGTTATGGCATCTTGATCGTATGAGAAATGAACACAACTCACACCCCAGGATAACTCTAGCCCGAGGTGTAATGTATCTGCGAGATCCCCCCTGGCTGCCATGCGCAGCCTGGCGAGAACCTCCAAAATTGCGGGCAGGTGCTGAGGATTTCTGGCTATCGGCACAATTGTAGGGCCTCCTCCCTCGACTAGACCATTGGTCACTAATCCCACGGCGAAACCTCTTTGATCCAACCGAAGGGCCAAGGAAGCCACTGCTTCAAGGGTGCGCTCGAAATCTTCTTCCGCGTTGTGTTGGCCGAATTGATCAACCTCAACAACCAGTAATACTTTCTCTTGCTCCGAAGGCTCAAAGACCTTTTCCTGGAGCCGGTTGTGGCGTGCGCTCGCCTTCCAGTGAATATATCTGGCAGGCTGCCAATGTTGATAATCCCTGGTACCGAGTATATAGATTGGATCCTGCACAGGGCTCTTAGCCCCTGGAACACCAAACAAATCCCTCCTCGGCAAGGAAAGGGGTTTCAGCGGAACGAGTCGTGGATACACAATGATATGAAGAAACTCTTGTACCTCTTTTTCCCTGGGGAAGAAGCCAAAGAGATCAGCCACCTTTATCTGGGGTGGCCCTATTCGATGCACCCCTCTGCGCCGGGCAACTAACTCCCACTTAAAGCGTGCCCTCTGGTACCACAAAAGACCGCTTTCCGTGACGAACGTCGTCTCCCCTGAGGAGGAATTCAGAGAGCCATCTACCGGCATTCTCATCTTAAGCCAGACAGGGAGGAACTTGGCGTTTTCCGCGCTTATGTTTAAGGTGAGCGTTTCTCCTGGAAAAACCTTCCCTTTGTCAACCATTGAATAGCATGTAATCCCGGAAAGGCTCAGCCTGCTCCACAGTTTCGCACCGCTCACTATGCCCAAAACCAGAAAGCCCAGCACACTGAGGTCCCGCTCACCGTGCAGTAAGGCTATAAAAAGGAGCACTCCCACAAAAAACCGCATGGGCGGGACGATGAAGATGGATGACAATCTGGTTTCCGGTACTTCCATAACTTCCAGCCTACTCGGTGGGGACAGGCACCGGTATCTGACCTATGATCTCCTCGAGAAGGTGCTCTGGGGTTTTTCCCCGCAGCCGCTCTTCCTCCTTGAGGATCAAACGGTGAGCAAGAACAGGACCCACCAAATACTTGATATCATCAGGCAGGACGTAGTCGCGCCCTCTCAGGGCTGCCAGTGCTTGACCGGTACGCATCAATCCGAGAGAACCACGTGGGCTGGCCCCGAAACGCAAGGACTCGTTGCTACGGGTAACCGTCACAATATCTGCGATGTATTCGCGTACCGGGAGAGAGATACGGATTTTCTTGCGTGCCCCTTGCAGTTCAGCAATCTGCTCAGGACTCGCCACGGCCTCCAGGTTGAGCAGGGGGTCATCCTCTCGAAATCGCTCCAGTATCGAGATTTCCTCATCCTTTTCAGGATACCCCAGATGTATCTTAAGGAGAAACCTGTCCAGCTGTGCCTCCGGCAAGGGGAATGTTCCTTCCAGTTCAATGGGATTCTGGGTTGCCATGACAAAAAATGGATGGGGCAGGAGAAAGGTCTGTCCATCTACGGTCACTTGGCGTTCCTCCATGCTTTCGAGCAAACTGGCCTGGGTGCGGGGAATAGTACGGTTAATCTCATCTGCAAGCAGAATATTGGTGATAACTGGCCCAGCTTGGTACGTAAACTGGCCTGTTTGCTGATTAAAGACATTAAAGCCCGTAATATCCGCAGGCAATAGGTCTGGTGTGAATTGAACCCTTTTGAAAGATCCGCCAATGCTTCTGGCCAGAGATTTTGCCAGCTTAGTCTTTCCTACCCCCGGTACGTCTTCTATCAGAACGTGCCCATCCCCCAGAAGGGCCACCAGCAGCAGTTCGATGGTATGGTATTTACCCACAATCACCTGAGATATATTTTCTATGATTCCTTTGCATAAATTGAAATTCACGACAATCCCTCCAAGGCCTTCATGTAACCTGGGCAAAGGGAGACGAGACCTTTGTCTGATTGCTTCATACCATTACATTCCAGCTTTGTAAAGGAATGCCGTCAAGTGGCAAGGAGGCGTCTCACCATATCCTGACTCAGGCGCATTAGATACCGTGGATTTGTGAGGATAGAGGGATTTAGGAAAGTATTGTCAGGCGTCCTTTGGGATCTTTCAGGCAGCCGCAAGGACACAGGATACTATGCTGCCCGAATAGAGGATGCCGCCTTTTTGCCTCGGTCTGCGGCCTTCATATTGAGGGAGACCAACTCTTCTTTATCAGAAAACTCCTCTTTTATGCAGTGCCGGAGGTTATCAAAATCGACGATCCCACTGCGTGCAACAAAAGCTGAAAGGGCTACAATATTTGCTGACTTTACGCTGCCCAGCTCTATAGCAATATCATTGACCGGTACGATGAGTTCGTCAACATCATCACGACCGGACCCGATAGGGATCAATGAACTGTTGATCAAGATCACACCGCCCGGTTTTACGTCTGGCGCAAATTTCTCCAGAGAAGGGCGGTTCATGGCAACCAGATGCAGGGGATTCCTGATAATCGGGGAACCGATGGCCCTGTTGCTCATTACCACCATACAGTAGGCGGTCCCACCCCGCATTTCGGGGCCATAGGAAGGGATCCACCCCACCTCGAAACCCTCTTCCATGGCCGCGTGCGCAAGGATCTTCGCGCTCAACAAGATCCCCTGGCCGCCAAAACCGGCAAACATCACTTCGCTTTGCATTCAATCCTCCTCAAATTATTTTGGACGCAGATTTTCGCTGATATCCACAGACCCACCCGCCTCGCCTTGCGGGCTCGCATGGCGGGCAGGTAATTGTTCTATTAGCGCTTTATATTTATGCGCCTTGCGCATTAAAAATCTTTATAATCTGCGTTTATCCGCCAGCGGCGGATTAATCTGCGTCCGAAACGAAGACTCCTAAGCTATCAAGCTACTCGGGTGTTTTGTATTCGCCCAATGTATAATAGGAAAGCAGGGTATCCTCGGCCCACTTGACTGCCTCATCCGGCGTAAGACCCCAGTTGGTGGGGCAGGTACTCACCACCTCCACCAGACTGAAGCATCGGCCCTCCAGTTGGTAGGTAAACGCCTTTTTTATGGCCTTCTTTGCCCTGACAATGTACTTTGGCTTTATCACCGTTTGTCTCGCTATATATGCAGGTGTTTCAAGGGCAGAGAGCAGCTCGGCCATCTTGATAGGCATACCGACCTCATCAACATCGCGCCCTGAAGTAGACGTGGTGGTACGCTGGCCCGGCATGGTTGTCGGTGCCATCTGGCCACCGGTCATACCATAGACGGCGTTGTTCACAAAGATCGTGGTAAATTTTTCCCCCCGGTTCGCCGCGTGTATTATTTCTCCCATTCCGATACTTGCCAGATCACCATCCCCCTGATAGGTAAAAACAATCAGGTCAGGCCGAACCCTTTTTATTCCTGTGGCCATTGCCGGCGCACGACCGTGGGCCGCCTCCTGAAAGTCAAAGGTAAAATAATTATAGGCCAGAACCGCACACCCCACGGGTGCAATGCCAACCGTACGACCACGAACACGAAGTTCATCGATCACTTCGGCCACCAGCCGATGAATTACGCCGTGGGTGCACCCCGGACAGTAGTGGGTAGGCTGTTCAGAAAGGGCTTCCGGTCTCTTGAATGTCTTTGCCATTATATCCGCTCCTTTTTCCTTGAGTGGTCAGACTCTTACAAAAATTTTACCACATCCATTACCTCCTCTGGAGTGGGCACTTCGCCGCCGCATTTTCCATACCATTTAACAGGCCGCCTTCCCAAAACACTCCGTTCCACATCTTCCACCATCTGTCCCATGCTCATCTCGATACTGATAACTACCTTGCAGCTTTCTCTTGAGGCTGCCTCTCTTATGGCCTCTTCTGGAAAGGGAAAAAGGGCTTGGGGTCTTATCATACCCACCTCAAAACCCTCCCCCTTAAGGTTATCGATTGCGGTTCTGCATACCCTGCTCATGGTTCCATAGCTCACAATAAGGACTCTGTAGTCAGAATCCATATTATAGGGCTCATATCGGACCTCCTCTTGCTTCATCCGCTCGTACTTTGACTTCAAGAGCAGGTTATGCTCATTCAATTCGTTCGGATCCAAAAAGAGCGATTTAACAATGTTGGGCTTATCGCTCCTTCGTGTATCCATCCCGTTTGTGGCCCATTCGTCCTTGTTGCTGGGCTCAGACCTGAGGTTATCGGGAAATTCCACGGGCTCCATCATCTGACCGATCAAACCGTCGCCCAGAATCATAACCGGATTACGATACTTTTCGGCAAGGGGAAATGCCATCATAACCATCTCAACTGCCTCCTGCACACCAGCAGGCGCCATCACGAGAAGCCTGTAGTCGCCGTGTCCTCCCCCCTTTGTCGCCTGGAAATAATCCGCCTGAGATGGAAGGATACCCCCCAACCCAGGGCCACCTCGCATAATATTAACGAATACCGCCGGACACTGGGCAGCCGCAATATAGCTTATGCCTTCACTCATCAGACTTATGCCCGGGCTCGATGACGTGGTAAAAACCCGGGCGCCACACCCTGCTGCACCAAAAATCATATATGAAACGGCAACTTCACTTTCTCCCTGCAAAAATACGCCACCAACCTCCGGCAGGCGGTGAGAGAGATACTCTGCAACTTCGGATTGAGGGGTAATAGGATAGGCGAAATAATTGAGGCACCCGGCCCTGATTGCGGCCTCTCCAATCGCCTCGTTTCCCTTCATCAATACCTTGCCCATGTTGTTCCTCCCTCTATGCGTGCTGTGCCATGTCTTCAACAATTTCGGTGATGGTTATGGCAACGTCCGGACACATTATACAACATGCTGTACACATGACGCAGTCTTCAGGACGTGCCTGGTACGCTGGGAAATAGCCCTTTGAATTGACTTCACCGGAGATTTCAAGAACCTTCTTGGGACATACGGTTACGCATAATCCGCATCCTTTGCACCTCTCGCCGTCAATATAATGTCTGTATGCCATACACTCTGACTCCTCTCTCCTGCCGATAAGCTAGTAATCTCAACCGCTTATGTGTTTAATTTGCCCGCCCTTTTCCACGGTGGAACAAGTTGCCTCTTTATCGATAAGAGAGGGCATGAAAAACGTTTACTGTCTATTTCCGGCAGCAGCTCTACCGCCACCGTAACAAAGGTAAGGGGCAATCCGCTCTCTTTTGACAAGGCGTTAACAAAGTCATGCCCCCTGTATATATCGCCCGCCGTTGTTTCATCTATCAGGTTTGCGTTGCCGATGATACCGCCTATAGCCATCTTCGAGGCCTTTTCGATCTCATCATGGATCTTAAGACATCCTTCCACGGTATCTGTGAAAGGTCGAAAGGGGTTCACCACCTGAAGCATATGAACGCACTTAGTCCTCAATGAATCAGCTAGGGTTGCAAGCACACCGGCGCCAACACCATCGCCCCCGACATCAAGCAGTGTCAGTTGGCATGGCTGACGGATCATGCCAGCTATAGCAGGGCTCAACACGGGAAGATCAGCCTGCAGGTATTTTTCCGGTGGTACAATCACATCTATCCCCAGTTCAGAAAGTGAGCCCCTTGCCTCACGTGTTCTAAAATAAGGGTTAACCAGATCAAGGTCTGCGATACAGACGTCCTCCAAGCCTGCATGTTTTCGCTTCACCGCAAGATTTATGGAAACTTCGGTCTTCCCACTGCCGTAGTTTCCTACAATTACCACGATTCCATCCAGATTGATTTCCACTTATCTACCTGTTTTTCTCGTTGCCTAAGGCCAGTATGAAAAAAACCCGTTATCAGGCGGGCCTGATAACGGGTTTGTAAATTTTTTCAAGAAGATTATGGCATCATCAGGCCCGGTAGTTTCAAGCTACCTATCAGAAGGAGGAGCAACAGGGATATAATAAGGATCCCTGTTGCCCTGATAATGCCTACAATTACGACGTTCATTTTATTCTAATCCTGACTTTTCTCCGCGATCAATTAGACTTCTATAAATAAATAAAATTCAACTGTCAAGTTTTTTTAACAATTTTTTTAAACACTGAGTGAAACTGGATCGGAAGACTGTCAAAATGAAAGATCTGGCCCCAACTCCTTCTTAGCCAACCTATTGAATCTCTTTTTCCTCTCAAAAAGCGGATTTAAATCTTCGGGTTCTTTAGGGCCATACTCGCGAAAGCTCACCGATGTTTTACCAGTACACCAGGGCGTCTGCGAAAATCTGCGCCAGATCCTCTTCCCCCACAGGCCGGGGAGACAATTTGATCACTCGGTGCTGTGGCAGTGTGCCCTGCACCAATTTGGGGATATCACCATGGGTGTATCCGACGGCGCTGAGCCCATTGGGGATGTGGAGGCGCTTCATGAAGTCAATAACCAGATCCGAAAGGATCCTGCCAGCGTCCTCAGGCTTGGCCGTTGAAACGTCTACCCCAAGGGCTTCAGCCGCTTGGAGGTGCCGTTCAGGACACGCGGGTGCCGTAAAGCGAAACGCAGCAGGTGCGTTGAGCACAACTGCAATGCCGTGCGGCACCAAGGGGTAATCCACCGGGTAACCTTCAGGTAGATAATCATGAACCATGCCGGAAACAGGGTATGACATGCCATGTGGGAGGGTAACCCCTGCGTTGCCGAAGCCAACACCCGCAGCCGATGCGGCGAGCAGCATCATGCCACGAGCCTCCTCGTCGGTGGGGTTTTCCACGGCGCGCACGAAATATCGAGCGAGCATTCGCATCGCCTGAAGTGACCAGATGTCGCTGACAGGATTGGAACCCTGGTAAGAGGGGCGCAGGATCGGTCGCTCTGGGCAGGGTCGTCTACTGAACGGCAGGGCAGTGTAGGATTCGATCGCGTGGGTAAGCACATCCAGGCCAGTGGAAGCAGCGACTGCAGCGGGCAGGGTCCGCGTGTTCTCTGGGTCGATTATGCCCAAGGTGGGTTTCAGTCGCCTGTGAGCAATGCCCGTCTTGGCGTGTATCTCCTCAAGGTCGAATATTGCTACGCCGGTCGTTTCACTGCCTGTGCCAGCCGTGGTGGGGATGGCGAAAAGAGGCTTGAGTGCGCCTGGCACGGGTAAACCCTTGCCGATAGGCGGGTTCACGTAATCCAGGAAATCGCCAGGAGGGTAGGTGGAATAAAGGCTTGCCACCTTGGCGGTATCAATGGTGGAGCCGCCTCCCACCGCAACAAACCCATCAAAGGGCTCTGCCGTTGCGAAATCGATGGCCTTCTTGAGGGATATGTCGGTAGGTTCCACATGGACCTCATCGAACAGCGAGTAAGCGATCTTCTGCTCAGAGAGCGACTCCAAAACCGTGGCTACCGGGGGCAGTTCGCGTAACACGGGATCGGTTAAAACCATAACTCTTTTGACCCCCAGGTCGGCAAGGTCCATGCCCACCTCGCGAGTCGTGCCGGGGCCAAAACGGATGCTTGACGTTGCCATCTCAAATGCGTAGTCATATTTCATCTTACCCTCCTAATTATAAATGTTCTTCCAAACGCCATGGATAATCTCGCCTTCAGAACGCTGTTGTCCTCTATCTTCAGGATACCTCTATATGTTTCTACAGTCAATTCCCCCGGGGGGCAAACTCTTAACCTTCCAAACTCAGGTCGCCATCCTGTAAAAGGAAACAACAAACTCACCTCTCTCATTGAAAAATGGGGTTTAGGCACTCAACTAATGGCACACTCAATCAAGGGTTAATGTGAGAGAAATGTACTCTCCCACGGCATGAGTATAGGGTAGGAAGAAATGTGGGTCAAGGGGATATACACCTGGCGTGTGCTCTAGATACAAGAGACGAATTTGGCTGGGGTAGACAACCCCCCTCAGTCTTTAGAGGGTTTTAAAGAAAGACTGAATTGGGTAATTCAGGAGATCAAATCATCGACATACAAAGAACCTCTGGAAATGTAATCACCCTTTATGTTAAGAAGGCCCAAGGAGCCATGTGGATCAAGGGGATGGGCTCCAATCGAATTCCTAAAAGGAGGGTAAAGGATGGCAACTAAAATCGGAAGCGGCGAGTTCACCTATGAAGTAATAGTACACTGGGCCAAGCTGCCAGAAAGGTGGTCTTTCCTTGAAGTCGCGGATGTTGTGGTGGACTCTCAGGACAGGGTCTATGTGTTCAACCGGGGTGAACACCCTATGATCATATTTGATCGTGACGGAAACTTCCTGGCCTCGTGGGGCGAAGGATTATTCAAGCGGCCTCACGGGCTTACCATAGGCCCTGATGACACCCTGTACTGCGTGGATGACAGTGACCATACCGTCACGAAGTTCTCCCCGAACGGTCAGGTGCTCATGACCCTCGGGACATCTGGCAAGGCGGCGCCATTCCAGAGCGGCCTCCCTTTCAATCGTCCTACGAAGGTTGCCCTGGCCCCAGAGACCGGCGACATATACGTGGCTGATGGGTATGCTAACTCAAGGGTTCACAGGTATTCGCCAGATGGAAGGTATCTCCTCTCCTGGGGCGAGCCAGGAAGCGATCCCGGGGAGTTTAATCTCGTTCACAGTGTGTGCACAGATAAGCATGGCTACGTGTACGTTGCGGACCGCGAGAACCACCGCGTTCAAATATTTGACCCCAACGGTAAATACGTGACCCAGTGGAACAATATTCACCGTCCATGCGGCCTGTACATTGGCGGCAATGGCGAGCAGTTCTGCTACGTCGGTGAACTTGGCCCAAGCCTGCCGATCAACAAGGATTACCCGAACCTGGGTCCGCGTATCAGCATCTATAACCTGGAGGGAGCGCGCCTCGCCCGCCTGGGTGACATCCGAGGGGGTGAAAAACCCAACCAGTTTTGGGCCCCCCATGGCATTGCGAGGGACTCACGAGGGGACATATACATAGGTGAAGTCTCTTGGACCTTTGCGGGACGCCACATGGATCCACCCAGGGAAGTGAGGAGCTTCCGCAAGCTGGTAAGGGTGGCGTGAGCGGCCCGAAGTGCGCTGAACTAAGGTAGCGTGAGGAGAGGGTATTTTCTGGGCCCTTCACAAAATAGGCGACCCTTTTTCATGTGAGCTGTCTTTTATGCCTTCCCTTAGGTACCGTATCATTTGTTCTTTTCTCAAGCCTTCAAGGCCCATTTTCTTGAGCGATCTTCCTTCCTTAATGAAATCTCGCTCACATATAATGGACCCCAAGTCTATCATCGATTTTATCACGGGGACACCTACATCGAATGCCCTTGCAATATGGTATCGCACCACAGCCCCAATCGGTATATCCTCAGTAAAATACCTATCTTCGATGCTGTTAGGGCCATAGATGTTGCTTGACAAGGTAGCAACGCCAAATGGGATAAAATATTCCGATGCCATAACACTATACTTTGAAAAGAATTGTCTATCAGGGTACTCTGGTACCACTTTTAGCCCCAGTGCATCCATGATCTTCCGCTCCTCGTGGTAAAAGGCCATCTGGACCCTGGAAACTGAGGGACTCATTCCATGCTTGTATAGATTCCACTGGCCCTTCGGCGCCAGTAGATCCTCCACCTGTGAAACTTCCATTGCACCCACGTTAAGGATAGATCCAGGAATATGCACAAGCGGATTTGCGTTGGCAATACCAACACCGATAGCCGTATCAGCCCTTATGAAATCGGAGACCCCACCAAATATCGGAGCATCTCTTAAGGCCTCGAAAAATCTGTCACCGTCCCTACTTGGTAAGGCATCATATATCTGGTTGGCCTCCCTAATTGTGCAATCGACCTTGCCTGGCTTCAACAATCGAGTACCGTATGGCTCAGAATGCCATCCCCCGATTACCACATCTGCATCGCAACCCTTCTCACGCATCATCTCCTTGAGAACCAATGAGCCGAAGTTATCTGGAAATATGCCTATTGTCTGTCCATCCTCAAGGTGAGGAATCATTCTTTCAAAGAATACCTCGTGCCCGATACCTGGAATGGTTACAATTACGAGACCAGCTCCCTTCAATGCCTCTGCCATGTCTGTGGTTACCACATCAATCTCCGCAACTCCTGCCCTCCTGAAATTTCTTAGGTTTGATTGTACGCCCCCTAACTCTATCTTCCGGGTTTCTAAAACCTCCCCAAGAGACCCCAAGGCAAACTCTGGTAAGTCATATAAGCGAACTTTGTATCCAGCGAGCGCGAAATCCGCTGCCTGGGTTTGCCCGGTAGCACCTCCGCCAAGGATTGCCACCGGCTTTTCCAGTATTTTACCTCCCTTCATATTTACCCCCTTGTTTCTTCACCCTTTTTAGTTTTACTACCGAGAGCATACTATTGTGTGCAATACCTGTAACTGACCACCTCAGAAAAGGCCCCACGACCCCTACTTGATTGCCTGGATTGCAGAGTATTTAGCGCTCCCCTCTGGGTCATAGGGCCAGGCTTAGACCGTAAGGAATTGTTTCCGCACAGGATTCAAAAACCTTGAAAGCATGGCCACCACTTTATCCTTGCTGGCTGGTTTTCTCGAGCTTAGGCTTGAAAAGAACAGCCGGCTTGGTTCTTCCAGAATAGGCAAAGCCTTCGGCCTGCTTGATATTGCCACACTTGGCTTCTAGTTCATCCAGGGGGCCAGCGTCAAGAGCCCTGGTGGGGCAGGCCTCCACACAAACGGGCAACTTGTTCTCCAACCACCTGTCCAGACAAAAATCGCACTTCCGCATCTTGGAACCTATCTCCGGCCCAAACTGGGGGGCGTCATAGGGACAGGCCTTAAGGCATTTGACATCACACTTCTCATTGCCCAAACATACCTGGCTATCCACCACAACTATCCCGTCTTCTTGCCTTTTTGAAATCGCATCAACCGGACAGGCCGGCATACAAACGGGGTCAAGGCATTGGTAGCAAGGTGCGATCAAATAGCTCACAAAGACATCTGGGAATTTCCCTTTTTCAGTGTACAGGACCCGCATCCAATTTTCGGCCCCGGCCGGCAGGTCATGCCAATCCTTACAGGCCACTTGACAAGCGCCGCATCCGGTGCACCGGGTCTGATCAAAATAGAGGCCGATCTGCATGCTCTATCCTCCCTCAGGCCTTACTCACTTGAACCAAGGCAGTATTTAAGGCCGAGGCCCCGCCTTCTGAGTATGCATCATTAGTCAGGGTGTTTACGCACCCGCCTCGGTCAGTGCCTGCTTTATCAGGATCATACCAGGCACCTTCAAAGATACAGATCACTCCAGGGAGTATCCGCTCGGTCACCCAGGCTGTGATGGATAGCTTGCCTCGGTCATTGAAAACATAGATCTCGCTGCCGTCTTTAATCCCTCTGGGCTCAGCATCAACTGGATTGATCCAGGCCCGATGGGGTTCTATTTCCCTAAGCCAATCAACCTTATATAGATGGGAGTGCACCCTGTTCTTGGGATGGGGAGAGAGAAGCTGGAGCGGGTACTTTTCTGTCAGCGGGTCGTTCTGATCTTCCCAGGTGCTTAAATACTTGGGAATAGGAGGACACAGGGGGTTATTAAGGTGCGCCACCCGCTGGGAAAAGATCTCAATCTTTCCTGAAGGGGTTGGAAAAGGGTTGTTTTCCGGGTCCTCAATCTGTTCCTTGAAGGCGACAACGGGTTCGGCAAGCTTGACCCGATGGATGCCCTCGCGCCTGAATATTTCATAGTCCTTGATCTGCTCGGCGGTCTCTGGGTTCTTCTCCACGAATGCCCTAAGCCACTCCTCTTCCGAAAGAGGATTATAGTCTCTAAAACCAAGCTTTTCCGCAAGCTCACAGGCGATCTCAAGATCCGACTTGCATTCGCCCAATGGTTCAACGGCCTTGTTGACGAAGGTATAGTAAGGGCCGGAGGGCCAGGGCCTGGTGAGATCGTTTCGCTCTGCTGCGTGCGTCACCGGTAACAAGATATCCGCAAATCTGGCCGTGGGGGTCATAAATAGCTCCGAAACAATAAGAAACTCTAAGGCCCTCAACGCCCGAGCGGATTTGTTGGTGTTTCCAAGCTGATTCAAAAAGTTGTTATTAAGGAACCAGGCCAGCTTGATGTCTGCCGGATATCCACCATCCTTTCCTTTTAGGATGGCGTCGAATATCCTATTGGTGTGGACCCTGCGGACAAGGCGAAGTCCCAGATCCAGGGTGCCTCGAATCGAGGGGCCACCTACCTCGACCGGATTTTTCATACCGGGTATTGCGGCAGAGCGGAACATGTGCCCTACGGGGATACCCATGAGGCCGCCAGCGGCGCTTCCTCCACGGCGCCCAATATTCCCGGTCATGGCACTCAGGGTCATAGCGCACCGATTGTACTGCTCTCCCATGGCGCTCCGCGCCGGCCCCTGGCAGTCCATCAGGGCCGCGGGTTTGGTTGTTGCGTATGCTCTCGCCAGCCGCTCAATCGTTAGCGCCGGAACCCCGGTAATGGCCTCGGCCCAGACTGGTGTCTTCTCAACCCCGTCCTCGACACCCAGAACGTAATCTCTAAATTTGTCAAACCCGACCGTGTACCTATCCAGAAACTTCTCATCATGGAGGTGGTCTTTAATCATCACACAGGCCATGCTGACCATCATAGCCGTATCAGTGCCGGGCCTGATCGGTATCCATTGTTCGGCCAGGGTTGCGGCGGAATCGTGGTACCTGGGGTCAATAGAGATGATCCTGGCCCCGGCTTCCTTGGCCTTGATGAGATGATACATAGTGTTTGTGCCAGAGATCATCCTGGCCGGATCCCAGCCCCACATGATTATCAAACGGGAATTGAGAAAATCGTCTCGGCTGTGGCCGACCATGACCGAGCCGTATTGGGTCATAACTGCCCATACAGCACCTTCGGATGAAACGTTTCCATAGTGGGTGGTATAGCCTCCGAACATAGAGAACAACCTAGCCATGGCCATTGCGCCGTTATGCAGCATGCCCAGATACCCGCCACCAGCAGCCAAAAAAATACTCGGGTTTCCATAGGTGTCCTTAACTCGTGTTAGCTCTCCGGCTATGGTTTCCAGGGCCTCGTCCCATGAAATCCGTTCGAACTCGCCTTCGCCTTTGGGGCCTACCCTCTTCAAGGGGTGCATGAGTCGGTCCGGGTGATGGACTTCCTTCCGGTAGGCCCGACACCTCAAGCAGGCCCTAAGTTGTTCTGGCTCTTGGGCATCGTCGCCTTCGACCCTGATGATCCTGCCATCCCTCACATGAAGCCTGAGCGGGCAACGTCCACCGCAGTCGAACGTGGACGTGGCTCTAATAATCCTCGTCTCGCCGTTGTGCTTGCTCACCTCTTCGGCATTCATTTTACCCTCCGGAAAAGGAAATAACGCGGGGTGATAGTAATGGGCATTCCCTTTTGGGTCAGATCAGCATAGGAGAAAGGCAGGTTTGTGTCAAATGGAAAACCTTTGCAGGATATGGTAGCTGGGCATTGCGATTTTTACGCCAATGGGTATACTGGCACTGCGCGTATAGGATGAGGATCGATGTTAGGGCTTTTGTCAGCCTGCATTTGATGTGTGTGGGTTAGATTTGACTGTCTCTTTGTAAAGCTCTTGACAATGGAGTCCACTTAACGTTACTAATTCTATCAAGCCACAGAAAAAGGAGAGAGACGCATACAAGGATTCTCTTCATAAGAGCGCAATGAAATACTAAGGTTGTGAGGTTTGACCACTTTGGTCACCTGCATATCGTTAAAGCCAATTTAGGAGGAATTTTTATGAGAATCGTAGATGTGAAAGCCTATCCCTTACGTTTGCCCTTAAGGTCGAAGCACCTCCCGGCTTCGGTGGTGCCCTCGATCACACCAGTCATCGTGAAGGTGAGCACTGATGAAGGAATCAACGGTGCAGGTGAGGCCTACGGCTTTGCCTGTGCACCTATCACTGCCAAAGCGGTGGAGGCTGGCCTCAGGCCTATTTTGGTGGGTAAGGATCCGTTGCAGATTCACAAGCTCTGGGAGGAGCTGTACCGCGTGACATTCCACTATGGACGTGCCGGGGTTATGCTCGCCGCTATCGGCGGGGTAGAGATAGCGTTGTGGGATATTGCTGGTAAGGCCAGGAATGTCCCGGTCTACCAGATGTTGGGAGGTCGCTCCCATGACAAGCTTCGGGCTTACGCCAGCCTGCTGCGGTACCCAAATCCCGAGGACGTGGCGCAGGCCTGTGCAGCCATGAAGGAGCGTGGCTACAGCGCTATCAAGCTGCACGAAATAGACGTCAAGGCAGTAGCTGCAGCACGGGGGGCAGTGGGCGATGACGTTGACCTTATGCTTGATGTTAACTGCCCATGGGAGGTGTCCAGAGCAATTGAGATGGGAAGACAGTTTGAGCAATTCGACCCCTACTGGTACGAGGAACCAATCTGGCCCGGAGACAACTATGAATCTCTAGCCGAGGTCCGCGTGGCCGTAGATATCCCAATCGCAGCAGGCGAGAACGAGTATACTGCCCGCGGATTCAGGAATCTCCTCACCGCGCGGGCGGTCGATTTCATCCAACCGAGTGCCTTTAAGTTAGGTGGTATCCTACAGGAGAAGAAGGTGTTCACGCTGGCAGAATTCTTTGAGGTAAAGGTTGCTCCGCACTGCTGGTCCCTGGGGCCAGCTCTGGCCGCTACGCTGCACATTTCCTTCTCTGAACCGGCTTGTGAGATGGTGGAGACGAGTCCAGAGACACCGGAAGCCCATATCCTTACCGAGCCGCTGGTCCCTGAGCAGGGGTTCTGGAAAATGCATGAGAAACCAGGATTAGGCATAGAGCTAGATGAAGATGTCCTCGTAAAGTATCAGATGACGGATGGCGAGGGCGAGCCATCCTTCTGGTCCAAATAATTGCCATCCAGAGACCCCTTTTTTTCGGGAATTAGGGGCTTGGGCTCAGGGTTTAATAATTTACGTTTGCCTCTCAACTTCAAGGACCTCTTTCAATCTGTTTTTGGCAGTTCCTTTCTTGCCAGGTATTTTCTTGACATCGTCGGGATCCGCCCCGTAGGATAAGCCCCCGCAGGAGAACCTATGTCTTGGCCTAATCGCATGGGTGAAGCCCTTATAAATGATTCGCCTTTATTCGACATGAGAAGCACTACGAGGGGTGAGGGTGTCCCTGAGCCCTCCATGACGAAACGGGAGTTCCTGGGGTTTTGCGGGAAGAGCTTCTGTGTTCTTTGCGCCGCTCAGCTCTGTAGTTTCCCGGGAACCTTGCGGGCACAAATGGCCAAGAAAGGTCTCATTAAGATAAAGCTCTCCCCCTATTTCACTTCCCTGTATGGAGGAGAGATTCGGTGTGAACTGTGCCCCAGGCGATGCCGTGTTGCCAAGGGGAAAAGGGGCTTTTGTAGAGTGCGTGAGAATCGGGGAGGGAGATACTACAGCTTGGTGTATGGGAATCCTTGTGTCATTCATTTAGACCCTGTCGAGAAGGAACCCTTTTTCCATGTCCTTCCTGGCACCACTTCCTTAACGCTCTCAACAGCCGGATGCACTTTCCAGTGTAAGTTTTGCGAGAATTGGGAAATCTCCCAGGCCTCCCCGGAGGAAGTATACAGTTACGAGATTCCACCAGAAATTGTGGTGAGGAGGGCCGAGGAGATGGGGGCCCGTTCTATTGCCTACACGTATGCCGAACCCACCATTTTTTATGAATACATGTTAGACATTGGCTACAGTGCAAGGAAGAGGGGTCTTCTGAATGTCATCCACTCCAATGGCTTCATCAATCCGGGTCCGCTGCGAAACCTGTGCAAGGTGTTAGACGCGGCCAATATTGATCTGAAGGGATTTACCGAGACATTCTATCGTGAGTTGTCCAGCGGAGAACTGGACCCAGTGCTCGAGACCTTAAAGATCTTGAAGCAGGAGAAGATCCACTTGGAGATCACAAACCTCATGATTCCCACAAAGAATGATGAGATGTCGGTGGTAAGAGAGATGTGCCTCTGGGTGAAGAGAGAATTGGGACCGGATACTCCGGTCCATTTCCTTCGGTTCTATCCTTTGCACAAGCTCAAGCGTCTCCCTGCAACGCCGGTTTCAACGCTGGAGAAGGCCCGAGCGGTAGCTTTTTCTTGTGGCCTTGAATATGTCTATATCGGACGGGTACCGGGTCACGAGGGTTGGAATAGCTTCTGCCCCACGTGCAAGAAAATGGTAATCCAACGCACGGGATACATGATTGGAGAGATGCATCTGGAGGGAGGGAAGTGCGGATATTGTGGAAGGCCTATACCTGGCATTTGGTCGTGAGCGTTCAGTCTTATCGACGCTGATAGTAAAAGTTCCTGACCGCCACAGACTTAGGGTCAAGGTTGGTCAAGCCGTATTCTTCAGCCCAGTCCATTGCTTCCAAGAATTCCTGCACAGTGATCCCGCGGGCGATTTCGGGATAGTCAAAGGCTTTGTAATCCACACGGTATTGAGGCATGATGTTCACGTAGGTGGATTTGGGAAGGCTCTCAGCCACCCACTTGACGAATTTCTCTGTCCCAGCCACCCGGTTGGGCATGACCAAGTGTCTGATGATCAGCCCGCGAATGCCAATTCCTCGCTTATCGATCAGGAGTTCTCCGACTTGCCGGTTCATTTCGATGATCGCTTTCTTTGCCACTTCAGGATAGTCTGACGCCCCGGACGAATATTTCGCCGCCTGATCAGGATCCATATATTTCATATCTGGCATATAGATATCCACGATGCCGTCTAAGATCTTCAGTATCTCTAAGCGTTCGTAACCGCTGGTATTGTAAACCAAGGGAAGATGCAGCCCTTTCTTCAGGGCAATCCGCGTGGCATTGATGATATTGGGCATGACGTGGGTGGGCGTGACTAAGTTGATGTTATGGCAGCCTATCCTCTGTAAGTGGATCATTATGTCCGCCAGGTCTTCATCTTGAAGTAGCTTTCCTTTTCCCTCATGGGAGATAGGCCAGTTCTGGCAGAAGATACAGCGGAGATTGCAGTTGGAAAAGAAGATGGTGCCAGACCCATTTTGGCCCACTAGTGATATCTCTTCACCAAAATGAGGGTGAGCGCTGAAGATTACAACTCTAGCCGGAGCCCGGCAGAATCCTCTTTTGCCCTTTTGCCGATTCACCCCACAGTGTCGGGGACAGAGCTGGCACTGCTCCAAAATAGCATAGGCTTGCTCGACCCTGTCATTCAATTTACCCTCTTCCTCCAATTTCTCATAAGCTGGACGCCATCGCGCTACCTTTTTTTGCTCGGCGTGAAGGGAGACGGGAGATAAGAGCAACGAGCCGCCAAAGATGAGGGAGTTTTTGATAAAATCCCGGCGCGAGATCTTCATACCGGACACTCCATTACCTCAAAAGCACAAAGCCCCACTTCTCTAGGTGAGAAATGGGGTCTTGTTATTCAGTCCATGGCACCCTCACTTGAGGAGTATTTTGAGAAGAATCCACCCTTATAGGCAGTATAGGTTAGGAAGACATAAAGGTCAATGGATATGTAAGGCACTGTTATCCAAATACTTTCACCTTATTGCAAAAAGAATCGAATATTACCACCCTTTTCGTGTCGATGAATCCATAAGGTATTGAAGTCGATTCCTGTGTTCCAGAACTGTAGATTAGGGATGCGGATCTAGAGTTTTTCGGCCTTTTATCTTTCAAGGTTGAATCCTGGGATTTGTTAGGTTCAAGGGTCAGCATTATCTTCGTAAAATCATTAGCCAGAAAGGAAATTCCTATATGACCGACCTGGAGAATGAAAACCTGGTCCTATATTACTATAGGTTGACACATTTTCCGTTTGTAATTACACTACGATTGTTACCCATAAGAGGCTAAGAGAGGGGGCGATCTTGATGCCAAGAGGAGATGGCACAGGGTCTGCGGGAAGAGGCCCGGGAACTGGGAAGGGCCTTGGAAAGGGCAGGGGACGCGGAAGGATGGGTGGCCGTGGGCTCGGAGTGGGTGAGGAACTTATGCCCAAATTGCGGTCATAGAACAACTCACCAAAGAGGTGTACCCTGTTATGAGATTAGTTGTCCCAAATGTGGGACACCAATGACAAGGTAATTCTCTAAGATGACGAGAAAACGGGCTGTTCCCTCTTTTATGGAAGGAATGGCCTGTTCTTTTTAAGGTGACTAAACCAGAAGTCAGGTCAAAAGAATCGAATCAGCTGGGTATGCCCAAATCAAAAAGAGGAAATGGGAAATGATTGATCAGCAAAAAGGCCCAACGGGAACAATCCAGGAGAGAATGGCCGAAGAAGAGCTGGTGAGAGAGAGGATAGATGCTAAAGGGAACAGATGGAGAAAGGTCTATTTTGGTGGGGGCAAGCATTTCGAAAACTGGTTGGCCCAATGCAGGGAGTTAGGGGAGGTTATGGTAGAGGAGGTTGACTCAAAAGGATACAAATGCTTTGAGGAAGGTGGTGAGAAGTTATATAGAATCTGGCTGAAGGTGGAGGTAATAGAAGAAGATGATTTTTTTAGATCGAAAGGCCTTTTTTGATCGTCCGACCTCAGCAGATGTTGTTCACCGAGGAGTTGGGAACACCTATCGAGGAAAAAAGAAACCGATATCCTATGTGGACTGGGGAGCTTAGATGATTATCGGAACCCTTAGACACGCCTTAATGATTACCAGCTTTGTCTTCGTGATGATGCTCGTAATAGAGTATGTTAATGTTCAGACCAAAGGGGGTTGGCAAGATTCATTAAGAAAATCAAGATGGATTCAGTACATTTTATCCGCATTCCTTGGTGCCACACCCGGTTGTCTCGGTGCGTTCACGGTTGTCGCACTTTATGCCCACGACATAGTAAGTCTTGGTGCATTGGTGACAGTGATGATTGCAACCAGTGGGGATGAGGCCTATGTAATGCTGTCAATATTTCCAGGCAAGGCACTTCTTATAATTCTTATCCTATTTATACTGGGGATTGGTGCCGGCTTTGTAACCGATACCCTATTCAAACCAGGCTCTGTGATGATAAAAAAGTTGGGTCACCGGCTCGAATTTCATTATGAGGATGAATGTAACTGTTTTCCAAGGGGTGAGATCTTGGGCCAATTAAAGGATCTTACCCTTCAGCGCGGATTATTGATAATTCTCCTGATATTATTCATTGCCGGATTAACCTCTAATCAATTAGGCCCACCAGAATGGAGCTGGATAAAGATAACATTCCTGATAGGTTCATTGTTGGCCCTTTTTATAGTTTCTACTGTTCCCGAACATTTTCTTGAAGAACACCTCTGGGAACATATAGTAAAGGTTCATATCCCACGGGTATTTCTGTGGACATTTGGCGCTTTGTTGCTAATGCATTTGTTAATAGATTATTTAGGCCTTGGAGCCTGGATTAAGGCAAACTATCTAACTATTATGTTGATTGCATGCCTTGTAGGGCTTATTCCGGAATCTGGCCCACATATGATATTTGTCACCCTGTTTGCAGAAGGGACAATCCCCTTTGGGGTTCTTCTGGCAAGCTCTGTTGTTCAGGATGGTCATGGAATGCTGCCACTTCTGGCGGAGTCAAAGAGAAGTTTTGTCTTTGTCAAGGCCGTCAATTTTGCGGTTGGGCTATTGGTAGGCTTGACCTGCTATTTGGCGGGGTTCTTGATGTAGATGGAGTTTCCGTGAGGATTTTCCTCGTAGTGAATAATTGATCAGATAAAAATAAGGCGTAAAAGGGAAATGGTGCAGGAAGCGAGGGCTGCCTCTATTATATTTACCGCAGGGTATGGAAGCAGGATGAGGGGTTTTTCTGGTAACAAGACCCTCCTTCCCTTGATACCCGGATCAAATCCATTTGAAGGAGAATACCCTATAATCTTTGAAGTCATTAGGAATCTTCCAAGAGGACCAAAGGCCCTGGTGATACACCACAAAAAAGATGAGGTGATTAGGGTAACTCGTGATCTTGGTGTTTTGTACTATGAGCAATCTGTCCCCAATGGAACAGGGGGCGCCCTTATCGCAGCCCGGGGTTTTTTGGAAGAGATGGATCAGGAATACCTTATTATAACTATGGGAGATGTTCCGTTTGTGAAGGAGGCCACCTATCTGAGGCTTATCAGTCAGCTTAGAGATCAAGATCTGGTTGTCTTAGGTTTTAAACCAATGGATAGGGCCCAATATGGGATCCTGGAAATAGAAAGCGGAGGGGTTAAAAGGATCACTGAGTGGAGATACTGGAAGGAATACCCGTTAGAGAGAAAAAGCCACTTTGAGGTTTGTAACTCAGGTATATATGCAGCCAGGAGAGCAAGTCTGCTCAAATACCTCAAGAAATTAAAGCAGAGACCTCATCGGGTAGACAAGGAAAGAGATGGGAGGATGATAGGTATTGAGGAGTATTTTATCACTGATTTGGTGGAGTTGATGAATAATGATGGACTTACGGTCGGCCTTATTGTTGTTGATGAGGACAAGGAGGTTATGGGCATAGATACACTTGAGGATTTGGTTTTAGCCCAGAGCATATTTGCTAAGATGAATAGACAGGTAAAAAGGCTTTGATTGCAGGAACAGAAAATGATATTTTCTATGAAGCGTAACGAAAGGTTATTGGCGTTATGAAAAAAGGCTCTACCTCTCCCCTTTCCGTAAAAAATGTTTGTCGCACCCTTCTAAAGAGGGGTCTTATATCAAAAGAACAAACGGTGGAGATATTCAAGAAAAAGGGTATCCTTCAGAAAAAGTTAGAGAAACTTCAGATGATCAGGCATGCATCAGGGGGCCCTTCTTCAAGAATAATCAATCCTATAACCATAATCGATATTATTTCTTTTCTGAAACTCGACAGGAAAGATGATCCAACGAGGAAACTTGATGAAGAAACTATCTTCCAGGCCCTGGCTGAGGAGTGGAGAGTAGATTATAAGAAGATAGATCCACTCGACCTTGATTTCAATTTGGTGACCACGACCATTCCCAGATCCTTTGCCATGAAACATCTCGTTTTACCTATAGCTGTTCAAGATGGTTGGCTCACTGTAGCCACACCAAATCCTCATAATCTTGAGGTTATGGAGGATATAAGTAGGGTTAGCCAATTAAAAGTCAGACCAGTGGTTTCAGGCAAGTCTGATATTATCAAACTCATAGATGAATTTTATGGCTTCAGAAGATCAATTGCTGCAGCCGAGGAGCAGTTTTCTGGCCCTGCAATTGACCTCGGTAACCTGGAACAGCATGTAAAGCTCCGGGAAGCCAGGGATCTCGCATCAGATGACAGGCACATTGTAAATGCCGTTGACCACCTCTTTAATTATGCCTTTGATCAAAGGGCCAGCGATATTCATATTGAGCCCAAGAGAAATATCAGTTTGGTTAGATTGCGGATCGATGGTGTCTTGCATTCTATCTACGAATTACCGAGAGGCGTTCATGGAGCTCTCATTTCCAGAATCAAGGCCCTTTCTCGCCTTGATATGGCGGAAAAGAGACGCCCACAGGATGGCAGGATAAAGATCGACAGGGGTCAAGGGGTGGAGGCAGAGATCAGGGTCTCCACCATACCCACGGCCTTTGGTGAAAAAAGCGTCATGAGGATACTGGATCCAGATATCCTCTTCCAGGAGATAGGCCAGCTCGGTATGACATCAATGGACCTGGTACGGTACCAACAATTTGTCAATCTTCCTCATGGCCTTATCCTGGTATGTGGCCCTACCGGTAGTGGAAAATCAACTACGCTTTATTCCACATTGAGGTATCTATCTAATGAGGGAAATAATATCACCACTGTGGAAGATCCCATCGAGATGGTTTATGAGGATTTCAACCAGATAGCAGTCCAGCCGTCAGTGGGTATAACATTTGCGAGCATTTTGAGGAATATATTGAGGCAGGACCCTGATATTATTATGATCGGGGAGATGAGGGATCTGGAGACAGCACAGAATGCTATTCAGGCAGCCCTGACAGGGCACATGGTGCTCTCGACCCTCCATACTAACGACGCCCCTTTGGCTATTACCAGGCTGGTTGACATAGGTATCCCCGGCTTTCTTATACAGCCTACCTTAGTTGGGGTTTTGGCTCAGCGCCTTTTGCGCAAGATCTGCCCTCACTGCATGGAGACCTTTGAGATGAGTTCCGATGATCTTATGGCTATGGGTATAGAGGTAGAAAAGACAGGCATGATCGAGCTAAAGAGGGGTCGAGGTTGTATAAAATGTAGGGGAACAGGTTATTTGGGAAGGGTTGGTATTTTTGAGGTTATAGCTGTTACAGAGCAAATAAGGGAGTTGATTGTACAGGAAGGGAGTGTCGATATGATCAGGCAGGCTGCCTGCAAGGAGGGTATGGTTACACTCAGGGAAAATGCCATCAAAAAGATGCTCGATGGTGAGACAACCTATCAAGAGGTGATCAGGGTAACCTGGGAGCAAGTCTGATTTATGCTGGTTCAGATTACTATTACTGATTTTGCAATTATAGATTCTTTGGCGGTCAGCTTTTCAGGAGGATTAAATATACTCTCTGGAGAGACTGGTGCAGGAAAATCAATTATTATTAATGCTGTGAATCTGATCTTGGGCGGACGAGCATCCCCAGATCTTATAAGGACCGGTGCAGACAGGGCAGTAGTTGAGGCCCTTTTTCAAGTGCCAGTAGATTCCCCTCTTTCGGAATTTTTCGGCAATATGGACATAACTTTTGCTGGTGAGGTGTTGATAAAAAGGACTATCTCTAAAGAGGGAAAGAGCAGGGTATGGATCAATGGGGCTCTGGCTACACTCCAGATGCTTTCTCGCCTAGGGCCTAATCTGATAAGTGTTTCGGGGCAAAATGAGCACCAGCTTTTACTGAGACCTGAGAACCATCTCTTTGTCCTGGATGATTTTGGAGGCTTAACCAAAGAGAGGATCGAACTCAATGAGCTATACAGGGATTATCACGCCCTTAAGGGGAAGGCAGAAAGACTGAGGAGCCATCTAAAAGAAGAAGAGGAAAGACGAGAGCTTACCCAATTTCAGATAAAGGAGATTGAAGAAGCAAAACTTGTTCCAGGTGAGGACAGCACGCTTGAGACTGAAAAGAGCAGGCTTATGCATGCTGAGAGGTTAATGGATATAGTTTTTAAAGGCTATCAGGCACTTTATGAAAAGGAGGAATCTGTTATATCTACGTTGAGCTTACTGGGCAAAGACATGGATAAGGCTGTAAATATCGACCCTCATCTAGACCGTTATAAGAAACAATTGGAATCAGCCCAGCTTCAGTTGGAGGATTTGGCCTTGGAGTTAAGGGATTTCTACTCCAATCTAAGGCTCGATCCAAAGAGGCTGGAGGAAGTTGAAGAGAGACTGCAACTCATCAGGCGATTGAAAAAGAAATATGGTCCCTCTATTGAGAGTATACTATCTTTTAAGGAGGAACTTTCTCAAAAGGGCTATCAATTGACCCAGAAGCAGGAGGAACTGAAAAGGTTTGAGGCTCGGCTGGAGGAGAAAAAGAAAGCTTTATTGACGTTGGCAACCGAGCTCTCTTTGAAGCGGCATGAAATAGCGGAGGCGTTTGAAAAAAATGTGGAAGAGGAGTTACATCTACTGGATATGGCTGGTACCAGATTTAGAATCAGATTCAGCTCCGCCATACCAGTCGGTGATCCGATTTCGTCAGAAATGCTTGATTCTACTATTACCGCTGATGGAATGGATGTGTTGGAGTTCATGATTTCACCAAATGTGGGTGAGGAGTTAAGACCATTGGCCAAGATTGCCTCAGGAGGAGAGCTATCAAGGATCATGCTCGCACTTAAGACTATATTGGCTCGATCTGGTTTAGTTGAAACACTTGTCTTTGACGAGATTGATTCCGGTATCGGGGGAGCTACAGCAGCCATTGTTGGTGAAAAACTCAGGTCCCTTGCCAATTACCAGCAGATTTTAGGCATTACCCATCTTCCTCAGATAGCCTCCTGTGGAGAGACGCATTTCTTGGTTGAAAAGAGGGTCAGTAAAGGCAGAACCCGGACCCTTATTAGCTCGTTAGACAGGGAAAGCAGGATCAATGAGATTGCCAGGCTTCTTGGTGGTAGGGCTATATCCGAAAAGACCCTTGCACATGCCAGGGAGATGCTTTCCTCCTGATAGGAAAGGCACCTTGGACATAACCTCCTCCCTTATTGCCTTCTTGCCCTTGATGAGTGCTCGCTTATCAATAGTGCCTCCCAGTATCACATCCTGGCCGTATTCCTTCCTCAGGGCCACCGCATCATTTCCCGCAGCCACCTGGGCCCGGAATAAAAGAGCCGTCTATTCATGGGTCCCAGGGCATTCATGGCGAGCCACCTTGGGACTGACGCGGGAAAGGCAAACGCCTTGATAGGCTACTCCATCTTGAACCCTTCCACAAACTGCAGGGTGGCCGGGCTGACCACGCCCGGGTCGGTCAGCACATTAACACAGGCCGGCTTGCCGGACTTCAGGGCCCTTTTGACGGCCGGGGCAATATCCTCGTCTTTTTCTACCCATTCGCCATACCCACCCAGGGCTGCAGCCAGTTTTTCGTAATGAACGGCCCCCAACTCTGAACCGAAGGTCCGTTCTTTGCCGTAGGAGAGCTGCTGGCCGTGCTTGATCATGCCCCAAGCCCCGTCGTTGTTGACAACGCAGACAAAGGGCAGGTTGTGGCGCACTGCGGTACAGAATTCCATGGCATTAAGGCCGAAGGAGCCGTCCCCGTTTATCACTACCACGGTCTTATCCGGCCGGGCCGCCTTTGCGGCTATGGCGAACGGGATCCCAGTGCCCAGACACCCGAACTGCCCGGCAGCGGCCTGCAGGACCGAGGCCCTCTCTTTAGCCCTGAGCCCTACGATCCCAAAGTATGATGTATCGCCGCCATCAACGACGTAAATGGCGTCATCCCCCACGGCTTTACGCACCTGACCCACGAGCCGGGCCGGATGGATAGGATCAGAAGGCTTATCTCTGGTCTCAATCTCCTCTTGAATCATGGGCGTATACGCCTCCTTCAAGCCCTGCCGCCAAGCGGAGTGATCCCGTTTTTGCATCCGCTTGTTGAGTTCCTTCAGTGCCAGGCCAAGGTCTCCCACCAGACCCACGTCCGATACACGGTTCCGGTCTATCTCTGTGGCGTCGATGTCCACCCTTACCACCTTGGCCTGGGGGAAGGTCCGCCCGAACATCAGAAGCCAGTTGAACCGGACACCCAATGCCACGACTAGGTCGGCCTGGCCTAGAGCGGTCAGGCTGGCCATGAGTCCGCCGTCCCACAAGGATAGGGGATGTTCGTCTGGGACCGTACCCCGTCCAGTATTGATTAAGATAAAGGGGATGCCCGTGGTGTCGATAAACTCCTGGAGTTCTTCATCACACCTACAAAGGCCCACACCGCTTCCGCCGATGATGAGCGGCTTTTCAGCCTTGTTGATGAGGTCGGCCGCGGGGCCAAAGCGCGACGGGTCGGGCTGGGACTTGTATACCAGGCTGCCCTTTTGGGGCCAGCTCAGGGCGTCCGTTTCCACCTGGACGTTTAGGACGTCCGGAGGCAGCTCGAGAAAAACCGGACCCGGACGGCCAGAGACAGCGTGTCGAAAGGCCGTTGAAATATATTCCGGGATGCGCTTGACATCGAGGCAGATGTCATACCACTTCACAGTGGACTTGACCATGTCCGCCTGCTTTATATCCTGCAAGGCGCCCAAGCCCCGGTCCCGAAGCGGAACGGTCCCGCTCAGCAACACTATGGGCGCATTTTCCTGATACGCGTTCACCACACCGGTCAGGGTGTTGGTGAAGCCCGGGCCGGCCGTAACCAGGCAAACGCCCGGTTGACCAGTGATTATGGACCAGGCGTGGGCCATCATGGCTGCAGCCTGCTCGTGCCTTACATCGATGAGTCTTATGCCAAGCTCGAGAAACCCGTCATAGATCCGGTCAATATGGCCACCGGAGAGGGAAAAGACGGTGTCAACATCTTCCACGTCCTTGAGATACTTGGCGACTAGATGTCCGCCGTAAATCTCAGCCATAATACCTCCTTTTTCTGGATAATGGTTACCTCTACTTGTGATGGTCTTTTATCGAGAATTATTCCCATCCCTGGTTCGAAAGACCCTGAGAATATGCGTCGATGGAATTAGCACTCTACAAATGGTATCCACTTCCTGTTATTCCATGAGCATGCAAGAAGTCCCATTTCATGGAACGAAGTACAGGAGAATTACATCTGTGTGTCAATTATGATAGTACCTCAAACCAGAGGATAGGCTCAATAGGTCAAGATGCTGTGGAATCTTGCCACTGTAATCTCAATAGAGTACAGCATATAGCAGTCAAAACCTCGACGTTTTTCCTTATCTGTTATCGATTTCAATCCTTAACTCTTACTATCTGACCTGTTTTGAAACCAGTTCCATTAATGGGTTGGGCAGAGGAATGACGGGGTTCTATACTAGAAATTTTTATTTCTCCCACCTTTGGACCTGGTAACCGATGGATTTGTCCTTTCCAGGAGGTGATGCTTTCGCCCTGGGCAAAGACTTCAAACACCATCCCTGGCCTCAGTCCCGCATCGTGGCCGGCATTGATAATTATCCCTTCTTTGTCTGCAGACACTATTCTACATGACCAAACCTCCTGGTTAAGTGAGAGGCCTGCCAGCCTTGCTGCTTTCTTGACGATATCTGGCAAGCACTCTTTGAGAGCCCTTTTTTTTGTCTCTACATCGGTTGATTCTTGATGTTGTCCTTTAGCCTCCTCATCTGATACTGTAACGTCCTCAGCTATCTCTCTACTCAAAAGTATTGTTCCCCTATTAACATCCAGTATATCTATATTCATTGATACAGTAAGCCTTCCGGCCTTTTTCCTAAACGGCCATGTGCCACCCCTGACCGGATTTGTCTCGATGGGGTTTACGGTTTCAAAGATAATGGCATTCATGCCCATCTCTCTGGCCTCTCTCACTAATCTTGGATGAGCGGGCTCTCCTGGCTTAAACAAGGGGAATTTTTTGGTCTTATCTTGATGGTAAACATTAAAGAATCCAGTTTTTGCCAAAATCTTGGCCAACTCCCCACTTACGGTATCGATTAATTCATTGAAACCTGCCGCTGAAAGATCACTCGCAGGCATAACCATAACCCCTTTCTTTGGCCAATCATTATCTGGCGATGCCCTTGACCCCAATGAGGCACTGCCCCCACAGCCAGCAAGAAGCAGAATGGAAAATGGGACAATTGCGGTAAGCAGGATATATAGTCTTTTCTTCATCAAAAGATCCCCTTTCTTTTTACTCATTGCCCCCTTTTCCTGACTTGTGCTTTTTAACCAGCAACCACTAACGAGCAATCAGCATCGAGTTAGAAACTTATCCTAAAGGAGTCAAACTCTCCAGTAAGCCCTTCTTTGATTTCATCAACCCTGGTTACCCGTGCGGCTGGAGGACCGTAATGACACCATTCTGTCAACTCTTTCACCTTTTCTTCTGGCCCTTCAGCAACGACTTCAACACTTCCATCAGACCTATTTTTCACCCAGCCGACCAGGCCCAATCTAATTGCCTCCGCTCTTGTTGAATCTCTAAACCAGACGCCCTGAACCCTCCCTTCAATGATGAGATGAGCCCTGATATTACCCATTTCAACTTTCCTCACGTAGCATCCTTAAGAATTCTTCTTCACTCAAGATACGTACACCCAGATCCTTTGCCTTGGCAAGTTTGGACCCTGGTGATTGCCCCAAAACCAGGTAATCTGTTTTACTGCTTACTGATGTAGAGACCTTTCCCCTCTTTTCTTCAATTGATCTTTTGGCCTCTGGACGTGTGAGGGTTGGTAAGGTCCCTGTCAGCACGAATGACTTCCCGGAAAAGGGATGCTCTTCAAAAGGTATCTCTTCCAATGGCACTTCTTCAATAGTTATTCCAGCCTCAAAGAGCCGATTTATGAGGGAGATGTTTTCTTCATTTGAAAAATAGGAGAGAATGCTATCTGCTATCTCTGGCCCTATCTCCTTAATAGATAGTAAATCTTCCCCACTTGCCTTCCGTAGGCTTTCAAAATCTCTGAATTGTTCTGCAAGAACCGTGGCCACATGTTCACCTACGTGTCTTATACCGAGGGAGTAAATAAATCTGTACAGGGTAGTCTTTTTGCTGTTTTTGATAGCATTAAGTATATTGGTGGCCAGTTTCTCTGCCATTTTATCCAGAGGAAGAAGGTCTTCCAGACTCAGATGATAGATATCAGCAGCATCTTTTATCAGGCCATTATTGATCAATTGATCTACCAATTTATCCCCGAGTCCATCTATATCCATGGCATCTTTGGATACAAAGTGTTTTATTCCCCTTGTCACCTGGGCCGGGCATTCAGGGTTGCTGCATCTTAGAATCACTTCATTATCTGGTGATAAAAGCTCGGATCCACAGACAGGGCACCTCTCGGGCATGCTGAACGGTTTTTCTTTTCCAGTTCTTTTTGATGCTATGACCTTAACGACTTCCGGGATAACATCTCCGGCCCTTTGCACGATAACCGTGTCACCTTCTCTGATATCTTTTCGTTCAATCTCTTCTTGGTTGTGCAATGTGGCCCTACTAACCTTTACCCCGCCCACCTCTACGGGAACTAAGTGGGCCACAGGTGTTAGCGCACCAGTTCTTCCAACCTGAACATCAATTTTTAAAATCTTGGTTGTTGACTGGGTTGGTTCAAACTTATAGGCCAGGGCCCATCGAGGGCTTCTTGACTTTTCTCCTAGGGTCTTCTGCAGATCAATAGAGTCTACCTTAATGACCGCACCATCGATCTCATACGGGAGGTCATGTTTGATACCTTCTAAATATCGACAGTGGGCAATGGCTTCATCACTATTTTTGCATTTTTTAATGTAGCGTGTATTAACCCTCAAACCCCATTTATTCAGGGTAGTTAACAATTCAATATGCGAATCAAAGGGCCATGCCGATATCTCTCCTATTCCATAAGAGAAGAATAGCAAGGGTCGTCTGGCTGTTATCCCTGGATCAAGTTGTCTCACAGAACCGGCAGCAGCATTTCTGGGGTTGGCAAAAGGTGGATCATCTTGTTTTTCTCTTTGCTTGTTCAACTCCTTAAATGCCCTTTTTTCCATGTAGACCTCACCCCTGACCTCAATGCGTTCAGGAAGGTCTGCACTATCTCTGGGCAAAAGAAGCCGTAGGGGGATGGACCTGATAGTCTTAATGTTGGAGGTTATATCTTCTCCAGTATAGCCATCACCCCTCGTGGATGCGGTTCTTAGGATGCTATTCTCATACACAAGTTCAACGGCAAGACCGTCCATCTTCGGCTCAACGGCGTAGCTGATTGGTTGAGAGTATTTTGAGAATCGCCTGATCCTCTCCTCAAATTCCTTGACCTCTTCATCAGAAAAACCATTTTCCAGGCTCAGCATAGGTACGCTGTGTCTGACGGTCTTAAAACCACCCTCAACAGGTGCTCCTACCCGTTGACTGGGGGATTCTGGAACAACCAATTCTGGGTATCTGTTTTCTATCTCAAGGAGTCTTTGGAAGAGACGATCATATTCGGCGTCTGAGATCTCAGGGTCATCGAGAATATAGTAGCGATAGTTGTGATACTGTATCTTCTCCCTCAGAGCTCCCAGTTCGATTTTTGCCTTTTCTCTTTCCTTCATAGTATGCGGGCCATCTTATTGTTTGCATTTCTTCGGGAGGAGGTTCTGAAATAGGCCTCCATTACTAATGTTAAGATCTATCTATTAACCGCCCACTCCCTGCGCTCGTTCGACGCGGAGAACACCCCGGTTAAATAGCCTCGCACTTAAATATCTCCCAGGCTCCCATTCATGCACAATTCCAAAAGGAGACGACCAGCTGCTCTGCTTCTCTCTTTTAACCTGTCGACTCCAACCCCGTTATGCCATTCAAGAGAAAAGAGTTCATCCGATACAATTAACAGTCCTGCCAATTCTACCGAACGATAAACGGCCAACCGGATGAGGGCAGACATCTCCATTTCAACGGCCAGCAGCCCTCTTTTTCCATAAGCCGTAACCTTTTTCTCTGTTTCACGGTAGATGGCATCTGTTGTCCAAACTGGTCCTTTTTTATAGGGAAGATCGGCCTTTAACAATGCATCCTCCAGCCTCTTGTTCATAAAAGAGCTTGTCTGTCTTGACTTTTTTTGCACCGGATAATGAGTAGAGGTACCTTCTTCAGATAGACTGGTAGTAGGAATTACCAGGTCACCTATCAGCAGATATGACTGCAGTGAACCACACCATCCTAATACCCAGATCCTTTTTGCACCCAGTGCTATTAGTTTTTCCATGACAATCACCCCTTGGGGTGCACCCAGGAGAGGTCCTGCCAATGCGAGGGGGAGATCTTTACCCCTTTTGACAATAAAGAGTTTAAATGGGCTAAACTTACCCAGGAATGCCCTCTCAGCATGGCCCAGATCAACCATAAATGTAAGCCCTGAGGGAATGGCAACCATAATGGCATCTGGACCAATGAGCGGTTCCCCATTTTCCCTTGTTGGGTTAATTACTACATTGATATCGCTGAGAAAGTTTCTTTTCCCCATGTGAAAACCTAATCAATTTTAAAACCAATTGTCGTCAGAATGCAACTGGAAACAGGATATTTAAGTCATTATCATTTTTCGGAAAACAACGCCAGCCCGTATTTGGTGTAAACGGTGAGCAAAAGAGATCCTTTTCCTCTTGGATTACCATAGATGAATTTCATGTGTTCTGAAGTGAGTGCATCTCTTTCAGGTAGCAGAAATTTCCATAATAAAGGATTTTGTTGACATAAATAAGAAAAAGCAATAGCATGATAGGGCTAGATTTTTTGAGATTTTCAAGTATGTTTGAGCTATTAACTGATAAACTAACCAGGATTTTCAAGGAACTGAAGGGCCGGGGAAGGTTAAGCGAAGGGAATATACAAGAGGCCTTAAGGCAGATCCGGCTTGCGCTTCTTGAAGCGGATGTAAATTACAAGGTTGTCAAGGGCCTCCTTGAAGAAATAAGACAGAGGGCCCTTGGGCAGGAGGTATTGGAGAGTCTTACCCCTGGTCAACAGGTAATTAAGATAGTACATGAAGAGCTTATAAAGCTGATGGGTGAGGGAAGGAGGGATCTGGACCTTAGCGGTAAAAAACCCCTTAGTATAGTGCTTGTTGGCCTTCAAGGTTCCGGGAAAACGACAACCGCTGGTAAATTGGCCAGCTACCTGAGCAAGAATGGATACCATCCCTACTTGGTGCCGGTGGATTTTCAAAGGCCAGCTGCTATCGAGCAACTTTGGAAAATAGGAGAGGAGATCAATGTCCCGGTTCATCCTTCAGATAGCACCGATCGGGCTGAAGATATTTGCCTAAGCGCCATGGACAAGGCATTGGGGGCTGGATCGGATATTCTGGTTGTAGACACAGCTGGCAGGCTCCATATTGACGAAGATCTCATGGAAGAGCTTTTGAGAATTAAGGGTGTAATCCATCCCACAGAGATTCTTCTTGTGGCCGATGCCATGACAGGGCAAGATGCAGTGAATTTGGCTGTAGCATTTAATCAGGTTCTTGATATCTCAGGGGTCATTTTATCAAAGATGGAAGGCGATGCGAGGGGGGGAGCAGCCCTTTCCATAATGGCGGTAACAAACAAGCCGATCAAATTTGTTGGTATGGGGGAGAAGCTGGATGCTTTAGAACCTTTTTATCCAGACAGGATGTCTTCCAGGATCTTGGGGATGGGGGATGTTCTATCCTTGATTGATAAAGCACAGGCCGAATTTGATCAGAAGGAGGCCATTGAGCTCGCACAGAAGATCAAGAAGGCTGAATTTGATCTGGAGGATTTTAAGAAGCAACTTACATATGTTCAGAAGATGGGGTCTTTGGAGCAGATTCTAGGGATGATACCAGGTATTGGACAGATGATGAAGGCAGGAAGGTTAAAGACGGATGAAAGGGAACTTGTGAGGTTTGAGGCTATAATTAATTCTATGACACCGGAGGAGAGAAGAGATTATAGGATAGTAAGTGGGAGCAGACGAAGAAGGATTGCTATGGGAAGCGGAACAAGGGTAGAAGATGTTAATCGGCTTCTCAAGAATTTTAGTCAGACAAAAAATATGCTAAAGAAGTTTGGACGAGGAACTGTAAGAGATGTATCTTCATTATTGGCTGGCTTCAGGTAAAGTAAAGACCGAGGGCATTTCAAAAAATTGACAAAAAAGGGAAGTTCTAGGAAAAAATTGTAGGATTGGCAACTTTGACGTATAGTGGCAAATATTAATAAAGGGGGTGAAAACTTTAGATATGCCGGTAAGAATAAGATTGACGAGAAAGGGCGCTAAAAAGAGACCTTTTTACCGTATCGTGGCAGCTGATTCAGAGGCACCAAGGGATGGAAGATTTCTTGAGGTATTGGGATACTACGATCCACTGAAGGATCCATCCCAAGTAAATATTGACGGGGAAAAGGTAAAAAAGTGGATCGAGAGAGGAGCGAAGCTTTCTGAAACTGTCAGGTCTCTTTTGCGGAAGAAAGGGGTATCAGTGGTTTCTTCTCAAACAGGTTAAATCGTCTTTAACGAGAATTTGAGGTGGAGGGGAACGATGGAAATGAAAGAGCTGATCGAATACATTGCAAAGGTTCTTGTGGATAATCCGGAGGAAGTCAGGGTAACCGAACTTGAGGGAAAACAGACCTCTGTGATTGAACTGAGGGTAGCAAAAGAGGATTTGGGAAAGGTAATTGGCAAACAAGGAAGAACCGCCAGGGCGATGAGAACTATACTTGGTGCGGCCTCAACCAAGATGAAAAAGAGATCTGTCCTGGAGATTTTAGAGTAGTTGATCAAAATAGGGCTTAGAGATCTAATACTGATAGGGCGTGTTACCCGCCCGCATGGTTTAACCGGTCTATTAAGGATAGTTTCTTACGCTCAATCAAAAGAAACATTCCTCGAGGCCGGTTCTGTATTTCTGAGCAAAGAGCAAAACGAGTTATACGAAAGGAAGGTTGTTTCTATAAGGCCCTACCGATCGGTCTTTCTTTTAAGGCTGTCCGGTCTGAACTCAATTGATGAGGCAGAGGTTTTTAGGGGAGCCGGGATATTGATAAGAAAAGATTGTTTGGTAAGAAAAGATGAGGATGAGTTTTTCTGGTATGAGCTTTTAGGATTGGATGTATATCTGGTAACAGGCCAATATCTTGGGGTTCTAAAGGAAATTTTCCCAACGGGGAGCAATGACGTCTATGTGGTAGAAAACAAGGGGAAGGAGTTTTTGATCCCGGCAATCCATCAGGTCGTTAAGGAGATAAACCTAGCTGAAAAAAGAATGGTTATTTCACCTATTAAAGGTTTGGTAGATCTCTAATGAGATTTGACATTCTTTCAATATTTCCGGAGATGTTTACCCCAGTCATTAATTATGGAGTCATTGCGCGAGCAGCACAGGGGGGACAGATAAAGATAAATTTAGTGAATATGAGGGATTTTGGTGAGGGATCTCATTTGATGACTGATGATAGGCCCTTTGGTGGTGGGGACGGTATGGTTATGAAGCCAGAGCCGATTTTCCGGGCCTTAGAATCGATTCCCAGGATAAGGGGGAATAGAAAAGTGATCCTGCTCACACCTCAAGGTCAACTCTTTAGTCAAGCAATAGCCCGGAGACTAAGTAAGCTCAAGCAGATTATTTTAGTGTGTGGGCGATATGAGGGAGTGGATGAAAGGGTAAGATCCAGGTATGTAGATATGGAAATATCTATTGGTGATTACATCTTGACCGGAGGTGAATTACCAGCAATGATCATCGTGGAGGTTGTGAGCCGATTGGTTCCAGGTGTATTGGGTGGAGTAAGATCTAATCTTGAGGAATCCTTTGAGGACTATCTCCTTGAATATCCACAATATACAAGGCCGAGGGTCTTTCAGGGGGAGGAAGTACCATCTGTTCTATTATCGGGCGATCATGAGAGGATCAGGCTTTGGAGAAGAGCCCAGTCAATAAAAAGGACCTTAGAGAGAAGGCCGGATCTGTTGGAAAAGACCCATCTCAGCGAGATGGACAAATCCATACTGGAAGAGTTAAGACAAAAGCAAGGTAAGCTTTCAAAACCAGGTAATCAGGCCCAGATTAAAAGAGCAAATCATTGAGGGCTCACGATTATCTTGGATAACCCTGATGTTAACTTGAGACATCAAGAATTGGCCATAGAGGACAAAGCCTATTGGTATCCCCCTAAAGGGGAATTAGGCCTGCCCGACATATGAAAGGCAAAAGTTTAGGATGTGCTGATGGTGGGTGCTGGAACTCAATGATAACGGGATAATCATGTCGTTTTATATTGGGCTATTACATTATCCGGTGTATAACAAGGGGGGAGAGGTCATTGCTTCAGCAATTACCAACTTAGATCTCCATGATTTGGCAAGACTGGCAAAGACTTATGGAGCCAGGAGATTCTATGTTATCAATCCCCTCACAGACCAGCAAGATCTGGCTAAACGTATTTGTCAGCATTGGGTAAGCGGTTATGGGGCCCAATATAATAAAGATAGGCAGGAGGCGATGTCTTTGATTTCAGTTGTTCCAACTCTTGAGGCATGTATGGCACAGATTAAAGATGGTGAAGGTGAGATACCTTTTTTAATGGCTACTGATGCAGGGAAAGACAAGGGTCAAAGGGTTACTTATCCATTGGCACGGGAGATAGTTGGCTCCAACAGGGTGGTAATTATCTTATTTGGTACAGGTTGGGGGATTGCTGAAGGACTCATTAGAAAGGCAGACTATGTTCTGGAGCCTATTTTTGGTGTATCTGATTACAATCACCTCTCAGTTAGGGCAGCTGCTGCAATAACCCTGGACCGTTTGTTTTCCCGGTTTGCAAAGCCGTAAAAGAGCTAGGTAATTTGGAGTAAAGGAGAATAGTGCGATGAACCCAATAGAAATGCTGGAAAAAGAACAAATGAGGGTTGATCTCCCCCTGTTTAATGCAGGTGATACAGTCAGGGTATACAGCCGAATAAAAGAGGGCGACAAAGAGCGGACCCAGGTCTTTGAGGGGGTGGTTATCAGAAAACGAAAGGGGACTACAGGGGCTACCTTCACCGTGCGCAAGGTTTCATATGGTATCGGGGTGGAGAAGATCTTTCCCCTTCACTCTCCTGCAATAGCTAAGATAGAGGTGATTTCTAAGGGTAAGGTAAGAAGAGCAAGGCTTTACTATTTACGCAAATTGAGGGGTAAGGCAGCCAGGCTTAAGGAAAAAAGGTAACCGTTCAGGGATAAAAAAAGAACCCGATGCCTTTATTATGGATAATCATTTCTACGAGTTTGAGGCCAGGCGCGCAGGTTACTCCGCGGTGGCTGGTGTAGATGAAGCAGGACGGGGTCCTTTGGCAGGTCCGGTAGTTGCTGCTGCAGTGATCCTACCCGAAGATATTGTATTGGACGGGGTTAAGGATTCAAAAAAAATGTCTGAGAGGGCCCGCGAGGAGGCCTTTTGCCGCATCCAAAGTGGGGCAATAGATATTTCCGTAGCTGTGGTGAGCCCACAAGAGATTGATCGAATTAATATTCTTCAGGCTACTCGAAGGGCTATGAAACAGGCAGTTTTGAGTCTGGATCCCCAGCCTGATTATCTATTGATCGATGGCATTCACCCTGTTGACCTTCCTATTCATCAAAGGTGTATCATAAGAGGGGATAATCTGTCTTTATCTATATCAGCGGCCTCTGTTCTGGCAAAGGTTTACCGCGATAGCATTATGTATAGCTGCCATAGGTTATATCCGCAGTATGGCTTTTCTTCAAACAAAGGGTACGGAACATCTGACCACAGAGAGGCTATCATGAAGCATGGTCCCTGCTGTATTCATAGATTAACCTTTAAAGGTGTGCTTAGGTGACAAAAGAAAGGATTAGCCTTGGAAAGCTTGGTGAGGATCTGGCGAGAGAAAGGCTAAAGGATCTGGGCTACAGCATTCTAAGAACAAATTATAGGTGTTCTTTGGGTGAAATCGATTTAGTTGCAAGAGATGGTGATGTTCTGGTTTTTGTAGAGATAAAAACACGGAAGAATGAGTCTCCGGGCCAGGCAAAAGAAGCGGTTAGCAGGAGAAAGCAGAGCAAACTTTCAAAGGTGGCCCTCGCTTATATGAAAGCCAACAATCTCTGGGGGAGTAAGGCGAGATTTGATGTGGTTGCTATAGGATTGATTGATAGAAAAAAGGAGATCGAGATTATAAAGGATGCGTTTGAATTGGCGTACTGATTAATCAAAAGTGCTTAAAGTGATCTAAGGTTAGAGCCGAGCTAAAGTTAAGATAATCTATCTCCCTAATTTTAGGCACTTTAGGCGCTTTTTACTTTAGGCACTTATTCATGGTTGCTGACAAAGATAAGAACGGGTTAGCTCAAGGCAAAATCTATATTGTTGCTACCCCTATAGGTAACCTGGAGGATATTACCCTAAGGGCCCTGAGGGTCCTCAAGGAAGTGGGATTGATTGCGGCTGAGAGTAGGGAACATACAGGGAAGCTGTGCAGATATTATAATATCAAGACACCAATAACCAGCTACAATAGCCATAACCAGCACTTTAAGGGACGTGTACTTCTCGAGAAAGTCAACTTAGGGCTTGACATTGCACTTGTGAGTGATGCAGGAACACCTGGGTTATCGGATCCTGGCTCTAGATTAATTAGGGAGGCTATAGATGCTAATATAAGGCTAGTGCCGATTCCAGGTGTATCGGCTTCTTTGGCAGCACTTTCTATTTGTGGACTGCGTACAGATAGATTCATCTTTGTTGGTTTTCTCTCAAACAAGAAAGGGAGACGCAGAAAGGAACTGGAAAGTCTAAGGCCTGAATGGCGGACCATGGTTTTTTTTGAATCTCCCCATCGATTGCTTAAGATGCTTACAGATATTTATGAGATACTGGGTAATAGAGAAATTGCCCTGGCCAAAGAGATGACAAAGGTTTTTGAGGATGTAAAAAGGGGATCGGTGAGCAAGGTATTATCTTTACTCAAGGATGAGAAGATTAGGGGCGAATATACCATTATTGTAGAAGGCCGGAAGGAAAAGGAGAGACATCTCTCTGTTGTTGACAATCGATAATTATTTGATTAGATTTGAATAGTCATGGAAGAGGTAAGATCATTAAAGGTAACCAATGAGCTTGGAATGCATGCTCGGGCAGCTGGTCAGATAGTAGAATTGGCGGGCAGGTATAAGGCAAAATTGTCTTTAAAACTAAAAAAGGATGGTCGAAAGGTAGAGGGCTCAAGTATTTTATCGATTCTTACACTTGCCTGCCCCAAAGGGAGCGAGATTGAGGCCAGAATAACTGGTGAGGATGCCAGGGAGTTTATGGATGAACTGGAAAGGCTTTTCAAGAGTGAGTTTGGGGAGACCGGAAGAGGGCAATATCGCCCCAAAAAAAGGATTATGAAGGGGTTTCCCGTTTCTCCTGGTATTATTATTGGAAAAGCACATCATTTGGATAGATCGAAGACCCAGATTTTTCACACGAAGTTAATCAACAGTGAAGAGGTAGACACAGAGATTGATGGTTTTAGGCGGGCAGTAGACATGGCAAAGGAACAGATCCAGAGGTTTAAATCCAATATCCCGGAACAGGTAGAGGGATACGCCTTTGTGCTGGATACCCACTCAATGATCCTGGATGACAGCCTCCTCTTTGATTCAACCTTAAAGAGAATCCGAAGGGAGAAGATTAATGCCGGATGGGCCTTGGAAAAATCGGTAGAAAAAATCCACCAGCTTTTTAAAAAGGTTGAAGATGATTACATTGGGCGAAGAATGGACGATGTGGATAGTGTGAGTGAAAGGGTATTGAGAAATCTAGCGGGAGTTCAAACAGATAGCCTGGAAGGGATCAAAGAAGAGGTTATAGTTGTAGCCCATAGTCTTTCCCCATGCGACATTGTTGAGATCAATGTAAGCAATGTGGTGGGGGTTTTGACTGATGTTGGAGGTCGAACATCGCATATGGCCATTATGTCCGAGGCCCTGGAGATACCGGTAGTTGTTGGATTGGAAAGTGCTACAGATATGATTTTGGATGGCGATCTTTTAATCGTGGATGGAAATACAGGTGATGTTATTATTAACCCTGACCCTGATACTATCATTTCTTATGAAGACAGGAAAAGACGCTATAATACGTATAAGTCCGCCATCGACAGGGTTAGACATCTGCCAGCAGAGACCCTGGACGGACATAAGATAACAATCAAGGCCAATATTGAGTTTTTAGCAGAGGCCAAGGCAGCGATTGAGCATGGCGCAGAGGGCATAGGACTTTATAGGACAGAATATCTCTACATGATCAAAAGCGATTTTCCAGATGAACAGGTCCTTTTTGATGACTATAGCCAGATTGCCAAAATGGTAGCCCCTAATCCGGTAACCATAAGGACCCTGGATATTGCAAGTGATAAGATTGTATCAGATAGGGAGGTCGCCAGAGAAGATAATCCTGCTTTGGGGCTGAGATCTATTCGATTTTGCCTGAATGAGCGAAAGGTGTTCAAGACCCAGCTACGGGCCATCTTACGGGCCAGTATATATGGTAGTTTCAGGTTGATGTTCCCAATGATATCGGGTTTGGGGCAATTCTTGGAGGCAAAGAGGATCTTGAGGGGTGTTATGCGCTCTCTTGATAGTGATGGAGTTGAATATGATAGAGAAATACCTATCGGTATCTTGATCGAGATTCCCTCTGCAACATCGATTGCAGATATTCTCGCAAAGCATGCGGATTTTTTTTCAATAGGAACAAATGACCTCATTCAATATGCATTAGCTATAGACAGAGATAATGAACAGGTTGCCCATCTCTATGAGCCTTTTCACCCAGCTGTTTTGAGGATGATACATCAGGTGGTGAAGGCGGGTAATAAGGAGGGAATTGATGTATCCCTGTGTGGTGAAATAGCCGGTGATCCTCTTTCTGTTCTGATACTTCTATCTTTGGGATTGGAGGAATTTAGCATGAATATCGGCTCTATTCCTTTGATTAAGAAAATGATCAGAATGTTACCATTAGGGGAGGTGAGGGATGGTTTCAAGGGAATATTGCATTTATCTACCAGTAAGAAGATTGAGGATTTTGTTTTAGAAAGGGCCAAGTCTCTCCTGCCTGATGTTTTTGAGGAAGATGTTTTTAGGTACAGGTCCGCTGGCACTGGCTAAGCAGGTGGCAGATGGAGAAAAAGATTGTTTGTCAGAACAGAAAGGCCAGACACGATTATTTTATCGATGAGATTTATGAGGCAGGTGTTGTTCTTGTTGGACCGGAGGTTAAATCCTTGAGGGGGGGTCGTGCCAGCCTGAAGGATAGCTATGCAAGAGTCAAAAATGGGGAGCTCTTTTTATACAATATGCACATTACCCCGTATCCTTTTGCACACCATCTAGATATTGAGCCAACAAGGATAAGAAAGCTTCTCATGGAAAAGAGAGAGATTAAGAGGTTGACAGGAAAGACAGAGGAAAAGGGATATTCTTTGATCCCCTTATCGGTATATCTTTTGAGAGGAATAATCAAGGTTGAGCTCGCTCTGGCTAAGGGGAAGAGAAAATACGATAAGAGATATGCCTTAAAAGAAAAGGAGATGAAAAGGGAGTTAGACCAACTGAAAAAGAAAGATCGCTATTGAACAAGATATACTGTTTTTCCAAGAGATTTATGCTATAATACACTATCATTACGTTCATTGAAAATTGGGGGCGAAACGGCTTCGACGGGGATAAAGAAGCTTAAGCTGCGTACCGAGGTTCTGTTTGCTCGTTAAACAGGCAGAAAAAAAATAAACGCAGACGATTATGCGTATGCTTTAGCCGCATAAAATGGCTAACGTCCTGCCGTTCTTTCCTGCGAGGACGGACCTGGGCGCCGATTAGCAGGATAGCTGACCTGAGAGACCTGAATCTCAGAGAGGCGAAATTCTTTCAGGGTAGTCCCTGAGTCACCTTGCCCGAGAGGGGCCTTAGGGGCGAATATTAAATTTCGGGCTATGTATGTAGAGGCTTGAGTGGACTATTTCCGGACGGGGGTTCGACTCCCCCCGCCTCCACCATCATACCCTCCTTAGCCTGACTCAAAGCCTCTGACAATTCTGTGTATAATTACATTAACACGCCTACTAGTGGAACCTCAGTGATTACAGATTGGCCTGTTTTTGGAGTGTTGTGGGTATCAACTTGACGGGGATAATTTGCCATAATCATAAAATCCACATCCAGCGTTTCTCTTGCACCTCCAAGGGCATTAAGGGCAAACGCTCCCACTAATACATACGGAATCTTCCATATAATCCCCTCTTGCAACACTGCCAATGAGAACCCAGTGCCTTGATATCCGAGTATATCTCAAGGACTTATGAAAAGTACCCTGAAATCAGATAAATAATCGAGGATATTCCGCATTCCAGCTGACAGGCAACAGGATACTGATCATCACATAATCTTTGTGAAAGTATTCCACCCCACAAAATCCACTTGCCTAAAACCCACTATCCTCTGCAACCATCTTAATTGCTTGACAAAATGATGGACAGTGAGTAATCTGGCTCAACTATAATTGAAGTATTTATCAGATAACCTGGAATCTTATTCCATAGGAGTACCAATCATGACCCTTGCAAAAGCTCATCTATCAGATTCCGTCCATCGGCAGGTTGATCTCCCCAAAACCAAATGCGCCCAACTGGTTGACTCCCTCTTAGAAATCATCAAAAAGACCCTGGAGAATGGCGAAGATGTCCTGATCAGTGGATTTGGGAAATTTTGTGTAAAAGAGAAAAGGAAACGGAGAGGGAGAAACCCTCAGACCGGGGAAGATTTGATGCTCGGTGAAAGGAAGGTGGCAACTTTCAAATGCTCTAGCAGGTTGAGGGCCAAGATTAACGGGGAGGGGTAGGCCTTTCCTGCCGGAGGGATTTCAGGTTGGCTCGAGAAGCAAGGCTTTGCCTATAGAAAGCCCTGGTATATGTTTTGGATAGAGTAATGAGAAAATTCGTATTGTCTGACATAGACGGCACCCTCATTGACCCTGGTGGGGCTGGGGTCAAATCAGGTGTGTGTAGATTGAATATACAAGTCATATCCTTCCCTAAGGCTCTCGCGGTATCGTAAGCCAAATCCTCGATAAGTTCATATTTTAGATTGAAATACGAGAGGCAAGTAAATACTATGTGGGCCAATGACAAACAGAAGATGGTGAGTATCATGCCTGAATTACGACAAAACCCTATAACCAAAGACTGGGTAATAATAGCTCCAGAGCGAGGGAAGCGCCCTGATCAATTTAAGCATCGTAAGGTCCAAGAAAAAACAACCAAAAAGGACATGGAAGAGAGGGCTGCATGTCCATTTTGTCCTGGAAGGGAAGAGATTTGCGGAGAAGCTGTTTTGACATACTATCAAGAAGACTCTTGGGAGGGCACGCAACAAAAATGGTCTCTTAGGGTAGTTCCAAACAAATTTCCTGCATTAGTTGAGGGAGAGGGAACATCTAGAACCACAGAAGGAACTGGAAATTTTTTCATAAAAATGAACGGAGTGGGCTATCACGAGGTGGTAATTGAACATCCAGAACATCTCCAGACTATTGCTACAATGTCAATGGAGGCTGTCGAGGGGGTAATCTCATCATATATTGAACGATACGAGGTGTTAATAAATAGACCCAATGTGGAGTTAGTAACCATATTTAGAAATAATGGTCCAGGGGCTGGTACATCACTAAGACATCCGCATTCCCAGATAATCGCCAGCCCAATCATTCCAATTCATATCAGGCATGTTATGGAGGAAGCACTTAGATACTTCGATACCATGGGCAAGTGTATATACTGCAATTTGATAGAGCAAGAGAAGATATTTGGAAAAAGGGTAATATCAGAGACTGAACATTTTATTGTCATTGCTCCATTCTTCTCTCGAAGCCCTTTTGAGACCTGGATTCTTCCAAAACAACATAGGGCATCATTTGCAAAAATCTCTAGCATTGAAAGGACAGATATAGCCGGCATATTAATTGATGTCTTAAAGAGATTGTATCATGGGCTCGACAATCCAGATTATAATTACATGATACATTCAGCGCCATATCAAGACTATCCTGCGGACTATTATCATTGGCATCTCCAAATACTTCCAAAACTGTATGAAGTGGCCGGATTTGAGCTAGGCTCTGGTATCTATCTGAACAGCACTAGCCCTGAAGAAAATGCAAAATACTTGAAGGAGATAAAGACAGATATTTGAAATACTATATTAGATCATTATCTAAAAGGCTTTCTACAACGCAACAGCATACTCCGGTTAGTCGCGATAGCCAAGGATTATAGACTTTGGTTATTACCATGCCTGTGAGCCGATCAAATTTATTTCAGGCTTGATTTGGCAGTGATAACTTTTTCGGCCTTCAAGCTCTTACCAATCATAGTAATCGACACTTTTTAGTAAATTTCCTACTAAACAATATATGGAAGTTATGCAAGAAAGATCAAGCCACTGCTGATTCTGCCTTTCAACTTCCTGTTGTTTTCGATGGAGGTCAATATTCGGTCTTTATCTTCCAATATACTTACCATCCTTAAACTCGCCCACAAATTTGCCACCAGTGGGATAGGCTAAAGTCCCTTGTCCATGGGACTTACCATCCCTGAACTCACCCACATATTTTCTCCCATCAGGAAAGGTGAAAGTCCCTTGCCCATGAAACTTATTGTCCTTAAACTCGCCCACATATTTGCCCCCATCGGGCAAGGTCAAAGTCCCCTGTCCATTGGACTTACCATCCCTGAACTCACCCACATATTTTCTCCCATCAGGAAGGGTCAAAGTCCCCTGTCCATGGGACTTACCATCCCTGAACTCACCCACATATTTGCCCCCATCGGGCAAGGTTAAAGTCCCCTGTCCATGAGACTTACCATCCTTCCATTGACCCACATATTTAGTTCCATCAGGCAAGGTTCTAGTGCCTTGCCCATTTGGTTTGTTATCCTTAAACTCGCCTACATATTTGCCCCCATCGGGCAAGGTCATAGTGCCTTGTCCGTTAGGGAGACCATCCTTCCATTGACCCACATATTTAGTTCCATCAGGCAAGGTCATGGTGCCCTGTCCATTTTTACAATCACCTTTTGTACATTCACCATTTATAGAGGCACATTCAATAGGAAGAAAACAGATTACTAATACTAAAGACACCAAAAACACTTTCATCTTTTAACCTCCTTTTTGTCTGTAAACATTGCCTTCTTTCTTAAATAGCGCCTCCATAACGACAAAACCCCATCTCTCCAATGAGAAATGGAGTCTTGGTACTCACCTCATAGGAACCTCTTGGTCATAGGTTATCCTTACTTAGATTTAGTTTCATATAATTTTTCTCCCATGAATATTTAAAAATGTCAATTAATATCGAGGTTAGTGTTAAGCTGAAGTGAGTAAATGCAATAAGCCGCAATATGTTGGGTCAAGTCTATCCAGGTTGGCCTGCCCAAAGCCAGACCCATACAGGTGGCTCAATCCCTTTTGGAAATCATGAAAAAGACCCTGGAAAATGGTGAGGGTGTCCTTATTGGTGGGCTCTGGAAATTCTGTGTAGAAGAGAAAAGGAAACGGGGAGGGGCCTAGATTTCTCTTGCAAAAGAGAATCTGATAAAAAATCTTGACACGATAGATTGAATCAATTACAAAAGAAAGAATGGAGGTAGCATTCAGGATGGAAAGAGACGGGCAGATTCGGTTATTGAGCTCTGGCTTTTATTACTTTAGTAAGGGTCTGCCTGCCTCCGCCAGATCACCTGAGAATAAGTGAAAGGAGGCCATGGGCAGACCCTAGAGGCTGCCCATGGACCTTAATAAGGTTAGGGCCATGGGAAAAACCCATGGCCCTTTTATTTTGGAGGATGAGAGACTGTGGTATCAGAAGATATTGCCGAAATCAGGGAAAGGTTCAAAAGGGCCGGGATCGGACTAAAGGATGCTCTGGCAGTCATTGACATGACGCTCCAGGATCAACTGACGCAACTTCCGGGCCTGACTCCCTATGAGGTCTTCAGGGGTCTCAACAAGTTAATCGACCGAACCGTCCATGGAACTAAGATTGGACGCTTCAGGCCACAAGAGGGAAGCCAGCCCTTCCACGCCTTTGAGATCCACACCGAGGGGGGAGATGTTATTGGCTATCTGAATATGATCTACCTGAGGAAGCCCATCCCATGCTACTACCTGGTCTATGTAGAGGTTCTGCCTTCCTTTCGGGGTCGTGGGTTGGGGAATAAGATCCTCAAGGCCTTCAGGGAGTTTTCAGATGATAGGAAGGCGGTGGGACTTCTTGACAACATCATTCCTCCTGACGATCCAACATATGGAATCTATACCGGCCTTGGCTGGAAGAGCATCGGGGAATATATCGGCCATGGCATGGCCAACCGGGAAGGAAAATACATGGTCTTCGTCCCGGCGTCCATCAAGACCCCTGAGCTCGGGAACAAGCTGATCAAGCTTCTCTTCAACCTCAAAAAGAAGAGGCCCGTGCTGGATATGCATGACAACGAGGACATGGTCAAGCGCACCATCGAGGAATTTCAGTCGGTATACGAGGCCTTGGTGCGCCTCTTCGATAGGGAGCTCTCATCCGGGACTTCTACTCCCCTCATGCGTTTCATGTTTACCAGGTTCACCACGAAATTGATCGGGTTCCGCCGGCGAATCGCGTGTCTGCTCGGCTACACAGGAGGAGAATCCCTCGACCAGATATCCATCTCTGAGCAAATCAGAGAACTCTCCATTCAGCCATACTCCCTGTGGAACTTGAAGGAGGATAAGGCTGAAATACGGGGAGATGAAGGGATCTTGCGGAATCTCCCGGGCAGCCTGAAAGAGGAGCCCACTCTTTTTATAGAAGACCTCCTCCTCTACATGAGACCCTATCTATCTTCCTGGATGGAGAAAAGGGAGAACCGCGGATCCCTCGACATGAAGATATCCGATCTGCTCGACCTGGGTTTTGATCCCACGAAGTTAAGGGAATTTCGTCATGAGGGGGTGGGTTATATCTTTGAAAGGCTATCTCCCCATCTCTTTTCATCCCTCGAAGACAAGAGACGGTGCCTGATCAAGATAGCTGAGTGCACCTCGAGGACGCGGATCCGTGGGGCATCCATTGGAATAAATCCGCCACTCGTAATCTTTAGGGACAGGGGAAACGTCTACGTCCTGCGGAGGAAGGTGGAGGGGATCCACTCTGAGGAGGCCCTGGATCAACTGAGGACCTCCTCATACCTCAAAGAGATGAATCGTGCTGCAGGGATCGACCGTGCCATAGTGAGGACTATTAATGATGTAAAGGAGTGGCTGGTGACGAGACTGGATTCGAGCTTCCGGGAGGAGATTGAAGAGCTCGCCTACTTTGTCCCCTGGGACGTGGAAAGAAACATCCCCAAGATCCCTGTGGATATTTCGGGCGTTTCTCTGGATACTATATGGATCGCATAAAGGGGCTCTGCTGCCTCTCAATTCTTACGGATAATGGGAGGAACCGCGCCAGTGGGGATGATATGATGCTGGAAGCAAGGAGAATGCTGGATTTCAAATGTTGGCCAGTGCTGAGGGATAAGATTAATGTGAAGGGGTAGATTCTGGGTATGGTCACGATTCTCTTAGATAGGCTCTTTTCCTACGTTTCTTTAGTATAATGATAAGAACTATCCCAGCAATAAAACCACCTATGTGAGCAAACCAAGCTATGCCACCTCCTGTCCGCGATCCAAATTCAGCAAATCCGCTCAAGACCTGTATCAATATCCAGTAACCAAGCACTATTATTGCGGGAATTCTTACCACTTGTATAAATATCACCAATATCAATAATGTTCTGATACGTGCCCTTGGAAAGAGAAAGATGTATGCACCCATCACTCCTGCTATGGCGCCACTGGCTCCTATAGTGGGGACCAGGGAGTTGAGATTTGTGAGTATATGAAATAAGGATGCGATGAGTCCACAGACGATGTAAAAAACCAGATATTTGAGATGACCGAGCGTGTCCTCAATATTATCTCCGAATATCCACAGGTAGAGCATATTACTGAGGAGATGAATCCAGCCTCCATGCATAAACATTGCGGTTAAGATGGTCAGAGGTATGGGGACTAAGGCCGGCGGATTTATGTCCACAAAATGGGTAAATTCATAAGGGATGCAACCCAGCCGAAAGAACAGCGGTTTAGCCCCTCCAGATACAAAAAAATTCTGATAGATAAAGACACAAATATTGGCCAGGATGAGGGTACTATTAACAAAAGGAACACTCCGTGATGGATTCTCGTCTCTCAAAGGGATCATTTAATTTTCCCACATAGAAGCTGACATTCGTTTCCCTAAAACCTGGAATAATAATTAACACATCGATTCAAGCATATTACACGATGAAATTAATGCGTCCTCCTACCGTGACCCATGATCTGGTCAGAGTAAACCGAAAAGATCGATGCAATGGAATCCAGAAAGATCAGGCACATCATAGCGAATAGAGGGCCCTGAAGGAATCGAGAGGGGTATTCACGGAAAGGCCCTCTGCTGATCCGAGAATGTATCCTCCTCCAGCGGCCAGGGTGCGAATGATCTCCTCCTTCATGGCCTCGAGCTGTATGGGCCGGAGGCGATCTACCTCGAAGATTCCCATAAGAGTGAGTCTCTTTTGCGTCCTTTGCCGGATGGCCAGAGGCTCATTCCCCGCAGAGGGAGCTAGGCCATGGAGGCCATGGAAGCCAGAGGAAAGGATCAGGTCTAAAATTCCGGTCAGATTTCCACAACTATGTAGAAAGGCCAGCCCGGTTTCAGTCTTTATGGCTTCCGCCATCTCCTGAAGACCGGGAAAGATCCATTTACAAAGATCTTCCGGGGAGACGAAGGGGCCTCGGTTATATGCGAGATCGTCTCCGATCATGATGCCATGGGCTCCTTGATCAAGGCATCTTTGGATCAACTTCAGTGCCCTTTCCTTCTTAATCTGGATCAGTTCACGAATCCGCCCTTCACCCTGGCAGATCCCCAGGATAAATTCCTCGAAGGAGAGGGGGTCATCCGGTTTCCAAAAAAGACCATCCACAAGGGCCATGACAAAGTAAGGCGTTTCAATCGCCCATTTACCCAGCTCCTGTAGCCCTTCGCTCCCTTCCTTGCCATCTATTACCCTCACCGTCACGAGATCAAGGCCCACCTCTTCGACGAGGTTTTGCATCTTTTCGGTAAATGGACCTTTCGCCGTTTCGGGATAGAGTCGATCGAGGAATGCCTCTTCCACGAGAAGCTCTCCTCGCGGAAGGCGATCAGTCTCCTGATGACGGATGGCCATCAAGACCCTCTCTCTCGGTGCTAGCGGCCTCACGGGTCGGTGGGTTCCTTGGTCAAACACTCTTTTAAGGTACTGAGGATCTGTTTATCATTGCAATTTCGGCCCACAAAGGCAAGGGCTGTGCGGCATAGGCCGTCAATAGGCTCGATACGGTAACGCCCTCCCTTCTGTGAAGGTCTTGACATAATCCATGGAGTAGTCCTCCTGGCCCGGAATGAGTGCCATAGCCCTTAAAGTACCCATTATGCTTTTATAGGGGGGGGTCGAAGGGTGCTGCCAAAAGTCCTGCCCTCATGGCAAGGGTCACGAAGATGTGGTCTATCATGGTTGAAGACGTAGCCTATGGCCTGGATCTATCCTGAATGAATTGTCTGCATAGCCGGATGGCCTCGGTAGGGTCAAGTGTCTGGGCATCGGCCCCTACCTCCTTCCTGGCAAAGTCTGTTGTAACCCCTCCACCAATAATCACAAAGGTGTTCTGCCGGAATCCCTTCTCCACCAAAAGAGAGATGGTCTCCCTCATCGAGATGAGGGCCGGCGTGATAAGGGCTGAAAGTGCAAGGATGGGTGCCTCTGTCTGCTGGAGCTTCTGGATGAATCTTTCAGGAGGAACATCAACGCCGAGGTCATGAACACTAAAGCCCTGGGCCTGCATCATGGTTATTAAAATGTTTTTCCCCAAATCGTGGATATCACCGCGAGGGGTGCCAAAGACCACCACAGCCTTAGAATCCTCCGCGGCTCGACTTGAAGTGAGGCTTGGCTCGAGGATAGCGCTGATGGCCTTAAAGACCTCGGCCGAATAGATGAGCTCACTGAGAAAGAATTCACCGGTCTCGAACTTCCTTCCTACCTCTTCCATTGCCTCCCGGCATTCCTTCAAGATGGCAAAGGGATCGGCTCCAGATCGAAGCCCCTTTTCCACGAGATCGATAGCCACCTGCCTCTTCATGCCGAGAAATGCCTCATTCAATTCCCTTTCCATCGTACTCCCACCTTTCCTGTGCTCATAGATACTTTAAATGGGCATAATCAAAGCATTTTGATTCTTGCGCATGGCCTTTTCATCCGGTAGACGCGGAGCAAATTCGAAATACGAAGCACCAGATTGGGACCAAATTCAGAGCTCAAATTTCCAAGTGTTCAAATAGATTGCTATTATCCTGAAAAACCAATTTTTACGTTTTCGTCATTTGAATTTTAAGAATTTGCTCGTTGTTAAGAATTTCGACATTCGGATTTAAAGTTTTTCCGTCATCGGTTACTTTTGGGACTTCCCTTTATAGGTCTTTGCCACCTCGATCATCATCTTCACGTTTTCAAATTTGGCATCTACAGGACATTCGCAACCCGTGGTCAGAAAGAATCCTCCCCCCTTTCCCACCTCGTCGATGAGCCTTTGACAGTAATCACGGACGTCCTCGGGGGTTCCTAAAGTCAGAAGGGAGGCAGGCACATCGCCGCTGATGCACATATGTCCATCGAGGATCTCCTTTGCCTTGAATATATCGGTCATTCCATCCAGGTCGCAGACACATTTGCCTCTGGGCAGTTGTTTCAGGTATGGAAGATTCAAGCCCCAATCAGTGTCGAAATGGAACCATGGAGTAATGCCCTCTGACACAAATGCATCCACATAACGCTGAAGATATGGCCATTCAAACTGCTCGAAAATATCGAGGCGATAATAGAATCCAGAGCCTCGCTCAAGCACGATAAAGACAAGTGGGATCTTGGTCCACGAGATGACATCCAAGGCGTTCTGAATGAGATCATCACATGTGGCATCCATGGCGGCCTTGACCTTGTTCGGGACCTCATAGAGGTCCATAGTAAACTGGGTCAGGGTTCGGGCCATGGAAAACGCCATGACGGAGGAATCCACATACGCACCGAACAGGGGATATATGTCCTGGCTGTGGTAAATCTCCACTTCTTTGATGTATTCCTTCAAAAGACGGTTCTGAGTGGTAGTGACCCGCTCCATGCTGCGGCCACTCATCTTTTCGTAGTGCTCATCCCAGAAGGCATTCCAGCCCACAGCGGCCAGCTTGTCATAGTCGTCCCTGGTGAAAAGCTCCCTTTCGTCGATTTGATTCAGGGCATCATCCGGAAGCTGTCTTCCAGGGATGAGGACCCTCACCGGTGTTGAACAGAATCTGCCCCCGATCATAGGCCAGTAGAGGTTGGGTTTGTAGAGCTTGTCGAATCCTCCCAGATCGTTGAAGGTATCCAACATTGCCTTGAAGCCCTTGTCCAGGTCCCGCCATGCCTCCCCCTGGGTCAGGCCCTGGCAGCGAACGGCAAAGGCGGTTATTAATGGCATGACAGGTACCCTGTCTGGCATCTCAAGGGCCACCACTGCCTCAAACCGCTCCTGTCTCGACATGCTCTCTGGAATCATCAAGTTTCTCCTGTCGGCAATTGATCGGGAAAGAATATAGGCTGAATGTCAGTGTCAAATCGATCGCAGTTTATCAAGCGAGGATGGGGGTGTCAATTCAATTGATCGTTGAATTGATAAAACGCGCTTCTTGCAAACAGGCTTTCAATTGATTATCTTCTTGGAACAGGTGGGAATCCATCAGGATCATGTTGATCATTTGATCAAATCGAATGGAATTTGCAATCCAGTACACCGCTCAAGGCCTCCAGATCACCCAGATAATCTCCGAAGACGACGACTTGGTGATTTCCTTCTGTCTGCCGAACAAACTCCCGTGCATTGGAGATTTGGATCGTCAAGGTGTTTCTGCAAAAAGTAGTATCCTCACAGGCCAACACCTTGCCCGCGAGGGCTACAATCCTTTCCAAATTCCTATGAACCCGGGCAAGAGTAACTTCTACACCAACTGGAACTTCGGTAAAGGCCGTTACTCCTTTATCTCCGTGGAAATCTCGAAGGACGTATGGTAGGGGCTTTCTATCAAATCCGGGCATTCTGGTTGGAAGGATACAATGGGATATCTTCACTACATTGGCGTGCGGATCGGCGCGGACGATGTTACCAAGAAAACTGGGCTTTTGGCTCAGATTGCCCAGCAAGATCATGGTCAAAAGCCCTGGGATGTCCATTTCACAACCACTAGGGATGCCCTGATCCCGAAGCCGCGACATGGCCATACAAGGGTTGATCATCTGTCCTGAAAACCTTCGGGACTGGGTGATCTCCAGGCAATTAATTGTCATGGCGTGGCCCCCTTTTTGGGACAGGATGTGGTCGATGGCAAGATAGGCAGCAGCAGATTGCTGTAGGTCCTCTAAGGAGGGTTCGATGACTTGATGGGCCTCGTTCATCCATTCTTGGGCCAGAGAGGCAGCTTTAACCTGGTCTGCCTCCTTAACCACTTCCATCAATTCCCGGAGTTCAACCGGGATGAATTGTAGTCCAACCTTCCTTCTTATCTCCTCAAGGTCCGGAAAGGGGTACCATCGCAGATGCCAGGGGGCAGGAAAACCAAAAAACACAATTCGGGTGTGGGCAAGGCATTTCTTTACTTCAAGAACCCTAAGCATCCTTCGAACGTCACTATAGTCGAGGGCAATGAACAGGTTGTTTACGAGATGCCGTTCCTCCCCTACCGCGTATAAGGCAAAGGTTGGTGTGTATTGTCCACCAAATGCGATAATAGGGCCTTGCCATCGAAGCAACGCCTCAATAGGGGTAACTCCTAGAAAGTAGACGAGTAGGACGTCGATCTCATTTTTGTTGGAGAAAAGGGGCTCGAAGTCCACGGGTTCACCAACCAACAGTTCGCCCAAGATCGTCACATGAGCTCCCAACTCTGTTTTGAGCTCATCCAGTAAAGCGTTGATCCTGTTTCGAGTCGTGTCCCTATCCTTAACCATTTCCAGCCGACCGTTTGGGTCTACGAAGACCCCTGCCCCCCGACTGAGGATGAAAACCGGCTTGACATTCATGTCCATGATTCCCCTCAAGTAAATTAACTTATGCCCAAGGTGACAAAATCAAAAAGGCCAAAGGCCCAAACCCAGGGAACGGTCCCTCTTAGTCATTCCATTTTACCAAAAGCGAGAGGGAGTTTTCAAGTATTCTCCCATGGCTATCATAGCCGGGGTATGAGCGAAGCGAACCAAGTTGTATTTTAGATTATTGATCTATGTAGATAGAGATATGCTTTGTCTAAGCCAGGAAGAAGGTTGATTCGACTCCCCCAGCCTCCATAATACACAGGAATTGGCGCGCGGAGCACGGGCTAAATGGATTGTCAAGAACTTAGTTCTGAAAAAGGGTTGCAAAATTTTAGTATAATGACTATATTAAGAGGGTTGCAATTTATATCAGTGCTTAGTGCTTCGATTCGCAAATATGTTAACGTATTTTTGTCAGAATACTTGCAGTAGGTGCTCACTCAGCACTGAGTCCTGAGTGAGTAAATTCGGTACCGAATTTATGAATCGAAGGACTTAGAAATATTGATATGAGGTAAGTTGATGGAGTCTGAAGATAGTTCACAAAAAGAAAAGGGGCAAGACCAGAGGATTCCCAGCCAGAAAGAACTGGAAAAGGAACTAAGCGAATATCTTTCCAAGAAATACGGTAACCGGATAAAGATAGTATCGCCTATTCTCTTTCCTCAGAGCGAGCCCAAGAAGAAAGAAGAGGGTGGAAAAGCAGGGGCCAGAAAGAGTAGTGTTCCTGCTTTTGATATGAAGCCAGAGGAATTGGAGTCCTATTTAGATGGGTATGTGGTTAAGCAAAAGGAAGCCAAAGGTGTGCAGGCTACAAAAATCTGTACCCATTTCAACAGGATAAAATCCCTGGGTAAACGATCCAAAAAAGAAAACCCCTTTTCTGTAGGGATGATTAAAAACAATATTCTTATGATAGGTCCTACAGGTGTTGGCAAAACATATTTGATAAAATTAATTGCCCAAAAGATAGGTGTTCCATTTGTCAAGGGTGATGCTACCAAATTTAGCGAAACAGGTTATGTGGGTGGTGATGTCGAAGATCTGGTAAGGGATTTGGTTTATGAAGCTAATGATGATATTGAGCTAGCAGAGAATGGTATTGTTTACATAGACGAGATCGACAAGATTGCCTCCAGCCAAAATATTATTGGCCACGATGTTTCAAGGACAGGGGTGCAGAGGGCCCTTCTAAAACCAATGGAAGAAACCGATGTAGATCTGAAGGTTCCACATGACCCGATCTCGCAGATACAGGCTATCGAACATTACCGAAGGACCGGGAAAAGGGAAAAGCAGGTAGTAAATACAAAAAATATACTTTTTATTATGAGTGGTGCCTTTGAGGGATTGTCAGATATCATTAAGAAACGGCTCAAACGTCAGGGTATAGGATTTGAGGCAGATATCCATTCTTCTGAGATGGATACGGATATTCTCAAAGAGGTAAGGGCACAGGATCTTATTGAGTTTGGATTTGAGTCAGAGTTCATAGGCCGCCTTCCGATAATTGTTGTTCTTGATGAGCTCACAAAAGATGACCTTGTTGAAATTCTTGAAAATCCGAATAACCCTATTGTCCTCAGCAAGAAAAGGGATTTTATGGCATATGATATCGATATTCAGTTTGAAGACAGGGCACTTGAAAAATTAGCGGAGATTGCCTCTCAGGAAAAGACCGGCGCGAGAGGATTAGTCAGTGCAGTCGAGAGAACCCTTATGCCTTTTGAAAAACATCTACCATCCACCATGATAAAAAGGCTGCTGGTGACCCCAGAGCTTGTTGAAGGCCCGGAGCAAGAGCTTGAACGGATTGACCGCGATAGTGATATGAATGAACTTGAGATGGAAGAACGATTTGAAAGAGCAGTTGCAAATGAAAAGCAAAGAGTGAAGAAGACTATAGCGGCGAGAGCGAAGGAATTCGAGGCCCAATCAGGTTTAAAACTATATGAAGATAGGGTAGATTTGATTGCTGACCAGACAATTAAGTCTATATCCGATATTGATTCTGCTTTCATAGATTTTAGGGAGATGTATGATCAGATAAAGGTCCATAATGAAGGATTGTTTTCCCAGCTGGGAATTAGTGTTGGTTTAGCAGATAGCGCCATTGACGAGATAACAAGGATTGCCATTGTTCAAGATCGGGATATTAGCGAGGTATGTCTTAAACTGGCAAACGAATTGGAGTATGGGCTCAAATTAGTTAGAGATCGGATTGGCTTCGAAACTTTTACTATTACCAGGGAGGCAGTTTTAGATCCGGAGAAATATATAGATAGCCTCATTAAGAAGTATTACAACCAAGATCCGGCGACATCCTAAGCCTGATATTCCCTCCAGTCTTATTTCTAGGCGAGCATTACCGGGTTGTGAAAGAAAAAGGTAACGGCACTTTATCAAATCTAAAATCAACAATTTAAGAGAGGGTATGGCCTACTATATTAACAAACCGGCAATGCTTCCACATCGAATCGGAGAATCTACACAGTTAGATACGTAAATCTCCTACCAATAGAGAACCTGAAAGTACGACTTAAAGGTCGGGCCAAAAGCTGTGATCTGTGGAATTTCTGAGTTGGCCTCTTATTTTACTGATGTGAAAAGGAAGCAGATAAGGAGGTTAAAGATGATGATTAGACCCAGACGTCTTAGGCGAACCCCCACCATTAGACGAATGGTGAAGGAGACATGTATAAGGGTGGATGACCTCATCTATCCCCTGTTTGTCAAACATGGCAAAGGAGAAAGGGAGCCTATTCCGTCTATGTTGGGCCATTATAGGTTCTCAGTTGATGAACTTGTCAAAGAGGCAGGGGAGGCATGGTCTTTGGGCATACCAGCTGTGATTCTTTTTGGTTTGCCAAAAAACAAGGACGAGTTGGGTAGTGAGGCATATGCACGGGATGGAATCGTTCAGGAGGCTGTGGCTGCCATCAAGGAGGGGGCGCCGGAACTGACTGTGGTAACGGATGTCTGTCTGTGTGAGTATACAGATCACGGGCACTGTGGCGTTATAAAAGATGGTCAGGTAGATAATGATGCTACTCTTGAGATACTCTCTCGTATAGCCCTTTCGCATGCCGAGGCAGGAGCTGATTTTGTTGCCCCTTCAGATATGATGGATGGGAGAGTTAGGGCAATTAGAGATACACTGGAAAGAGAAGGATTTAAGGATACAGGTATTTTGGCATATGCTGTGAAATATGCCTCTTCCTTTTATGGGCCATTTCGCGAGGCGGCTGACTGCGCACCACAGTTTGGTGACAGGGCAGGTTACCAGATGGACCCAGCTAATGCGAGAGAGGCCCTTAAGGAGGCATTTATGGATGTTGAAGAGGGTGCAGATATTATTATGATTAAACCAGCCTTGCCATATCTGGATGTTATCTACCAGGTTCGGGCAAGTATCAATCTCCCTGTAGCAGCATACAATGTGAGCGGAGAATACGCCATGGTCAAAGCAGCTGATCAAACGGGTTGGATAGATGGGGAAAAGGTAATGATGGAAATGCTTCTTTCTATTAAGAGGGCTGGAGCTGATCTTATCCTCACCTATTTTGCGAAAGAGGTGGCTAAAATATTGATTGGGTATGGAAAGGAATATAGCGAAAAATAATGATGCCGCTTTTCACCGAGAGTATCAACTACGAATACTGGCCTGGGAAGTTACCAGGTCATGTAATCTAAATTGTGTCCATTGCCGAGCATCATCAAATCTTGGTCCCTATCCTCAAGAGTTGGATACGGTCGAGGCAATGGAGGTATTAGACCAAATAAGAGAGGTAGGTAAACCTATCATAATCCTTACAGGTGGCGAGCCTCTTCTAAGGAAGGATATCTTTTCCCTGGCAGGGTATGGGACAAAAAAGGGTCTGAGGATGGTCATGGCTACTAATGGAACCCTGATCACTTCTGATATTACAAGAAAGATAATGGACTCCGGGATTAAGAGGGTTAGCATATCTCTTGATGGGGCTACAAGGGAGAGTCACGATGCATTTAGACAGGTTGATGGTGCCTTTGATAGAGCGATTAAGGGGATATCATACCTAAAAGATCATGGAATTGAATTTCAGATCAATACCACTGTAACCAGATACAATCTATCTGAGTTGGAAGGAACTCTCAACCTTGCACTACATCTTGGGGCAGCTGCATATCATATATTTTTGCTTGTTCCTACTGGAAGGGCCAAAGAGATGATAAACCAAGAGTTAGATGCCCAGGAATATGAGGATGCCCTGCACTGGTTTTATCAACAGCAGGATACTGTCCCCATTCAACTTAAGGCTACGTGTGCACCTCAATATTATAGAATTATGAGACAGGAGGCACGTGCCAGTGGGCAGAAGGTGAATAGAAAAACCTACGGCCTTGACGCAGTAACGAGAGGTTGCCTGGCGGGAATTTCCTACTGTTTCATATCTAACGAAGGTATTGTGCAGCCCTGCGGCTACTTAGAATTAATTTCTGGAGATCTAAGGGAATCCACGTTTTCCGATATATGGAAGAATTCCTCTATCTTTGCTGACCTCCGGGACTTTTACAAATATAAGGGAAAATGCGGACGATGTGAATATATTAATGTCTGTGGTGGTTGCAGGGCGAGGGCCTATGCATCCCATGCAGATTACCTATCTGAAGAACCATTATGTGCCTATAATCCACCTGGTTGAAGGTTCTGGTGTGAATGAAATTGATAAGAGACTTTTAGACGAGATCCAATCCAATTTTCCTCTTACCAAAAGACCATATAAAGATTTGGGGGCCCGATTAGACTGCTCTGAAGAGGAGATTTTGGGGAGAATAGAAAGATTAAAAAAGGAAGGTATTATCCGACGGATAGGGGGAAACTTTGACTCTCGAAGGCTCGGTTTTGCCACTACACTGTGCGCAGCCAAGGTACCAGATGATAAGATCAAAGGATTTGTTGAGGCGGTCAACAAATACTCAGGGGTGACCCACAATTATCTTAGGGATCACCATTATAATATATGGTTTACCTTTGTGGCCCCTAATATGAAAATGATAAGCAGATATATCGAGGAAATAGTTCAACGTACTGGGGTAAGAGAAATCCTTAACCTACCAGCAGTGAGAACCTTTAAGATATTAGTTGATTTTGACCTTGCTTGATTTATTTCGCTGATAGATTTTGTAATACGTTACCTGTAGACTAAAAGGAGGAACAAGGCTTATCCTTGCTCTCTACTGAGAGTTTGAAGGATACGAGCTTCTTCTTCCTCACTCATTAACCCCTCTTCTATGAGTAAGTCTCCGATGCCATTTTCTCTTAAGATATCTATGGCCAATATGGCTTTATTGCTTTTACCTTTTATGGAAAATATAGTGTATTCTAAGGTAAAGGTTGGTTTTTTAAGTAATCTTATATCTGTTATATCTCGTCCAATTATTATAATGTGGTAGCTCAGAAGAAAATAGAGTACTGCTGCCGCAATAATAAAAAGGGTTACCTTTTTCTTTTTGGACATCGCCATAGGCGTATTCTTTAGACGCTAAGGTATATGACGGGCGATGCGGGACTCGAACCCGCGGCCTCTGGTTCCGGAGACCAACGCTCTATCCACCTGAGCTAATCGCCCACTGCTTTTTTATAGATTATTTAACAAGAAAGATCAAGGATGAATACCTTTATTATTGAAAGTTTTATGAGAGGAGATTAATCTTTGTGATTAAGGAATACCCAGTTTGTTATGAGAAAATTGTGTATGATTAAGGATGAAGAAGATGGTTAATAACAGGGGTACAGAGAGGTCAGAAAATAAAAAGAATTTTTTATAAATTTTTATTGCTTTTTATATTTTTCTTTGCTAAATTAGTAAGATTAAATTTTTTTCCTTGCTTTGTTTTCAGGCCAGCGTAGCTCAGCAGGCAGAGCAACTGATTTGTAATCAGTGGGTCAGGGGTTCGATTCCCTTCGCTGGCTTCAAAAGATGGACATTTCGGGAGAGGTTCCCGAGTGGTTAAAGGGAGCAGACTGTAAATCTGCCGGCTCTGCCTTCGGAGGTTCGAATCCTCCCCTCTCCACCATCCAGAGAAAAATATTTATGTTGTAAAGCGGGAATAGCTCAGTTGGCTAGAGCGTCAGCCTTCCAAGCTGAGGGTCGCGGGTTCGAGCCCCGTTTCCCGCTCTCATTATTGGAATTTGAGCGAGCCATTGCCCACGTAGCTCAGTTGGTAGAGCACATCCTTGGTAAGGATGAGGTTCACCGGTTCGATCCCGGTCGTGGGCTCCAGATCTGAATGTTCCTCTTTTCAGGCTAGTTTTTTGGCTTTTAAAGAATAGCAAAAAGGTACATAAGGAGGTAACTACTATGGCCAAGGAAAAATTTAAGAGGACAAAGCCACATGTTAATGTCGGCACCATCGGTCACATAGACCATGGTAAGACGACGTTAA